>WLWD01003155.1_pt1 | contig 56787 bp, 46 predicted proteins | sample 6712731 | NCBI WGS metagenome assembly WLWD01 (sample SAMN12718690, study PRJNA576275) | sponge metagenome | isolation source: marine sponge | host: Mycale hentscheli | place: New Zealand: South Island, Marlborough, Capsize Point | collected 2014-11-01 | reverse complement strand
GTAGATGACGTAGTTGGGACCCTGTTGATGGCTTCAACGAGGAGGTCTTTCACGGAAGTGGCGATGTCCGCAAGTTGTGCAGAGCGGGGAGACAGAGCAGACCAGGAGCAGAAGGTGGCATGTAGGTCCTGGAGGGCTTTCAGCTGGCTACGAACCTCCGGAGAGGAAAAGTCACGTAGGCTGAGAAAATCTTCTAGTTGTTTAGTTGCGACCTTGCCCAGATCATAAGCTTGGGCCAGTGTGAGGAAGGCTTTCCCCTCAATGTCGAGGTTGGAATTGATTTCGTTGTGTCTTTCGCGTTCCATATATTCTGCTTCTAGGGCGTCCGCGTCCTCAGCGACTGCAACCTCCACAGAGTCTTGGAGTTTGTCGAGGATGGCGACTTCTTTTCGAGGTCACGGAGGAAGGCTTCTCCGCGGGCCAGGGCATGGTCAGACAGGTCACTGTCATAGAGGTTAGAGAGGCGTTTGCCTAGTCTGGTGATGGCGCCTCTGCGGTGTCCGCGTTGTCTGCGGAGCAGGTCCAAAGACGGGGGGTGAGTAGCTTCATCAGTCATAGTGGAGTAGGTAGTATAGAGAAGTGCGAAGGAGACCCTGTTGCTTTATGGACAGAGGTCGGCTTCGTGATCGAGTAGTAATGGCCCAGTGGTAGAGGAATGCCGAAACGTCTGGCGGCTCGAAGGACCAAATGTGGGGGAGTGTCTGTGGTTGTAAGGCACAGGCGTGTCTGTGGTTGTAAGGCACAGGCGTGTATCTCCCACAGGTGGTATATTAGTTTGTCGAAGGACCAGGCGATAAGACCCCAAACGCCAGCGGTACACTCAGAACGCAGCCGCTGTCGCAATGCAATTGCAGCCTTGTTCTAAGCTCCTAAAGCGGCTATTATCCCTGTTGGTGTTAGAGACTTTGGGTTTTAAACTTATCAGACAATTGTACATAGGAATTACAGAACATATAAGCAAAGTGTGTGATACAAGTTGCTATGGGTTGGTGGTTATGGTGATAAATGGAAGTGTAGTAAGTGTGGTTAGACATGAATATGATTAAGTTGTAAATGGTAAGGCATGGCATATGATGATTGAGTTCTCTTGGTCTGGGTTAGGTCCCAGACAGGTAAGACTGTGTCATGTCTGTCTGTCTAGTATGTCAGTAGAAGTTCCTCTTTCACTTGTTCAGCTGGGGGCTGATGTAAGGTTCAGGGTGTTACCATAACTCCCCTTTCAATTCAACAATATTTGTAGCTCATTATAAAGCTGGGGGCTAATCTAATCTGATCTCTACTTACTCAAATTAGATCAAACATTTTAAGACTTCCTTTTATTTTGATGTACTATAAATATAATTGTTACAATCTAACCTGTTGACACTGCCATAAAGCCACAATATTGCAGTGATGTGACATGTAATGAATGATGCTAACTAAGCTAGAATATATCCAAAGATGCTGAAGCATCAGATGTTTAACTCTAGTGTAAAATAACTAGTGGTGTGCTTGAGCACAAATGGTGAGCGAGCCTTAAACTACACTATTGTTAAATGATTGATTTGAACAACTAACATTCAAACTACTAAAATAAAGTCGAGTTATTAAATTACGCATATGCGGTAGAGGGGATTCAATGCCATAGTAACCACTTCCCTCAACTGTTTGAATTTGAAAAAGAAGCAACAAAATTGAGTTACGTTATTTTAATTTTTCTTTGTGATATTCTTAATAGTAGTTGTAACGCACAATACTTTCACACAGCTGAACATACCTACGCAAGACTTACCTTGGTGGTTCGTCTAGTGGACAATGAATTTTCAAGTAAATACTGTTGAGTAGGGCTTATAACTGTGACAAATTAACTTACCACCACCACTAACTCGAATAGAAATGGAGCTCCCATAAGTTTTTGAGTTTTAACTGCACCCGCAAAACAATTCAAAGCGGTTAACAATTCAATTTCTAAGGTGATACAGGTAATGATCGCTAATGAGACTAGCTACAGCTACAGACTGAACACATTACCTCTCACTCACATTGCCAATGAGACAACTAGAGAAGTATAAGACAAGACTCACTAATGAGACTAGCAACAGCTACAGACTGAACACATCACCTCTCACTCACATTGCCAATGAAACAACTAGAGAAGTATAAGACAAGACTCACTAATGAGACTAGCAACAGCTACAGACTGAACACATTACCTCTCACTCACATTGCCAATGAAACAACTAGAGAAGTATAAGACAAGTCTCACTAATGAGACTAGCAACAGCTACAGACTGAACACATTACCTCTCACTAACATTGCCAATGAAACAACTAGAGAAGTATAAGACAAGACTCACTAATGTGACTAGCAACAGCTACAGACTGAACACATTACCTCTCACTCACATTGCCAATGAAACAACTAGAGAAGTATAAGACAAGACTCACTAATGAGACTAGCAGCAGCTACAGACTGAACACATTACCTCTCACTCACATTGCCAATGAAACAACTAGAGAAGTATAAGACAAGACTCACTAATGAGACTAGCAACAGCTACAGACTGAACACATTACCTCTCACTCACATTGCCAATGAAACAACTAGAGAAGTATAAGACAAGACTCACTAATGAGACTAGCTACAGCTACAGACTGAACACATTACCTCTCACTCACATTGCCAATGAGACAACTAGTATAAGACAAGACTCACTAATGAGACTAGCAACAGCTACAGACTGAACACATTACCTCTCACTCACATTGCCAATGAGACAACTAGAGAAGTATAAGACAAGACTCACTAATGGGACTAGCAACAGCTACAGACTGAACACGTTACCTCTCACTCACATTGCCAATGAGACAACTAGAGAAGTATAAGACAAGACTCACTAATGAGACTAGCAACAGCTACAGACTCAACACATTACCTCTCACTCACATTGCCAATGAAACAACTAGAGAAGTATAAGACAAGACTCACTAATGAGACCAGCACAACAGCTACAGACTCAACACATTACCTCTCACTCACATTGCCAATGAGACACTAGAGAAGTATAAGACAAGACTCACTAATGAGACTAGCAACAGCTACAGACTGAACACATTACCTCTCACTCACATTGCCAATGAGACAACTAGAGAAGTATAAGACAAGACTCACTAATGAGACTAGCAACAGCTACAGACTGAACACATTACCTCTCACTCACATTGCCAATGAAACAACTAGAGAAGTATAAGACAAGACTCACTAATGAGACTAGCTACAGCTACAGACTGAACACATTACCTCTCACTCACATTGCCAATGAGACAACTAGAGAAGTATAAGACAAGACTCACTAATGAGACTAGCAACAGCTACAGACTGAACACATTACCTCTCACTCACATTTGCCAATGAGACAACTAGAGAAGTATAAGACAAGACTCACTAATGAGACTAGCAACAGCTACAGACTGAACACATTACCTCTCACTCACATTGCCAATGAGACAACTAGAGAAGTATAAGACAAGACTCACTAATGAGACTACCAACAGCTACAGGACATGAACTGAACAACATTACCTCTCAACTCACATTGCCAAGACCAACTTATAGAAGTATAAGACAGACTCACCTAATGGCATTAGCAACAGCTACAGACTGAAACACATTTACCCTCTCACTACATTGCCAATGAGACAACTGAGAAGTATAAGACAAGACTCACTAATGCGACGAGCAACAGACTACAGACTGAACACATTACTCTCACTACATTGCCAATGAGACAACTAGAGAAGTATAAGACAAGAATCACTAATGGACTAGCAGCAGCACAGATCGAAACATTACCTCTCACTCACATTGCCAAATGAAACACCTAGAGACGGAAAGACAGAATCACTAATGAGACTAGCAGCAAGCTACAGACGACCAAATACCTCTTCATTCACATTGCCAATGAAACAACTAGAGAAGTATAAGACAAGACTAATAATGAGAATAGCAACCAGCTACAACTGAAAACACATTACCTCTCCTCACACTTGGCCCCCAAAATGAGACACAGAGAAGTATAAGAAAGAATCACAATGAGACTAGCACAGCTACAGGATGAAACACATTACCTCTCACTCACTTGCAATGAAACAACTAGAGAAGTATAAGACAAGACTCACTAATGAGACTAGCAACAGCTACAGACTGAACACATTACCTCTCACTCACATTGCCAATGAGACAACTAGAGAAGTATAAGACAAGACTCACTAATGAGACCAGCAACAGCTACAGACTGAACACATTACCTCTCACTCACATTGCCAATGAAACAACTAGAGAAGTATAAGACAAGACTCACTAATGAGACTAGCAACAGCTACAGACTGAACACATTACCTCTCACTCACATTGCCAATGAAACAACTAGAGAAGTATAAGACAAGACTCACTAATGAGACTAGCAACAGCTACAGACTGAACACATTACCTCTCACTCACATTGCCAATGAAACAACTAGAGAAGTATAAGACAAGACTCACTAATGAGACTAGCTACAGCTACAGACTGAACACATTACCTCTCACTCACATTGCCAATGAGACAACTAGAGAAGTATAAGACAAGACTCACTAATGAGACTAGCAACAGCTACAGACTGAACACATTACCTCTCACTCACATTGCCAATGAGACAACTAGAGAAGTATAAGACAAGACTCACTAATGAGACTAGCAACAGCTACAGACTGAACACATTACCTCTCACTCACATTGCCAATGAGACAACTAGAGAAGTATAAGACAAGACTCACTAATGAGACTAGCAACAGCTACAGACTGAACACATTACCTCTCACTCACATTGCCAATGAGACAACTAGAGAAGTATAAGACAAGACTCACTAATGAGACTAGCAACAGCTACAGACTGAACACATTACCTCTCACTCACATTGCCAATGAGACAACTAGAGAAGTATAAGACAAGACTCACTAATGAGACTAGCAACAGCTACAGACTGAACACATTACCTCTCACTCACATTGCCAATGAGACAACTAGAGAAGTATAAGACAAGACTCACTAATGAGACTAGCAACAGCTACAGACTGAACACATTACCTCTCACTCACATTGCCAATGAAACAACTAGAGAAGTATAAGACAAGACTCACTAATGAGACTAGCAACAGCTACAGACTGAACACATTATCACTCACATTGCCAATGAGAACTAGTATAAGACACACTCACATGAGATAGCAACAGTACAGACTGAACACATCCTCTCACTCCCACTGCCAATGAAACAACTAGAGAAGTATAAGAAAGACTCACTAATGGACTAGCAACAGCTACAGACTGAACACATTACCTCTCACTCACATTGCCAATGAGACAACTAGAGAAGTATAAGACAAGACTCACTAATGAGACTAGCAACAGCTACAGACTGAACACATTACCTCTCACTCACACTGCCAATGAAACAACTAGAGAAGTATAAGACAAGACTCACTAATGAGACTAGCAACAGCTACAGACTGAACACATTACCTCTCACTCACATTGCCAATGAGACAACTAGAGAAGTATAAGACAAGACTCACTAATGAGACTAGCAACAGCTACAGACTGAACACATTACCTCTCACTCACACTGCCAATGAGACAACTAGAGAAGTATAAGACAAGACTCACTAATGAGACTAGCAACAGCTACAGACTGAACACATTACCTCTCACTCACATTGCCAATGAAACAACTAGAGAAGTATAAGACAAGACTCACTAATGAGACTAGCAACAGCTACAGACTGAACACATTACCTCTCACTCACATTGCCAATGAAACAACTAGAGAAGTATAAGACAAGACTCACTAATGAGACCAGCAACAGCTACAGACTGAACACATTACCTCTCACTCACATTGCCAATGAGACAACTAGAGAAGTATAAGACAAGACTCACTAATGAGACTAGCAACAGCTACAGACTGAACACATTACCTCTCACTCAAACTACAGCGAATCAAATAGCAGGAGCATCGGGATGGGTGTGGCCATGTCCACACCAATATATAGGCATGTCTATTAATTTTTCTACTCTTTACCGGATCTCGAGATTGATGTCACAATCAAGTGATCAAAATAACTTTTCCGGAAAGAAAATAGCTAATATCGATCATTTTGGAAGATATGCAGGAAACTCCACACCAGCCTCGTTCTTCCTTTACTCTTTCAAAGCGATCCTTTAGAAAAACAAACATAATTCTCAATAATATGTTTATTTGTGATATTGAGAGTTGTTGCTTGATCACAAACTTAAAAATACTATTGTGAAGATTGCCACTGGTGCACCAGCACACTCTGTTGGGGATATTTAGTAAGGATGAACTCAATGGCCGCATTAGCCTGCAGGCATATTCTCATTCATCATTAATCATGAATCATCAAACTTGTAGTATATTTTTATTCTTATTCTTTATTCTCTCAACCATTCTGTGCAACTCTAGTATATTAATCTCTTCTTTCCACTTACATCAGTATTTATTGTAAAATACAATTCAATATGTAATACCTGGAAGTCACACCCCCTTTTAAAGACTCTTAGCAAAACTCTAAACTATTGGGTCTAACCACATCCAACTCATGAGCACGAGAACAATTTAGAGGATAGCTTTTTTCCAATCGAACATTTGTAAATTCCAGTTTGAGTATTGTCTTTTCATAACTGTACACTAACACACACTGTCATTTGGTGTCCCCTCTCTTGATTCAACACTTTCATAACTGTACACTAACACACACACTGTCATTTGGTGTCCCCTCTCTTGATTCAACACTTTCATAACTGTACACTAACACACTCTGTCATTTGGTGTCCCCTCTCTTGATTCAACACTTTCATAACTGTACACTAACACACACTGTCATTTGGTCTCCCCTCTCTTGATTCAACACTTTCTTTTAACAAGCCATGTCAACTGTTGCTTTAGCCTAAACTGATTTCACACCTACAAATAAGAAACTTGCTCTGTCACTTTGACTAAAATGACTTAATTTTGATGTCCTACAATCTGAGTAGAACCTAATAGTTTCAGACTAACATTCTCAATGTACTCATGCAACTTGAGACTCAAAAGTTAAGAGAAATAGAGGATAATGTTGACATCTTAATAAACATCTCTAATGTAGAAACTTCCTTCCTGTGTTTAATCCTCTGATACATGTGCATCCTAGCTTTGTAGCAACTTCATTTCAGTCTTGTTCTGGCAAAAAGTGAATAAAAGGTCAAACATAAAGAGGTCATTGGATTTCAGCACAGCAAATGAGAGGAATTCATACTGTGGATAAGGTCCACTATGAAGTCTTCTCAAGAATTATGGTTTTAGTAAATGGAAAATAATACTGACTGACTGAACCGAAGTAACTTTCTGGTTATATGTCTGAGTGAGAGATTATTATTAGAATGTGTGAATGGGAATAGAAACTTAAAGTAAACATGAATTAGCTAAGTGCAGTCCATCATTAAATTCACTAAATATCTTCCACCAGCAGCTGAATTTACACAAGTATTGAAGTAGAACTGCAATCATATATGTCAATTCTCTGAATAATGTGAAATTTATAGAGCCACCATCAGATAAGGGAAGTTTGCTTGTATGTTAGACAAAGAATCAAACCTCAGGCTATCCATAATCAATGAATCTTTACAAGTATACTTACCAGTTTGTAGCCTTCAAGGACTATAAATATAAGATGACATGTTATCTTAGTAGAGGAATTATTTTGACATTCAATTACATAGCATTGAATTCTTGTTGTAGGAGATGATGTATACATTCATGCTTATCGCCACTTCATCTCTACTAAAGATGTCCTAGAAATGCTATTCCTCAAGTTTCTGTTCCTAGGTATACCACGACAAGGAAAAACAACAGCACGTCGTCGCTTTATGGGAGAAATAGAAGATCTTGTATCTGCTGGAGAAGCAGACCAGCCTCAGGCCAGCACAGGAACAGTGGAGTGCGGCCATGACATGATAGTCCAGGGTCTGACAGACACCACAGCAGTGATCACTGGAAGAGAGTGGTCAGCCATACACAGTCTCACTGATGAAGCACGCATGCTGTTCCTTAACTTTGTAGACAGTGTACGATCTCAAGCTACTCCAGTCAAAATGGAACAGCAACCAGTACCAGCAAAATCTGAAGGACATGTTACTGCCAATACAGTTCCTTCTCAAGTCAGTAATCCTACTTCAGTAGTCAGTAATCCTACTCCAGTAGTCAGTAATCCTGCTCCAGTAGTCAGTAATGCTACTCCAGTGAAAGAGCCTAAATCTGGTCTGGTACAAATGTTCCTAACAAAGCTGAATGCTGTGAAACAAAGTTTAACACGCACTCGAAGACCTCGGGATATTCCAGAAATCAATCGACTTTTCAAAGAAGTTAGCGAGAAATCTGAGCTTTGGAGAGATGTAAAGCGTTCATTCAGAGCTTATTTGAGGATGGAAGACACAGGAGGTCAGCCTGAGATGATGGACATGCTACCAGCACTCACCATAGGACCTGGCCTGTACTTGCTGTTCTTCAGTTACGAGTGTGACTTAAAGAGTCATTTTCCAGTCTACTATGAGGCATCTTCAGGTAAGACTACAGAACATGAGCAGTCTACTGTCACGCTCGAAGAGATGATTCTCTCTTGTCTTTCCAGCATCTCTTGCTCCAATTCCTTGACTAATAGCATGAGTCTACCAGAAACCAGTAGTTCAGACATGCAAGACATCCTGACCTCCTCCAAGTCTGTGGCCTACATTGTGGGTACTCACAGAGACAAGGTGTCTGAGGAATATGTAGCTAGCTTTGACCAGCAGCTACAACATGTCATTCGAGACACAGACTTCTTCCACAAAGGAGTGGTTCAGTTCTTTTCAGAAGACAAGCTTGTGATCTCCATGGACAACATGAAAGGAGGAAAAGAAGAAGTGGTCAACATTCGCCAAGTGCTAGAAAAAGCCATGGAGAAGCACTTTAAGAAGCTAAAAATTCCAGCTGTGTGGCTTCTGTTCAGTTTGTGTCTTCGTATGAGAGAGGTGAGGACAGCCAGCATGGACACTTGCCTAGAGTTGTCCAGAATGTTCAATATGACACCCTACGAGACCAAAGCAGCTCTGTGGTTTCTTCACCACCATGCCGGTGTTCTGATGTACTTCCCCAGTGTACCTGGTTATGAAGACCTGGTCATCGTAGACATCCAGGTAGTGTATGACAGTATCACTAATGTCATTCTTAAAGCCATGAGCTTTGATAACTTAGGCAAAGCCACAGCAGAGAAGTTCAGATCAACTGGTCAGTTTTCTGTGAGAGACCTAGTGGCAGCCACAGCTGGGATATCAGGAGATCTTATCCCACCTCTCAAACTAGTAGCTCTGCTAGAGTATCTTCATATAATAGCACGTGTTATTGCTACTGCAAGTGCCTCCTGTTCTTCTGCCAGCAGAGAAGATGTGTACATCATGCCTTGTGTCCTACGCAGTGCCAGTAAAGCTACACTGGATGCCATCTCTACTCACAAGTCTCGTCCTTTGTTCATATCTCCTCTGAGAGTTCGCTACGTGTGTGGGTTTGTACCTATAGGTGTGTTCCCAGCAACGATGGCTAGCTTTATAGGGAACAGCTCTTTCAAACTCAAAGAAGCAGGCATGATGAAGAACCTGGTCCAATTCCACTATGGCTCGGGCTATGCTCTAATTACATTCCTAGCTCACCCAAAGTTCTATGAGGTAGTCATCTCTCAACTTCCTAGAGGCAACTATGAGCCTCACATTCTGTGTGCTGGATTAAGGAAGGAGATAGAGGCCACCTTGGAGAAGGTCAGCTCTCGTATGAACTATGGCTACTTCATGGACTACCAGTTTGGGTTTGAGTGTCCCTCTCATCCTGGAGGAGAACATGTGAGTGTAGTTGATAAAGAATCTTTCTTTCCTCAAGCTATGCTGTGTCTTCAAAACTTGAAAGATAAAATCCCCCAAGACATGCAGAGTTGTCATAAAGTATGGTTTGGAGAGGTAAGTCTAACTATAATGTATAAAATGTACTATTACTATATTATCATTTTTTGTTAGCCTTTCAAATCCACCACAAGTGAACTTATTTTATCTGCTAGTGACTCCCCTTCATCTTGTACAGGTAAGGTAACATGGATGTGCTTTATTTGGGGTATACTGACTATATAATACTTGTATTGTAAATATAAAATGTTTGTATTGTTTTGCAGATTCAGATCTCACTTGTGATGCTGTCATGAAACTATTCCATGGTGAAGTGCCTTTCAGTAAAGCTAAGGATCTTGGTGTGTACTTGAAGATTCAGCTCGCAATAGTAAAAGATCTCACGCATCAGAAAGAACCTAAAGAAATGATGGCAGCAATTATTGACCATTGGTTGAAGTGTGGTGAAGATCCATCTTGGAACAAGTTGGCAGAAGCATTGGAGTATTGTGATCATAAGGTTATGGCAGACAAAATACGAAGAGAACATGGAGTAGACGAAGTTTTAGATGCCATTGTCTACAACTACTACTAGTGAGCAGATGTAGTTTATATCAAACGAAGATGAACTGTTTTGCTGCTATAGTAAATTACTAAAATATGTCCTCTCAGTCATTGAAGACATTTCATGCTATTATATATTTTGTTTGAGTTTGTATTTTGTTTCATTTATTTGAATTGTTTCTTTAACAATTTTTATAACAAAAAGTAGTGCAAAATTATTACAATAACAGCACATGGTATTTGCATTTTAAGTGACTGTGTGGTAAACTGCTAGCTATGTCTGAATTGCAAGTGTTTCTAATCAGCATTTATGAAACCAGACACTCACTCCTTCTCCCTACCACTCCGCCAAGTGGTATGGTAAAACGTCTGACCCCAAGAGACTATAATAGCTCATTGTAGACGTTATTAATAGGTGGGCGTGACACTCATTGAACAATTGTATTCATGATAGATTTCAAAGTGGGTGTGGCACATCATATATTCATGTATTGTGTGACACGTGTAGTGTGTGGGTGTGGCACTCATTGTATTCAATGTTGGAGTTGTTCTTCTCTAAGGTGAGGAGGGACTGTATTGTTCATAGTGACAGTCAGCACTTTCTCAGGTGGACGAGGCAGAGGAAGACACTGCACTTTAGGACGCAGTTCTTCTGCTAGTTGGGAGATATGAGAAAAATAGTTCTGGCCTAAAATATGCCTCTGCTTCACTTTCTGCACAAAGTGTTGACCATACGCCTAAACAAAAAATAATAATATATAATAGTTAGCCCGTAGGGGGCTATTTCTTGACCATACGTCTATGACACTAATATTAGAGGTGTGTTTGTGCACTAATGGCTTGCCCAGCTATAAACAGTAAAAAGGATAATATAATTTTTGATTGCATATATTAAAGTTTCCTTTATATTTTCAATATATTTCAATTTTTAACACACTCTACATATACTAGTGATGTGCTTTGGCACAAATGGCGAGCAAGCCATTGTACACAACAAAACAATACAAGACACCTTAACACCTGATATATTATAAAGGTTTGGTTTTTGCCATTATAAATCTGTATGCAAAAAAAATCTACATTTATTTTTGCCTAGTTGTTCTAGCTCGTAGCTGTTCTCCTAGTTTATGAAGGCATCACTCAATTGACATACGTACAAACATACAAAAAACAACAAATAAATATCCCAGATTTTCAATTGTGTTACCCCTTCCAGCTCCACATGTTTACCTCTATTGGGTTGCCAAGGTTCAGATGACTCTTAGCCTCATCTTCTGTCAACACCAAGCAGTTCCAAGGACTCCAGTGTTGGTCTGGATCCCACCTGACAGCCGTCAGCTCAAATGTATCAGCACACGCACTCAGTGCACTTTGTCCTCCCCAAATGTTCTCCACCAAGTAGCAGAGGTCTGCCTCCTGCATGAGAAAGATGAGTTGAGAGCCATCTTGCATTCTCTCTTCTCTTTCTCTGAGTTTCTTGAGCATGTCTCTGTACATACTCCAGTCTTCCCTGGCATGGGCTTGGTTAGCGAGATCTCGACATGCACGACAGTGACCAATAAACCTAAAATATCAAGCAATAATAATATTATGGCAATAGATATATATTTGGAAGGTGCAGTAGAAACCTGCATTTATTGTCCCCTGCATCAAGTACTGGTCATCCAATAGTACACAGCTATTACACTAGCAAATACATGTTCTCTGACTAACCTGGAATTAGTGGTGAGTTCAAAGTCTGTGGATGGCAGATATTGCCTACAGGACTTGCAATAGTGTATGTTGTGTGTGAGGAGAGACAAGTCCTGAGGCACTTTGATGTGTTTGGCCACCTCTGGGTTGAATAGTGGTGTCTTACAGTATTGGAAGAACAATGTAGTCAACCTCTTGCGCAGTCCTGCAAGAATAGTTGTTTACACAAGTCTGGGAGGGAAGGAGTGGGAGAAAAAGAGGGAGAGGGGGAGAGGAAGGGCGGTAAGATGAATGAGGGGGAAAAGGAGAGATAGATGGGAGGAGGGAAGAGTAGCTGGACAGAAGAGAGAAGGGTAGGAGGATGGGGTGAGAGTACAGGAGTGAGTAGAGTAGGGATAGTGTAAAGGGGAGAAGGAGTGGGTGAGAGAGGGGGAAAGAATGGAAGTGGGTCATTACCTGACAGTGCATCTTTCTTGATTCCTCGCACAAGTAAGTTTGCCTCCCTTTCAATGAGCTCTACTATCTCTCTAGTCAACTTGCAGTCATGTTCCTGGACAATAAGATACCAGCCAACTAAACTCCACCAATAGATTGTGACTCATCAAATAAAATGACAAACACTGTAATTACTCAAATGAATGTGTTAATGCATTCTCATGTCTTACTTCCCTTACTTCAAAGATCCATAACATTACTATTCTCTTTTCATTAACCCGCTCTAATATTCCACTGATGCTGTACTGTACAGAGAGATATTGAGGGAAGTACCTTGACAGTGGTCTTGACAGTAAGTAGCAGGTCCATTCTCTCTTCTCTGTTGTGGTTATGGTAACTAGTGAGGGAGCTGTAGATGTCTCTCAACTGCTTTGCTCTCATCGTGTATGGCGTGTCCATGTATGTGAAGAGACCATCATAGGCAGTCCAGCGATGAGGAGCAGCAACCTAGCCACACCCACCAACACACTTATAGCTACGCATTTCTTCAAATACACCACACGTATTCTATAATGACCAGAAATCAAGATAAATACAGATCTAAGCTTGTACTTGTCATTCTGCCATCACAACTTTAATTTACACAGCAATACTAACACTGGATAAATATTGAACACATGATAGGCAGCAATAGCTAGCTGCAGAGCGTGCTTTGATTTGAAGTGTGTTTTATTTCACTTAACCCTTTCACCGTTTTTTAATTTTTACAGGTATTATGACCAAGTAAACCCACGTTACAATTTGTTATATAACTTTCAAATATTTTCATTAACTCCCTAGCAACCAATATTTATAGAAAGCCACAGACCTAATGAGCACGTGTACGTGGTTTTGGTTGCCAAGCAACTAAGTGCCAAAGTTTGACACGTGGCTATACCGTTGTTATTTGAATTTTTAAACCAAAACCTCCCCTTTTTTTCCTCACAATAGTATAAATTTAGTTACAAATCCTTGATTCAAACTCCTCTGTGCCTGAGTCACTAGAAGGCAAAGTATCAGTACTCATACTGCTTGATTCTTCAGGCTTCATGAGGGTGGAGCTACTGGTAAATTGAAGTATGTCAAACTGGCCTGCATCTAAGGTCAGTAAATATTTTTTTAGTGAACACTAGATCATTATTTAGCTAAAATATATCTTAACTATTACCTGTATCTTCATCTGTGCTCCTCTCTTCAGTATCCTCTTTGTGATTTACCAAAACATCCAAATCTTCCAATTACTGCACATCCATGGCTTCATCATCACTTTCTACACTGACAATTGCTGCACACAACTTGAAAGGTAGCTCGCTATCTCTTCTCCTTCAAACTCGCTTTCTTCTTCTCCGGAAAGACCGAAATCATCGTCTTCCAATAGCCCGATAACCTCGGAGGTTGTATACCGAGTAGCCATAATTGAATGGTCTGACAAATCGGTAAAGGGTCCTTAGCAACCTGAGTTTATTGCTATTTTTAACTTGTTCACCAGAAAGAGCTGTCCTTTTGACGTCATTTGATTACTATATATCGCGCTAAGCTTAAATATTGTATTTTTTATGATTTTTTAAAAACGTCGACTACCGCGGCCGCAATAATGCGGCCGCAACGGTTAAAGGGTTAAACATTAACTGTGCAGTCCATTTTAAAATGCAATTTTCAAAAATATTTTTAGCGCAATCTGGTGCTAACATTTTTTCATCATTTTCTCTTTATTTCAAAGTACAGTTAAGCTAGCGGTTTTGGGTTCGATTTTAGGTGACAACCAAATATTTAATGTTTAAAAAAACCTGTGAAAGAGAGGATACATCTAATAACCAGGTCCATGTGAGTGGGCTATATTTAAAATAATACTAGTATACCAGTTGCTATGGTTCGAGGTGCCACCAGCTCAAAGTGTTTCTACGAAAAAGTTATGTTGGCCTAGAGTGGGCAGAGTTAGAAAGTCCGGTCAATAAATTATATGCACACTAAAAACCCACACAGTTACCATTGCTATTTCTAACCTAATGCAAATTGTTATAGCTACAGCAAAGTTTAGGCACACAATATACATAATTTTATGATGATTCTGTTGAATTCAATAAAATAATTTTAACTGATTCTATTAAGTATCTACTTAACAAGGATAATCCAACACTTCATCTAGCAAGCTACTTTGCTACAATTACCTTACTTTTATTTGACACAGCTCTAACTTCCTCTGTACCTGCAATTGCAGTTTTAATTTAAACTCTTCCTCATCCAGCCATTCCTTGTTACAAACTCAAAAGAATCTCAGTTGTGACAGGTAATAGACCCACTTAGAGAGCTACATCCAGAGCTGGCCTGTGCCACATTAGTAGTTCCAGAGAACGAGAGCACTGCACCAGAACGAGGAAGTGGAGCTAGCTACCACACGACAGCGGGCGTGGCCGATGAGTGGGTGGAGTTTATTTGGAATGTAACGATATTCGCTTGATTGCTAGCACTACTTCCCGGAAACTAGCAAAATATTCCTAAAGTGGTTTCTCTAGAGCCTCGAACGATACTTACCAGGTTTAAGGGTGCGGCTGGGCGTGATGGGCACTGGTGTAAACAATTCTAGCTGGATGAGGGGAGGCTGACGAGGATGGGCGAAATGGACGTGGAGTTAAGGTAAGGCTAAATGTAGTAGGGACGAACCGGGGTATTATTTTAGTGCCAGGGGAAATTGGTACACTAAATCTTACGTTTGGGCATTTTGAGGTTGTTTGGGTATTTGGAAGTTGTTGCATTACAAATAAAACAGAACAAAAAATAACAAGTTGTTCCCACACAGGGAGTGGGAGTGACACTGGAGCTTCTCTTTTCCTCCCCTAAACAGAGTTATACCCCTAAAGAATGTTTCCCTCCCTCCCTCACCCACGAAAGAAGCCTCAAGGATTTATATAATCTCCCACTATTGATGTAAGTTAGAAATGATTAACTTACAAGTAGTTTCTACATTTACAACTAAATTCTCGGGTTTTGCTGTCCATTCATGACTATATATTCATGTGGGTAGTGGGGTGAAGGGGTCTTATCTAATTATTCATAGGTTAAAGTGCAGTAAATAGGACTCCTGAGATTTTTGTGGTTAATTCTTTGGTGGATTGCTACATGTGTACACATCTCGAGGTATATTTTGACCCTAGCGATGATATGCCACCCCCTAGCTGAGATTTCGATGTCTGAACCTGAGAAAACGAGAATATAATGAAGTGTTACCCATCATAATTTGCTGCCACAACAGGCAAAAAGGTGCTTCTTTAAGCAAGGGTTGCTATATTTAAATTGCTCACCCATCTGGTGTGCATTGCATGATGCATTAGAGTTGGAGCATGATATTGCAGGATTTGATGATGTTAGCATCAATAAACAACAGTAGTTTAAACTAATAAGGGTTAGTGGAGTGGAGGTTTGAAGAAAGTACTTAATGTAATACATACCAACTTGTCTTCATTTTAAATTTGTTTATTGTCATGGTGATGAGGCATGGCTTAGTATTTCCAGTAGATACTGTTGATGAGCTGGGGAAATGAAGGCTGTAAGGTGTAGGGTAAAGGGCGTGTTTAACATGGAAAGCCTGAGACTGCTTGATCACCCATCTGGTGTGCTTCTACATGATACACTAAGAGACAAAATATAGTTCCAGATTCTGTTCCGTAGTATGACTGTAAAACGGTAGCTTTTTTTGTTGTGCAATTTTGACTAAACGGCCGACACTGTTTATTAAAACAGCCTAAAAATGGTTAAGCTTTTCCGTCGATTCACTGATATTTTCTAGCTAGAAATTCTTCCAATAGCTATATCATCAAGCTAAGTCCTTGTATCACCAATTAAACGCTACAGGGATAGCGCAAACAAGTTTGTACAAATTTTTTTAACTTTCTTCAATGAAGCTGCAGACCGAAGTTTCGATGTGCACAGAGCTATAACCAGGTCTGCACTTCGTACGTCTTAAGTTAGTGATGGCCTCCAATAGTAAAAAAAAATCTAAACCCAAGAAGGCCCTAACATCGAGAAAACACTGATACTGTGCAGTAGTCTAGCTAACAATACTCCGCGAGACAACTTCAAATAGAACAAATTCAACATTTTACCCAAAATGCTCCGTCGGAGCCTGTAATAAAAAAAAAAAATCAAAAGGTTTTATTGGATATTATAGTATACTTAATTCTTTGAGCGAGGCATGTGAAGAATAAGAAAAAATAAAACTGTAACACAATCGAATGGAACAGCCATTTATTAACCAAATGGCTTTCCCCATTTTTTAATCGTGCGACGGCCATTTTACGGAAGGGAATTTGGAACTTTATTGTGTCTCCTACATTACATTAGAGTTCGGTCGTATTATAGCAATTGCTAGCAGACACTGTTCTTGCAGATGCCATGATGGAGATGTGTATTTAAGCCTGTGTATAGTCAAAACTCTAATGTCATTGAGTTTGACTATATTTATGCAATAGGTAGTAAATAGCAAACACTGGTTGGGCGGGAGCTATAATTGGAGACCTGGTGATGCCAGCATAATTTACAGCTAGAAATCTTCTAAGTCGCCATATTCACATAGAGAATCTTCTTGCTCTTGAGCGTGAGAGAGTGCTCCTCAGTGGCAGTTCTGGTCTCTCCTATTTCTGGTACAAAGTGTTTGAATTTTACAGTCAGGAAGTTTTCACAGAATGTGCACATCATAACTTTCAGCTTGTGTGTCACAAACTCACAATTGTTCTGTCTTGGGAGAGACGGTTGTACAGAGAGCACTGGCACTCATTTGGGGAGTGCCAATCTGGGCTGATGTGACTGGATTAGAGATAGATACAAATCTGGTGGTTACGATTCCTGGATATAATATTGAGCTGACTGCAGGAGATGAGTAGCAGTTGGTCGGCAGATTGTCAACAACTAATATGAGTCTGGTGTTGGTTGCTGTTTCTTTCAAAGTCAATCTCTGCCATGCAGCAAAGTTGGTGTGGTCAGGCAGTTCATGTCTTAGTGAATTGTTTTGACTATTCAGCAACACAGCCATGGTAGACTGTTCGCAGAAGTAACCTGCCAATCATACGTCACTTATTAGTAATGTCTATTTTATATGAGCTGTTCAGGCCAACAGACTGAACAATCGCCACTGGAATGAACATCATTATCATCACTCATAAATACTTCAACACACACACAAATATATCACAAGTTCTCTTCCACATAATGTTATTCATGGCTCAAACCACTGCTGGTTGTGTCATTGTGCTTCATATAAAATGTCTTGAAAAGTGTATGTCTTGAACTGTTGCCATTGAAACTTTATCTTTTAAGTTGACTGCGCAAGCGAAATTCTCTTTTAGTCTGACCCAGGCCTGCAACGATGGCATCAGTAACCGTCTTCGTGGCAGCTACTAGCGCGCGAGTGTGGTTGGATCTGGTTAAAGCTTTGGCTAGAGTTCTGGTCCTTCACCTTTTAGGGTCATGTAATCTTGAGAACTTACAACCCTCAAACATTGGTCCTTCGAGCCGGTTCTGACATAGTGCGGTGAAGGTAAGAAGAACTGGTTTCCTGGCTCGCTGCTGACTATCGGAGAACTAGTCTCTTACTAGTTGTAGTTGAGTTCATTTGCTAGCTTACTATTTTGTTCGCTCTGACTACTTGTCTCTACACTTCGCTGGAACGACTTCGGTCTTGCTACTCTACACGCAATTCACTTCGATTGTAAACACATGGCTGCTACTTCGTAATGACTCTATCTTCATCTACATTCAACTCGGCTTTGTCCTTCGATCGTGCTCGCCTACCTACCGAGTTTCGCTCACTAACCTTTTCGGCACCTCAACATCAGCTTCATTATGGCCGAGCTTGCTCGTCTAAGACGAAGAGATTTTCAGTCACCAAGATTCTGAAGGATACGGACAAGTTGCTGTCCGATGACATAAGGGATTCCAACAAACTGGAGTTTAAAGCTAAGCTCTAGGAGCTTCAGGAGGCCATCCGAGAGCATCAGTCAGCCCATGAGGCTTGGTTAGATGCCATTGCGGTAGCTAGGGCTCCCGAAGAAGATATCGATTGAGAAATCGAGAATAATGCCACCATTTAGGCATCTTACGACGATTATGTTGGAAAGTTAAACCAGTCATTGGATCCTTGTACTACATTCTACAAGTACGAGCTTCAACTAGGCACTGCATAGCAACCTGCTTGCTGAAATTTTGCACCCACAACATCGCGTTCTCAGCAGACATCAGCAAGATGTTTAACGATATAAAGCCGGTCCACTCTGATCATGACTTCCATCGCTTCTTCCTCAGGGACTCTTCTGGCAACATTGTTGAATGTCGGATGAAGCGTGTAACTTTTGGAGTAAAGTCCTCGCCCTTTCTAGCCACCAATGTCCTACTCCACCATGCCTCAACACACCGCCATTCTCACCCTCTAGCCATCAGGTGCATTGAGGAATGTTTCTATGTCAATGACCTCTTGTCGGGCACGAACACAGTAGAGGAGGCTATGGCATTGCGTGAGTCAATCTGCAACCTTTTCGAGGAAGCTGGCATGACACTGCGCAAATGGAGGACTAACTCTGATTCATTCAGGAATTCCATTCCCACTCATCTGGTAGAGTGGCTGATCTATCTCTTCCCTCTGCTCACAACTCGTCCAAAGCGTTACGTGTCCATTGGGACGTGGTTCAAGACATGCTACATGTAACCACTCCTGACGTCCCTCCAGGGAAGAATGTCACTAAGTACTGGATAGCCTCAGTCACAGCCAAGGTGTATGACGTACTGGGCTTCTACTCTCCCTTTGTCATAGTCGCCAAAGTCCTCCTACAACAACTTTGGAAAGACAAAGTTGACTGGGATGAGTCTGTTCCAGCTAACATCTTGCTACGCTGAAACCAGTGGATGGATGAGCTTACTCACATCACTCAACTCCTGCTCCCAGGAAATACTCTCACAACACTTCTCCCGTCATATCTACTTCTCTTCACGGTTACTCTGATGCCAGTCAGACAGTCTACGGTGCTGTTGTCTATATCAGGCACGTTCACTCTGACAGCACAGTCTCCACCGCCCTGGTCTACGCCAAGGCCAGAGTATGTCCGCTGAAGAAGTTCATCCCACAGCTGGAACTTCAAGCTGCTGCCATGCTAGTCTGTCTTCTCCACTATGTGGCAAAGACTTAGGCATTCCTCTTCACCATGTTCATCCTTGGACAGATTCCGAGATTGTTCTATAATGGCTGAAGAAGATGCCCTGTGCTCTCAAGCATTCGTAGCCCATAAAATGGCTCTGATCCAGGATCTCTTGTCCGAGAATTCTTTGCGTCATGTCTCCACTGACTCCAACCCTGCTGACCTAGTCAGCAGGGTCGGGTCACTACTGCTGCAAATCTGAACTGTGGTGGCACAGTCCATCATGGTTTTGCCGTCCAGAACAGGAATGGCCATTTTCGGGAGTAGTTTCTTTACTGCGGGTCTTGCCAGAGCCAAGACGGTCACTCTTACTACGATTCTATCTCCTGGGTAAGTCTGGGATGTGTCTGACTTGGGTTCATCAGTTCATTACCAACTGTCGAACTTCATCCAACAAACTCACTAACATCATCCTCAGCTCCTCTGAATTGGCTGATACTAAGTCCTACTTGCTACGTCTTGTTAAAATGGATAGCTTCCCTGAGGTCTTGCAGTTCGTCCGAAAGAAGCAGCCCCTCCCTCGCAATCATTCCCTGGCCGAGATGGTTGTCTATATAGTCGACAAAGCCATCAGAGTCACCGGGAGAGTTCGGCAGCAGTCCACCAACACTCCCAAGGAATTGATACCTCATCACTCAAATCTCCCATCACCAAGCTGCTAGTGACTTCAGCTCACACAATCTATCTCCATCCAGGAATTGCAGTACTATTATCTATCATCGGCCACAAGTATTACATACCTGGGCTACGCAACTTCCTAAATAAGGTCTCCAGGAGGTGCGCCATCTGCCAAAGAGCATATGCCAGGCCTATGCAACAGGTCATGGGTCTTCTTACTCATGTCAGGACATTTCCAGCTCCTCCATTCATGGCTACAGGAGTGGACTTTGCTGTTCCTTTCCAACTTCGACTTGGCCACACCCAAAAACCAGTTCTAGTCAAAGCATCTTTGTATGCATGACCACAAGAGCTGTACATCTGGAGCTCTGCTCTGGACTGGACACGGACGAGTTCATGGCTGCCTTCAAACGAATCTGCTCTCGACAAGGCACACCCTCCGAGGTCTACTCAGACAATGGGACGAATTTTGTCGGAGCTCAGAGATTAAGGAAATCAGACGCCTACTCACTTCATCACAAAAGGCCATATCCCACTTATCATCTATGCAGGATGTGTCATGGCACTTCATTCCCCCCTCCCTCCCCTCCCCCCCAATCTCCATATTTCAGAAACTTGTGAGAAGCGGGAGTGAGAGTAATGAAAGTTCAACTCTGCAAGCTAGTTTCTCCGCATCCCCTCTGTTACTCAGGACTGGAGACCATCCTCACAGACATAGAAACCACACATAACAGCCGTCCTCTAGCTGCCCTGAATTCCACGGAGCCAAACTCAAACTTAGCACTTACACCTGGTCATTTCTTAATCGACCGACCACTCAAGGCTCCGCCTACCAAACCAGCCAGCACTACCAACTTTCCTACCTACGATGCTAGTCACTAGTTCAGCGACTATAGCAGGATTTGTGGATAGCATGGGAAAAATGTTACCTGCATTCCCTCCAGGCCAGATCCCGTTGGCAGAATAGAGCAGTAACGATCGAATTTGAGCAGTCAATATTCAGTGCGGTGGCAAGATCTACAAGAGGGTCATCCATCGACTGGTGAAGCTTCACTTGGAGGACGAATCTTTAGTGCCCGCCGCCCCCCCCCCCCCCCCCCCCCCCCCCACCCAGTATGTTCATGCTAACTGACTGAAAACTGCCACAGAAATGAACATCATTATCATCACTCATAAACACTTCAACACACACACACAAATATATCACAAGTTCTCTTCCACATAATGTTATTCATGGCTCAAACCCACTGCTGGTTGTGTCATTGTGCTTCATATAACATGTCTTGTAAAGTGTATATCTTTAACTTTTGCCATTGAAATGAGTTGACTGCGCAAGCGAAGTTCTTTTTTAGTCTGACCCAGGCCTGCAACGACGGCATCAGTGTCCGTCTTCCTGGAAGCTACTAGCGCATGAGTATGGTTGGCTCTGGTTAAAGCTTGGCTAGAGTTCTGGTCCTTTGCCTTTTAGGGTCACATGAGCTTGAGGACTTACAACCCTCAAACATGGGCTTATTATAATTTTAAACTATTGTAAGCATGTGCCATGAGTGGTTGATGGAGTTGCAGATGTGCATGATGACTGAAAATAGAGCTGATCTGACGTCCAGTGTTGTTTAGAGTCTCCAGTTGCAATTTCAGATCAATTCATGGTAACGGAAATTGTTAGCTTGCTGTTTGAATTTGAAGTTGGTCATTAGCATGAGAGAGTATGAATTGGGCCAGAGACACCCCTATTTGCAGTCTCACTTGACCCCATTGCCAGTATCAAGGTTGAAATTGTGTCGAGTTTTAACCTCGAACTCTAGAAGTTTTGTCATGAAATGAAGTAATGAGGTCATGGGTAACCTCAGTTTAGTTCCTTTATATATTTAACATTGTGATCCCTCCACAATATCACATAGATATGCTCTTTCTGGCACGCATGATTCTGGGGTGGAACTAAGAGTCTCCTCATTATTCAGATTATGACATATTCATCATTATATGTCCCAGTTAAGCTCATGTAAAAGCAAAATATTATTGTGGGCAGCTGTCACAATGTTTCTGTCCTACAAGCCAGTAAGTTACATAGAGCACCAAGTGCATGCCACTATTAGTCCAGAATGTCTCAGTCTACTCTAAAGAATCCATGCAAGTGAAGTTGGAAACATCTAGGATGGATTGGGCATTGGGTAGTGTATCCAGTTGCTGAATTGGCATGAGGCCTCTATTTCGCTTTAGATTTGAAGAGAGTACCCTTTTTAGGGAAAAGGGTCATAGAAGGTAGCTTACACATGCTCTGGAGGGCATTGGAATTAATACGGAAGCTATAATGGTCACATTTTCAGCATTGTAGTCAGGTTCACTACGTCAATAAAAGAATTTTTGTTCAAAATTTATGGTGATTAGTAAAGTAATACATTTTTGGAAAGCTTATGACATCAGGAATCTGAAAAACAATGTTTATATTTGCACAGATGCCCGTAAGGCCGCCATTTCGGACTTTCAAAATGGCCGCCATAAAATATGGTTTTGTCAGATATCTCGGCCTTTTATTGACATAAAAAGTTCGTTTAAAATACTCTTCCTAATGTATTTGGACCCAAGGAATCTACCAAAAATGAAAGTCAGTGTTGGCTAACATTAATTGTTTTTCAATACCAATTTTCACTTTATCAAAAGAGGAGCTTTGATTTATTGAAAAATGTTCTAATATCACATGAACATAAGTTACACATCATCATCGCTGTCTTCATTTTCAATGTTACAGTCTTCATCGTTAGTGCATTCTGTGTCGCACGAACAGAGTTCTGTACACTGTAAGTTACTTCTTCTGCATGAACATCTTTGAGTGGAGCAATTGGTTTTACATTGGCATTTGACCATCTCGATATGGCTTGTGGTGCAGGAAGAACTTTTGTAGTGATTGGCAGCATCTGACCACCTGTATCCTTGTAGTAACCAAAATTTAGTGGCTCAAAAGGGTGTTGCTGTGTCATGGTGGCTTGGCACCATACTCGGCATTGTAACCGTACACGCTGGATGTGTTCCTTAAGTGCACCAAGTGTAGGTGGTAGCTTGTTGCTTTCAGCGAGTTGTTTGCAGAACATATACCACCTTAAATTAGGTATGCTTTTAATGCAGACACCTTTCGGACAGTACCTCAAGCAAACAAACTCTTTCAGTTTATCTTTCACTTCCTGTGCTAAGTCACCTTCCACGGGCAGTTTCATGAGTGCTCTGGGTAAATGCATGTCAACTTTTATGTACTGTTGAAACCATTTTGTTTTTCCTATTCCTGAGAATTTTCCAACATTGTCTGCTCCAGTGAATGCATGGAATATAGGTAAAGCTTGCGCCTTTTCTTTACCCAAAGCTCTCCAGATTTTTTCGATATCCAAGATACCTGAAACCATCGAAAGTGACGTCCTTTCGCAGAGCTTGTCATAGTGTGCCACAGCCAGAACCAAGACATCTCTATCAGGAGTGAAGAATACTAGTTTTGCATCAGGACACCGCTGTGGTGCCTGAGCTGCCAGGCAGATCATGAGCGTGTCAGCCTCTTCGTGATTGTTGTCTTCAAATTGCAGGCTTTTATTGCTTCTGGTGTGACCTGATGCTGATGTGATGACTAATCGAGGTGAATCTTTGTTGAAATTGAGGGTTGCTTTGGCAAGGTAGTCTGTCAGATCTGCTTTTGTTTTTTCGTGGGATAAAAACCGTGTGAGCGAGATGTGTTTGATGTTTGTATCATCTGTAATCTGATACTGAACAGGAGCTTTTCCTTGCCGTCATCTCTAGTTTTCGCTTTCGGTGAGTCAGGTTTGTATGTATCAAAGACAACGATAACCTGACTGAATCCTGCTGTCAAACTCTTGAGCCTGTCGTTGAAACTCTGTGCTAGATCTTTTACTGTGCTGAGTGCCCACTTTTTCCCAGTCATCTTCTGAACAAGAATCATTCCGTCAACAACGGCAATTTTTGGGTTTGCTGCAGATGATAATACACAATCTGTATCGTTTCTGAAAGCTGCATTCTCTCTGTGTTGATTGGTTTCATCTGTGTTTGTCAACTTCTCAAGGTTGTGTATCAGCTTGGTAACATTGATCCATCTGGTGCAAAAAGTGCTCTTGGAGTCAGAGTGAATTCATAATTACCCACGGCATTCCTTTGGTCGATGTCCCTGTTCGATCTAGTTAAAACCATCAGGCGACTGTACAGATTTTTAGTCTCCTTCAGGTCAACTGTCTGGTCACGGATCTTTACAGTCTGCTTCTTGCTGCTGGACATGTACATTCTGTTGTTCTGCTTTTTGACTGGTGCCCAAAGACTGACATCTCCATTGATACGCTCAGTGACATAATCTTCGTAAAGCTTCTGTCCGATGTTATCACTATTCAGGATTTGCGGAACATACTCTTGTGGTACATATGCATGAGTGATGAAATTATACAGCTGATTGCTTTCGACAGCAAATGGATTCCCATGGCTCAATATTGTAGCCTTGATTTTGTCAACAGCTTCATGCTCTTGCCTGACAACAGTGGGTCGTACATCATGGTGTCCTTCTGGCTTGTTTACATGAAGCCCAAATTGCCCTTTAAACTCAGTTGATAGGCACGACATTTCTGGAGAAGCCAGGAAGAACCGCTGCCTAGCATTTGCATTATTTGAAATGCCCACTAAGCCAGAATGGACCGTCAACATCCTGTTAAGATGCTCACAGGCATGGTCTGCACCTATTGAGTCAAATGGGATCTCACTCTTGGTGACAGATATGTTTCCATCTTCAAGCTCTTGCAATGTGGCCGGATGCTTTGTCTTCATTTCATGCATGTCAACTGTACCTTGGCCAGAGGCGTTTATATTTTATTCGATCCAACGCGAAAAACAGTTTGCTAAGTGCCTCTCCAGCTTCCAGATGGAGAGCAAGATCAGCATTTCTGGATGCTTCAACAAATAACAAGATGGTTTCAACACGGCAAATGTAATTCATCATCGACTTGAACATAGCATTAGATGACTTCTGATCTTCCCACTTTTTGAGCTGTTGAATGACATCTTCGTTGGTCAGGACTTGAAGCAGGCTAGAGTTAGCGATCCTGATGGATTCTAGTCCATCGCTTGCACCAGAAGCTGCATTGGTGCATGCTTCCTGTAAATCCTTTGTTGGCTTTGAGCAGACTTCCTTAAGATGTGGCATCTCTGTAAAGAACTGTTCCAGAGCAAGTTCGTACAGAGCCATGTACGTATGGATGTGTGCACGGAGTGCTCTCTTGTAGTGGCTGCACTTGAGGATCTGTCTTGTTGTAGCGGACCCATATACATCTGCCTCAATCCATGCATCATCAATGCCAGAATTCTCTATTGAGGTCCCTAGAGCCCTCAGAGCAGCCATCACAGCATGCAGCTCCCCAAGTCTCGGAACAACTTCTTTCTTCAGGTCAGGCCTTGAATCTAGCAACTGTACTGCCTTCTCATACAGTGCCATGTCAAATGTTATGACAGTTGGATGATCTTGATCAACTACCAATTTCTTCAGTTGAGATGCTTGCAACATCACAGTTAGCATCGTAGACCACTCATGTGCAACCTCTGGGAGAAGGGGCAAAGCACCCACCAGAGTTGATGAATGACCAGATGACACTAGTGATTTAAAGCCAGCCCAGCCTGGAATCTTGCCTTGTGATCCACTATCTGCTGATCTCGAGAGAGCAGATGCAATCATCCAACCAAGTGTGGTTAGTTTGTACGATTTAGCAACACTTGTGGAACCCACTTTAAATTCTTGTTCTCTCTTGTCAGGCCCAGGTTTCGGTTTACCACATGGCAGTATGGGTACATGATAAGGAAGAACAGATAGGCTTTGGGTGTCAGTAATTTCCAGATTTAGTGCGATTGGTTCTCCTGGTGCACCAGCCTTCTGATACACTGCTGTGATCGTACCATGTGTTGTGCCTTTGCCGTCAACGGTGTCCTCAGAAAAGTCTGTATTGTCAATGGCGAAGAAAACAAATGTACCCTTCTTGAGGAAAGGTGGTACATACACTCCATCAAACTTTCTTGTGTTTTCCACAACAGCATTGGCAATTGCTGTTTCTAAAAGCAGGGTACGGCTGTAAGATACACAGTAATTCTGTGCATGGAGGATGTCCATCAGCATCTTATTCCTGGTGTTGTGATGAACAGTGAGTGCCAACCCTAAAACCTGTGGGTTCTCTCGTTAGTGTGGTGTTCGGAAAGTGTGAGAGGCCTTCATGGGTTTGTGTTGCACTTGTCTCATAGTTTTGAAGGAATACATTATATTCTGACATATGGTCAAAGCAGATCTGTCAACTTTCCTACTTGTCACCTCTGTTTGCAGCTGTTCCTCAGATCCCACCAAAATCCACCCTATCAGACTGTAGAGATCAGTGGGGACATCTCTCGTGCTGGATACTGTAATTGCGTCTGCTTCCTTCTCCCCAGCAAATTTTGTGATGCTTTTGCGTACCAGCTTGGCTGTTTTGTGTATCATCACTGTGTTTTCCATTTCACTGGCGACATTTTGCTTCAAGGAAGAGTGTATCATATCTTCTTCACATGCTTCAGGACAGTAAAGAATTGATGGCTTTCTTCTGTCTTTCTGCCTCACTGACTTCACAGTTGGTAATTCTGAAAGAATTTGATCCTTCAGCCATTGTCGTGTCAGAGTTGGAGTGTGCTTCTTTGCCTCATCAATGCCACCCAGCATAGATATGTAAGTTGTCTCAACGATATCCATGGGTAGATAGGCCTTGTTTTGAGTTTGAAAATCAACAAGGTTGATCAGTTCAATCAGGCATGGTATTTGCATTGGTAGGGCGGTCTTTGTAGACTTTGCTTGATTGCAAGCATCATCCCTCAGGACATGGAATACATGTCGTGCCCAGCAAAGTTTGTGGTATCTCACATCAATCGCATGAGCATCACTTGGTGGGATTGCATTGTTTAACCTTGTTGTTAATACTTGGTCTTGAGAGATTTCGAGAGCTCGTCGAAGTTCTTTCCCAGCATTTTCAGTTCTTACTGTGAACAGAGTCTGGCCATCATCCTTTTGACAAAAGAAGCAGTATGACTTTTTCAAAGGTTCTGTTGCAGATCTGGTGAAAGGTGCTGTGGTGGCAGATTCCTCCATTTGGGATAGTCTTCTTTTATGTCCACGTTTTTTCTCTACATGGCTTCCTGTAGACTTGGCATGCTGTAAGCGGTCCCTTGCTTGCTGTAAGGATATTGGATTTGTAGCATCAGAATAACAACCACGATGCCACACGGGTTTCTTTTCAATAAAAGTTTCTTTGTTGAATTGTTTCAGATGTTCTTGGCTTCCAATATATGTTTCATCCTGTAAACTGGCTCTTTCTTCCACTGCATCAAGTAGTTTCTGGTACGATTTTGATTTTGGATTTTGAATGAGTGCTCCTTTTCTGGCAGTTGACTCCTGACAGAGAATACACAGTTTCCAGTCAACTGTGTCCTTGGCTGATTTTCCAAGACACAGCTTGCTTGCTGCTGTGTTTTCTTCACTCATGATGATCTAAGTCTAAGTAGTGTGTTGAGTTTGAAGAAAACTCACAGTAGGAAAGTAAGTCAGTCAGTTGAAGAGCACTTCAGTCTTTGCCTTCTTCAAAATGCAGGGTCACTGACTTGAATACTGGTTTATGCAAGTTTTAACATGTATGATTTCAATGAAGGTGTCTACATAAAGGTGCTAAGGAAGCAATCCACACCTTGTTGGTGCTAAAGTGCTAAAAAAAATGAATTATTGATCAGGAATAGAGATTTTAAAGTGTTACCAGTGGATTCCTTGGGTCCAAATACATAGGAAGAGTATTTTTAATGAACTTTTTATGTCAATAAAAGACCGAGATATCTGACAAAACCATAATTTATGGCGGCCATTTTGAATGTCCGAAATGGCGGCCTTACGGGTATCTGTGCAAATGTAAACATTGTTTTTCAGATTCCTGATGTCATAAGCTTTCCAAAAATGTATTACTTTGCTAATCACCATAAATTTTGAACAAAAATACATAGCAAACCAGACTATAGGGGCCGCAACACTTGAGGCACAAACGAGAATTAGTGTGTAGTCTTTTGAAAAAAAACAATGCTACAACTCTGCTCTTCAAGCTAGGCCACTTGAGTTTGTTCTTGGGACTGATCTATTTATCTATTTGCTAGAGATTTCAGATTTAACTTTAAAGGGATTGTTATTTATATGATTGTCTTGCCATTTTGTGCTTCAGTACACCTCTAGTTACACTCAATCCCCTCTTAACCGGACGCCTCTAATACAGGCACGCCTCTCTACCGGGCACCGGTAAGCCACTCAATTAATCTATTCGTACCGCACGAGTTCGTTAATTTGACGACCTTTACCGATTGCGGAGTTGCACGCGGTTGATTTAAAGTCCCAGAGAGTAATGGAGCAGCCTACAGCAGTTTGCAAGCGAAAAAGGACAGTGCTTAGGCTTGAACAAAAGCTGGAAATTCTTAAACCTCTTGAAAAATCTCAACGTGTAGTTGGAGAGAAATTTGGAGTGCCTAAGTCCACAGTTGCTGATATCTGGAAAGACCGACATAAGATACATGAGGCTATTGCTTCCAGTGAATCACCAGCACTTTCAAACAAAAAAAGGTGTGTTATTCGGTCACCCAAGTTTGATTTAGTAGATGAAGCCTGCTGGAGTTGGTTCTGTCAGCAAAGATTAAAAGGAGCTCCAGTTTCTGGAGTTCTACAGGAAAAATCTAGATGGTTCTTTTCTAAGCTCTATCCAGATCATGATACTGAGTGTTTTAAGGGAAGTACAGGATGGCTTACCAGATTTAATCAGCGGCATGTGAAGCTAGTGATAATTTATCTGTTTGGTTCAATCTGCATTTGATGAAGCTACTTGTGAAGTTGTTACAGAAGTTGTTACAGAATGGATGGAGGCAGACATAGATGAACCTGGACATCAAATTTTAAATGGAGATGAAATTATTGCAAACATAGTGTATGGTGCCAGTGATGTAAGAGAAGATTGTAGTTCAGAAGAAGATTTTGTGGACGAGCCAGTAGTGAATCCTAGTGAGGCATTTGACGCTCTGGAAGTCAGCCTTCGATGGCTGGAACAAAGAAAGGCAGATCCAAGTCATCTACTTCTAGTGAAAAAATGGCGTGATGAAGCTGCAAGAATAAGAGTGAATAACTTGAAACAAAACAATTTATTTTCATATTTTAAGCATCAAAGCAGTTTCTCAGTTCAATAATTATATCAAAATCAATTAAATTTGGGAGGTGTGAAATTTTCCCTGAGTTACGGGCAATTCCGATATCCGGGCATCCTTTGGTCCCATGGCGCCCGGATAAGAGGGGATTTAGTGTATATTGTATGTCGGACGGTCAGGCGTCGGTCCCTAACCAGTCACAGTAGTTACTGCCACAAGGTTCTTCTCTATCCCTCGTCGTGCCCTGAGTAGCTAAGCTATCCAGGCCCTTTCCCCAAGTAGCGAGGTTTTAAGTAAGTAATTAAATAAAACAACGACAAAAAGACTGACACAACTCTAACGGAAATTGACAAGAAAGAACAACTGACTCTGTGTGTCTTGGGCTTATATAGATGAGCCCAGGCCACACCTACTATACAATGACTAGTTACTATTTGCCCGCCTAAACTACTAAGTCCAAAGTTCACTAAACGAATTAGTTCATTACGGCTACGGCCGTCTCTTCTCTTGATCTTCACCGGGGAGAGGGGAGGAGTCGTGTTCCCACATCCCCCTGGTTACATCTGGACACATCCGGCCTTTTAATCCTTCCGAACTCGATCCACTCTCCTCGACTCGATCACCTTCCTCGTGCAGCCTCGAGAATCTATCCGTGTTAGATAGAGTTTTCCCAGGCACATATTCAATCCTGCAAACTCTTTCCTGCAGTTTCAACGAGAACCGGCGAAGTCTGGGGTTCAGCTCTGAGCGCGAATCTCCATCAATCAAGGCTAGATTTGGTTTGTGATCTGTTTTGACGATCACTTCCCGTCCGTACAGATATGTCTCAAAGTGGGAGAGAGCACTCACCACGGCTAATGCCTCCCTCTCGCTGGCAGAATATCGTGATTCTGCTCCTCTCAGGATTCTTGAATAGAAACCCACTGGATACTCAACTCCATACTACGTGAAGGCAACCACCCACAGACCTGTAACTGGCGTCTGTGTATAACACATAACAGTCTCCGGGCACGGGAACAATTAAAACAACATAGTTACACAAAGACTCACGAAGATGATGGAATGCTAACCCCGCCTCTCCGGTCCACCTCACCAGCTCTGGAGCCACCTTTGTCGTCATGGGTGTCAGTACCGCCGCATCCTCCGCGAAGTGTCTGACAAACTTCCGGTAGTACCCGATTACTCCGAGGAAACTCTTAAGTTGTCTCTTTCTCTTGGGCTTCCCATAGCTAGCTAAGGCCTCCACCCTATCCCTGGGCACCCTAAGCTCTTCATTGCCAATCCAATGACCCGAGTACCTAAGACGGTTCCTCCCAAAACAACATTTCCTCTTCTTAACAGTTAAACCAGCTTCACTGAGGCACTTGAAGACCAATCTCAGTGCCTCCAGGTGTGACTCCCAGTCATCCGAGAAAACCAGGGTGTCATCAATGTAGCAGCTTGCAAAAGCTCTACATTCTTCTAACACCTTATCAACTACCATCTGGAATTGCGCAGGGGCATTCTTAAGCTCAAATGGCATCCTCCTGAACCTGAAGCGGCCTTTGGGACTACCAAAGGTCATCAGGTCCCTCTGATCTGGTTCAATTGCCACCTGTTGGAAGCCGGCCGTCAGGTCCAGCATAGTCAAGACTTTGCTAGCCCCAGCCCGGTCCAACAGTTCCTCCAGTGTGGGCATATAATGCCTCTGGAGGGTTGTGACCTCATTGAGCCCTCTATAGTCAACACAAATCCGGATTGTGCCATCCGGCTTCCGGACTGGCACAATAAGACTGCACCAAGCGGCAGACTCTTCTGCCGGCTCAATGATTCCACCCTGAAGCATACTCTGGAGCGCCTGCTCCACACCTTCCCTCATCTGGAAGGGAACTCTCCTTACTGGAAGGTTGACTGGTTGAGAACCTTCTAGTACCTGGATGTTGCACCCACCACCAGTGTAACACCCGGGAGTATCGGAAAATGTATCCCCGAACTCCTCCAGAAGTCTATCCAACTGGACCTGGTTGAACCCTTCACACAGCTCATCCCCCAGCCCGCACTTCCTAGACAACAACTTCCTATCCTCTTCCGTTTCTTCCGCTATCAGAGCCCTCAAAACCTTCCTCTCTTTATATTGTTGATATGAACAACTCTACCCTTCCCTGAACCAGGCCCACTCACTCTATAATTAACCCGGCTCAGAATTTCCTTAACACAGTAAGGTCCTTCCCAGGAACACTGAAAGGCCCCACTTCTACCCGGCGTCTTCAGCAACACCTGATTACCCACACTAAACACTCTGTCACTCCTAGTTCTATTCATTCTCTCTCTTTCTTCTCTCTTTCCTTTCCTTCTAGCCATATTTCTATCTTCCAACACTCCAACCTCTATTGCAGACTATCGACCCACTTAGATACAGCAATCCTTTACACACATCCTCAGTCCATCCACAATACACTAGGTCTAAAGGTCCTCTCACTTTGAACCCGTAGACCAAGTCAAAAGGGGAGTAATTTGTGTCTGAATAAGGTGTCTGCCTTAAGGCGAATAATGCTAGAGGCAAGAATCTCACCCAATCACATCCCTGATGGCTAGCCTTTGCAAGCATGGGCTTGAGCGACCCATGCATGCGTTCGACGACCCCGTTCCCTTGTGGGTGGTAAGGGGTAGTTGTGATTCTACCACAACCTAGGAGTTCACAGACCCGTCGAAACGTCTGGCTTGTGAATACAGAACCTTGGTCCGTCAGGACCATATCTGGTATTCCAGTTCTGGATACCACCGACACAAATGCTTCTGCCACCTCAGGAGCTGTTAAACCCTTGAGCGGCACTGCCTTGGACCATCTGGTGGCCATGCAGGCATAAGTGAGCAAGTATTTCGACCCGCCCCTACCCTTGGGGAGGGGCCCTACCAGATCGATTGCCACCGACCTGAAAGGCTCCGAGACTACAGGCCTCTCTGCCAACTTGGCTGACCTGTCACCGGCTATGTTGACTCGACGACACACATAACAGGACATGATGTGGTCTAGCACATTCTGAGCAAGACCAGGCCAAGTGAACATCTTATTCATCTTAGCCCGGACCTTCTTGGAACCAAGATGTCCCCCATGCTCGTGTGCTAATTTCAGCAACCTCTGTCAGTCTCCTTCCGGCACCACAAATCTGCTCACAAGTTCTCCTGCCTCATCCAATACCTTGTGTCTCAGTACTCCATTTCTTATACCATACCCTCTTAATCCACTACCTCCCAACCGCCAACAGTCAGCTAAGGTAGTATCTTCTTTCTGCTTCCTAATGAGTTCCTGCTTCTCACTCCCATCAGGCACCCTGACTGGGCACCCGAGTTCTAGGTCCTCACAGTCTGGATGGGTAAGGATCGCTCCTTCCTCTCCAGGAGGTGTGGTCTTACTTACCTCTCCTTCTGCCTCCTCCTCAGGCATCCCCCTGGTTGGGATGGAACCCGGAGCTTCAGGTTTGTTCCTTCCAGTAATTCCCGCAGAAACCACTAACTCCTCTGAGTCAACTCCCGCAGTAGCAGACTCAGTGCTTGCCACAGTCCCCGCAGTGACAGTGGACTTCCTGGACACGCCCCTTCAAGTGGGTGTGGTCTTACTTGCCACGCCCCTTCGGTGGGTGTGACTGAGCCACGCCCCTTGGGGTGGGTGTGTCCCTAGGCTTGTTAGGCTTGTGGGATTTGGATGTGGTGTGGCCTCCGCCCCTTGGCTCGCCTGAGTTCTGACTCTTGACCTCACCCGCTTCCGGAGGTGCGGTCTTACTTGCCACACCTGTTTTCACAGGTGTGGTCTTCCCGGACCTAGCCACTCCCTCATCAGTGAGTGTGGAAGGCTTGGATCTGGTCTTGCCCTTTCCTGTGAGCGTGGCCCTTCTCTTCCTGGACACTACCCCCAAATTGGGTGTGCCCCTACTCTTGTCTGACACTCTCCCAACAGTGGGTGTGTCCTCCTGACTCCTGGCTGCTCCTCCCCCTGTAGGAGAGGAGCTTATTTCCTCAGTTACTTGCACCTCAGTGTTCGTGACTCTACTCTGGCATCCCTTACTCACATCAGTGAGAAGTTTAGCCTTACTCCTGACTCCTCCCTCTGCAGTGGGTGGAGTCACTTGACTCTTGGTCATCACCACACCTGTACCAGGAGGTGTGGTCTTACTTGCCACACCTCTGGACTCAGATATGGCTGACCCTGAACTCTATCTGGAGCCTGCAGTGTTGCAGCTAGCAGCCCCTCCCACCTTTGGGGGCTCACTGCTCTGCAGCACATCTGCTCCCCTAGACTGACCTGCAGAGCTGCAGCTAGCAGCCCCTCCCATTTCTGGAGGCACACTGCCCTGCAGCTCATCTACGGCACCAGGTTGGCTAACGCCTGGGCGTGGCTCAGTCTCAAAAGAACTAAGCTTCACTTGCTGCCGGGCTCTCTCTTGTTCTCTGTGATTGGCCGCCTTCACCTTCTTTGCAGCTGCCCGGGTAACAGCCTGACATTGCTGTTCACCACCAGAGTGGCATGTCTCTGCCTCTCTGGTAAGTGACAGGGAGTTCACTTCCGTGTCAGCCCCGCCCTGGATGTCTGGGGCATCACCAGACTGCCTAGCCCCTGAGGTGTCTGCCTCCAAGGCTGCGTCCAAGAACAACTGCCGTGCTGTGCTACCCTTATGGCACGGCGAACAGGACGCTGTCATTTAACTGGTCCCTGTTCGCCACCACCGGTCTGGGCATAAATCTTATGACTGCCCAGACCGGAAGTCCCAGAAACCTGGTGAACCCTCTAAGGGGGCCAGTTCAAAACCAGGACAACCTCAGCCAAAGAGAGCAAACTGGGCGGCAGTAGGGCAAAATAACAACTCCTTGCTGGGAGAGGTCAATGAGATTCAGTGTTAGATCATCCCTGACACTGGAGCAGAGATAACCATAGTTCCTGGTCACTTAGTGTTGGCCAGTCAACTCCTAGAAGAGTATGAGACTATAAGGGGTGTGGCTGGAGGACCAGTAAAGGCACAGTGTGCCAGAGTACCAATCAGGTTTGAAGGCAGATAATACGTCAGCCTGGTGGTGGCAGATATAACACTTGGGAGGTCCCCCAGGTTTGGATTCCTCCTGGTACCTGACTTGTCTCTCTCAAGAGACGAGCTGCTTCTACTAGGTCATCCATCTTCTTGATGGTCTGACCTCCCACCATGCCACACTCTGTTTGGGTTAACTCTGCACAAAACATACCCCGAGCCAAGAACAGTTTTATGTCGTTCCTGCTAGGACACAACATACTCACATACTTTACTATTCCGATTATTTCCTTCACTCTTTCAACCCGATCCTTGCCTACCCTCCTTCTTTGAGGAAATACATCTAGCTCCAATTCTCTAAGAGAACGGCCTACCCTTTTCAGTAAGGACCCTTTTAATTCTGCATAAGTCGCACCAGCCTCTATGGCTTCTACTACAGTGTCTTTCACCTTAGGGGGAAGTTTGGACAATAATACCGTCTTCCAGTGTTGTTTAGGAAGTTTCAACTCTGCTAGTTCCGCCTCTAACCCCCTGACATATTTAGATAAATCACCACCCTCCTTAAATGATGGTATCTCTCTGATGGTTTCTCTCGGGCTAAGTGTAAACCGATCCGTCTCCCTTTCTACTTTCCTATGCTCCACCCGCCCCATCATACTCTGGATGAATGCTTCAAATCCTGGTGGTACCTCAGACGCACCACCCCCACCTGATACTACTCCTCGGTCTCTAGTTACACCCTCTTCCCTTACTCCTCTACCTTCCGCTCCCCTACTATCCTCTACCTCCAGCTCATCCTCCCTTTCCTCTAGCTCATCCTCACCCTCCTTACGATCGACCACTCTGACGTCTTCATCTAGCTCTCCAAGCAGGGTTTGATACAGGATTTTTTGCTAGGGGAGGAAAGTCAAATAGCGACCTTATAGTTGTATTTTTTTTTGTCCTTGCAATACTAATAAGGTAAGGAAATTAAACTTATTTTATTATATTTATGTATTGATCAATTGATTACCTCTAATAAACAGCTTTGTTCATTTTGAAAGCTGAATAGCTCTGACATTAATTAAGCACAGACTCCTAATAGGTTATCCTTCTAGTTTGAATGGAGTAGGTGTATCATTTTATGGATCACCAGTTCCAGTTTGAAAGTTGCTTTTAGCACTGGTCATTGTGAAGCAGCTGCCTGGTTGGTAAGGGTATATTTGTTGCTTTGGCAGACTGTAGAAGTTGCTGAGTAGTAGCGCATGGATATCAGAAAGTATTTTAGGAAATAGAGACCTTGTGGCTCCAAAGGAAGTGAATCCGAACCTAAAAAAAGCAAATGTGATAGCTATAAATCGGTGGAACACAAGGAACAGATTCGAGCAGTGCAGCAGAGAGAGAGTGAGGAGGTGATGGAGGAAGAGAGAAGAGGTGAGGAAAGAAGTGCAGCAGAGGGAAGAAGGGCCGCAAAGGGAAGAAGGGCAGCAGAGGGAAGAAGTGTAGCAGAGGAAAGAAGTACAGCAGAGGGAAGAAGTGCAGCAGAGGGAAGAAGGGCAGCAGAGGGAAGAAGTGCAGCAGAGGGAAAGAAGTGCAGCAGAGGGAAGAAGTGCAGCAGAGGGAAGAAGTGCAGCAGAGGGAAGAAGTGCAGCAGAGGGAAGAAGTGCAGCAGAGGGAAGAAGTGCAGCAGAGGGAAGAAGTGCAGCAAGAGGGAACGGAGTGCAGGCAGAGGGAGTAGTGCAGCAGAGGGAAGAAGTGTAGGCAAATGGAAGAATGCATCAAAGGGACGTAATATAAGATAAACATTGGCGGAGGCATCCAAACTAACTCCAACCCTAAGCATTCAAGGCCTAGCCTGAAGAAATTGTACAAATCTAGGCTTACTACAGAAAAGTTGGAGGAAAGTATTTTTTGTATGTTTTTAATAATTATGTTAAATCGTGAGGGGGGGAACTCTGCTCAGTCCCAGGGTTTCCCCCCCCCCCCCCCCCCCCCTCTGTATCAAACCCAGCCAAGTCTAAAGTCTGTTGGAGTTGACAATCGTTGTGGCGGGTCTTCAAGAGGCGCCTTCTGATTTCGAAGTTTAGGAGGCATCCTTTGCTGGCAAGGCTTCTCGGGTCAGCGAAGCTGTACAAAAATAAATTCAAATGATTAAACAGGTGAAATTAGAAAAGAAAAGAAATTCAGGCTTTTAAAAGTAATTAAACACAGGCACACATTAAAAAAGTCAGACTCAGAAAGGTAGCTAGAGAAAAAAGTCGGTACAAAAAAAAAAAATTTCCAAAAAAGTCGGCTAAAAGTTGCACAAAAAAATCGTGTTAAAAGTCTTCCGTACAGACTATAGAAAGTCCTTAAACCGACTCAATGGGAACATTTTTTGACCCCTACTGTAAGTAATTAAATAAAACAACGACAAAAAGACTGACACGACTCAAACGGAAATTGACAAGAAAGAACAACTGACTTTGTGTGTCCTGGGCTTATATAGATGAGCCCAGGCCACACCTACTATACAATGACTAGGCACTATTTGCCCGCCTAAACTACTAAGTCCAAAGTTCACTAAACGAATTAGTTCTTTACGGCTACGGCCGCCTCTTCTCTTAATCTTCACCGGGGAGAGGGGAGGAGTCGTGGTCCCACATTGTATTGTTTCACATGTATATGTGTACAGTCATACAAACACAAGACATGTTGTTGACATTTTGTTATAGTGTTCGTGTTTGTTATTTGTTAGAGTTTGCTAGAGAGAGTCTCAAGTCATGGCAGACGCTCACAAGGTGAAGATAAAATATTTACTTCCCAATATATAATTCCATATTTTAATGCAACTTTGTCTGACTATTATTTCCTATTATAATATACTTGAATTAATAAATGAGAATACTGCTAGTCAATATGGAAGTTAACAAGATGTAGTTCCAATTCTCATCCTTGTCAACAATTGTTAATAATTAATTCACTACTGTTTGGTATTTGATTGTAGGTAGACATACTGCATTCTCTAATGCTACTAGTCAATATGGGAGTTAAGCAGGTCTAGTTCCAATTCTGATACTGACCAACAATGGTTAATTCGTACTTTGGGTACAGGGTGGGCATAGTATAATTGTTTGTGTAGTCTACCATGTGTCCCTCACTACTGTTTGTTATGTGACTGTAGGTAGACATACTGCATCCTCTAGTAACAGTGAACTGGAAACACTACCATACACTAGATGACAATAACACTCCCAGACATTGTGCAGTGCTCCATGACAAAGTGGCTGTGCTCACAACAACATGGTCTTGCTCTTGTGATGTGCTTCATATCTCCTCCTTTGACCTCCGCTCATGGACTACGACTAAATTGCCATATCAAGACATGTCACTAACAACCTATAAGTCCCAGTTTGTGGCAGTGGGAGGACGTGATCCATCTACCAAAAAATGCACTAACCAAGTATTCTCTAGTGCTACAGGTCTAGAGTGGCGGCCATCACTGCCTTCCATGAGAACTAAACGATACAAAACAGCATCAGTAGGTACCACATCACCTGAAGTGTTAGTTGTTGCAGGTGGGTGTGGTTCTGTTGAAAGGGAATTAGACGAGGTGGAGGTGTTGGTAGAAGACAACTGGCATTCCGTGAACCCACTACCTGAACCATGCTGTTGTGTGACGTCCACACTCCACCAAAAAGAAGTAGTGTTTACAGATAGATACGATAAGAAAATTTTTAGCTGTAAAATAGACTCATTGATCTCATCATGTACTACTTCTTCTAAACACAAATCACCATGGAGACACATCAAAGCAGTTGATGCATTCACCACTACAGTCTCCTACTTCTCACGTCAGGTCAATGTAGGTGGTGGTACTATTAAAGGTTACTGCAGTATGAGCCAGTCTTGGATAGAAGTCACTAGCACAGGAAGTAAAATGAGTCATGCCATATATACTACAGCCTCCACCCTTCCCACAGGAGATATAGTGGTGGCTAATATATCTGGAGTCTACAACCTAAAGATGTCTTGTGAGTTATTTTTGTAATTCATTAATAATTGTGGGTATCAAGAGGTCAGAGTACAACAGGAAATAGTAGTTTACTAACTTGCATGGTATTTACTTTGACTGAAAATGTCAGAAAATATAATTAACAAGCAAGTGAAGCACTAATTGTCCGAGCCTTTAGAAATAATGCTTTTTTAAACTAAAAAACAAAGGTTTATCAAGGTAGCTTATTAGAGGTGGTAGTAGTAGTTAACTATTGAGTATTGATATCTTAGTGTTTACTAGAGGTAGCAGTTAACTATTGAGTGTTGATGTCTTAGTGTTTACTTGAAGTAGTAGTAGTAGTTAACTATTGAGTGTTGATATCTTTATTTACTAGAGGTAGTAGTAGTAGTTAACTATTGAGTGTTGTTATGCTAGTGTTTACTAGAGGGAGTAGTAGTAGTAGTTAACTATTGAGTGTTGATATCTTAGTGTTTACTAGAGGTAGTGGTATTATTAGTAGCTAGAGATTTGTAGTCTGTGTTAAATGCACTAATTTAATTTACAGTGTTCTGTGTTAAATATTTAGTGTCTTCATATGAACCAGACAGAGAATTTATGTCTAATGTCCTCTCTCGACTAGAGGCAGTGATGGGTATTCAGATAATGTCTGTCCTGGCCAATGTTCACTCTCAGTTCACTGCATCCTCTGGAGTGATGTTAGTGACAACATATAAAGGGAGGCAGCTCACATTGCCTGACCCTAACAAAGATCCTGTCAGGTATATTGAGAAAGTTATTGTCTGGTGGTGTATGGGACGTAGTCCTCGTCCTCCCACGTGGAGACATCTGCTGGATGTGATACAGGATATTGGTCTGATAGAGCTGAGTCAGCAGATTGAGGCATTTCTTAAAGGTAAGACTGTGTCAGGTATAGTATGCATAATTGCCAACCATCACGGTTTAGCCGGGATCCTACCGGATTTTTCGGTCCTTCCCGGATCCCGCCCGGTTTATGAAATTATCCTGGATTTTTTTTAAAGTCTTTCTTGTCCAACCTCTTAGCTAGCTGTCGCTCACACCCAAGTTAATTGTAATACAATTTCCAGGAAATCACTTTATCAATCTCTTCCTGTCAGAAGGTAGTATTCCCAGCATTGTAACATACTATAAGCTCACACTTGCCATCCTATAGTAAACCAGCAGGTACAACTGATTATCACTGATAAATCTTCCACCAATCTGAAGAAGTACACCACAGTAGTCTGCTCATTTAGTTTAAGTAGCCAGCTTGCTCAAACTAATAATATATGACAACAAAGACATTAGCACACTGTATCCACATGGTAAGCTATAGTTAGAGAAATAATGGCAACTCCTCCTCCTAAAAATAATATCCAAATCACAGTGCCACTTTATGAGCAATTGGATAAAGGAGTATCCAGGAATTGGGAGAAGTTCTAAAGGTAATAATATAATATCGTTGTAAGACACAATTACAATTTATATTTTTTTAAATCAAGAAAAAAGGTGATTAATATGCATGGTGCATATTCTGCTCTTCTGACAATGATGTAGTATCTCATATCAACACCAAGAAACACAAAAATGCAGGGTGGGCAATTTCTATTTCTAAATCAGTGAAACCATTTTTTAGGCCAGACAGTTAGCAACTTCACCATTAATGCTGAGTCTCTAAGGGCTATGTTTATAGCAAAGCACAATCGGGCCTTCTTGGCTAGTGATCATGCTAACAAACTATTCAGATAAATGTTTCCTGATTCAGATATTGCTAAGAAGTTTGCTTGTGGTCATACTAAGGCCACAGTTATTTATATAGGAAGCCATATCGTATACAATCTAAGAAGGCTGTTAGCAGCCTTTCCAATTCATTTTCCATTATATTTCAGAAGGCTCAATCTCATATCAACGTGTTTGGCCAGTTTTCCTACTCGAACAAGCTAATTATTTGTCGCTTAATTGGAATAATTTAACTTTACATACCGTCCGCCCCGCCTATGGGCGTGGCCATCAACAGTAAAAGACCATTCGTGTGCATGCTCTCGTCGGCCTTTTTCTTAGCTCGAACAACGTGGACATCGTCTCTTGCTTGGAGAAGCTATGACTGCTGAAAACAATGAAGTTGTTTCATTTCTCAGGGAGCTGTCATCAAAATTCAACTCCCAGAGGCAAGACGTTGACCGCCTGAAAGAGCGGTCGGTAGTTGAAAACACGGAGAGGCGCCGCGCCACAGGTCGAGGTCGCCCTCCATGCGTTCCCTGTCTCGGAGCAGGCAGGAGAGAAGGGACCCCAGCCACTCCAGATCTCGGAGCAGGTCAGGATGGAGGGAGTGGCAGTGCCCCCGCCGGAGGCGGGAGAGCGCTGACAGTGAGAACTGGAGCTATAGGATGGAGCACTCGTCAGAGGAGGAAGATCGCCTTGGGCCTATCCCTACCTTCCTGGACTCGGACGAAGAGTCAGACCTGGTGGAGGTCTCTGAGGCCACCGCGTAGCTCCTTACCGAGCGGTGCACCCTGGGCCTCAGGAACGACGCTCGCTTGAAGGCGAGGAGGCGTTACCCGCTTCCAAAGGTGCCGGCCACGAGGACCCTGCAACTAGATGGCTTCATCAAGAGTGAAGTATCGATGGCCACCAGGAACGCTGACAAGGAACTCGCCAGACTCCAGTCCTTGGTGCTTGACTCCCTGGCGCCCCTTACCCACCTGCTGGAAGCAGAACAAAGGGGAGGAGGCCAAGAAGGCCGTCGTTGCCACCACGGAGTTGGTGAGCAATGCCAGCGCCAAGATGACCCACCTCAGGAGGGAAAAGGTCACAACAGACCTAAACAAGGCGCTGCTTCCAGTGGCCAAGGAGGCAACCAATTTTCAGTCTGCCCCACCCTCATTGTTTGGCACGGAGTTTGCCAAGAAGGCCAAGGACCATATAGACCAGGTCAAGGCAATGAGGGTGTCTCTCCCCACCAAGCCAGACACCAGGTCGCCTTTTCGTGGGGGCCCCCCCAGGAGGGGAGGAGGAGGCAAGTTCAGAGGCAGCAACAACAGGCAAGGCGGATTTCAACAGTTCCAGAGGGGAGGAGCTCGGAGCAGCTACAGGCCCTTCCACAAGGGGAACCGGAAACCACAACTTCCCAAGAACTAATGCACCAACCTCATGCCATTTCACCACCATTAGTTTTGACAACATTATAAGTCAACTGAAGGGCTGGAGCATGTTCCCCTTAAAAGCTCAAAAGGCGGTTGTCGGAAGGCTCCAATACTACCTAGCAAATTGAGAAAGGGTGACCAAGGACAGGTCCTAGATACGGTAAAGGGTTACCTAATAGAGTTCACAAACGACCCTTACCAGAGGACGAGACTGCACCCACCACAGTACGGGGCGGAGCTCATGGCGCAAATGAGGGCGGAGCTGACAGAGCTACTGCAAAAGGGGGCGGTCGCGCAGATAGAACAGGCCAGGGGAGGTTTTTACTCAACCCTATTCCTAGTGCCGAAAAAAGACGGCAGACAACGCCCCATAATAAACCTCAAAGCGCTAAATCAGTATGTTCAGACGTACCACTTCAAGATGGAAGGCTTGCAGACGCTAAAGGACCTGATAAAGCCCGGAGATTGGCTGGCAAAGGTGGATCTAAAGGATGCCTATTGTGCGATCCCTATAGATCCAAGCCACAGGAAGTATCTACGGTTTGTAGTAGACAACCAGACTTACCAGTTCAACTGTCTTCCCTTTGGCCTGGCAGCAGCACCATGGGTCTTCACCAAGACCCTCAAGCCAGTAGCCAGCTACGCTGCGCCAGATGGGGGTTCGTCTGATCTGCTACATAGACGACATACTCCTGCTGGTGGAGACCCAGACAGTGGCGGAGGAGCAGGTAAAGGGGCTACAATACATGTTGGAATGTCTCGGCTTTATTGTGCACCCAGGCAAATCAATCATGACCCCGGGGCAAGTGATGGGAGTTCCTGGGAATGACAGTAGACTCCACAAAGATGGAACTGAGGTTGCCTGCCAAAAAATTAAAGGACATCCGGGCGGAGGCCCGAAAACTGGCCCAGCAGAGCGAAATACCAGTGAGAGCTCTGTCCCGATTTAGTAGGGAAGATGAATGCAGCCAGCCATACCATACCACCTGCCCCACTATTATTCAGGAACCTACAGATGGCCATGACAGAGGCCCTGAATGCCAGCAATCAGAATTACGAAGCAGAAGTTACGCTGTCTCAGGACTGCCTGGACGAGCTAAGGTGGTGGGACTATCACCTGAGCCAGTGGAACGGGAAGAGCATGCTGCGGAATGCAGTGGACTTAGTGATAGAATCAGATGCATCACTGGCAGGGTGGGGAGCAGTTTGCAACCACCAACAGACTGGCGGGCCATGGTCAAGGGAGGAGCAGAACCTACACATAAATGGCCTGGAGATGCTGGCAGCAACATTGGCATTAAAGACATTCACAAAGGGACAGACGGGCCTGTCGGTACTCTTGAAGATGGACAATACCACGGCAGTGGCTTATGTCAACAACCAGGGAGGTACAGTCTCCAGGGAGCTGGTGAGACTGTCCAATGAGCTGTGGACATGGTGTCTGCAGAGGAATATCACTATCAAGGCACAACACCTCCCAGGACATTTGAACGTGGTGGCCGACTCCGAGTCTCGCACTATGCTAGATCGGTCGGACTGGAAACTCGACTCACGAGTCTTTCAACAAATCCATCAACTCTGGGGCCCAATGGAGGTGGATTTGTTTGCCTCCAGACTGACAACACAGTGCCCAGTCTTTTTCAGTTGGCAACCAGATCCATATGCAGCGGCAACAGATGCCTTCCTCCAAGTCTGGACATATGCGAATCCGCCATGGAATTTGGTGGGACGAGTGGCAGCACAGGCTCAGGCTCAGCAAGCCTCGATGGTGCTAGTAGCACCGGTGTGGTGGACCCAGCCGTGGTACCCAATTCTACTGGAGATGATGGTAGATGCCCCACACCTGATTCCCCCACAGAGACAAGCAACAAGTCGCTCACAGATGAGAACCCCTCAGCTAGCCGCCTGGCCCATACCCGGGAAAAAGTGCAGAGATCACAAGCTTTCGAAGGAAGCTAGCTCGCTCATCTTTGGCTCGTGGAGGGAAAAAACAAATAAATCCTACAACTCCCACTTTGGGAGATGGCATAGCTGGTGTAGTAGACGGGGTACCAATCCATTTTCAGGCCCTGTAACAGACGTTGCCAATTTCCTGGCGGAGCTATTTACTGAAGGATATAAATATAACTCACTCAATGCCTATCGGTCAGCCATCTCATCGGTGCATGAGAAGGTGGAAGGGTACGAGGTAGGACAACACCCACTAATCACTAGGCTAATTAAGGGGGTATTTAATACTTGACCACCCTTACCTAAATACACTAGTACATGGATAGTGCAGACAGTGCTGGATCATATTACAAGCATGGGCGCTAACAATGGCTTAAGTTTGAAAGAGCTCACACTTAAAACAGTCATGCTCCTATCCCTTACCAGACCATCAGGATCGGCTGATCTAGCCCAGCTTGAAGTGGGGGCCATGCACCCTCACCCAAAGGGAGTAAGCTTTACGCCTACACACCTTACGAAACAATCCAGACAGGGTAGACCCCTTCAAGACTTCTTTTTCACATCCTTCAAACAAAATCTACTGCTATGCCCGGTGACAACACTGCAGGCTTACCTAGAAAGAATGAAGAACACTGCAGGTGACAGGTCACAAAGGTGCTGATTGGCACGATCAAGCCACATAAAGCAGTGGCACCTAGTACCATTGCAAGGTGGCTAAAAACCATGCTAGAGTGTGCAGGCATTGACACAAATATTTTTAGCGGTCACTCCACAAGAGGAGCGACTTCGAGCATGGCCTTAAGGCAGCAGATTGGAGCTCGGAGTCAGTCTTCCAGAAATTCTATCACAAGTCACAACAGAACCCACACTTTGGTAGAACGGTGCTGTCACCAGCAGGCAAGCCTCCGGAGTGAGGTAGCTACAAACAACACGTTGATATGTGAGACTGAGCCTTCTGAAATATAATTCGAGAATGGCTCAGGCCACGAAGTGGCTGCCAGCTATTCTGGATTATATGAAGAAGGTGAAGTTGAACATATCATGCAATAATCAAGGGTCAAGGCAAAAAAAAAAAAAAAAAAATAATTAAAAAATAAGGGTACGAGGTTAATGCCGAAGGGTAGCTGGGACGAGCTAATCAAAGGCCGACGAGGGCATGCACACGAATGGTGAATGGTCTTATACCGTTGATGGCCACGCCCATAGGCAGGGAGGACGGTATGTAAAGTTAAATTATTCCAATTAAGCGACAAATAATTAGCTGTTCGAGTAGGAAAACTGGCAAAACACGTTGATATGTTCAACTTCACCTTCTTCATATAGTCCAGAATAGCTGGCAGCCACTTCGTGGCCTGAGCCATTCTCGAATTTTGCATTATCCACCCCTAATACTGTCTCGCTCGCTTCGTTCGCTCGCCAATAAACAAACATCCCCGATTTTCAATTGTGTTACCCTGTAAGTGTCTCGCTCGCTACGCTCGCGCACCAAATATGAATATGCAAATATGTATGTTCGCGCACTTTATTTTTTTAAACAAAGCAGAATTAAAAATATTTGATCGCCACTGGTAATTCTTTTACTCATTAACATTATAAATACAGAATTGGAGTGTTGTTTTCTGGCTGATTGTTGAAGCTCAGTGGCAGAGCGCTTGAACATTAAACAAGTTGTCATGGGTTGATTCAGAGTGGTGACCAAATAAAAACAAAACAAAAAAAAACTGTCAAAGTGAGATATCTAATAATAATAATAATAACAATAATAATAGTAATAATAATAATAATAATAATAATAGTAATAACAACAATAACAATAATAATAATAGTAATCATAATAATTATAAAAATAATATTAAATAATAATAACAATATTAAATAAATAATAATAATAATAATAATAGTAATAATAATAATAATAATAATAATAATAATAATAATAATAATAATAATAATAATAATAAACCAAAATAAAAAATAACAGCATACAAATACAGCTCCTATCACATTCAATTGGGTAAAGGGTTTGATGAGATCAAGAATAATTTCAGCCTTGCTGGGTCATGCTTAGAAAGCTATAAAAGAGAATGGTTTAAACTCTATCCATTACAATTATATTCTTCTTTTTCTAGTATATAAGCCATGGCTGATGATTCCAGTGCTGATAGTGTGGCTCATCCCTCTCCAGCTGACCTTCTTCGTCAAACGCAGGAAGTATATGGCTCAGGACTCGCTAAATTCCAGAAAAATCATGACATTTGCACGGCAAGTGGATTTTTCCCCAAGAATGTCGTGGTAGAAATGGACGGTTGTGCCTTAAGTTTTCGTTCTCTGGGGCTTGAATCTACAGCAGCTGCAAGAGTAGTATCCGATCAGTGGATAGATAGTGTGATTCTAACATATGAAAGCATTGAATATTTCAGTGAACTGGAAGCAAAACAACAGCTGGAGTTGTTCAGCGATCAGGCCAGAGAACTTTCTCTGATTTTCAAGGTGATCTCAGCCTGGTCGAATGATTTAGCCAAGCGCATTAAAACTGCTGCTACTAACGTGCATGCAGAAGTTGCTATTTTTACGGAAACTTTTCAGCAAAATATAGAGACCACTGAGAGTGAACTTGAAGCAGCTAAAGATAAATTGAAAACTGCTAAAGAAGATTTGGAATCAAAAATCGCGGAAAGCGATCGCTGGAAATATGCAATGATAGGAACAACAGTAGGCTATGCCATATTCTTTCCTGTTGGAGCTCTAGCAACGATCATTACTGGCAGTGGGTATGGGGTCGCTCAAGCAGCTGTGCACTCTGCTGAAGATGCCAAACTTGAAGCTGAAAAGGATCAAACAGAATCACAGAGAAAGTTTGATGCAGCAAAGTCTAAAAGTGAGAAAGCCAAGGTATATTTTAATAGTAAGCATGTTTGTGTATAGTAAATTATACCTTTCTTTGTTGCAGATGATTGCTGAAGTAACTTCAGACTTAGTAGCCACCCTTAGCGGAATGGAAGTTATTTCAGAAGCTATTGCAACATTCTGGATATTGCAGTCGCTATCGTTTTCTAAACATAGTAAAGCAATGAAAACAGAGACTACATACTCCAAACCCCTTCTAGTTCATGGGGTGAGCCAGCAAAACATTGAAGAATGGAAAAAGGCCAAAAAAGAATTTGATAAATATGCCTCAGTTATGACTATTCTTATGAACCTCTACAATTTTAGTACTGAGGCTAGTGCAGTTCCTACAAGAGAGTTTCATGTGGATAAGCTGTCTTTCAACTTGAGCATTCCAGAGAACATTGATGTACAGCTGATAGAGGCCAATGCTGAGTAACTCTCAAGTCACAAGATGAATGATTTACAGTAGCTCAAATTTGCATAGTTGCCATTGTACACTGAGTAATGAATTTTGTATTAGATTTTCTTACTAGTAATTTATGATACAATTTATAGTTTTATTGAGGAATTGCTGAACAATTTTATCTAAGTTAAATGTCAACACCTTTGATTCACTTTGAAACTATATAGGAAAAATTTAAATCTCTTACCTCATTAATGGAAAGATAACAATTAGGAAAGAAAATAAATTTTGCTTTTATTTTGCAAAGTTCTTCCTCAAATGCACCAAACTTAACCTAAATGTACCGATATTTCTCATTTATTGCTATAGAGAAGATTAATATAAAACATTAAATACTTATTACTAAAGCAGAAATATAGTCCTATATTGAGTTGAAATGAGAAAAGTCTATATGTTACGACTGAAGATGGTAAATTGGTATTCATATAATTTCTTGCACATTTTAGCATTTTATAATTCTGCTAGGCTACAGCACTATCTCAGAAATAGCATGTATACATAATTTGCTAGCTCATTAACTCTTTTAAAAAGTTATGCATTACTTATAAATAATATCTGATCTGAGTATTGTAACACAGTTGAACATTTGCAATCATTGAAATAATCTGTGTTCAATAACTTCCAAATTTACCCATGACCTAGTTCTCCTGTTGATATTAACTTAAATTTGTATTCATCATTAATTTAAATGCGCGTGTTTAATGGGCATACATACCATCCATCAATGCATACATACATATTTGTCACAGTAAGCACAGTAAGGTAAAGGGGAAGCAAACCAGCTAATGGGAGCTACTTTAAGGCTTCCCTACAAGCAAATAGCAAATGTTGACATTAATGTGTCGGGGAGGGGGGGGGGGGGGGTTAAACATGTAAGAAATATATAGATATCACATAGAAGAACAACTTCTTTAGGTTCAACTTGAAATCTTTTGGTGTTAATTAGGCCAGCAATAGAATTAGGAACTTTGTTCCAGTGTTCTATAACTGAATTGATGCGACATATACACAGCGGTGTAGAAGATGTTTCGGTATAGGGGGCTCCACATGCATTTTTAGTGGGTTAAAGGTGTTAATGTGAGAAATCACTTCGTTGGATTGAGCCCCAAAATTATGGGGGGGGGGGGGGGGGGGGGGGGGGGCTCCAGTCCTATACTTCAGATACATATACAGATGGTAGAGTGGATTTATCATAGTTGTTGTTGTGAGATCCTGTATGTCTTGAGTCTCTATTCTAAGTAATTAAAGTGCAAGAAGTAGGATCGCACATAGGCATCTTATTACAAGCTAGCACTAACCCATGAATATTTATGTGTGGCAATGGCGAAGGTGCTAGACCTTTCCATACCACATGTTAGACATTCCATCGTGGGCTACAATAAAAAGCAACTTAATATTATGCCTCACGCCTCAAATAGCTCTTACTTCTTCTATAATAGTACCTAGTACTTCTAATATGTCGAAATCTTTTTGAATAGGCCAAATAATAAGTACAACTATTTCCAACTCTTTCTTTGAGAAGACTAATTGAATTATGAACAATATAGGACAATGGTTCTAAGTTTCTACTGTTGGAGACACAATGGCATAGTTCAATACCACCTCCCTCCTTCAGTCGTGGGAATGCAGAAAATAATATATCACTTATTTCCTGGCCATTAAGATTCAGTGAAGGAAACTCGACACTTTACTCCCAACCCTGTCTTTATTAATTCATCCTTTTCCCCATCTGTGGTTGGGATTCTTTGCTGTTCATAATATGCCAAGCAAACAAAATGATGTTTCCAAGCACATTTCTTGACTTTCTTGCTTGCAGAAAAAGTATTCATCACCTCATCCTTTAAACGCTTTCTCTTGCCACTCCCAACTATTCCTTTGCACATTCCTTTCATGGCTGCTAATGCTTTGTCTGCAGCTTCCATTAAGCCTATTTAATAAAGGAATATTTAGTTAAACAATTTACTAATGAACAAGCAAAACAGGATTCTGACCTCTACTACTTCCATCCTGGGAGTAGCGATTGATGCTAGCATTGAAATAGCCTTTTTGACCTTTTTAATTTCTTGAACTGTCAAGTCCCTACCCTCCATCACTGGACACCCGCTTCAGGAATGTACGCCCGTAACGGTAAGGTAAATCAAAGGAATGCTCGCCGTAAATCTATGGGGTTAGATGCCAATTAAACTCCGCCCAATTCTTCCTTGGCTCTCTTTAAATTGTAGTTTGAAGCCAGCTGATGTCGGGAGAAGCCATAAGTATGGCCACCAGCAGTGACATGGCTGAGTGCAGCTGCAGAAATCAATGCCAAATAGTTTTTCCCACACCAACCATACCAAACTTAAAATAAGCATTAAGTGTGGCCAACTGAGCTGGACTATGTCTTCGGGTATTTCCAGCCCTACTATCAGTTTCAATTTCCATCACACTTTCTTCACTGGGAGACCCTTCATAGCTCTCAAGAGTACAGCAATCATTCAGAAACAGCAGTTTGTCTGAGAAGAAAATTAAGGTAAATTTGTCCTTTTTGGGCCAACAAACTTCAACTAACTTTTTTTGCCCATTATTCCTATAGATAAATTCGCCTTATGAAATTTTCAAAATTGTTGCTGTATTGAGTAAAAAAATTTTGGTTGATCAGATAAGAAAATTAATGACGCATAAGCACATCGGATTATATAATGGGGGAAACACTTGTCTTACCTGTATACAATTGATTGTTCAAAATAATCAAAATCCCTGTCTCTCTCATCTATTTTTCTGTCAATTCAGTCCATTCCCGCCTTTCTTGTTTTATGTATTATTCTCTATTGCTCCATTGCTTGCATTGCTAGATTTGTTGTTGGGTTTTTTGTTTTCCATCTTTCATTTTTTAGAGTGGTAGAGAAAACGAACTATGAAATTATTCATATAGATTCTCTTCAGTTCCTCTATACTCTTGCTTCCAGTTCTATTCTTGCCCCCCGCCCCCCCCCATTCACATTGTCTAACTTAGCTCCCCCTTGGGTGACAAGCAGGAATAGCCCTAATGATGTTAGGGATAATAGGGTGTTGAATGCTTAAGTTCTCTGTCTGATTCTTTCAAGAGAGCTGCCACATACACAGCTATGATAAAAGTCTAAGTTTTTGTCGTGTTTTCAATAGGATGACATCAAGTAGTAGTGGGGATTGACAGAAACATTTTCCTATGCATATCGCTGACTGTATTTTTTGTTAATTGAGAAATGTAAACTTGTATAAATTGGTCCAAACTATTACTGGACTATAATTTATTTAAAATTAAAACTACCTGAAAATGGTATTCATTCTGATAAAGAAGTTTGGACATGCAGCTCAAAAACCTAGCATAGAGAACATGGCTATTTGGATTTTTTAGCCAAGTCTCACACATATCGTGGCGCTATAGTAAATAGGCAGTCTGGTCCTTCGACTTAGCTAGGCTGGGTAAAGAAGTGACCATCAGCAGGGCTATACCAACCATTTGTTAGAGTCCTGTTCATGGTCCTTCGAGCCGGATACGAACCAGCGACCTGGAAGTCTCCCTCGGACTCAGCAGTCTGGCAGTCTCCCTCGGACTCAGCAGTCTCCCTCGGGCTCAGCAGTCTTCCGAGGACTCAGCAGTCGCAGTCTTCATTGGACTCAGCAGTCTTCCACGGACTCAGCAGTCTTCCACGGACTCAGCAGTCTCCCTCGGATTCAGCAGTTTGACTCGACTCAGCAGTCTCACTCGACTCGGCAGTCTCGCCAGACTCATTCCATCTCACTCGACTCAGGCAGTCTCACCCGACTCAGCAGTCTCACTCGGCTCAGCAGTTTCACTCGACTCAGCAGTCTCACTCGACTTAGCAGTCTCACTCGACCAACAGACTCATTTAGTCTCACTCGACTCGGCCAGTCTCACTTGACTCGGCCAGTCTCACTCGACTCAGCAGTCTCGCTCGATTCAGCCAGTGTCACTCGACTCAGCCAGTCTCACTCGACTCAGCCAGTCTCACTCGACTCGGCAGTCTCACCCGACTCGGCAGTCTCACTCGACTCAGGCAGTCTCACCCGACTCGGCAGTCTCACTCGGCTCAGCAGTCTCACTCGACTTAGCAGTCTCACTCGACCAACAGACTCATTTAGTCTCACTCGACTCGGCCAGTCTCACTTGACTCGGCCAGTCTCACTCGACTCAGCAGTCTCGCTCGATTCAGCCAGTGTCACTCGACTCAGCCAGTCTCACTCGACTCAGCCAGTCTCACTCGACTCGGCAGTCTCACCCGACTCGGCAGTCTCACTCGACTCAGGCAGTCTCACCCGACTCGGCAGTCTCACTCGGCTCAGCAGTTTCACTCGACTCAGCAGTCTCACCCGACTCAGCAGTCTCACTCGACCAACAGACTCAGTTCGTCTCACTCGACTCGGCCAGTCTCACTAGACTCAGCAGTCTCACTCAACTCAGCTAGTCTCACTCGGCTTAGCCAGTCTCACTCGACTCAGCCAGTCTCACTCGACTCAGCCAGTCTCACTCGACTCAGCCAGTCTCACTCGACTCAGCTAGTCTCACCCGACTCAGCAGTATCACTCGACCAACAGACTCATTCCGTCTCACTCGACTCAGCAGTCTCACCCGACTCAGCAGTCTCACTTGGCTCAGCAGTTTCACTCGACTCAGCAGTCTCACCTGACTCAGCAGTCTCACTCGACCAACAGACTCATTCCACTCCTCAGAGAAGACGAGACACCATACACTCCAGCTGCATCATCCTAAGATGAAGCACCTCACTCCCCGGAGCATGTCCAGGACTCTCCTGGACAACTGGCACAGGCTGGCCCTGGCCAAAGAACAATACACTGCTAGCTCAGTCATTCACCATGTATTGTTCATTAACTTAACTTACTCGCCCTTTACCCACCATTAATGATATTCATTTCCAAGACCACTGACTTCCTGTCAGTGGTCCCTATTATTTAAGCTGGTTCAATTGTTGTGTTTTTTGTTGCCTATCAACTTTGTCAAAGGAGTGCGCATATTTGCGAGTGTCCTTGCAAGGCTGAAAGCTCTCTGTGGCCATCGGCTGCACAAAACACATATCGTGGTGCTATAGTAAATAGGCAGTCTGGTCCTTCGACTTAGCTAAGCTGGGTAAAGAAGTGACCATCAGCAGGGCTACACCAACCATTTGTTAGAGTCCTGTTCAAGTATAAAGTAATTGCCATAAGTTAACACTTTGGTTTTCAATCAATTCTTTTTCACTGTTTGTAGCTATAGCAAGTCGGATTGAGTACAATAATAATATAAAAGCAACTTAAATATTAAGAATAATTAACTGTATATATGGCCTAGCAGAGCTGGATCCTCAAGAAGAAACATAAATTAAGGCATTCTAAGCGGTCACAGTCCATAGAACTGCCAATCAAGGAGAAGGTTTCCAAGACGAGATGGCAGGTGTTCATGAAACAGTTTGGCAGTACTTCTGGTAAATAAAATTTAGTATGTACACTGTATGCTGTGTGAGCATATTGCTTTCTTGCAATAGCTGGAAAAGATGCCATGCAGAAAGGTCCTGCTGCCTTTAGTTCGGCTGCTAGTGAAGTTTACAAGAACATGGCAGATAATGACAAGAAGTTGCTTGAAAACACAGTAGCTGAAGACAGTAAGAAAACAATGACAATGAAATCTATCAAACGAGAGGGTTCGAAACTATTTCATAAGATTCAGCTTCAGGTATATAGCTTTGTTATTTTTTTGAAATGCAATTGTTTTTAATAGAACAAGTTTATGAGAATTGTGCATTAAATATTGAATCACATTTTTCGTATATGTTTTAGCTTATCTGAATCTTTCAAATACAGTAGTAAGGATGCTGTGACTGCTTAAACTGTACATTTCGGTCTGCTTTTAATCCTTAGCCAGCTTGCTTGCTATTCAATATAATGTGCATATATATATACATTTCTTTATGTATTTAATACGTGATGAGATGTACAATGTTTCCCAGAGACACGGCATGTTAGAATTTCCTTGTACTTAAATATATATTTAAGCTACATTTTCCTGCCTTCGGCTCGTGAAATACTGGCTCACTCATAAAATATTTCACCATATTTCACTCGAAGTCATGCTAGAATATTTTTGCTTCATGCAAGTGTTCTATTTTCTCTTGTATTAAACACTTGTTAGTGAATGCTCTAAGTGGTGCATGCATAGCAAGTAAAATCAATAAAAAAATTATATTGCAACTGGTTGAGTTATAACATCAGGAGGGCAATAAATTACTTTATACTTGTCGTACCATATGGGAATGATATTTTACTCTCATGCCATATTTTCACTTGCTTTAATGGCTCGTGAAGTATATTACCTCCCCATAGTACTCTGACTCGTGCTAGAAGTATTATAATTATAATATATATATGTATATTATATGTAATTGGCTTCAGATTAAGCAATTTCAGCTAATTGGGTATCAAGTATTGGCAGTGGGGTACTTTGAAGATGACGTGCAAGTGGCATATACAACTGATCTGGAAGGGTAATGGATCAATCATATGTAGAATCTATTCGAGCTGCTATGATCAATGGTATTCGTTATAAAAATTTTTTATAAACTTTTGCAACTTGATTAAGTTTATTTTATGCAGGATGCTTTTCCATGCGTGAAACTCCAGTCCTCTGCTCCAAATGCTCAAGTATAGTTAGCTAACTCCACAACTACAGCACTGCCACCCTCACACCATTTTCCTTTTAAATCAGCTTTACCATCATCAGATCTCTCCACCGATGCAAAACCGAACAAGTCACATGCTACTCAGCTTCCACCCATCAAGCCCACCAAGTCACGTGCTTCTCAACTTCCATTTATCAAGTCCACCAAGTCACATGCTACTCAACTTCCACCCATCAAGCCCACCAAGTCACGTGCAAGTCCACCAAGTCACATGCTACTCAACTTTCATCCATCAAGTCCACCAAGTCACATGCTACTCAACTTTCATCCATCAAGTCCACCAAGTCACATGCTACTCAACTTTCATCCATCAAGTCCACCAAGTCACATGCTACTCAACTTTCATCCATCAAGTCCACCAAGTCACATGCTACTCAACTTTCATCCAACAACTCCACCAAGTCACACCAACTTTCATCCATCAAGTCCACCAAGTCACATGCTACTCAACTTTCATAAGGAATAGCCCTAATGATGTTAGGGATAATAGGGTGTTGAACTTGTCTACAATCAGTATGGGTCATGAGATCCTCAGAAGTGTGTCTAAGATTTGGCCAGAGATATACATTATCGTATTGATAGTGGTTAGTGTGCAGCAGTTCAATATGATGGGATTTCTTGGATAATATTTGTTTGACTAGGTATAAACATACTTGATTATTAAAGTTCAATGTTTTTTTTTTTAATAGCAGCCTAAATGTTTTATTAATAAGAACATTTAGGTATGACTAGTGGTTTGTAATAATCAAGTATGAATATGATGGGATGGAAGTCAACGGCTTCTATATCGATACCTGAACACAGCTGATGTCTTTTATAGTAGGCATTCACTATGTATATAGAAATTTGTAAGTACTGTAAGTAGCTGCAGTCAACAACTCCACATTAGTTCTCAAGATGTCTGGTCGAAGCATTTATTTGAAGTGAGAATTCGTATCAGGTGGATTTATTGAAGTTAAATGGGGAACAAAAACAATTGCGGCCGCATTAATGCAGCCACGGAAGTCAATCACTTTAAAGAATCATAAAAAATACAATATTAAAGCTATATGTGACATACGGTAATCAAAAGATGTCCAAAAGACTGTTCATTCTGACAATGGCTAAAACTTTCTTTTGCTATGTAACCTTTACCAATTTTTTGTACCATTCGATCAGGAGTTTACGGCTTCTTGTTTTACAACCTTTGAGGCTATTAAAAGCTTCTGGCGAATTTAGCCATGTTAGAGAAGAAGAAAGTAAAAACAGATAGTTAGCTACCTGTTAGAAGTGAATGTCATACTATTCTGTGTTGAAACCACTTTATTTACCTGTATAAAGTTGGATTTTTTCTATAGCCTTACTTTATACATTAAAATATGATGGGAAGAGAAATGTATTTTATTTTATCACTTTTAAAAAGTCACTGATGAAGGCTACATGGAGCCGAAACATTTGAACTATTATTACAGATACTACAGAAATTAAAAATAAATATATTATTTTAGTATGAAGCTGTGTATTTTCATGTAGTAATAATGAATCTTTATGTAATACTTAATTAAGTTATTTTACCATCACTTCATCCTTGGTCGTAACTTGTGATACCTAAATTTTTAATCAGTGAATGAGTATTGATCAAAACTGAATCCTGTCATTCATTAGTAGTGTATGCCTGTGTGTGCAATCCTGTGTAGGAATGTTTCTTCTATAATATATAGAGCTGCCTGTCACTAACCTCTAAAATTAATGTTGTTGTGGTTTTTTACCACACTGTCTTGACCGTTCTATTTCTGCATTATACTACAGTATGTGTTCATGCATGCCTCTATACCTCTTGTTGTGTTACAACTGACTCCAATCTAGAGATCCAGAACCGCCGTGTTAGTGAATATTTTTAAGAGACTATACCTCTCAGCTAGAGTTTGATAAACTGTTTCTAACAATTTCTTGGTGGGATTAGCTTGCAGAGTATAAGTTGAATTTCATGATTGCATTTCTTCACTTCAATGTGTTTTGTTTTTCTATTGCTTTTCCTTGTAGTGGGATGGAGTGGGTGCAGCTGCTTTCGATGTCTCTGACTTAGACTAGCTGTGAATGATGGCTCAAGAAGTATCAACATTTGATCATAGAGTCACCTGACATTGCTGACGTGATGGCAAGGTGAGTGTTCTCTAGAGTGTGTTTGTAATAAGGAAGTATTGATTCCAATAGGTCTACATTGCTAGAAGGTATCACCAACACTCGGAGCAATTAGTGGCTCTGGCTAGCTTGTTGTGGTCACCTAGGACAAAAGTGTGTGTGTTTGTGTCAATAAATATGCATGTAAATGTGTACGTCAAGTAATGTAATCAGATGTCACTGTATATGAGACCAGTACTATCGCAAGATGTTGATAATCTTAGTGATCTGAATGCTAGTCCGTACTCTGGCAAGTTTCTGAAGGCTGATCTTATGCAATATAACCTGTGATTTCCCCCTAAGTGAATTTGTGCCTCCCAAAAATTGCCGATTTAATTCCTGGGGAACAATATTGCAGTAACATGGAGTGACTAATGCAGTAACATTAACACATGATCCTGTGACTGTTCTGTTGGAAGATGTCTATTATTTCAGCTAACTTTATTTGTGTAATCTATGACCTTCAGTGGCATTGGCATCAGCAGTGTCTAGTTCAGTTCTAGTTAGGAGGTTATACCTCCATGTATTCTACATAGCAAGGAGTCTATATGTAGGATAACAAGTTCTATTCTGTTAGTCAGTTTTGTCATTTAGTTGTTATGAGTTTCATATCACTAAATTACCAGCTGTAGCTGTACCAAGTAGAATACTTGGTTTCCCTCAGTTGGAACATCTCTAAAAATATTCCAGTCTGCGGAACATTTTAGTTCTTTAGAACCTTTTAGAGGAGCCCTGCAATGGCAGTCAAGTGTGGGCACATCTGAACAATTTTTTCAAATTTT
>WLWD01005050.1_pt1 | contig 56848 bp, 27 predicted proteins | sample 6712731 | NCBI WGS metagenome assembly WLWD01 (sample SAMN12718690, study PRJNA576275) | sponge metagenome | isolation source: marine sponge | host: Mycale hentscheli | place: New Zealand: South Island, Marlborough, Capsize Point | collected 2014-11-01 | reverse complement strand
AGGTTATTGACAAAACGTTAGGGGGAATTTCCTCACCACAGTATTCTATAGTTTAAAATGAAGAGTTGAATAATATAAATGTGTGTGTGTGTGTGAGCGTGTGTGTGTGTGTGTGTGTGTGTGTGTGTGTGTGTGTGTGAGGAAAGGCCTCCTACGAATTCATTAGCGGACTACAGGAGCTTTGCTTGCAGCGCTCAAAGTGCTTGCTAAGTACACAGGCATTTCTGGCTCTGCCAAGTGGTAGCAAGAGAATCAGCATTATTTTTTTTTGCATTTGAATGTGTGTGTGTGTGTGTACATAACAAGTAGTGTTGGGACTCAAGGGGTAAGGAAGGTAAGTGAGTAGTTAGGGAGTAGATAAGGGGGGATAGTTGGGAGAGAAGGGTGCCTATGGCCGCCACCATGAGGGGTGGGTCATGGGGGGGGGGGGGGGGGGGGGGGGGGGGGGAGTGGATGATCTTAGTGTAGGAGGATGGGAGAGCCACTGTGTACAATTCAGTTTAGCAACTTAGCAGCTGGTGTGCTAACCTGAAGGCAGACCAAGAGAGGTCAGAGGCCAGCCTAGGAGGGCATAAATGTGTGTATACTCAATGTTATATCAGTGTGACTTTTTAAAAGCCTGGGTCTATAGGAGGACTACCTGTAGAACAGTTGGGAGGTCAAATGACTCTGGACTAAAAAACATTATTAAATACAATAATAGAATTGTGAAAAGGTATGGCAGAATCAACATTCCTTGAAATTAGGCTTTAAAACACACACACAAACAAACAACAACACAGCCTCACATAGTCCTCTGTGTGTGGCAATTCCTCCATATTTTAACTCCAATCTCTAGATGTCCATTAAATGAGGAGAAAATTTATCATAATGATGCAATAGTTGAGGAAAAGCTAAAAAGAAGTCCTGTAGCTTCTTGTTAAATAATAATTTTTTTTGAATTTTTGAGGCTAACCATTAAGATCACAAAGGTGTCAATGCATCAACTGCCAGTGTATAACCACAACCTTATTTGATGGGATGTCACCAATTCTACATGCTGTAATCCCTTTATTAATTATAAGTTACTCACAATTCTAACTATTAGACTAAAACTAATTAATTCAATATGAACAAGCCATTTTTCTCCTGTTCATATTGAATTTATTTGTTCGTGCCCAATAATTATTAAATAAAATTAGCTTGAGAATTACATCATTTTCTGTCACTATACTACAGTTTTACAAGCACCGTGAATAAATAATATTAATCTGATATGACAACTGTGAATATAAAGTTACATAAGAAATTCAATATGAAAAGGGTGAAGACTGAACTGAGGCTAGATTACACTGAGATCAATGCAAATACAGTACATGCATAATAATACAAATGGTGCAATGGTTACTACATAACATAACCAACAAAAAAGTAAAAAAAATAAAAAATAAAAAAAATTTAAAATTTTCGATTTTTTCTCTGTCTAACCTCCGTATCTGGTTTGTTAGTATCAGTACCACTGTCTCCTGTGGTCGGTGAATCTTCTAATTCACTCCTCTGTCTAACCTTCGTATCTGGTTTCTTAGTATCAGCACCACTGTCTCCTTTGGTCAGTAAATCTTCTAATTCACTTGTCCTTGAATCAACTGGAGTTGTAATTTTCAATCTATGTATGTATATTTATCATGTACTGAACTCAAGTACTCCCATAGAGATTAATACAAATGAAACTACCCCAATATTTTCCCATATTGCGTCCCCTTGGGCATTCTAACAAGTGTTATTGCGTCCCCTTACGCTAATTATATATTTTTAGGTTTTTTGTTAAATCTTAATAATAATACATTAATTTGATATATCTGTCTATTGCTATGTAGGTATGTATGAATTGTAAATCACTTTATTTGTGGTTGTGTGTCATTAGGTGCAGCGGACATTGTGGTGAAACTTTGTGTTAGTGTTGCTGTAGGAAAACCAATATTTATTGTACAATTGGTGATTGTTGCTCTAGCAAAGAAGGACTGAGCACTTAAATCTTGGTTCATAGTACCACTCTATTGTGTTGTAGGGTATGAAGAAGATGGATTAGTTTCAGGCTTTTTGTATGAGCTCAAGACATGAGACATTTCCTTTTGCTGTTGTAATGATGCTTTTTTTATAGCTATTTAGACTTTGTAGATTTTTATGCCCAGTTAGTTGGATTATCTGTGTTTCTGGTACACTATTCTTGGTAAGACATGTAACCATTGTTTTTCGAGCTGAATGATTTGTTTTTTTTCCCCAGACAATCCAGCACTTGCAGCTACCCTTTTCATTATTGTATTGATTCTATCCTTCCCCATCTTCTGTTTTTTTGTACCAAATGTCATCATTGGAGTAATTGTAGTTCACAGCCAGATAAAATGGGGATTCCGATTTGCACATTTCAACTGGACGCTTTTGAAGAAACGTTTAAAAAATACGTAAGGGACACCGACAGATATTGTTGGGGGTGTTCCACATTTTGGGTTTGAATTGGCGACTTGCATTGTTTCACCTGAACGTGTCTTGGTATCTCTTTCATTAAATTCAACATACTTGAAACCATCTGGTGTAGAGTGGATACAAAAATCACCATATGTGACCGTCTACAGGAAAACCGGGCACAACGCGGCGTGCGTAAATATCGAGAAAAGATCGATCAATTTCTTAAAAATGTATTGTTTCAAGTTGACGGAAGGGAACGGTTAGGTCTATTATAGTGGGAATGACTTAAGCTACGATGATAAAACTTGGAGAGCTCAATATCTGGACGCTGACAACTCTGTAAGTGCAAACAAATTTTTTTCGAAGGGTGCCGCGTTGTGCACGGTTTTCCTGTAGACGGTCACATATGTAAGTTGATAATGTTCATCTCTTCCACGCATCCCCATATGCAGCGTGAGTAAAAACCAAACAGTATTGAGTAGTACCTCTGGACTGGAGTCCCCCACTGCACTGGTCCACATCGAGTCAATGTCATCCATTTCCAATGGTTCAGCAGCATTGTTCTTATTTCCTTTCCCTTTTTTTTAAGCATTTTACGAGCTGCTTTTAACTTTTCTCGAGAGGATGAAAAACGAGTATCACGGATGATGCTATAAGGCTTTCGTAATTCTTGGGTCAAATGACGATCCAAACTTCTTTGAAAAGAAGTGAGAGTGTCAGGTTCATACAATGAGTCATCACTCTTCCTTACTTTGCTAAAGAAATGTCCTAATAATCTGTCTAATTCAGTAGATGGAATTTTGCCTATTTTTCTACACTCACCAACAGATTCACACCAGCCGTACCACTTCCTCAAGTTGGATATTGTTTTCTTCTTTGTGTTACAATTTTTTTGCTGGTCCACAAACATTTCCAACTCTTCATCGTCCAAACACACAGAAGAAGTCATTTCAAGAACTTTGTCATCAAAAAAATCCTGTAATGAAATTTCTTCAGCCATAACAACGTTAGCTTACTGGTTTAGCTCCAGAAAAATTGCCACTGCTAAGATTAAGTTTGCGCATGCGTACATGATAAATATGTTATACTTGAATACGCGAAATATCACTCGTCTGATCGGGGTATTGGCACTCGTCCTAATACATCCGACAGACTCGTGATATTTTGCAGTATTCAAAGTATAACATATATATGTACGTAAAGCAACAATCAAAAACTAAATAAAAAACATGACATACCTGACAATTACATCACAACTCAAGACTAATTTTACCTAATTTTTTTTTTATTTGGATGAAATTAGCTGATATAGTTAACAATGAAATTTATACATGAGGAGAATTAGTCTCACCTTTCCAGCTCACTAGGTGGACTCTCTGCAGAGAATACTGCCGGTGAGTTATCCAATTCATGAAAAACGGTATTCTGTTCAGACTGACCAGGAACATCGTTGAAGATGACCAGTTCAGCATTGGACCTGTAAACAGTTAAGATAATAATGCATATTAATTAAAGGACTAAGTGACAATAAATGACCCCATATTGACACTTGTGATAGTCTAGTATTTTTAATAACTATTCTTAAAAAGTGAAATGATATATACTGCTCCTTCGTTGTATACACCAGACATTACATGGCTATATGTGTGTAAAGTGTAAAACCCATAGAGGCGTATGAATTAGTTTCAGAATGGGCAATAACATTTTAAAATTTCAACTTACTTTACATCATCAATGAACACTTTCCCTTTAAAGTAGATGAAGCAACATCCCATGTCACCTTCATCTCTGTAGTAAATACAAAGTAAAAATGAAAAGAACATCAACAACAGCTAGAATCAATGTAAGAATGTGCACCCACGCTCACGTATATCAATGTAGCTACTAATAATAGCGAGGAAAGGAAAAGGTTATTTTATGTGACTAGCACAAAATGTGAGCAACTTTATTGCAAAAACTTATTTTAAAGCTTTGTATGTGATATTTACCTACTATTGGTAAGCGATATGGCAACAAAACAAACAAACAAAACAACAACAAAACATACAACTACGCGAGTATTGTGTGATGCACATCAATATACAAACTGAGTGTTTCCTACATTGTCTACTTTAAATCACTTCGCAGCTGATGGAATAAGTATCTACAAGTGAATGCAGTCTATAGTAGCTCATAACATTGGCTAAACTCACGCCATTGACGTCTTTTGTAAGATGTCTTTTTTCGGCTGGTGATCGTGTTTCTCTTCACTTCCGGAACAAAGTGCCTCCTCTACTTTATTCTCAGAGATGCTCTTGGCTGTTTCTCCACCCATTTCCCCATCGTTGCTGGTGTCGTTGTTGCTCACATTGCAGTGGTCATCCACACAAAAAACAAGGACATTGCTGCTAGACAAAGCAAGCTTGGTAGGAGCAGAGTTCCTATCAATGTTATAACAAAATACCTGCTTTAGTTGTTATAGATAGCTATATTACATATTGAAATAATTAGCCTTCAATTGATCATTAAAAAAAATAAGAATGCAGCAGCTTTCTCAATGTCTGACGTTGATAAAGATTTTTTTTTTTTTGGAACTACTATGGGTTGAAGAATGCTGGCCACATGATCACAAAGTGATTCTTGACTAGAGGCATGCTGTTGTATGAACGAAGTGACTACAAAAATAACAACAACATTGCTTATGAGTAGGTTACAGACTGCTTTTAATTGAAAGCGAACAAATAAATACATTACAAAACAGCCCAATAACATACATGTAGGTGACCATGTCCCTCAATTTCTTGAGATAAATTCTGACACATCTATAGAGATAATATGTGTCCACATAATAAACATTCCTTTCAAACCTAAACTACACCTACGTGTCCTCCGTAAAGTGAGGTTCCACATTTTGCTTTAGCACATTTAGCCTGCAATCAACAATCATATCATTACATCACAACTGCAATTTTAAGAAAACCTTACTTTTCTACAAGTTCACCAATAAGCTGTATTTCTTCAATGGAACTGAACAAATATAACAAAACTTATGATAGTAGCAATAGTATCAATGATAGTAACAATAGTGATAGTAATTATAATAATAATAATAATAATAATAATAATTTATCACTTAGCAATTTTTTCTCAGCCTTTTTGTTACTCATTAGATGTATTGTATTATTGTACAGAATAGAAATGTTTGGTTGCCTGTTGATTGTCATTTCTTCTATCAAGCAAATGATTTTTGTGTACACTCACAAACACATTAGATACAAGATACGTGTACATTTATACAAACATACATGCATAGATACATATATTCATAGACAAACTAGAAAATATCATGTACTCCAATCTTATGGTATCTTATGGTATCTGATGCCAGTACATACAAACAAAAAACTCACGGTATACGATCGGAATCTTGTTCTACTATATCAATTGCGACACTACCACAGCTAGATGATAATAACATAAATAATGAATGCGCATACGGTAACTTTAAAAAGTTTCCATTTGACTTACTTTGGAAGTGCTAAACCATTCTTGTAACTCATGTCTGTTACTTTCAGACTAGGGCTATAACAAATTATAATATACAATACTTAGATAACTACAATAGCTGAAATTATGAACATAGCTGGAGGTGTAAGAAACAGAGGTGAGATGGTTATGCATTATAGGGAGTTACACCCTAAGAAGCAGCTGATATAAAATGCACCAGTATAACTAATTAAACGTAAGGGTGTTAATTGCATCCTTACTGTGCCAGACAAGTAAAAATATATTTGACCTTAAGTATTTTAATTAAATTATCTAATGATAAGCTTACCTGAATGGTGCTTGACTTGGAGGCTGGTGCAGTGGCCTACAAAACCAAAAAGCATGATCATTAAGCAGTATTTATTAAAATTATTATTAAATTACAGAGGACCAACTATATATTGCGTTGGTTGGAATTTATGCTTCATAGTAGTTCAATGCGTCAGACGTATATATACAATACACATTTATAACTGAAATTTAGAAGTTTGTACAAACATGTAGGATAACGTCGTAAACATAGGGTACTTTAGATCTGAACAAGCCACACCAAATTTATGAGTGGATGCAACATTAATATACATGCACCATGTAATGTAAAAAAAAATCTTTATAAAAAAAAAAATAAATAAAAAAAAACCCCATACAAACACACAACCCAAGCAAAAACCATGGCAATAGTCAACAACAACAATGCATCACAAATCTTTGGGCAGTTTAAAACTGGAAATTACCAATATTATCAATCACTTTGGTCATCTATTGTAATAAAATGGGCACTACTATAGACTTGTAATGCCAATACTGGGTCACATAAAAATTAAACTTTCTCTATTGCTTCCTAGCACTTACTATACTATAAGCAAAATTCAAGTAGTTATACTATGAAGTGTGCGGAAGTAAAATGTTAGAACACAAAATAAAGGATAACTAAACACCATACCCATTTCTTAACTTACAGCCTACTAAAAATACGTACATATATACTTTTTGCCATATAGCACACCAATGCAGAGCTCTCGCTGATGATTCATGCTACACTGGCTAATAACGCTCCGAAAATTTTAAGTTTTATCAACCCTTTCCATTAGTACTTGTTACAGCTCATTTCTAGTCTTAAAAATATAGTAAGATGAACTACCCTTGTTAGCTGAGTTATAGCTCATACTTTACCATGAATAGGACACCCTCTCCTTCTTGAACTGTCAGACATTTAAGGGATAAAAATCACTGACTTGGCAAACAACTGAATCACATGCAACTTTTATCCTTAGTACAAGTTATTGGGACTACATAATGGATGAAACTCATCATTATATTACAGCACCTAAAATTTAACGTAATTGTATGTTTACCAGATGTAGTCGAGTACTGTAATGAAATTATTCATGTTAATCAACAAGAAACAAACTTACTTTGGTTGATGGTCTTTCACAGGTTGCTTAACTTCCTCTCCAGTAAGACCCCCAACTTTCTCTCTAGCAGGTTGCTCAACATCCTCTCCAGTAAGACCCCCAACATCCTCTCCAGTAAGACCCCCAACATCCTCTCCAGTAAGACCCCCAACATCCTCTCCAGTAAGACCCCCAGCTTCTCTCCAGTGAGACCACCAAAATCCTCTCCAGTAGACCCCCAACAATCCGCCAGTAAGACCCCCAACATCATCTCCAGTTAAGACCCCCAACAGTCCTCTCCAGTAAGACCACCAAACATACTCTCAGTAAGACCCCCGCTTCCTCTCCAGTAAGACCCCCAAACTTCTCTCCAGAAGACCCCAAAAGCCTCTCCAGTAAGACCCCCAACATCCTTCTACAGTTAAGACCCCTAACATCCTCTCCAGTAAGACCCCCAACATCCTCTCCAGTAAGACCCCCAACATCCTCTCCAGTAAGACCCCCAACATCCTCTCCAGTAAGACCCCCAACTTCAGCAGGTTGCTTAACTTCCTGTTGTACAGGTCCTTTGACTTTACTATAATTAGAAGCAAATAAACAATTTAAACACTGTTCAAACATATTTGAAAAAATAATAACGCACTTCGGTAGAAAAATATCACCATCACTTGAAGCAAAGGTAACGCACCTCGGCAGAAAAATATCACCATCACTTGAAGCAAATCCTTTGCTATTTACATTATATTCTGCTCTGTCATATTTGTTGGTTCTAAAAAAAATAATTATGTAAATGTACTAGTAGCTGGAAAACTCTTCTTAAACTTTCATTCACACTTGGTTCATAGTGAAAAAATAATAACGCACCTCGGTAGAATAATATCACCATCACTTGAAGCCAATCCTTTGCTATTTACATTATATCCTGCTCTGTCATATTTGTTGGTTCTAAAAAAAAAAACTATGTAAATGTACTAGTAGCTGGAAAACTCTTCTTAAATTTTCATTCACACTTGGTTCAGTGTATCTTAAAGAACATCCTTTATGGATAATATCCTACAATTATAATTGTCAATTATTATGCATATAAAATGTAATAATGATATCAAAGTTGCGTTTCTGTATTGTAATAATCATCATTTCAAATAAAAAAATACTAAAACATAATGCATTGGGAGTGGTTGAAATTAAAGTGAAGAAGACGGACTCCTGCTAATTGCTTTATTAGGCCTAGTAAATGACGTACAAGTCGAGAAGTTTGCAGCAAAGGTTTTTTTCAAGGCCCACAAGTTGAACTATGTTGCTTATAACTATAATGTTTACGACTACTACAATTGAACTCAGCTCACTGAAGTCAAATTGTACTAGCTTTACGACACCACTGTTGAAAAGTTGCATAGCTATACCAAGAGTGATAATAAAGGATGACTGTCCGCTGTGTCACAATGGTAAAACAACAAACAATAAAAACTACCCAAGTCTGGGTGGTAAACAATACTTTGTATAGTAGGAAAGAATACTGCACCAGTCACAATAATTATCCAACTAAGTTATTTGAATAATTAATAGAAACTGCTAATAATTCATGCATCCCCTCCCACTAAACTATAATTTCAAGTTTGAAAGACCAGGCTACAATCTTGAAATTTGAGGCGTTCTGCCTCATTCTACAATGACAGTAAGAGGGTTACTCACTAGTGACATCATTAGATTCATGTAGAATACCTTACAATCCTGATGAATATCTAATAACTTGAACACTTTTTACTGCCTTAGTTTGTTTTATAACAAAAACATAACCCTCATTATAACGTAGCTGGTCACATGCAAGCAACCTGATTGGTCTGTTACATGAATCTGTTCAAGTAGTATCATGGTCTACGGGGCACTTAGAAATCGAGTAGATCTGATGCTTGTTTGCTACGCTCTAGGCTTTACTGTCACAAACTTTTTGCTTATTTCTGTAGGTTTTAGCCGATGTTACTGAAGGTTATAAAATAATTTAGATCATTCAGAATTGATATCATGAATTAACAATGTTTAAGAAATCTTTGGCCTTGAGAGTAGTGTCCTTGCCATGTGCAGACACCACAGCTCAATACCTCAACGAAATGCAGCAAATTCACGATATCCTATAATCTAACTTCTAATACTCCCAATTACTATACATAAATTGCATGAATTTTATTAATGCTACACGGAAATAGTGCTTACCTGCATTTACAAAGCATGACTATTGACACCACAATCACCATCACTATAGTAGTGATGATAAATGGAATGATAATTGGAATAATTATCTGCGATTTCACATGATTGGTTTCTCTCGTTGCCAATATGTCAGTAGCGTTATTGGTTGACTCCTCCTTAAATGTCCATGATAATTCCGTCACATGCAAAGTTCCCACTGCAAGTTTAGGTGTTTCTGTTTGGCTCTTAGGTGGTACTAACTCTATCTCAGGAATGTGGTGTGAATCATAGCAGGAAACATTTGACTCACTGACATTTAAGGACACCAAGATTAAGGCAACCGATACGAAATTGTCTCTAGCCATTAGGATCCCTTGAACTTCAGCTGTGTTTCTGTCTTCCGAAAATATTGTTCTAGCTTGTCCAGCGCTGTCAAATCTGCTGAAACTAAGAATCGGTTCAATGACACTGATAAACTGAGGTGTTTGGGGTACCTCACATACAAGGATGTGAGAGTCATAGTCCTGGCTCACGATTCTTCCTGACACAAGATATTTTAGTTGGACATCATCACGGTTTGTTATGGTTTTATTAGCAGTTGACACTTGATGAGAAACAGTAGCAATGTGTCTGTCACTGATACAAGAAACAGAAAAATTGCTAGGATTCATGCCTTTATGAAATGAGATCACAATAACTGAGTCCATTGTGGCTACATTGTCAAATATAGGCTGAGAAGAAAGTAAAGTTGCAGTATAGGTGTAATCAGCTCTCTCATTTAACCAGACTTCTCCAACATCATTTGTACGAAATGCAGTGAGAGATTGATGATTATATTCCCACTGCAAAAATCTTCCATGTGTGTTACAACAGAAATAGAAATCCGTGTAATTTCCGTTAAGTCTATCCACTGCAGTAAGGAATTGCACTTCAGGGACAGAAAGAACACTTATCTGGAGCAGGCTGAGGATTAAATATCTTAGCAACGTATCCATAATCTAAAAGAGATGTGAAGTATCAACATTATTGGTACTTACATATGATCTACACAAAAATGGAGATCAGCAATAAATTATTGTTAACCAAACCTAACCTGTGGTGTATGTACACTCTTATATCCCAGTATTATATTTCAGTGCTGTGTTTGCTATTGATCACTCTATTTGTAAGTTCTACTGTCTCATCAGAGAGAAGTGATTGTGCAGTATAGGAATGAGGACTCTCTGTGACATCATCTGTTGTTAGCTGCTCAGGTGACACATTTGAACTTAATCTGGTCCGTACATTCCGTTCAAAACAAGCCACTTCTACATCAGAATTATCAGCAACAATGAGGAGTGTTGTAATCACAAATGGATTTCTAGCAACAAATATTCCTAGCCCATAGATTGAACGTGTATTGGCTGGATCCGCTCTACTATGAAATCCCAATTCACTTATGGAGGAAAAGGCCACGGGGCCACCATTATTGATCCTTAGGTGCTGACTGCTATAGTTAGCTCCACACATAAAAATGTGTGTTGAAGTGTTTCTCACAATAGTATCTGAGGATGTGATATAGTCTAGGACTATACCCATACCAGAATTAGAGTCAGAATTGTCGTGTCTCACTGAAGAGTCTTCCACATCTGACACTAGTCCAGCAGATACCGTTTTGGAGTTTAGACCATTGCTGCAGGTGATAGTGAAGTCTGAAGGAACTTGTCCTGTGAATGATATCATTAAAATTGAATCCATGGCTCTTCCGGCATTTCTTAAAGGTTCAGAGGACAAAAGGGATGCAGTGTATGATTAGTTATATTGTCTGGTAAGAACTACTGACCGGCCTACTTCATCATCCTCTAGAAACCCAGTAAGAAGGTCGTTATTATACTGCCATTGAAGGAAACAACCATTTATGTTACAACTGAAGTAGTAATCTGTATACATATTGGTGTTGAGTCGTGTAACACCTTTCACAAATTCCAGAGTAACAGGTTCACTTGATGCAATGGTTGAAATGGCAGTTAAAGCAACTACAACGTTTACTGCTATGTGCCTCATTGTGTTCTGCAGTTTTTAGGAAATTATATGATTTAATCTGTGAACATGACACAATTCAAAATATACCAGTTTGTCAAGTTTCTGAAGTTATATCTCTGTTGAAAGCCAAATCTAATATTATGTACAGTTATGCTTCTTTTTATTGTTCAAACTATTCATATTAAATAATACATTACCGTTTCTGTAGAGGCTCTGAAAGTTCTTGATTTCAAGCCGAACACAACGTGCAAGAATTAACAGGCAATTGTAATACTATGATACTGTAAAACTAAAAGACTATTAGTGTAGCTTTAAACGATACCAAACAAAGTTGCTGGCAATTATATTAAGAGACAGAGTCACTCACCTCTCGGGCCAACTCTTTATCTAGCAGCGACCAAAATAGTAATAGCTAGTCCGCTTGTTAAGGTCGTATAATTCTACTCCGTCCCTGCGGCGCCTTCTCTGCCAATGAAATGCGAGCGGTGGGAGCATTACATTACATAGCATTTTTATACTCTACAATACTATTATCGACCACCCCCCCCCCCCCCCCCCCCCCCCAGGATTCATAATCGGAATAATAAAAGGTTGTACAATAAAGCATTGATTAATGTACAGATTTGTGCCTGGAAGCTCTGGAGAATAAAATGGTGGAGGGGGATTTGGCATGAACTATTGTATACATAAATGGTTTGTGCCATACAAATATTGACATCTTCATTCTAGGGTGTCACATTTACAACCCCGAACTGTTGACAGAAAATTTGCAGAGAGTGGATTGTATTCCAAAACTGCCATAGTAAACTAGAGCACTGAAGCAACCCTCCAGTGCCTAGTTAGCTAGTATGGATAAAGAAAAAGGAAAAGTGTAGAAACAGAAACAAAAAAAAAAAGAAAAAGAGGAAGTGTCGTCATTGAAGAGAGGCAGGAAAGAGAAAAAGACAAAAGAAAGAGGAAATGAAATGAAAAAGTAGGAAAGCAATAAAAACAGTAGGAAGAAAAAAAAAAGGCAAGAAGAAAAAAAACAAAAAAACAGGATGAAAAAAAAAAAGAGCACATACTTGGGTTCCAACCACAGACTTCTAGGTTAGCTATTCGCTCACTCAACAACTACGCCACGGAACGCCTCACGCTGAATCTATGTAATTGTTAGCTATTTAAAAGTGATTTGCAACCTGAAAGCTGGCTCACGTGACAAGCAGGTTTTTTAAGGGGCGGTTCCCATTACCGTAACGTACGATTGTAGGCTACTCGCTTTTTCTTGAAAACTAAGTCCAAACTAAAAATTCTGGCACATTAAAGGGACTTACTCTGTGAAGTGCTATAGTTTGATGTCGCTTTCAAAGCCTGGGTAGCCGTACTCTTCGAGATCCGCTGTTGACTGAATGAATGAATGAATGAACTAGAGCACTGAAGTGCAAACCCTCAGCGCTAGTTAGCTAGTATGATAAAGAAGAGGAATGAATGAAAATAGGTAGGAAGAAAAGAAAAAGGAAGAAGAAAAACAGTACAGGAAAGAAAGAGAAAATGAAAGGAAAAGGTAGAAAAGAAATAAAAACAGTAGGAAGAGGAAAATAAGGCAAGAAGACAAAAGAAAAAAAAAAAACAGAATAAAAAAAAAAAGATGAAAAAAAAAAAATATCGTCAAAGAGGATTCGAACCAGAGACTATTAGGTTAGTTACTTGCTCACTCAACAACTACGCAACGCAACACCTCACGCTGAATGCATGTAATTGTTAGCTATTTAAAAATGATTTGCAACCTGCAAGTTGGCTCACGTGACAAGCACGTTTTTAAGGGGCGGTTCCCGCTGTAAGCCTACGATCGCACGGCTCTGGAAAGACTAGCTTTTTTCTGGAATATGAAGTCCAAAATCAAAATTCTGGCACATTAAAGGAACTTACTTCGTGAAATACTGCTGTTTGATGCCGCTTTCAGAGCCTGGCTGGTTCCTACCTTCCAGAAGTGCTTGTTGACAGACAGAGTGACAGAATGAACTAGAGCACTGAAGTGCAAACCCTCAGCGCTAGCTAGCTAGTATGATAAAGAACAGGAAAAGTGTAGAAACAAAAAAAAGAGAAGTGGCATGAAGAGAGGCAGGAAAGAGAAAAAGGCAATGAAGAGGGACAAAAGAAAGAGGAAATGAAAGGAAAAGGTAGGAAAGCAATGAAAACAGTAGGAAGAGGAAAATAAGGCAAGAAGAAGAAAAAAAAAAATGAAAAAAAAAAATGAAAAAAAAAATCGTCTACTTGGGTTCGAAGCAGGGACTTCTAGTTTAGCTACTTGCTCACTTAACAACTATTCCACGGAACACCTCATGCTCTATCCATGTAATTGTTAGCTATTTAAAAGTGATATGTAACCTGCAAGCTGGCTCACGTGACAAGCAAGTTTTTTAAGGGGCGGTTCCCATTACCGTAACGTACGATTGTGGGACTAAAATTCTACTCGCTTTTTCTTGAAAACTAAGTCAAAACTAAAAATTCTGGCACATTAAAGGGACTTACTCTGTGAAGTGCTATAGTTTGATGTAGCTTTCAAAGCCTGGGTAGCCGTAATCTTCGAGATCCCCTGTTGACTGACGGACGGAACTAGAGCACTGAAGTGCAAACCCTCAGCGCTAGTTAGCTAGTATGATAAAGAAAAGGAAAAGTGTAGAAACAAAAAAAGAAAGAAAGAGAAGTGGCATGAAGAGAGGCAGGAAAGAGAAAAAGACAATGAAGAGGGACAAAAAAAAGAGGAAATGAGAGGAAAAGGTAGGAAAGCAATAAAAACAGTAGGAAGAGGAAAATAAGGCAAGAAGAAAAAAAAAAGAAAAAAAAACAGGATGAAGAAAAAAAAAAAAAAAAAAAAAAGCATCTACTTGGATTTGAACCAGAGACTTCTAGGTTAGCTATTTGCTCACTCAACAACTATGCCACGGAACACCTCACGCTGAATCCATTTAATTGTTAGCTATTTAAAAGTGATTTGCAACCTGCAAGCTGGCTCACGTGACAAGCAAGTTTTTTTAAGGGGCGGTTCCCATTACCGTAACGTACGATTGTGGGACTGAAATTCTACTCGCTTTTTCTTGAAAACTAAGTCAAAAGTAAAAATTCTGGCACATTAAAGGGACTTACTCTGTGAAGTGCTATAGTTTGATGTCGCTCTCAAAGCCTGGGTAGCCTTAATCTTCGAGATCCCCTGTTGACTGACGGAATGACTGACAGGATGACTACTGTAACCCTCTGGGCGCATGCGCGCTGAGGGTTAATGACGGATTAACTCTACGTGTGCCATAAAGCAACTGTTAGTCACAGTTTAACAAAGTTGGAGGCAGTGCCAGATGGGTATGCTTAGTGCTTGGGAGGGAGCGCCCTCCCATTGTGCTGATGCCTACAGCACCTTTGTTGCTGCTTAGCAGGAGGGTGCTCCTGATTGTGCAGGTAACAGTTTCTGTAGCACCCTCCTACTTGTGCTTGTGCCTGCGGCACTTCTGCTGCTCTGGAGGTTGTACCCTCCCCATTGCACTATTTGCTGATACTCCCTGCTGTCTGGCTTCAGCGGAAGCCTTAACTTATTATTTCACTACATACTGTCCATTAGCTGCATTTAAGCCCTATGTGCACTATTGCTCCAGATGAGTTGACCTCATCACATTTATGCCTGGCCTATTGCACCTGTTGAGTATTAGTGCTTGGGGGAAAAGGGGGGAACCCCCCAACTACTTTGCTTCCTCAATTACCCATCTGGCACCAGTCCCACTATTCCTGCATTGGAATAGCAGAAAGTCAACCTACTTCTATACCATCATACCTAACTATGTAAGTACCCCTATTGTTTTTTAAATATGGGGAGGGCAGCTTTCATGGGTGGGAGAAAGACAATATTGCTTGCGTTGGCTAGTCAGCTAGTCTGCCTCACTGTCACGTGACTGTATCTGTTGTTTCCCGCCTAAACCCACTGGCACCGCCCCCGTCGCCTGCCACGGAAGCACACTGCGTGTTAACCCTATTTAACATATTAAATCTTCATTAACTCTACGTGTGCCATAAAGCAACTGTTAGTCACAGTTTAACAAAGTTGGAGGCAGTGCCAGATGGGTATGCTTAGTGCTTGGGAGGGAGCGCCCTCCCATTGTGCTGATGCCTACAGCACCTTTGTTGCTGCTTAGCAGGAGGGTGCTCCTGATTGTGCAGGTAACAGTTTCTGTAGCACCCTCCTACTTGTGCTTGTGCCTGCGGCACTTCTGCTGCTCTGGAGGTTGTACCCTCCCCATTGCACTATTTGCTGATACTCCCTGCTGTCTGGCTTCAGCGGAAGCCTTAACTTATTATTTCACTACATACTGTCCATTAGCTGCATTTAAGCCCTATGTGCACTATTGCTCCAGATGAGTTGACCTCATCACATTTATGCCTGGCCTATTGCACCTGTTGAGTATTAGTGCTTGGGGGAAAAGGGGGGAACCCCCCAACTACTGTCCCTATCCTTAATCTATTTAGGAGGCCTACCTAACTCCAATTTTATGACCTATCCCACTTCCTTTTAATTTTCAATTATTAGCATAGATTACTACCATTATTATCCTCCCCCCTTTCCCCCAAGTTGTATGGATACTATTCTTATGCATACATATATATATATATATATAATTATGTATATACCCCCACACACCACTTTTATTTTATTTTATTTTTATTTTATTTTTTATACACATATTGAGAAGAGTGAAGGTGATAACCAAATACATGGCATATTACTGTCTAGTTTGCTATAACCGACGAAAATGCTGCTAGTTGATGTCTAGGGATTCGAATGTATCGCTTAAATGCGTCACTTTTCCATCTGCCCAAGGCTTGTATAGTCGAATCTTCCACTCCTTTGGCTGCCGCCGTGCTCGCTGCTCCAATTCGAAACGAATGTCCCGTAAAAAAGGACGAGTCCACTCCTGCGACCCTTAGAGTAGATTTCAGCCATGCAACTAATGCTGCCCTGGACAAAGGGTTCCCTCCATCTTGTACAAATAAAGCTGTTGTTGACCCAACCTTTCTCACTCCAAGATATGCAAGAACTGCCACTACTGGGCAAAGATCCTGATTTGTACGCCCCAGGAACAGCTTAATACCAGATTTGTCCTGATCCGTTTTGGACTGTTTTAGAAACACACTTATCATGGTTGGAATCTCATAACTATCCACCGCTATGTCGCTTATCTCTAGGTGCTTCCCTGGATCAAATGGATCATTGACAGTAAACTCGCCGCAGCGTAAAAATGCAAAGTACCCTAGGCAACAAGCCGCCCACATCATGATGTTTGTGTAGTCTGTGGGTGTTCTCTGGACTACTTCCCAAATATCTCGCAAGACTATCGGTGTAATAGGCAGTCGTCGATCTTGCCCTGAAGGTTTCAGCCTCTTCACACCTTTAAACACTAGATCCAGTTGCGGCACAGCCAAGAAGGGATCTGCATAACCCTTGCTGAGATGCAAGTGCCTCACTGCCGACATATATGCCCGAACTGTTGAATAACCTACTGATCCAGAAAGGTGAGCTGTGAACAACACCAGTGTCTTCTCTGTCGCTGGTAGTGGGTACTTTCCAATAGCCTCACAGAACTTCATGTACTGGGTTTGAGCAGACGAGTAAGCTCTTTGGGAGCTTGGTGCCAGGCTGTTCCTAATGAGGTTCTCAGCAAGGATCTCCAGGTGGCTGAGCGCCAGTCCTGACCTTGGGTAAACAGTAGCTCCCAGATACTGTGTGGGATAGGTGTGGGAGTGGGGTTGGCATCCTTGTTGAGCTGGAACAAAACCTGCAAATGATTGCGAGAAATGGCATCAGCAATGGAATTATTAACCCCTTCGATGTGATTAGCTCTGACTCTTATATCCAACACCGCTGTATAAAAATGCAGGTATCGCAACAATTGCACTAGTAGTGGGTCCCTACAATTTTGTGCATTAACAATCTGAACCACTGCCATGTTGTCACATTTGAACACTACCAATTGGTGGCGCCACTGTTGGCCCCACACTGCCACTGCAAGGACAATGGGTAGTAGCTCTTTAACCGCAATACTTCTTTCCTTCCATTCATTTTCCCATTGACACTGTAGCCACTGATTGCCCCATATAGCTCCGCAACCCCATGACCCAGATGCATCTGTTGCCACCACTCTATCTGGGACTTGGTTCATGCAATGAACCTGCATCATGCTACAGCCATTCCAATATTCTAAGAAAGTCTGCCACCAAGCCAAGTCAGCATGAAACTCAGCGGTTAGATGTACCCAATGATTAAGTCGTCTAACTGTCTTGGCCCTATCAATCATTCTACGAAGGAATATCCTCCCCGCCAAAACCACCTTGCATGCATGCGAGAGCTTTCCTATAAGGGATAGTAAGTTTCTCTTCTGACATGATTTTTTGTTACTCCACTCGTGCAGGACTTCTTTCAGATGATCCAGTTTGGATTTAGGTAACCTTGCTTCCATTGTCGTTGTATCTAGCTCAATTCCTAGAAAAGTCATTCTCGAGTCTGGTCCTTCAATTTTTTGCCTTTTCAATGGTATTCCCAGCAATTTGCAAGTGTCCTGAATCTGATTAAGATTGACGCTGCACTGACTTGTGTTCCCACATCCCATAGTTAAAAAATCATCCAGGTAGTGGATTAGAGTCGACACCCCTCTATTGAACAAGATCCATTCTAGTGCATCTGCCAATGCCGAGAAAATTTTTGGCGCCGAGCGCAAGCCAAAGGGTAAAACGGTATCAATATATAATTTCTGTTTCCACCTCATTCCGAGTAGCTGTCGGTCAGCTGGATGAATGGGCACATTCCTGTAGGCATGTTCAATATCGACCTTTGCTAGCAGTGACCCTCTGCCTAGCCCCACAATCTTCTCAATGGCTGTATCCACTGACGCAAAGGCAATCGAACATAACTCTGAGTCTATGCCGTCATTAACACTTGCTCCATCGGGGCTTGAGAGATCAAGAACCAGTCGCCACTTTCCGGGCTGGTTGGACTTTGGTATTACCCCAAATCTAGAAATCTGCACTGTTTCCGTGTATTCTTTAGGAATCTCTACAATACGCCCAGCCTTTACCTCTGTTGCTAAATACTCTGTTACAGGTTCTGGATGATGCATTGTCGATGCCATGTTACCAACGGCAGATTTGCGTGCACATCTTCCACGCTGGAAGCCAATCTTGAACCCATTTTTGATTCCATCTAGAATATATTTGCAGAAGTCTCTATCTCTGTGTCCCTCCAGCTCTTGCTCCCAACTCTCAGCAACTAACGGTGTGATAATTCTCTGACAAAACTCAGGGAGAACGCTTCTATCTGCCGGTTCACAAGTACTTAGTGCCAACAGATCTGTTGTGTATCGGTATCTTCCATCACTCAACATGTTATGTGCTTGAAAATGTGTACTTATCGCTACTATATAATTGCTAATACATTCTTCTATCAATTGATATTGTGAATCATTATTTACTGTGGACATGGGTAAACGTTGAATATTGCATCCTGAATTATTCGGTGAGTCTATGGTACTGCTTGTATGAATCATCTCAAGGTGATTTGTGCATTTCTCCTTCTCTGTCCGGTTAGGGACGAAAAGGAGGGGGCTCTCCAGACCTCTCGCCTTTCTTCTCCATTGATTCTTTCCTGGTCCCTGATTGCTTTGGGCAACGCTTAGCCTGGTGATCCCCGGAACAATGAGCGCAGACGTGCCTGAAGTTACAGCGATCTGCACTGCAGCCCACCGAGCCCCAGTTCCAGCGCTTACATACTGGTGTGTCTGGGTAAGGCCGGAACCTACTGTCACTCCTCTTGTTATGGTGAGATGATCCACTCGCACACTTCTTGTGTTCCTTGCTGCCACATGACCAGCAGGGGATTCGTGATGCCGCTATGCCGAAGTGTTGGGTCCATAGTGGTGGGCTAATCTGTCCCCAACAAGTAAACAAAGTAGGTCCTGCCGCAGCTTGTCTCCTAAACAAACTATCATATCCCAGCCATGCCTCTTCCACATAGTCACTGCTAGCCTTTACTATCAGTGATGAATATGCGAGCAGGTCCTTCACTCTTGACGCATCCTTCATAGACACCACTGCAATGTAGGTATTGAAACATCCTACCCATTCTTGAATCGATGTAATTCCCTTCTTCTCCTTCCTTCGCTCTCCATACACCAGATCTTGTATTGTCGGCTCTGGAGCACCCAGCCTCGATGGTAGCAATGAGTCCAACTCGATGAATTCATTCCTCCAAATCTTTTCTGCCAATTTCCCTGGGATAGGCGGAGAGTTCATACTCACTACCACTGCTTCTCCTGACTTTGGGGCCATTCTGTCTCCATGCCACAGAGCCGAAACTGGCGACTCTGGTGTTAACGCTGATCTGACTGCCAAATTATTTGGCACTCCCATTGATGTAGTGAGCGTCGCTGTCCCTGGTGCTGCCAGGGAAGCACCCAATGCTGCTGCACTGCCCGGGCTCATCAACGGCACCGATCCCCTAATTACACTGGCTGGCGGCAAGCAGCCCACTCTACCACCTGCCATTTATATAGCAAAATATGTATCACTATCCCCTAGGTATCTTGCCCTAGAAGCAACTCCCCTTAACCTCCTTTCCTGCATACTACCGGGTAAATCCTAGCTAATCTAACAATTACTTACTAGCCCATAGCCTAACCCCCATTACAACCTTAAACTCTTACCTTGCTACCCTATTATCCCAGTACTATCCCCAAGTATGCTATGCTAAGTTTAATAAAAGATGATCCTTTACCTGACAAAGGAATTGCTGAGCTGGCAACCCTCGCCGTTGGGCCTGAAACCGAGGTCCCTTCACTAGCTCTGTCTGACCTCTCCGCCTCAGGAGGGGGCCGTCTGATAGCCTCCACAATTGACTCTGCCAAGCGTGGCATTGCTCCCTCCAGTGCCCTTGATAGAGCTGCGTCTAGTGAAACAGCTGACACCCGACTCCCCGCCGTAGTTGTGACTACTGCCTCGGATAAAGACGCGCTAGGAACGCTAGTTGAAGCCATAATCAGCCTGCCCCGCTTTGCTAGAAAGGAAATTTCAACCAGAAAGACAATATTGCTTGCGTTGGCTAGTCAGCTAGTCTGCCTCACTGTCACGTGACTGTATCTGTTGTTTCCCGCCTAAACCCACTGGCACCGCCCCCGTCGCCTGCCACGGAAGCACACTGCGTGTTAACCCTATTTAACATATTAAATCTTCACAGGACGACTACTGTAACCCTCTTGCGCATGCGCGCTGAGGGTTAACTAGAGCACTGAAGTGCAAACCCTCAGCGCTAGTTAGCTAGTATGATAAAGAAGAGGAATGAATGAAAATAGGTAGGAAGAAAAGAAAAAGGAAGAAGAAAAACAGTACAGGAAAGAAAGAGAAAAAATGAAAGGAAAAGGTAGAAAAGAAATAAAAACAGTAGGAAGAGGAAAATAAGGCAAGAAGACAAAAGAAAAAAAAAAAAAAACAGGATAAAAAAAAAAAGATGAAAAAAAAAAAATATCGTCAACGAGGATTCGAACCAGAGACTATTAGGTTAGTTACTTGCTCACTCAACAACTACGCAACGCAACACCTCACGCTGAATGCATGTAATTGTTAGCTATTTAAAAATGATTTGCAACCTGCAAGCTGGCTCACGTGACAAGCACGTTTTTAAGGGGCGGTTCCCGCTGTAAGCCTACGATCGCACGGCTCTGGAAAGACTAGCTTTTTTCTGGAAAATGAAGGCCAAAATCAAAATTCTGGCAACTTACTTCAAATACTGCTGTTTGATGCCGCTTTCAGAGCCTGGCTGGTTCCTACCTTCCAGAAGTGCTTGTTGACAGACAGAGTGACAGAATGAATGAATGAATGAATGAATGAATGAATGAATGAATGACACTAGGACTACTGTAACCCTCTTGCGCATGCGCGCTGAGGGTTAACTAGAGCACTGAAGTGCAAACCCTCAGCGCTAGTTAGCTAGTATGATAAAGTGATTTGCAACCTGCAAGCTGGCTCACGTGACAAGCACGTTATTAAGGGGCGGTTCCCATTACCGTAACGTACGATGGTAGGATTGAAATTCTACTCGCTTTTTCTAGAAAACTAAGTCAAAACTAACAATTCTGGCACATTAAAGGGACTTACTCTGTAAAGTGCTATAGTTTGATGTCGCTTTCAAAGCCTGGGTAGCCGTAATCTTCGAGATCCCCTGTTGACTGACGGACGGAATGACTGACAGGACGACTACTGTAACCCTCTGGGCGCATGCGCGCTGAGGGTTAATGAATGACGGGTTGACTCTATATACCCTCATGCGCATGCGCACTGAGGGTTTAATGAGCATGCTGCATTGAATATAACAACACTGCACTTATCAGCTGACTAAAAATAATGAAATTCATAGCATAATATCCCTCCTCCCTGAACTAGTCTCGCTAAGCCAGACCCTTTACCAATCGCTGCGCGGGAAAAGGGTCTGGTAAACTGACCATTGAGCAGTTTGTTCAGTTCCCCTCGCTAATTGGGGAGACCGCAAACAATAGGTGACGCAATATCCTGTGAAGTAACACTGCTCAAACTTTTGCGCGTGTAGTATTGCTGTGCACAGCTCTCCAACAGCAGCCGTGTCAAAACTCTTCCTTTAGGTGATGCCATTAGTTTAAACAGTGACTTGGCTTAGCTTTTTTAAGATATCTGGAGTTGGAAGTTTCGCTTAGTTGTTGCTTTGTGCACAGGCCATTGTATATGCCATGGTACCTTAGGTTTTTGTCATGCTTAAAGGTGAATAATGCTAGCCAAGTAATTTTTAACCGGCAGCATTTCCCAGCATAGCTTTGCACAAGTAACATTTCTTCATGGCAATACAGAACGAACTCTGCCTACTGATCTGAACAATTCACGCGCCTGAAAATATTTAACGATTTACACCCACAATAATTGAACCACAGTTAACCACTTGCTGACTAAGCTAGAACAAACTGCTCTATGTCAGTTTACCAGACCCTTTTCCCGCGTAGCGATTGGTAAAGGGTCTGGCTACGCGAGACTATCCCTGAACTGCAAGGTAGCTGTGATCTCATTTGTTTTATTGCACAAGTAGGAAAGTAACCAATAGGGTAAAAACAAAATATCAAGTTCTAATTGTAATGTTAAGTTGTGCATTGGAAAATTCACCAAAAGGTATAAGTTCGCTTGACATCCATCATAATATATTATATCCATTCTTTCACATCTTGGCAAAGTATAAATGCTGAATACAGTTGACAAGTGGTTCTAATAGCTTCCCCAGAAATTGAGTAAACAGGAAATGAATGTTTAGAGACAAAATTTCTCGAATTAAGGATTATAATAACTCCATTTCAAAGCATTGCATTTACTGAGAACGAATAGTTTTGAACAATGTAGGGTATCAGGAGGTAAGTAATTTACTGTACTAATGTTTACTTACTGACATAAAAAAAAGAGCTAATTTGTACCTATTCCCTAAGCCTGTCACATTTATCATTTGGTTTCTGTTTTTACAATACTGCCTCTCTCCTACTTCCTTTGAACTTTAAACTTAAGAATCACCTGACATAGTGTAATCCTATGCAAAATAAAGTCACAAAGTGATTACATAAGCTGAGCATTTAGTCTAATTGAACAGATGGCCATTACTTAGCAATCGTAAAATTGAGATGGTGTTGTCGTAATTCCAATATGAACCTCCTAGGACCATGTGAAGATGCCGCAGTAATGCAGAATGCAGTAACTTGATAATTGGGACAAAGTGGAATAGGGGAGGATTTGTAGAAGTTGTGCCAGTAAGGGGAGATAGGAGTAATATTTTAAGATTACTTCTGGCTGCCACTGTTTTCCCACAATGTTATATGTCATTTTCTGGTATAAGTAGTTTTCTTTCATGAATATGCATTTTGATTCAAAGATATTCTTGATCACTGCTACACTGTTTAAAAATATAATAATTAAAGTGCTCCAAATTATACTCCGTAATATGCACACAAAAATGAAGGTTTAGCTGAAATTTACATTCTAACTAATACTGTGACATCATAATTTAAATGTATGTATACAACCAAGTTTTTCCTCCTCTGATTCCAGCAGAAAAGATTAACATAAATCTTACATAAGATTAGGTAAGATTATAGGGCAAATATTTACTACTTATTGGATCATAAATACATTCTTAATCTTACTTTATCATTCAATAAATAAAAATAGGATGGAATCTTATTCAGTTGACCTTAATTTTAATTATCTTTTGATAAGATTACTAGTAATATCATACAAGATCACAGTCAAAGTATTTGACATAATATTATTGTTAAATATTTTTATTAATATCTTTAAATTTAGTTATGTGGTAAAAGTTGTTGATGGAGCCACCAAAAATTGTGAGTAAATAACACATTATAATTGTTACACAACAGATAAAAGTTTGCTATAACGTTTTACATTATTTATTCAAAAACTTGTATGCAGTTATGAAACTTTTTTCAATTTTAATTCAATTATGGTACATCTGAAGAATCAAATACTGTAGATATCAATATCATCGTTATCAATCTCACTGGATCTGCACCATTCATATGCAGTGGAATTGTTTAATTCTATTGTGGAATTCTTCCCTAAAAAGACATGTTATAAAACAGATGCTGAATAATCCTGTTACGAATAATCCTGTTATGAATAATCCTGTTATGGATGTTGATCCAGAACTGAGAGTTCAAGTTTCTCCAAACATTGTTTAGGAAAATGTACACAAGAAGTTTCAATCACAAATATTAGATAACTAGTGATTGATAATTTTTAAACAAAATTTTCAGTACATGTTATGTTTTAATTACTCTTTATATCCCTCTCACACTGTCTACACTGCTTCACACTGTAATTAAAAATTTAAAACTCATTTTAACTTTGTGTGATGCACATTGTACAATTTTAGACGGATGTGTTTGTATGAGTAATATCACCATCACCCCTGCTATCACTAGCTAATAGTAAGGCCAATTATTTTTTTAATCCTTTGTACTGTAGCTACACTGTACCGTTCACTTTTATTTCCTCTGGAATTTCATTTTTGACCTAAGCTCTTCTTAATCCATAAAATAAATCCAACCGTTGCAGTGGAACTTCCAACTAAAGAATGACATTGTATCCTAGAAACTACTCTAACTGTAGGTTTCCAAGTCTAAGGGTGCACGCATTGGCACCTACCAGTACTAATTCGCTAAATCGAATTATTTCACCTTAGTTAGGGTGCTATTGCTCCACGCTATTTTACTTCCCCGTGCGATTTAAACTTAACAGCGATTTTTACAATACATTGTTGAATGGGAAATTTAGTGCAGTACTATTAGACCTTAAAATTAGTAAGGTAGCCACGCCTGTTATTAGTTACAACCGGATTGTGTATGGAAATTGTCTGGAATCTATTGCTGAATTTTTGCCCTAAACAAGAAATTAGGATTTTGTTGGAAAACTAATATACTAGCTGCTGAGTATTCCTATAAAATAATATGCTAATTCAGAATTGAAAGTTCAAGTTTCTCCCAACGTTGTTTATGAAAATGTACACAAGACATTTCAATTTTAGATAACTAAAACTTGATAATTATTAAACAAAATTTACAAAAGTATATTATATTTCAAATACTTATTATATCTGTTTTATATCTTGTTTACACTCTCAACACTTGTGGCACTCAAGTTTTCATTGGACCACTGGCTCTGTGAATAATTTATTCATTCATTGAGGAAGATATGTTCATCAGAGTTAAGGATAAACTTTGGAATGGATAGCTTGAGCAATAGTAATTTTCATGGTTATAATAATGTAGTTCCTAATTGTGTAATTGTATTAATATTCAATAATTGATATAGCTTGTACGATAATAGTGTAATGAAACCTGTTGTTGTTTCCAACACATAATGTTACTGTAAAACAGTGCTGTAGAGGCGGTTCTTTGAAATGCACCATTTTTTCTCATAAAAAATAAACCCTATTCAAATTTAGCATGAAATAACTAATCAGCTGACTGGTAAAATATTGACAAAAATTAATTTCTGAAATACTATAAATATAACTAGCATTATAAAAAAAAAAGTGTGAACAAGTATACCAACGTGTGTTATAATTTCCTTGCATTACAAAATCAGCATGTTGTAGCTAAACCTGAGAGGGCTTAGCTAAAGCTATAATAAGAACGGATTTCCGTCGTTTTATTTAATTTTTTGGATAATTTCTCTCGCAGACTGTACACTAGGGGCAGTTTTTGCTTGTAATAGTTTGTTAGTTACAAGCAAAAGCATAATGAAATTTAGTGCTGTGGAAGCTATATTTCTAATTACGGTTTTACCTTTATCTTCTTCAGGTATGAAATTGTGAACAGCCTTCTATTCTCACTGCAGTTGCTCTGTTATTACTACTATATTTGTGTGCGTCTAGTTCTTGTTCAAGTTTTGAATTTCAAGACCATTTGCCTCCAGAATACAGTGCTTTATGAGTGTATCGTTGCTGATGGTTTTCTCTTGTGGACTGTCAGACAGAGCTCATCAACTACATACTTATTCACTTATAGTTATACTATCCACAGTGGTACAGCTAATTATACTAAGGGATTAGGACCATCCACTATTTCAGCACAACTAATTTTTAGGAACTCCACATTTATTTCTTCAATCCTGACTATTACAAATGTTACAAGTTTAAGAGGTGATGTAATAATAGAATGTAATCAAGAGATGGAGAGTTTACATGAAAATATACTAAACACAGATTTTTTAGGTAGGATATATCTGCCTCTTTATACTTTGTAATAATATTTATATTGATTGTTAATTACTACTTTCAGTGAAAAAAACTTAATATAATTATAAGATAGAGCTATCACACCAGCAGTATAATAATAGATATTTGTGATAGGGCTAGCCTGTATTATGTACTGTTTTTCCTGATTGAATTGTGCTGCCACCAAAAGTGTTTTTGATAACCAAAATCCCTTTTAATTAAACTTAAAAGTGCTGTCGCATAGCTCCCTGCAGAATAATGGAAGATACTACATAAACCCCCCCCCCCTATTTTTACAAAGTAGCTCAGTTACACTACATTGTCATATAATTTCTCTCTGTATTGATGTTTATCAATTGTATAATTTTGACACAATCCTTTTGTGAAAAATCACATCATATTGTTAAAAATCACATCATATCGTTACAAAATCTTCAATTGAAACTTCTCAAATGGGCATTTTCTGTGATGAAGCCAATGTGTCTTAATACTTTGATGGATTAGTTTCGACGTTTCCTAATACTTACAAACATTCCCTTTTGAAGACTTCAGATCCCTACAGCTTCTATGAAAGAGTGCAGGAAATGATTTTTATTAGTAGTCATATAGTTTGGACCTTGAGACTAAACTATATAATAATAGTGAAACTAAAATGGAAGTAAAATTAACAAAAGCTATGGTATACCTACCACTTCATTACATAGAAATCAATAGGAACAAAACTTTATGAGGAGAAAAATAATCACTCAGCATCAAAAATATTCTTTCTCTAGTCATCAACGCATTTGCTAATATTTTTTTTATCAGCTAATGTTGTCAGTAAATAGTTTGTGAACTTAAGAGCATGACATTGTTAATACAAAATCTGAGAATGTTTACAATCAAATTTCATTCCCAATATACTTGTCTGCATTGGGTACCTTTGTTAATGGCAACTCTGCGGCCGAATGAGCATACTGTGAAGTTCTGTATTTATTACACTTCATGTCGAAATGATTTTTAGAGATCAACTGCAAAAAAATTACAAAAATTGGCAAGACAAAATCAGAAACAAATAAGAAATTAACTACATCTTTACTATTTACTTGATTTTATTTAATGCTTGATTATCTTATTTTACAATATACTTTTTGAAAAGGCAAAATACAAAAAAATTTAACTAAAAAAAAAAAAATCAAAACTGGAATTACTACTAGAAATACAAATGGATGTGTTCTAAATTTGTTATATACCAAGAAGCTATTCAGTTTGTATTTTTTTTTAACAAACAAGATAAATTGTCTTCAGAGATAATTAGTTATAATGTATATAAGTATTTTTTTAATTTTCATCAATCTAATGAGAGTTAATTATTGACACTATAATATTATGGCAGAAAAAATTTTAATAATGAAATTGTTAAAAAGTATATAATTATATAAATTTAAGTACTTTCTATTTTTGTATAATATACCTTGTAGATAATTCCTTACCAATTTCTTTGATTATAACCCAATATGAGAAAAGAGATAATACTTTTAATTTTACTATTCATTGGAGTTCCAGCAGCAGAGTTGATGTTAATCAATACTTCGTGGTTAATATTAATTCGGTAAACTCGCCTACACCTGAAGTGCAAACTCTCAGTGAACCTTCTGACCTTTTTACTTTAAAAAACAACACTGAATATGCTATTAACATTTCACTTTGTAATCAAGCATCAAATTTTCACATTGGTATGTGTTACTTTATAAAATGGCTAGCTTTGATGAATCTGATTTTCAGGAAGAGGTCCTCTCCTAGGAAATATTCAAGCCGTGTTTCTACACAGTTATATTGTGAACATTTCTGGTGCCACTGGTGCACTATTAATGGATGTTTCCAGCAACAGATCTGTTATCATGTATTGTAATAACAATGGAGAATGGGATTGGAGTGCTTTACATTTATTATTTGACACTACTATTGTGATTGACAACTGCACAGGTTAGTGACCAAAATAAATATAGACACGCCAGTATCAGTTTTCATTTAATACAATTTTATGTATTTTGAGTACAATTAACTCCTGAACCATTGTTGTTACTGCTTTAGTTGAATACTTTTACAATTAATAGTAGTTTTACTACATTTTTTTAATGATTCAGCCATTTTCTGGCTGAAATAATGAAAATAGTAACAAATTTTCTCGTTCTAACAGCCAATATGGTTCATTAAAATTGGTTAACAATATTGGCTGTTAGAACGAAAAATTAGCAATTATTACATTTTAAAAATATTATTACAAATGCGGCATTTGCTATGCTGTGATTAACAATGTTACCCTTGCACATCATGTTCATGTTTTACTAAGAACAAAAAGCCAGTAGATTAATTGATGTAAAAGCAATGAATGCCATTGTTTGTTTTATTGACAAAATAGCTATTCTGATAATATTGATACTTTTGCATTTAATATTATTATATTTGCAGGTTGTACTTTTGCTATATTTATTAAGTTATATCTTGCTGTGGTACAATAAAGTTGTTGTTTTTTTACATTGTTTAAGTTACAGATATTGGTGCAATAACTCACGATGTAGAAGAATCATGTAATGTTACAACAGTCAATCAAGTGACTGGCATTACTTACCCAGTTGCAGTAGTCATTGGAACTGTGTCTTGTATATTTGGTATTTTTATTGGTATCGTTGGAACTTGTTCTGGATTGTTTTTGAAAAGCAAGAAGCAAAAGTTTTGTTATAAAAGAAACCCATTGCAGAGCACAAATGTTCCTGTTAATGAAGATGTTACAACAGAACTGAAAATTCAAGTTTCTCCCAATGTTGCTTATCAAGATGTACACAGGCAATTTTAGTATACTTTTCTGTAATCATAAACATGTTGTCCTGTTTTGTCTATTGATCATAACATTAGATAGAACTCAACCGATATAATACACTATAAATTCCATTTTACTACCTTGTATTTATTATCTTAAAGGAAATGTACCATGATAATATATTTTTCTATTTCATGTGTTTAAATGGTTCTTCATACAGTCACTGATTGCTGCAATTTTTTTGATAATTTTTGGATATGCTGATGAGCATTGTCTGAAACAACCTGTTGTGCTTAAATTGGGATGGAGTATAACATGACATTACTTTGGGAGGGATAGTGAATAAACAGTCTGTGTATGGATCTATATTATGGATCTGATCATTTCTCCCAGCATTCGTCCAAAGTTATAGTGGGCTTGGAAACAAACTGATATTGCTAGATCTCGCCCCCCACCCCACTATCCCACCCATATAACGCTGCCACCTGAGTTCTACTTTGTAGCTAGCTGGCAGTACAGGTAAAGCTTGTTTCAATAAATTTTAGTACAATAATAAATTAAGAACGACAAGATTGAAGGTAATGTACACTCTAACTGGACAAGGTAATACCACTGCCTGAACTTGTAATGTGATTGCATGCAGCTGCCTATGTAGTTAGTTTGTTGATTATTACAATATAATCATGACACAATTTTACTTTAATTACAAAACAATTAAATCATTAATTGGACTTTATAGTTCTATCTATTGTAATATTGAGTACAAAACAAATTGAAATAATTATCTCAAAGTTGTAGTCTACAATTGGGGAGACTGTGATGACAAGTGGGAGGTCGTTCCCTACAGTTATTAGAGGTACCCTTAGGAGTGGAGCTGTGGGACCACCCTCCTCCTATCAATGGCTATAGAAAAGAATAGAATGACTTATGAATGACATTATCATGCACATACCTTACACTAGTTTTGTCAAATTGGTTGTGGGTTACTACTTCAGTTTATTATGTAGTTATCTGTTACTTTTTACCTGCTTGTATGGCAAGTTATATATTTTTACACTGCCTGAAAAGAGTCCATTGACAACCATGACAAAATCTGTAAACTGTGTTGATAATTAGAGTTAACAAAAAGTTGACGAGGCTGTAGAGGTCATCAAGCTATTTATCAAGTAATTATACACTAATTTACGATTTGTTATGGTTGTCAATGGACATTTTGGTGCGGTGTGGTTTTGTATCATTTGTTCATTTGAAGAATTTATAGTACAACAAATAATCATTAGTTAACAAACCTTAGTGACATTGCTCACTATAGTATTATGGCATTTATACGTTGATGTAATTTTTCTGTTGTTACTATTTCAGATGATGTTTCATACAAATACTTGCTTTTTGGTAGCAACAGATGTGTTGTCACCATCATTATTAATTCAAGCTGCATTCCCTATCTCAATCATTCATGGAGCTATGTAATGGAAGCTGAAAGTTTGCGAGTAACTGAATTTCGTTCAGGAAGTAAGAGCAAAAAAAAAAAGGTGTCTCTAAAACAGCACATTTATGTACACCACTTACACGCACCGTGCAAGTACAACTTGCCCTAGGTCGACACCTTTCCCACTTAGCGAATGGTAAATGTCTGGCTACTGGAGACTAGGCTGCGGGTTAGAAATATAGTTCATATACCGCCTCTGTGGACCCAAGATAGAACTTGTTGATTCATTAAAATTGTCTGAATTATAGTAAATTTTGATACATATCAATGAATGAAGCACTTTTTGTATGGTGTAGTTGTTGCGGAAATTCTGTTCTGTCTGTTGTCCGGTACTCGGTAGGGTCTTAACATACAGTTTTCAATAGGAAGTCCATCGTAGTCTTGTGTTTGTCAGCTGTTGAGTGTTACTTGTTAAAATCAATCATTTAACAATAGTGTAGTTTAAGGCTCGCTCGCCATTTGTGCTCAAGCACACCACTAGTTATAATGTAATAATCCTTGAATATTCAGCAAAGAAATTCATTATCTCATATAATTTTATAATAATTGCTCACACAAAAAGCAGAAAGTTCTTCCTATTTCTGCAGACTAAGACAATACTAATACAAATACTTTGTTGCTGCCAGCAGTAGTTTTACTTCATGCTAATAGTTTACTATTGCTGGAATTAAAGAGTTTGGGATTTAAACTCTGGTGTGTGTCCATTATTGGTGAAGTTATCTCATGAAGACATTATTTACATCTGAATAATTCAAAATATAACTAGCCCCAACTTGAGTTATAATTTTCTTGTATTAGAAAATCAGCATGTTCTAGATAAATGTGAGACAGTTTAAGCTATAATAAGAACGGATTTCCGTCGTTCTATTTAAATGTTTTGATAATTTCTTCAGGGAACTGCACTCAACCTTGCAGTTTGTGCTTATAATTATTTTGTTAGTTAGCTACACCGCAAGAAGCATAATGAAAATTGGTGCATACGAAACTATATTATTGCTAATTTTAGTTTTACATTTATCTTCTTCAGGTATGAAATTGTGAACAGCTTTCTATTCTCACTGCAGTTGCTCTGTTATTACTACTGTATTCTTTTGTGGGTCTAGTTGTTGTTCAAGTTTTGAATTTCAATACCATTTGCCTCCAGAATATAGTGCTTTATGAGTGTATTACCGATGGTTTTCTCTTGTGGACTGTCAGACAGAGCTCATCAACAACAAGTTTATTCACTCATAGTTATACTACCCACAGTGGTACAGCTAATTATACTAAGAGAATAGGATCATCCACTATTTCCTCACAACTAATTTTTAGGAACTCCACATTTCTTTCTTCACTACTGACTGTTACAAATGTTACAAGTTTAAGAGATGATATAATGATAGAATGCAATGAAGAAATGGAGAACTTACGGGGCAGCATGCTGTACACAGATATTTCAGGTATGATATACCTGTCTCTTATTACATTGTAATAATATTTATATTGATTAGTAAATACTACTTTCGTGAAATTTACTTAAAGTAAAAGATAGAGCTATTACACAAGTTTACAGCATAATAGTATATAATAGATGTTTGTGAAAGTTTTTCCTGATTGTATTGTGCAGCCACCAAAATTGTCTGTGATAATCAAAACGCATCTTAAGAGGGTTTCAAGATTAAATTTATACACTGTAAAAATTATAGCGTGAAAACCCACCAAATTCACACCAAACTGGTGGTGTGAATGCCCACCACCTATGCATAGTGTGTCCTTCACACTTTCTTCCTAGTGTGAATGCACACTTAGTGTGAAATTCACACTCAATGGAATAGCATTGACCCTTTACCGAACATTAATTATATTCATGTGCAGGCAAAAACCAATGCTATTATCATTGTAATCTACCTTATAAATGTTTTGTACACTTGTGTGCTAGATAAGAGAGTTGAGTAAGATTTTAATTGTCTGATTAATGAGATCTGGGATTACACCAATCTCTTTTTGGAAAAAAAAAGTTGATATGTATTACTAGAATCAATGTAACTTAAAATAATTCAGCATTAAACGCTAAATTTGGTGTGTACTTCACACCCAAACGATGAGGTGTGCGCATCACACCATATTTTGGTGTGACTATTGTTACAAGTGATTCACGCTTAATTTTGTGTGAACTACACACCTTTTGGTTTACAGTGTATGGCATCACAAGAGTACTTTGGACTAGCTTCTCCACGAAATAATGGAAGGTGCACCTTCTTGAGTTCCCCTGATATTCACTGGAATTAGCTATACCAAGTGAGTGCGCTAGAGCAACCAAACTTTCCTCCAGAGAAGTCGTGAAATAAAGGGTCTTGCTCATCGTACTAAAATACAAAGGGACACGGTAAATTTCCGTTTTCTCATTCAGGTAATTTTCCGGTTTGTCATTCGGTAAAAATTTAAAATTCTATGCGTGCGGGGCGTTACAATTACAAAACACAGCCGTGAAAAGAAACGAAAGAATTCTTCTTTGGAAAATGTTTCTTTTGTCAGGAGAACTTAGTGAAACTAAAAGGGTAATAAAATTATACTTGACACACCATTGCATAGTAATAATGAAAATCAATGCATTATGAGGAAGATTACTTACCAAAAAGTTCTTTTTCCAGCCATCTTTCATATCTTTTTTTATTAATGTAGTAGTCAGTAATTTGTTTGTGAACTTAAGATCATGACATTGTTAATACAATATCTGAGAAATGTTTTTCAATCAAATTACCTTCTCAATATACTGGTCTGTATTGGGTACCTTTGTTCATGGCAACTCTGCAGCCCCAACATTCAAATAAGCATACTTTGAAGTTCTGTATTTACACTTCATGTCAATATGATATTTAGAGTTCAACTACTAAAAATAATAAAATTGCACCTGAAAATCAGAAACAAATATGGAATAATTATCTACATTTGTACATTTATTTCATTTTATCTTGTGCTTAAATATCTAAATGTAAAATATATTTTGAAATGGCAAAATTAAAAGAAACAAAATTTTAATAAAAACAGATAAATCAAAACTGGAATTACTACTAGAAAAATAAATGGAGGTATTGTTAATTGGTCATAAACTAAGAGGGTGTTCAGTTTGTTATTTCATAAAAAGGATAAATTATTGACTTCTGGGATAAAATGAGTTATTTTGTATTCAAGTATGTTTAATTTTTCATCAATCAATTGTGCTAAATTTCAGTCATTTGATTGCTGAATGTAACATTACATGATTCTTTAATATCATGACTAATTGCATCAATCTCTGTAACTTACACATGTAAAAACAACAACATTGTACCACAAGATAGAACATAGTAAATATGAGAAATAATATAACTGCAATATTTATAATAATACTCAATGCAACCAGATCAGCATTATCAGAATAGTTATTTGTCAATATAAAAACAATGGCATTCATTATTACATCTATACAGCAACTTGCATTTTGTTCACAGTAAAAAAATGAACTTGATGTGTAAAGTTAAGATTGTATTTTACCTTTTTTTACTTTGTAGCTAGTATTTATTATTCTAATCATTAATTTAATCACAGAATAGCAAATGCAGCATTTCTAATAATATTTAAAATAATATAGTAAAACTATCTTTATAGCAGTAAAAACTATTATTAATAGTAAACATACTCCTCTAAAGCAGTAACAACAATGGTTCAGGAGTTAATTGTACCCAAAATTCATAAAATTCTATTAAATGAAAACGGATACTGGCATGTCTATTATATTTTGGTCACTGACCTGTGGTATCATCAATCATAATTGTACTATCAAATAAGAAATGTAAAGCACTCCAATCCCATTCTCCATTGTTATTGCAGTACATGATAACAGATCTGTTGCTGGAAACATCCATTAATAGTGCACCAGTGGCACCAGAAACATTAAAAAAATAACTGTGTAGAAATACGTCTTGCATATATCCAAGGAGAGGACATCTTCCTATAAATTAGATTAATCAAAGCTAGCTATTTGATAAATAATTATTTGTAACACATACCGAAGTGAAAATTTGATGCTTGATTACAAAGTGAAATATTAATAGCATATTCAGTGTTGTTTTTTAAAGTAAAAAGGTCAGTAGGTTCACTGAGAGTTTTCACTTCAGGTGTAAGTGAGTTTACCGAATTAATATTAACCACAAAGTACTGATAAACATCAACTCTGCTGCTGGAATTCCAATGAATAGTAAAATTCAGAGTAACATCTCTTTTCTCATATTGGGTAATAATCAAAGAAATTGGTAAGTAATTATCTACAATGATACAAAAATAGAAAGTGCTTAAATTAGTTTAAAAAAATTTGATTATTAAATTTTTAATACAGTGTCAGGCATAACCTACCAAGTTGTGGTAGTCGTTGGAACTGTGTCTTGTTTATTTGGGGTATTTATTGGTATTGTTGGGAATCAACTCGCAATTTTATTGATAAAAAAGAAGCAAAAGTGTTGTTATAAAAGAAATCAATTGCAGAGCCCAGATGTTCCTGTTTATGAAGATGTCACAACGGAACTGAAAATTCAAGTTTCTCCCAATGTTGCTTATCAAGATGTGCACAAGCAATTTTAACATACTTCTCAATGATCATAAACATTTTGTTTTTGCTTTGTTTTTGTCTATTCATCATAACATTAGATAGAACTCAAAATATATACTGTATAAAATCAATTTTACTATGTTGTACTTATTATTCTTAAAGGAAATGTTTCATGAAAAAAATATTTTTCTATTTTATGTGCTTTAAACTTAGAGGTTGCGTTTATGATTCAATGCTATTCTTCTCCACACTCGAAATTTGTGGCCTCGTTTACCACATTCTCATCTCCTTCCGGAGGTCCAGGTATAAAAGGAAGAATCCCAGCAGCCCTTTGACCTCTAGCTCCTTCTATTCAAATTAAAAATAGTAGCCACCAAAGAGAACCCTTAATTAGCTCACTATCCTTGTTAGTCGATCCGCACCTCGTTTACAACGAGTGCCATACTGTAACTAAAAAAACCCAGCTACGTGTAATTATTTTTTTCATATTCCCCCCCCCCCCCCAGGATTTCTACATTAAAAAAAAAATTATGATAACTTTTTTTTAATGTCTGTGGAACACAATACATGTAGATACTTGTGCATACACTCAGGAAGATTCAAATCCCTATAAATGTTTGGTATTTTCAAATTTTACCCCTGTAATCAACTTACAGATTTTTTGGCTAATGGGATCTGATGATCTGATTTTCTAAATTGGAGATATTATGTCATTATCAGAATCCCTGAATTAGAAGAGGTTGTGGTAAATGGTTGATAGTGTAGTACTATACATAAAACCACTTATCTGATGTAGAAGTGTTTCTACCTGCACTGTATTACTCACCAGCTCTGAATCCCATTATTCACTAATGAGCAGTCAATGATGACTAGAGAAAGGCAAGGCAATTAGTCAGCTTTAGCATGCATAAATAAAGCAGAAAATGGTTCAGTTAACATGTTGAAATGGAAATTTATGTAAGATGAGATGAGCTATGGAACCTATAATTTTTTAAAAGATCTTATGTAAGATATTTCAAAGACACTGTTATTTATTCTATCATGATTATTCACTAGTTTGTTTTTATTTGTCTTTGTAACTTATGTGTTCGTAAGAGAGAAGGAAGAATTATTGAATACTATAGCTATTTTGAGTACACATAATCACATCAGTTTAGAGCTCAGTTGCAATTGCAATATGTTACCACGATAGCAATGACTCAACATTCCACAATCACACTATAGCTTGATTAGTGCTATTTAGATCTATTGTATGTTGGTGGTTGATGTTCTATAACCACAGATCACTAAATCTCACAATGACATCAGAATCACCTGATGCTAGCTTGAAAAAAAAGAAAGATGATCTCTAACAGTCAAGTGAGCAAGTAATAGAAGTGAGGGTAGGGAGGGGAGAGGGGGGGGGGGGGGGGGGGGATGAAACTAGCAGGTTCTATTTGGTACATTTGGACAACTATACCTTAACTCAATTACTTGTCAAATGTATCCCAGAAACTACTATTTTGGAGTTAAGCTACCTCATGTAATTATTTCAAGATCATACAGGGGTAGGGGTGGGGTGGGGGGTGGTTAGTTGCTTTTTGCCTCCTTTTTCCAACCCTTGTGCTGATCAATTTATTCAATATAATTTTCTCCAAACCTAATATTACTTTTTAATGTTGTTGTTATGCACAATATGCTTTTTTATAATCAACATGAAAATACTGTAGATTCAAAATTATATAAAATTATTGTAATACACCACAAAAGCAACAAAAAAGCAATTGATACACAAATAAACCAGCCCCCACCGAGACACAACATGGAACAAAACTGTAGTGACTTTATCAGAATGGCATTGTTACTTAAAACACATCTCTATGATTTAATGTACTATAATTTTAAAACTAGTAGCTTTCAGTGTAGAGGGTAATGGCTAATTACAATAAAATAAACTTGTTGCTTTTATGGAAAGAGGAATTTCAGATAGTGCTGGTAGCAATAACAAATCTTCTAAGTCACTACAGATGTCCCAAGTTGAGATCAAGTGAGGGCTGTGTACAGATTCAGTGTCAGGCTAACTAGCTAGGATCTCCATTTTGGTTGTCACTTGGGAATATCTTCTCTTTAGTTGACTTCCATCGCTCAACCTGAATACATGTATATACATAAATGGTGTGTTTTCCATTCCCAGTTACCAGTGTGTGTTCATGCAAGTGTACATGAGTTTTGAGTGTGCATTTCTAATGTATGTACGTGTGCACATAATGGGCAGCATGTGTATACAGAGAGCATTTAGAATATTAAACTGGCTTACGAAATTGGACGGGAAATTTCCCCTGTAGTTTCTCTTGTCTTGTTTTCTTCACCAAGTTGTGCAGAGCCACTAGATAAAAAAAAATTATGGTGGAACTTCAATATTATTGCAAAGCCACAAACACGAATACACACTACACACAACACTAGACAACACAAACAAACAAAATATAGACAACGCACTAACATACACACACAACACACACATAAAACATACAAGCACAATACATACAGATATGTATACAATTTATAATGTTAAGGGAAATATTGTATTGTTTCAAATATGTAACCATAGAGGGAGAGAGAGAGAGATGCCAGATTGTCTTAAATTTAGTATTGATGTCTTTTCACAGCCAGAGATTATCAACCAACAATGGCTACAAATAACTATAATAGTAACACAATTTATTTTATCTTAAATCGTACTTGCAGCACAGCAGCAGCAACAAAATACAATAAGCACAAATGAACACATTCCCTGAGGCATTACCTCAGAGAGCCCATCAATTCTGCTTTGCTCTTTACCAATATTATACTGTAATTAAAATAACACAGCAATTATTCTAAATGACAAAGATATTTGTAGTACTCCATATCCTGCCAGATTAGCTAATTAATATGTAAGTAATGTTTGCACTTACTGTTCCCGAGTTCTTTGCACACCTTGACCTCTACAAAAATTAAGATATAGAAGTCCATAAACAACCAGTAAAGAAAACAGTTTTTATGAGTTTATACCACATTATCACTTACTTTTTTCTCAAGTAAAACATAATCCCCAACACAGCCACAATTAAAATTATTAAAACTGTTGCTAGTGACCCCAAGACAGACATGATAGTATACAGTGTGCTGTCATTTTCGTGTGTATTTCGAGGTACTATTTCAGTGCTGTGTTCGCTATTGGTCACTCTATTTGTAAGTTCTACTTTCTCATCAGAGAGAAGTGATTGTGCAGTATAGGAACGAGGACTCTCTGTAACATCGTCTGTTGTTAGCTGCACAGTTGACACATTTGAACTTAATCTGCTCCATACATTCCGTTGAAAACAAGCCACTTCTACATCAGAATTATCAGCAACAATGAGGAGTGTTGTGATCACAAATGGATTTCTAGCAACAAATATTCCTAGCCCATAGATTGAATGTCTATTGGCTGGATCCACTCTTCTACGAAATCCTGGGTTTCTGCTTGAATGAAAGACAAGGGTGCGACCATTATTGATCATTAGGTGCTGATTGTTATAGTTAGCTCCACACATAAAAATGTGTGTTGAAGTGTTTCTCACAATAGTATCTGAGGATGTGATATAGTCTAGTACTATACCCATACCAGAATTAGAGTCAGAATTGTCGTGTCTCACTGAAGAGTCTTCCACATCTGACACTAGTCCAGAAGATACCGTTTTGGAGTTTAGACCATTGCTGCAGGTGATAGTGAAATCTGAAGGAACTTGCCCTGTGAATGATATCATTAAAATTGAATCCATGGCTCTTCCAGCATTTCTTAAAGGTTCAGAGGACAAAAGGGATGCAGTGTATGAACAGTTATATTGTCCGATAGGAACTACTGACCGGCCTACTTCATGAACCTCTCGAAACCCTGTAAGAAGTTTGTTATTATACTTCCATTGAAGGAAGCGACCATTGGTGTTACAACTGAAGTAGTAATCTGTATACCTATTGGTGTTGAGTCGTGTAACTCCTTTCACAAATTCCAGAGTAACAGGTTCACTTGATGCAATGGTTGAAATGGCAGTTAAAGCAACTACAAGGTAGACTGCCATGTGCCTCATTGTGTTCTGCAGTTTTAGGAAATAATATGATTTAGTCTGTGAACATGACACAACTAAGTTTATCAAGTTTCTGAAGTTATATCTCTGTTGAAAGCCAAATCTAATATGTACAGTTGTGCTTCTTTTTAACAAAAGGCACCAAAATAAGGAACATTGTTCAAACTATTCATATTAAATAATACATTACCGTTTCTGTAGAGGCTCTGAAAGTTCTCGAATTCCACACAGAACACAACGTGCAAGAATTAACAGGCAATTGTAATACTATGATTGTAAAACTAAAAGACTATTAGTGTAGCTTTAAACGATACCGCAACAACGTTGCTGGCAATTATATTAAGAGACGGGGTCACTCACCTGTCGGGGCCAACCCTTTATCTAGCAGCGACCAAAATAGTAATAGCTAGTCCGCTTGTTAAGGTCGTGGAATTCTACTCCGTCTCTGCGCGCCTTCTCCGCCAATGAAATGCGAGGTGGGAGCATTACACAGCATTTTTATACTCAATATTGGGACGCCGTAATCATAAACTGGTAAATGGTGATTTAACTAACAGTATAGTCTCGCGGCGCCCGACCCTTTACCTCTTTCAATAAAAGCGGTAAAGGGTCGGGCGCCGCTACTAACAGTATAGCAATGATTATGTTACAGATTGTAGCTGTGGAGTGAAAAAATGGTGGAGGAAGATTTGGCATGAACTATTAAATGGTTGTACCACACAGTATTCCACATTCTTCAGGCATGTTGTACAAGGTGTCACATTACAACTAGAACTGTTGACAGAAATTTGCCAGAGAGTGGATGTATTCCAAACTGCCATAGTAATGAGCATGCATTGAATATAACAACACTGCACTTATCAGCTGACTAAAAATAATGAAATTCATAGCATAATATCCCTCCTCCCTGAACTGCAAGGTAGCTGTGATCTCATTTGTTTTATTGCACAAGTAGAAAAGTAACCAATAGGGTGAAAACAAAATATCAAGTTCTAATTGTAGTGTTAAGGTGTGTACTGGAAAATTCACCAAAAGGTATAAATTCACTTGACATAAACCAAGTGGTTCTAATAGCTTCCCCAGAAATTGAGTAAACAGGAAATGAATGTTTAGAGACAAAATTAAAAAAAAATTGCTATACAGATGGCCATTACTTAGCAATCATAAATTGAGATGGTGTTGTAAATTGAGATGGTGTTGTCGTAGTTCCAATATGAACTCCTAGGACCATGTGAAGATGCTCCAGTAATGCAGAATGCAGTAACTTGATAATTGGGACAAGGTGGAATAGGGGGGGGGGGGGATTTGTAGAGGTTGTGCCAGTAAGGGGAATTAAGAGTAATATTTTAAGAATACTTCTGGCTGCCACTGTTTTCCCACAATGTTACGTGCCATTTTCTGGTATAAGTAGTTTTCTTTCATGAATATGCATTTTGATTCAAAGATATTCTTGATCACTGCTACACTGTTTAAAAATATAATAATTAAAGTGCTCCAAATTATACTCTATAATATGCACACAAAAATGAAGGTTTAGCTGACATTTACATTCTAACTAATACTGTGACATCATAATTTAAATGTATGTATACAACCAAGCTCTTTCCTCATCTGATTCCAGCAGAAAAGATTAACATAAATCTTACATAAGATTAGGTCAGATTATAGGGCAAATATTTACTACTTATTGGATCATAAATAAATTCTTAATATCTTACTTTATCAATTTATTAAATTTAGTTATGTGGTAAAAGTGTGATGGAGCCACCAAAAATTGCGAGTCAATAACACATTATATTTGTTAGACAACAGAGAAAAGTTTGCTATACCCTTTTACATTATTTATTTCAAAAACTTGTATGCAGTTATGAAACTTTTTTCAATTTTAATTCGATTATAGTATACATCTGAAGAATCAAATACTGTAGATATCAATATCATCGTTATCAATCTCACTGGATCTGCACCATTCATATGTAGTGGAATTGTTTAATTCTATTGTGGAATTATTCCCTAAAAGAGATGTTATAAAACTGATGCTGAATAATCCTGTTATGAATAATCCTGTTATGAATAATCCTGTTATGGATGTTGATCCAGAACTGAGAGTTCAAGTTTCTCCAAGCATTGTTTAGGAAAATGTACACAAGATGTTTCAATCACAAATATTAGATAACTAGAGATTGATAATTTTTAAACAAAATTTTCAGTACATGTTATGTTTTAATTACTCTTTATATCCCTCTCACACTGTCTACACTGCTTCACACTGTAATTAAAAATTTAAGACTCATTTTAACTTTGTGTGATGCACATTGTACAATTTTAAACGGATGTGTTTGTATGAGTAATATCACCATCACCCCTGCTATCACTAGCTAACAGTAAAGCCAATTATTTTTTTTAATCCTTTGTACTGTAGCTACACTGTACCGTTCACTTTTAGTTCCTCTGGAATTTCATTTTCGACCTAAGCTCTTCTTAATCCATAAAAAAAAAACTACTCTAACAATACATATCCAAGTCTAAGGGTGCGCTTACGCTAATATTATAGTTTCAGGGGGCAACTATGTAAGTTTTTAGAACAGCCAGGGAATTTTGTAATATTTTTTTGCGGATGCACCAGATTGTGTATGGATATTGTCTGGAATCTATTGCTGAATTTTGGCCCTAAACAAGAAATTAGGATTTTGTTGGAAAACTATATCGAGCTGCTGAGTATTCCTATAAAATAATATTATGCTAATTCAGAATTGAAAGTTCAAGTTTCTCCCAACGTTGTTTATGAAAATGTACACAAGACATTTCAGTACAATCATTAGATAACTTGTTAATTATTAAACAAAATTGACAAAAGTATATTATATTTCAAATACTTTTTTATATCTGGTTTACACTCTCAACACTCAAGTTTTCATTGGACCACTAGCTCTGTGAAGAATTTATTCATTCATTGAGGAAGATTCAGAGTTAAGGATAAACTTTGGAATGGATAGCTTGAGCAATAGTAATTTTCATGTTGATCATAATGTAGTTTCTAATTGTGCAATTGTATTAATATTCAAGAATTGATATAGCGTGTACGATAATAGTGTAATGAAACCTGTTGTTGTTTCCAACACATAATGTTACTTTAATGAACAGTGCTGTACAGGGGTTCTTTGAAATGCACCATTTTTTCTCATAAAAAATAAGGCTATTCAAATTTAGCATGAAATAACTAATCAGCTGACTGGTAAAATATTGACAAAAATTAATTTCTGAATTACTATAAATATAACTAGCATTATAAAAAAACACAGTGTGAAAAAGTATACCAATGTGTGTTATACTTTCCTTGCATTAGAAAATCAGCATGTTGTAGCTAAACCTGAGAGGGCTTAAAGCTATAATAAGAACGGATTTCCGCCGTTTTATTTAATTTTTTGGATAATTATTTCTCTCGCAGACTGTACACTAGGTGCAGATTTTGCTTGTAATAGTTTGTTAGTTACAAGCGAAAGCATAATGAAATTTATTGCTGTGGAAGCTATATTTCTAATTACGGTTTTACCTTTATCTTCTTCAGGTATGAAATTGTGAACAGACTTCTATTCTCACTGCAGTTGCTCTGTTATTACTACTATATTTGTGTGAGTCTAGTTCTTGTTCAAGTTTTGAATTTCAATACCACTTGCATCCAGAATAAAGTACTTTATGATTGTATTACTAATGGTTTTCTCTCGTGGACTATCAGACAGAGCTCATCAACAACAAATTTATTCACTTACGGCTATAAGGGGATAGGACCATCCACTATTTCCGCACAACTAATTTTTAGGAACTCCATATGTATTTCTTCAGTCCTGTCTATTACAAATGTTACAAGTTAAAGAGGTGATATAATAATAGAGAATGTAATCAAGAGATGGAGAGTTTACATGAAAGTATACTAAACACAGATTTTTTAGGTAGGATATATCTGCCTCTTTATACTTTGTAATAATATTTATATTGATTGTTAATTACTACTTTCAGTGAAAAAAACTTAAAATAATTACAAGATAGAGCTATAATAATAGCTTCCTGCAGAAAAATGGAAGGTTGTACAACATAAAAATTTCTCCCCCCCATTTTTACAAAGTAGCTCAGTTTCACTACATTGTCATATAATTTCTCTGTGTATTGATGTTCATCAATTGTATAATTTTGACACAACCCTTATGTGAAAAATCACATCATATCGTTAAAAATCACATCATATCGTTACAAAATCTTCAATTGAAACTTCTCAAATGGGCATTTTCTGTGATGAAGCCAATGTGTCTTAATACTTTGATGGATTAGTTTCGACATTTCCTAATACTTACAAAACTCTCCCTTTTTGAAGACTTCAGATCCCTACAGCTTCTATGAAAGAGTGCAAGAAGTGATTATTATTAGAAGTCATATAGTTTGGCCCTTGAGACTTAACTATATAATAATAGTGAAACTAACATGGAAGTAAAATTAACAAAAGCTATGGTATACCTACCACTTCATTACATAGAAATCAATAGGTACACAACTGTATGAGGAGAAAAAAATAATTACTCAGCATCAAAAGTATTCTTTCTCTAGTCATCTTTCGTAAACACATTTGCTAATACTATTTTTTATCAGCTAATGTTGTCATTAAATTGTTTGTGAACCTAAGAGCATGACATTTTTAATGTTTACAATCAAATTGCATTCCCATTATACTTGTCTGCATTGGGTAGCTACCTTTGTTTATGGCAACTCTGCAGCCCGAATGAGCATACTGTGAAGTTCTGTTTTTATTACACTTCATGTCAAATGATTTTTAGAGATCAACTGAAAAAAATTGAAAAAAATTGCAAAACAAAATCAGAAACAAATAAGAATATCAACTTCAGTATATTAACTACATCTTTACTATTTACTTGATTTTATTTAATGCTTGATTATCTTATTGTAAAATATATTTTTTGAAAAGGCAAAATACAAAAAAAAATTAACTAAAAAAAAGAAAAATCAAAACTGGAATTACTACTAGAAATACAAATAGATGTTTCTAAATTTGTCATATACCAAGAAGCTATTCAATTTGTTTTTTTAAATAAACAAGATAAATTGTCTTCAGAGATAATTAGTTATAATGTATATAAGCATTTTTTTAATTTTCATCAATCTATTGCGTTAATTATTGACACTATAATTTATTATGGCAGAAAAAAATTAAATAATGAAGTTGTTAAAAAGTATATAATTATATAAATATAAGTACATTCTATTTTTGTATATACCTTGTAGATAATTCCTTACCAATTTCTTTGATTATTACCCAGTACGAGAAAAGAGATGTTACTCTGAATTTTACTATTCATTGGAATTCCAGCAGCAGAGTTGATGTTTATCAGTACTTTGTGGTTAATATTAATTCGGTTAACTCGCCTACACCTGAAGTGCAAACTCTCAGTGAACCTTCTGACTTTTTTACTTTAAAAAACAACACTGAATATGTTATTAACATTTCACTTTGTAATCAAGCATCACATTTTCACTTCGGTATGTGTTACAAATAATTATTTATAAAATGGCTAGCTTTGATGAATCTGATTTTCAGGAAGATGTCCTCTCCTAGGAAATATTCAAGAGGTGTTTCTACACAGTTATATTGTAAATGTTTCTGGTGCCACTGGTGCACTATTAATGGATGTTTCCAGCAACAGATCTGTTATCATGTACTGCAATAACAATGGAGAATGGGATTGGAGTGCTTTACATTTCTTATTTGATACTACAATTATGATTGATAACAGCGCAAGTTAGTGACCAAAATATATTGTTTGTTTTTTTGACAAAATAGTTATTCTGATAATATTGATACTGTTGCATTTAGTATTATTATATGTAATATTTGCAGTTGTACTTTTGCTATATTTATTAAGTTATATCTTGTTTTGGTACAATAATTTTTTTTTTACATTGTTTAAGTTACAGATATTGGTGCAATAAGTCATGATGTAGAAGAATCATGTAATGCTACAACAGTCAATCAAGTGACTGGCATTACATACCCAGTTGCAGTAGTCATTGGAACTGTGTCTTGTATATTTGGTATTTTAATTGGTATTGTTGGAACTTGTTCTGGATTGTTTTTGAAAAATAAGAAGCAAAAGTTTTGTTATAAAAGAAACCCATTGCAGAGCACAAATGTTCCTGTTTATGAAGATGTTACAACAGAACTGAAAATTCAAATTTCTCCCAATGTTGCTTATAAAGATGTGCACAGGCAATTTTAGTATACTTTTCTGTAATCACAAACATGTTATCCTGTTTTGTGTATTGGTCATAACATTAGATAAACCATTTTACTACCTTTTACTTATTCTCTTAGAGGAAATGTACCATGAAAAATATTTTTTCTATTTTATGTGCTTATGGTTGTTCATGTAGTCATGCAGTTTTTTTTGATAGTTTATTGATGTGCTAATGAGCATTGTCTGAAACTGCATCCTGTTGTGCTTAAATTGGGGTGGAGTATAACATGACATTACTAAGCAAACTTTGGGAGGGATAGTGAATAAACAGTCTGTGTATGGATCTATATGGATCTGATCATTTCTCCCAGCATTCATCCAAAGTTATAGTGGGCTTGGAAACAAAACTGATATTGCTAGATCTCGCCCCCCCCCCCCCACCCAGATAATGCTGTCACCTGAGTTCTACTTTGTAGTAAAGCTTGTTTCAATAAATTTAGTACAATAATAAATTAAGAACGACAAGAGTGAAGGTAATGTACACTCTAACTGGACAAGGTAATATCACTGCCTTAACTTGTAATGTGATTGCATGCAGCTGCCTATGTAGTTAGTTTGTTGATTATTACAATATAATCATGACACAATTTTACTTTAATTACAAAACAATGCAATCATTAATTGCTGACTTTATAGCTCTATCTATTGCAATATTGAGTACAAAACAAATTTAAATATCTCAAAGTTGTAGTCTAAAAGTGGGGAGACTGTGATGACAAGTGAAAGGTCATTCCCTACAGTTATTAGAGGTACCATTAGGGGTGGAGCTGTGGGACCACCCTCCTCCTATCAATGGCTATAGAAAAGAATAGAATGACTTATGAATGACATTATCATGCACACACCTTACACTAGTTAATTTGTCAATAGGATTATGTTCTTTTGTGTGAATTGGTTGTGGGTTACTACTTCAGTTATTATGTAGTTTTCAGTTACTTTTTACCTGCCTGTGTGGCAAGTTATATATTTTTACACTGCCTGAAAAGAGTCCATTGACAACCTTGGCAAAATCTGTAAACTGTATTGATAATTAGAGTTAACAAAAAGTTGACAAGGCTGTAGAGGTTATCAAGCTAGTTGTCAACTGATTATACACTAATTTACGATTTTGTTATGGTTATCAATGGACATTTTTGTGCAGTGTAGTTTTGTATCATATGTTCATTTGAAGAATTTATAGTACAACAAAATAATCATTAGTTAACAAACCTTAGTGACATTGCTCACTAGTATTATGGCATTTATACGTTCATGTAATTTTTCTGTTATTACTATTTCAAATGATGTTTCATACAAATACTTGCTTTTTGGTAGCAATGGATAAGGTAAACAATAACTGATTAACAAATAACTAAATGATAAAATAATATTCCCGCTACTGAATAACCACATAGAAATTGTCAGATTTTTTTGACTGTATACAATTAAAACATAAATAATGTGAACCAAGAAACTCAAACCTTTAATGAGTAAATCAACTCTATGGTATAATAGATAAAAATGAGTGACTGAGTTTACTGAAAAGTGTATGATCAAGATTATTGACACTGAAATGTGTGGCATATTAACACTCTATCACCTAGCTAACACTACCTGAAAAGAGTCCGAAGACAACCAGTACATTAGTGATAATGTTTTGAAACTAGCTTATTAACATCTACTTCTTGTCCATTTTGTGAACAATAATTACCAGTACAGTTCACATATTTTGTTAGGGTTGTCAGTGAACTCTTTTCAGGCAGTGACAATAAAATTATGCATGCAAACTTCCCCTAAATTGCATAGCTATATATAAAGACTAACTTATTAGTAATATTATGTTAATTAAAGCTTAACCTGATGTTAGAACGAAAATGTTTGCTATTTATATAATTATTTCAGTCAAGAATAACTGAATTATTTATACATGTAATTGTAACTTTTTTTTATGCTTAATAACATGCTAGCTGCAGCTGAAAAAAGTTCAATTGTGAGACATTTTTACCAAACATTTGGGGGAAATGTGGATTATGGCATTAAAGAATTTTAATATGCTTAGCAGTGGATGCACTATCTCTTCCCTTCACATTTGTAGGTCGGCTGGTAATGATTATACATTTTTTGTCAATTCTAATGCAGTATGATTGTTGAGTTGCTCAAGAAGAGAATCCATTTAGCATAATTCTTGATATGACTAGCTGACTCTGAGCGTGATTGACAGTTCTCCCAGTATTTCAAACTTTCTTTTTTCATTTTGGAAATACAATAATAAAGTGGTCAGCACTAACCCAGCTACTTTAATCAAGTTATGAAGATCTTCCTCATAATAACATTTCTAACAAGGTTTATGTCCTTTATTGTAAAAGAAAGAGAGAGAGAGAAAAAAGCACTATTGATTTTCTTTTATAATTAAGGATTATATGAACTAATTATTCTCATTTTCCCTTTATTGTTCTCCTAAATACTCTTATTATTCTAGAATTATTCCACTATGCTATTACAAGTCTATTATTCCAGAAAAATTGCTACCATAATCTGGCAGGGCCTAGCCATCAGAAATAAGTATTGGAACAGCCAGTGTATTATGTTCTATTTCATGTGTTAAATATAACACCTTTGAAGTAATTATAGATATTTGCAATGACAATAATAAAAATAAAAAAATTAAGGGACAAAATATCTTGCTCTCCAATTGTGACAACAATTTTGTATGAGTAATAGCAAGGGTAATTTACTAGTATTATTTATCCCTAATAGCAAGGGTTACCAGCTGGAAAAATAAGAGAAATTTTATGGAATAATATACTATTCTTTTGGAATAATAACACAATTATTAGAATTAAAAAAAAGTATAATTCAAAAAATTTCGAGCATAGCTAATCCCTGTACCCATTATCATAAACCTGTATTATAAAAAATAATCCTTATTTTGAAGTTCATTATAACATAGTACATACAACTGTATAATTGTAATAAATTGCATTGTTGCCACAGTCAAATGTTAAATATCCCCTAAATAGTATAGTCTTACAACAACTACTAATTGATGTCCAACAATTAGATGTTTTTGTGGTGCACTAATATTCCAGGCCAGCTGGGAAAAATATGGTCATGTAGCTAGCTGGAAAGAAAAACTGACTAAAATATAGCAATGTAAAAATGAGTAGCTATTATGGGGAAAGAAGTCCAGGTAGTGTCAAATAGTTGGTTATAATTCTTCTATTTGATATTAACACGTTTATACCAATTTTTAGAGAGGTATGAGAGAAGTCTGGGGGGGGGGGGGGGGGTAAGGTGCGAAGGCATGGAGTGTCTGGAGACATGGCCATACCAAATTTGTTCTGGGGAGTGTGGATGTGGTGAGCGCTCCACTGCCATTATACCTGAATTTCTATAGCAAAATAGCCAGATTGAACCTAACGTTGAAAGGGTGGCTGACACCCATTGGAATTGCTATTTGTTGTTGGGGAGGACTACTCTCCCGGTAATTTTGCTAAGGGAGATTGACCCCTCACCCCCTACAAATTTTGGTCTGGCCATGACCCCAGACTCATTCTTAGCTTAGAGGTTAGCCAGCGTAGAGGTTCGGTAAAGGGTCTAGCTACGCCGGACTACGAGAAGTGAGTGTCTTCCGTTCTATTCCATTGGCTGACTAATCGGCGAGCGAGCGTAGCTAGCGAGACACTTACAGGGGTAAGAATGAAAAAATCGGGGATGTTTGTTTATTTATTTATTTGGCGAGCGAGCGTAGCGAGCGAGACACTTACAGGGGTAAAAATGAAAAAATCGGGGATGTTTATTTATTGGCGAGCGAGCGTAGCGAGCGAGACACTTACAGGGGTAAAAATGAAAAAATAGGGATGTTTGTTTATTTGCCTAATTACCTAATCTTTGGATGTGGCTTGATCAGTATGAATTTCATAAAGAAACAAACCCTTACCTAACATACTACAAAGTGAAAAAAAAATTTGTATACACAATGCAAAATTATTATAATCTTTTAATGAATAAAGATTGGCTTCTTATTTCCATTTGACAGGAATGCTAGTTGGGAGTGAAATGGAGCAGTTGCTCACACAGGAAGTATAGGTGGGGTCCTGTTACCATGGCTACCTGAAGTTGACTAGGAAGATTTCTAGTTTGTTGAAATTCCTGTAGGTTTTTCATAGGACTCGTTAATTGGATATGTAACATTTCTCACAGCCTGCACAGGAACACCTAGCATCATAGCCTGCGGTTAGGTGTACACTGATTGCTCCATTAAATCGGTAGACCAGCTATGCAACTTGTAGGAGGAGTTGTAGCTTGTGACACAATCACTTCCTTCTTTTCTGCTGCTGGTGTGTATGCCATCAATGAATGTTGCAGGATTTCTCAGTGTGCAGTCAATGCAGTGGTCCTTATATGAATTATTTGCTGATTGCAAAATCGGCCATTATTTTTCAAATCTTATACTCAGAACTAATTACAATAGTTTAATAACATAACAGGTTTACAACACCTGTGCAAGTGAGAAGCACTACTTCCTTATATATCAATGACAAAAACAGGAAGTCAAATCTAATGATAAGACTAAATTTTAATATATAAATTTTATCAATAAGTTCCCTCTCCTTTTTTAAAAGTAGACAGAGTGTGCTATTTGCTCCGTACAGAATATTATTTTTGCTGAATTTTACTGAATTTTGTTATTTTTAACCTTTGCAATTCCCCTTTAGTTGTCATCTTTATCATTGTGTTATTGGTTTTATGAACTATTACCATTCTGCAGCTTCCTCTTTTTGTGACACTATTATTATTTTGAACCTTTTAAAGTTGTGATTCACAGCTTTTGTATGTGGAAAATAACATTGGTGTCAAATATAAAAATATTGTCATTGAGGTGAGATAAAATGACCATGATGTGTGCAGGATTAATGCTATTTGTAGTTTAGAATCAGTCTGATATTGAAGATGAAAGTTCTGGAGCTGTACTGTAATCACTACTTTTGCTGCAATGTTCAAGGGCAAACTTTACAGTGGAAAGTAAATAACGAAAGTACTGGTGGCTACAATACAATAGCCATGTAAACTTAATATCAATTGTTGGCTGATCTAGAGTGTGTTGTCTTGCTTATCCATTTTGGAGGAGCAGGAGAAGACACATTGCAGAGCAAATTCTACTCACAGACATTGTACAAAGTACATGAGTCACAATACTAGGAAATAGTCAATATCCAACAGCTGATCTCAGCCAGTTTGCATATTTAAATAGCATGTGGTATAATGATTACTCAACTGTAGTAACCACAGAATACTGAGCTTCATTTGCCTTTCAATGGAAATTAAATTAATTACTAATCATACTTGGAAACCTTACAAGACAATAGCATACTAATATCTAATCACAGAGGGTATTTATAAATTACACAAATATGATAATCAAGACTTTTATTTTATTATTTTAATTATTTAATTTTATCCAATTTTAGATTATAATAATTCATGTGTAGTCTTAATTTAAATTTAAGAAATACAAACAGTCCACACACACACACATACACAAGCTCACCACCAAGTATTGTGTAGTTAGCCATGCTAACCACCTTATTTTTTGTTCAGCTACTGACAATGATATTCCTACTAGTACACAAAGTTTGATTCAAAAGAGAGTCAAAAAATATCCAATATTGAGGTTAAACACAATAGTAAGTTTTAGATTTTCCTGTCTAGCATTGGCAAATGAAATAGCAAAATATAGTCAATATTTAGTTCCAGAATGAGAGTGAGTCTGTAGTGGTATATGTGTATCCTTCATGCAGTCTTTTTTAGGGTCTGCCAGATTATGCTCGAAACTTTTAGAATTATTATTTATTTTTATTCTAAAAAACTGTGAAATAGTGACGATTGCAGCCTCGTATAAAGTTGGTATGTTATGAAATTAGTGAGTAAAAGTTTCTGTCTCTCTTACTGTCATATTGAATTGCTCAATAAGGAGGGTTCAATATCATTCAGTGAAAACATTGACTGCCTCCAATATAACGGTTCAATGAATAAAGACATCAGCTGCCAAGACTCATTTTGCACTTTCAGTGGACATGATTATGTGAGTCTGCACTGCAGATAATGAAAGTTATGACATAATGCATGACAGTAGGAAGTATGCGGGTCCAAGGGCAATGGCCCCACCACTTTTTAACAGCTAAGTTGGTAAAGACCTACACACTCAATGTTTGATTAAATCCCAATAAGAAAGTGCCAGGTTTTAGGATGTTGAGGAAACTATAATGGTTTACGGAGGAGGAAAGGGGTTTTTGGGAGCCAAAAAAAGTGCTTTTAAGCAATACTGCAATACCTATTTAGTTCCTTAAAATGTCTGTGCAGCTAGAAATTGTTCAAAGGCTTTTTTTTAAGATGATTCTCTAAATGGATGACTGTCCACTCCCAGTCCCTTATTAGTACCACAGGAAATAGTGTTTGCCAGAGATGTGCTGTTAGGATGTCACTGTTGTGTCCCTGGCTTTTGTTGTTTGAAACCAGCCCAGTGTGTGTGCTTGCCAGAAATGTGTTTTTTTAACCCAACCTTGAAATACATGTGCCAGAGTGTCACTGTGGAAACCCAACTGTGTATACATATACATGTGATAGAAGTCACAGCAGCTAACTCAACCTAACTCTTTAAAGTACACAGTTGCCTCATTAATTCTCAATCCACACCTTCAACTGATAATGTTGACTTTAGTCCCATATTAATGTTGTTCTGTTGGTGCTAATTATTATTACAGTTATGAATGTGTGGTTATCATTATTCTTAAAATTACTCATAATATTATTACTACTATATTGAAGCTGCTGTTATTATTATAATTTTACCTTTATTTTTATTGTAATTTCACAACTTATATTATTTCATTGTCAATGTGATCAGTGCCTTAAACTCCTCTTTAACATACTTGATGGGATGAATTTCACTTGTTGCTATGACAACAGAGGCAAATCCTCGATTTACCTGTCAGCGTGTGAAAGTCGTGTGTGAGCGTCACAATAAAGTCAGACAACGAGTTTACATATCATTAGCTAAAGCAAACATTTAACCACAAGAGAGGAGAAGATATAAAATATTATCTCTCATCAAATTATAATGATGGCAAATTTAATAGCTTTACTATCACCTAGTCCAGAAGTCCAGAAGCCAAGGATATAAATGAAGAGAAGAATGTCAAATGTTTTCACTACAACCAGCCGAACAGATCTGCATGTGGCAACATGTTTATAAAATTATATGTCTCAATTCCAATATGCACTCTTAAATTATTTTAATTCTCTGCAATTAGATGTACATGTAATTGTCTTCTAGTTTAACTAAACAATGTTGCTTCTTTGAAATCTCCAAGAAAAGAAGCTCCATATAATCTGTGGTTTGACAGTTGAGTATAAAGCATTATACCACTTGATAAGGTGAGATAAGACCAGAAGCAAGTGCTGCTCTTGCACTCATGTTGTCTGGTACACTGCACTGACACTTGACTGACATCAGCTGAGGCGGGACTAGTTTTCTGACATTTTATGGCTTTGGGACTAAAATCCAGAAGGTGGCAAGTTTGTTCATGGGAAAAACCCACACCTCAGGATTATACAGTAGATACAGCACTGCTTGATTATAATATCAAAAGTTAAGAAGTGTTCCTGCCACAAAATAGGCAATCATACCATTATAACCATCATTTACAAGGATTCCATCACATTTGCTAATTACTAGTAGATAAAGGACATCCTGTTCTGGTTGCAGTTAGCTATATATAAGGAGGCACTGCTGCTCACTTATGCTGATTTGCATAGCTAAACTATTGTATACAGTTGTTATTCTTAGTGAGAGATTGGAGAATGACTGAATGTATTCTGCACAAAAATGATAAGGACAACTGCATTGACTGCACACTAGGAAATTCTGCAACATCAATTGATGACATGCAAACCAGCAGCAGAAAAGAAGGAAGAGATTGTGCCACAAGCTACGACTCCTCCTACAAGTTGCATAACCCTTCTACTGATTTAATGGAACCAGACAGTGCACATCTAATAAAAGGTCATAAAGGTAGGTGCTTCTGTGCAGACATTGTAAATGTTACATTCCCCATCAATGATTCCTATGGAGACCCTACAGGAAATTACAGCACACCTGAACAGGAGACTCAGGAGGGAGGGAGGCCTTGTGTACTGGTCATAGGAAATGAACTACCTCTATTTCACACTGGCAATATGGTCAATGGCTTAACGTACAGAATAAAACATGGAACAAATTCAATGGTACATCCTCACTCAGCACCTACAGCTAATTAGTCTTTTAAGAACTTAATATGCAACATTTGTCACAATATCAATATTCGTTATTATTATGTTAATTGTTTTAATCGCTCTTTATCCTGATGTTTCACACAATTTTCAGTGACTATTTTTAACTTTTACCTTTTTATTAAATCCCTTCCCTATTGAATTGATGACTGATTCATGAACAATAAGTTAAAAGAGATGAGGTAATAGTAGCACGCACTGTCATGACATCTTCCACTTAACTTACTCCTATTACACTGTCAGAAATGCAAGTTTTAGAATATAGTGAGTATGTGAGTATTATTATGTGTGTTACTAGTTTGTGCAAAGAAGGATGAGTGTGTATGTGTACTGATTTGAATTAAGTGTGTCAGCAATAATTTTATATTATGCGCACTATAGTTAATTTTATGTGCATATTGAATATAATCACCATTATCCTCTATCATAAATCTTATACAAGTAAAAATTATCTGCAATTAATGCCAGTAATTGTTGATGTACATCAAGTACAAAACAATGGGCATTATATTACTGGATGTAGCATAATATATGTATGCAATGAACCAAGTACATTTATAATATAAAATGGATATTTTTTTTTGCTAATATTTACATTAAATAGTAGGAGAATAGGTTCTTTGAAAAATGACAGATCTCAAATAAAGCTATAATGTGTCAGGTAGCTATAGAGAAAAGTGATGACAGGCTAATGTCTCAGATATTTGTTATGAAAGATAAAAAAATGCATTATCACATAATCTAGTCATAAAAATAACAATAAGTGTGTGTGTGTTAAAAACAACAACAACAATTCAACCACTACTTCAGTATCTGGGGTTTTTAGATTTTTCTGGTTTGGTTTCCAGCAATTGTGCTGTATATTATAATTATATATTTAAATTAGTATTTTATTTTTTGGTACATTTCTTTTTCTCAACTAAATACTAAGTTTTAAACACATGATGCTGAGTTGCAGTTTACATTTATTTACTTAAGTCAATTACTTCCGCAAGCCATTATTAGGTGTGCTTGTAAATCAGATATACACACTATTACTACAGATTTAATTAACAAATGATGTGCCTTGCATTGTAAAGGCCATTTAGTTCAGTGGTTAGTATAATCTATGGCTGTATTATATGATGCTGGAATGCAAAATGAAGTTCCAGAAATTGTTAGGACTTCTCTTATATGACACATGCTCACATCTTATAACACATTTACGCAGTGTTGAATATGGAATATAAATTAAGATGTGTGCTTTTGAATGTACCAGTATTTCATTTCCTCCTCAGAAATATAGTAATTTTTATTTATTAATTTATATGATAGCATGATATAGTTACATCATTGAAAAAGTAAAATTAGATCACCCAATCTCAGCAATTATTGTTGGTACAATCAACACAAATTGCTTCCCTATATCATATTGCAAGATATTATTTTCATGAGTGTGTCAAATGTTGTCGAGTATGATCATAAACCAATCGATGGCTACATCCTATTAATATTAAGTTGATGCACCAGAATGGCATCTAGTGAAGTAACAATTATTCATGAATCATGCATTCAGTAGCTGACACTATGTCTGTCTTTTGCCACGACTAGCTATTGTTTGTGTGGGCCAGCCCACATAAACTCTCTGTCATTCATATAACTTGTACTATTAGCATAATTAGTCTTTGTTATTTGTGTATCATGTAACCCTGTGCAGGTTGTAGTTTCTCATGGTATCGAGTTTCGTGCTAGCTTGTGAGTGCTATAGCTGTGAATGTCCAGCTGCAGAGCAGGAACTATGCACCATGTGTAGGAGTGGTTTGTGTTCTGTATTTAAGTTGTAATTGTCATATGTCAAAGTCAGTCAACATTCTATCCTGTACTTGTGTGCTTCATTGTGTGTCAGGGTACGCCCTGCATTAAAGCTTAATCCAACTTACCTTTGGTTATACGTAGCTTGAGGAGTTAGGACAGCCAAGCCACACTACTGTTTGACTCTGGTGGCAGCAACCTCATCCTGATACCAGCCCACCTGTGAGCCCAAGCGTCTTCCAAGCGCCCAACCAAGCCCACATCTGGTGTCCAGCGGTGGTCCTTAACGATTTGGAGAAGGAAAAAGTCGACCAGGAGAGCCGTGATCCTTACCTTCAGTCGCCAAAGGAGTAGAACCCAACAGGAGTTACCAGTTTCTCCTGCTAGAACTCAGTTACCTACCGAATTTGCGTCGCGTCTACGTGCCCACGGTTGGGTACCGTCCAAGGTCGAGTGAGAGCAACCCCCGCATCAAAGCCCGCAGTGTCGGCATCCCCGGAGGTGGATTTGTAGCCTACCAAAAGAAGCAGACGATCGACGAACAAGAATTCATCTTTAACAAACATTGTTGTCCGAATATTCGAGTCGCCCGTGTGAAAATTATCCGTCGCGCATCCGAACGGCTGATTGGTGGTGTTAATAGTGTCATATTTCTCATTTTTGTAATCATTTTATTATTGTACTTTTCTTTTCTTTAGGCCAGCTCTTGTTGTTCAGGACACAGAAAGGAGCAATGGAGGAGGATACGGGGAGCCGGTTGTCCGAGGTAGAGGTGGACTCGGAAGCAATAATATCTGAAAGAACCAGGAGACTTATCGACAGGCAGCAAAGACAGTTGGCAGCTTCTAGCTCTCCTGGACCCGCTTCAAATGAGGAGCTCAATTGCGGCTATGACCAGCTCAATGAGGGATCAGAAAGCACCATCACCCTTCCGCCATCCGGTTCTCGACAACGTCAGTCAGACCTTGATTGGTACGTAGCTCGACAGGAGAGAATGGCCCAACAAGAAGAAACACTCCAAGAAAAAATGCTGAACCTTCAGCGAGAGCAATTCGAGCTGACGAGAATAGACAAGGAAAGGAGACACAAAGAAAAGATGGAGCAGCTAGAGACCATGAAAAC
>WLWD01003728.1_pt1 | contig 56881 bp, 32 predicted proteins | sample 6712731 | NCBI WGS metagenome assembly WLWD01 (sample SAMN12718690, study PRJNA576275) | sponge metagenome | isolation source: marine sponge | host: Mycale hentscheli | place: New Zealand: South Island, Marlborough, Capsize Point | collected 2014-11-01 | reverse complement strand
GTAAGCACATCACACACATACATACATACAGCAGGTGAGAAGTGTTAATTGACAGCTAGAGTCCAGCTAAGTTCATTGAGGGCAATGTGCACCTTCCATATCCAAGGTGACGAAAAAGCACAGTAAACTTCATGACACGTGAACCAAGCGACAGCCAAGGGTGCCTTACTCACATTCTACATTAGTCCCAACTCCAGTATAAATAATTTCGTGTCATTCTCTGATTATTTCTTATCTTCCAAGTTTGCCTGCGGAGACAGGTTTTTCACTGTGGTGTTGAGGGATGATGTGGTAGCCATTGCGGTTTTCCAAAGATGGAGTCTGGGAGGCTGGCAGAGAAAACTATTATTTTAACTATTATTATTTTTATTATTTATCTAGCAGAAGAAAAAGACAGGCAAGAAGTTGATGGAAGAAAATCCAAAGCGAGAGACAGCAGTGTGCTGCAGTTCACACTCACGCAAATTTAAGTAGAATTCTGGAGTTGGCATTTCAGCAGCATCAACACTAACTGGAAACATTTCCATTGGCTTACTATCAAAAGATTTTTTTTACGCTTATTCGTTTTGTGAGGTTGGTGCAAACGTAGTAATTTGAGTGGAATCTTTTTAGTATTCTATTGTAGTATATTTTTTGTAACCTCAAATTCTCCATGCTCTGAAGTATATTTTTTGTTGAGCAGTACCTGTCTAATGGCCGTTGTTGACGTAAAAGGGTTGGGAAGAATAAAAGCTCGCTGAACAGAACATAGCTATATAATAACTAACACAACTGTGGGAGTCCGTCAGTAATTTTTGTAAAATATCTGGCCTATCATGTAGCTATGGCTATTATAAGGGGCCATTGTTACTCAGTTGGTATCTTTCTTTATGAGGAAACTTATCCCGCTTCTCTGCTAGATATAATATGTGGTACGGTTGGTAGATTCTGTAGTGCCGGTGTTACCTAGGGGGCTAGAGCTAGGGCTAGGGCTAAAAACTTACATGTGTACCGTTTGTACAATTTCAAGTTTATTATTGTTATTTATTGTAAGTTAATTCTCGTGTACCACTCCAGGTACATTCTGCATTATCTTCTAACTCATAGTTTCTACCGCATGTAATATTTGATGTACCACCTATGTGAAGTAGTGTGTTTAATGAATAATCACTTATTAAGCATGTATCAGATGTGGTACATCACGTACCACGAGGTGGTATGCCACAGAAGCTATTCTTTACTTGATATTGGAGGATGTCACTCATCTGATTGGCCTCATTTACACTCGTGCCTGTGGCATGTGTGTGAGTACTTAGTCAATAACCTGATGATTTCCCCTGTATAAAATGAGTTTCGCCAGTATGACAGAACCAAACTTCACACTCCATACAAAACCACTGTGTATCATGTCTCTTCCTCTTCTTCTAACACAAAGAACACTTACCTCTCTTCCACGTCCCTGTGATGTTTTCAAATTTTCGAGGAAAATGTTTGATTGCTAATTGAGAGCTTAATCCTCAGCTCAGAGGAAAGAGTTGGTAACTGCAACTCCGAAAAGAAAGTGTGCTATGTACTTATAAAATGTTCTACTCTTGACCATTTCTACTCTGCTTGATCCACACCACCCATGTACGGTGATGAAAAACAGTGCCATTCTTTGATGGATCAATTCCTGTTGCCATGACATTTTATTTTTTAAGGCAAGACTATCCCTGGTAGATGAAACCGATGAAACTCATTACTAAAAGGTTAATGTCATTATATAATTTTTAGTAATTATTGGAAATAACCACATATACATATTTAGCTGTCTTGTTCTCAAACTTGGGTACCAAGCGTGCCTTTAAGCTAAAGACTTACATGTGTACCGTTTGTACAATTTCAAGTTTTTTATTGTTATTTGTATTCATACTACAAGTGTTGCAAGCTAGTTCTCGTGTACCATTTTAGGTACAGCCTGCATTATCTTCTAACTCATAGTTTGTACCAATCAATCAATTTCCCCCACTTGATTAGTCAAACTATTGGACTTATCCTACTACTCGCACAGAAGCAATACTGGAAATGTGTATGTTGTATTGGTTCATGACACTTCAAGTGTAGCAGTTGAGTAGAATTCAGATGTTGGGATTATATTTAAATAATTCTGTATAATTTGTATTATTATTTTTTCTGTTTTGCATAATTATTACATTGAAAAGTTCTTCTTTTTCTTATTTATGTAATTACTATTATTTACACATCAGTTTTTATTTATTTTTGTTGCTTAATTATGCATTATAGTCATAATTTTTAATTGTATGACTGTTATTATACATTTCTATAGTCATAATTTACAAAGTACTATTTTGTATTTCTTAATTTGTTTATTGTTATCAGATGTGAAATTTTATTTTGTTATTTATTTACTTTATAGTTGTTCGTAATTTGATTAGAGTTAATTTCATTTTTTATTTCTATTCAATGGTCAGATGTGAAATTTTATTTTATGTTATTTATTTACTTTATAGTTGTTCGTAATTTGATTAGAGTTAATTTCATTTTTTATTTCTATTCAATGGTCATCTATAACAGTACATAAAATTGGAGCATATTATAATTTTATCTTAAAAAAATAAATAAACAAGAAACCATCATAAATATTGCTTTTTGCTGTTTGTAACATTATTGGATTTTTTATTTGATCAAATGTGCAGTAATTCAATGTTGTGGCCGGATTTTGGAAAAATCGCCTTATACATGGCTCATAATATTTTTTCCATATCTTCAGGTAAAGCCTTCCAAGTCAAAAATAAATTGCGGCAGAAATGGATTAACAACTGTTAGCTTTAGAGCTTGTGCTATGAGGCTAGGAACTCGAACTTCTGACAAGAAGTCTCCCTCTCCATTAGATCTTGGAATACCCTCACATTTGCATGTGGGAAGGATGTGGCCATGCATTTCATCGAGCCTGTTAGCCTCGTGTATGCAGTGTTGCTAAGAAAATTCTGGCAGGCTATTCACATCAAGTAGAAAAAATAATCATCTGACTAGTTCACTTATCTGTCAACATTATCTGCGTACTTGCCAATTCTGGCCATAAAACTCCTGCATGGTTTTTCATAGAGGCTTAAATGAAGCTCGTTTGACTTCTTTCAACTGCCAGCAATAATAAATGGAACGAAATACTGGATTGTTGCTGTGTCTTCGCCTTTTACAACCTACTGATAGAAAAACATTTAAAACAATAGATGTAGCCTTTAGGTTGATTTTCCTAAATCCTGTCATATGTATGAATACTGGATGAGGGTGTCTAATCCCAACAGCTTTTAGAGATTTTCTGCTTATCGATGTGTACAAGTCTTCAACAGCCGCAACTGAAGCAATTGGTCATGACAAAGATTATAAATACCTGTCAAGAAAAACATTATCTTTATTTGTGATTGTAGACTTCATGTTATCCTGTAGTTTGTGGAATGTCCGGTCACATCATTTTTTTAACAGCAATAGTATCATAGTGTGTGGCTTTACTTCACTTATTGTTACTTTTCGTAATTCTATATAAACCGTTTACATGTAATGTTTGTACTTCTGACTATATCGTTTACATTGTATAACACTTGTAATTGTATGTTTTTCCGTCCAATCTTTTTGTTTCTAATGCATTTTTTTAATTTATTTTTTTAATGTTTTAGTTGGTCGTATTTTTTTCTCATGTTATACTATTTCCAATATTTTAAAAGTGTGATTTTTTTGTGTTCGTCCTTTCTATTATATTTTGCAATTATATATAATGATTTATATTCTTCCATTTCATGTTTGTGTTGTGTTGAATTAGTTGTTCATTCTATTTCATTGCAATTATTTTTTAATGTGTATGATTTACTTATTTATTGTTTTTGTTTTGTTTTTGATGTTTTTTTTTTGTTTTTTTTATTTAATATATCCCACATCTGTTTCTCTTGAAATATCTTACAGTGCCTTGAACCAATACTGGTCGTCCAGCTATCCCATCTTATTTTGAAACTTGCTCTGATCATGAAACATTTATTTATTTTAAAAATAAATGTATACTACAAATAGCATGACAGCAGTGCTGTCAGGTACATTGCTTAGTTATTCAGTGATAGCTAAGTCTCAGAAGACAGCTGGTCTCAGAAGATAGCTGGTCTCAGAAGATAGCTGGTCCTTCAATTGTGTAATAGGAGGCTCAATTCTGTATTCTAACCCAACATGAATCCATTTGATGGTATGTCTGATTTCTTATTCTTCAAAGCATTTCCATTCCAGAGGCTGCCTATCTATTGAAGGTAGACAGTTGCAACTTGAATTTATATCTTTAAGGTAAGTAGGTGAGGCTGGAATGGCCATAGAAGGTGATAAGCTTGTAGTCTCTATATCCTTGATTTTTATATACATTTGTGTATTGCAACAATGAGCTTCTGACTAACTGAGATCTTCATCATCCTTGTATATTTTAGCTTTGGTTTGAAACCGACTAACATCTGGTTATCATATCTACGGCTCTGAGAAAAATAATGAAGTAGATTGTACAAGAGTTTATACATGGAAGAGATTGTATATATATATTAAGTGGAGTTGCTTCTTGCTCTTACGACTCTGTTCTTTCTATTCCATCTGCCAATTTAAGTATGATAGTTCAATTTCTCATCAAGTTTGTTTTCCTGATTTTAATTCTTATGCTATATTGAACTTCTTCTTATCTAGAGCTGTAAAAAATAAATAAATAAAAATAATAAATAATACTAAAGTAAAAGAAAAGCAAACAAGAGCGTAGAAGACTGTTAGGACATACTCAGTCAAAGCACAAACTCTTCCCTCCAGTTAGACACCAGATTTTTTATCTTTGGATGAAGGAAGGTCTCGCCGTGTTGAACGACGACTTTTACAAAAAAAAAAGAAACTATTTTACAAACTTTGCACAGTTTCCATAGCAACCAGCACTGTGACCATCTAGGGAAGGACAAAAATTGGAGGAGGCCATATATAAAAATAAACTTGTATTGTTGTAAAAAAACTAAAGAAGAAATTAATATTAGTTTCCAGTAAAATGGTTCTACCACAATAGGCATCAATACCATTACTTAACTTTATTTCAATTCTGAATTATCTTGTTCTTATAAATCTGCCACTTCTGCAACTCTGGCATACTCTACAGTGTCCCATGCTAAATTCAAGAAGCAGTACAGTGGGTGTCGATCTCGTAGGCATTCATGTTTTTCACTCAACCATTAAGTGTGTTTTCTGTCCATGAAATATTCAATTCTGCTCATATCTCTTAACTATAACAGACCATTTGCCACAAGATCTTTCACTACTAATGGGAGCCCTAGTGCTACTAGTTCAAATAATAATAATTAATAAATAATTTGCCAAGAATGTTGCCATAATATTTGCCAAGATTCTGACAATATATTAATGCTAGAAGCATGTCTGAAGAAATACTCTTTTTAGAGATGAAGGGTGGTTTGCTAGAAGCACATAAGAACCTATATATATATATTTATAGCCCGTTACCCGAGCGACCGCGCTTGTCGTTAAGAACTATAAATCTGATACAGTCTGGTATGCCCGTAAGAATATGTATTAGCGGGGAAAAGTCTGATATAGTTCTTAGCAACCATAATTATGGTAGAAGGCAGATCAAAGCAAAATGGAATAATGAAGAGTTTGGGTACTTTAATACAATTACTAAGATAGCTAACGCTATACTTTGCTCGTTGTTTATGTTCTGGCTATAAAATAGTTATAAACCAAAATCATTAGGTTTGTATTTCGATTTATAAATCCTCGCCACTCGGGCTGCGCCCTTGTGTCTCGGAGTTTATAAATCGCATACAAACCTCAATTCTGGTTTATAACTATAACATATATATATATATAGGTAACATATATAATACTTATAGCACGAGTCAGAGTACAATATGGGAAAATATTTTACGAGCACGCAAAATATTTTCGCGAGCCAAAGGCGAGTGAAAATGTGGCGTGAGAGTAAAATATCATTCCCATATTGTACGACGAGTGTGATAAGTGATTTATTGCTGCCTTGATATTTTTTCTCAACCGGTTACAATTCAATTTTCATTGATTTTACTCGCTACGCGCATGCGTAGTGTACCGTACAATATAAACCGTACAATATGGGAGAATACAGAACGCTCGCGTGATGCGGAAATATTCAATTAAAAATATAAAAGGTGCAATAAATATATATATATATATATATATATATATATAGGGTCAATCAACGGTTAAACATAAAAAGGCAAGGCATTCGAATCAAGGAGAACATTTGCTAAAACAATATCAATAGCTAATAGAGGAAATTCAAGAAGCTGTATTTCTATATTAGGTTGTTGTCAAAAGTACTTAATGAATCGCCACATTTGGTGAACCAGCCGATAGACGAGGAGGACACTACTCTCCTCCATCTTGCTGCCAACAGCTCATCCCCAGAAGCTTTGAACATTCTGTTACAGCATGGAGCAGATATGAATGTACAGAATGGAGAAGGAGTCAGGGCATATGTGTAATTTGTGGTAATAATTAACACTTTGTTATATGATATGATTTGTTTACTTGCCATCAATTTGCCATCAATGCAATCTGAAAAATATGGCGTAATGTGTAACTTATTAGTATTGTATCACCATTAATAAACCAGTGGAGGAGAGTCCACAAAAGAAGAATGGCAAAAATAGACAGTCCAAGAAGTCCACCCCATACAGGTAAACAGAAAGGGAGGTGCAGCAAAGCAAAGGATTCCGACATTGTCATGGTAGAGTTGCTTGGCACTGGTGAGTGGGTGTGACAAATGGGTGTGGCCAGTAAAAAGGCCCAGCACAGCTGTTGTGTATGCACTGCCAACTAATATTTCATTCAGCACATCTTATCCAAGAAGCCTAACAGCAACCAGTGGTACACAGAAGAGACACCAAAAGCTACTTAAGAAGGATTAAGGTCTTGAGAGAATTAATCTCAGACTATCCAAGTATTCTAAGTTGTTGAGTTACAAGGATCATGTATGCTAATAATAATAATAATAATAATAATAATAAAGAGAATGTACCTTCTGTGGACCAGAAAGAAAGTACTATCAGCAAAACTTAATCCACACGATTAATACTGTTAAAGATATTTCAGGTTTGAGGGAGATCAAATATCTGCAAGTGAGATGCACGAATTCTCCTTGCAAGTCTAGAAACATTGTATAAAATTTAATGAAATTCCTGTCCAACAGCAACTCAATGGTAACTTGTCATCCTGAAGACGCACACACATACTTGAGCAAGTACAGGCGGAAACATACATGCACTGTTTGCACAGCTTCCATACACACACACCAAGTCATCCACCGTGACCGTCTAGAGGTAGGACATTAATTAGAGCTAGTTTGTGATGGTTATTACATATGATTTGAACTAATGAGTAAAGAAGATTTGAGGCCTTTCATCTCATTGACCCATATCATCTTCCAGAACCAGCACACAACTCCAGAGCAAGTGAAGAAGTTAAAGGATCTCCAAATCACTTTCTCCACAGCATGCACCCGAGTGTATGGATGTAGATGAAGAAAAGTAACAGCAAAGTTGACAATCAGAAGACAGCCAAGGGATAGCAAAAAGAAAGAAAGATAAAAGATATTTTCCTCCAGTGCATGTGAACTACTTATATTATATCTAACTATGACAGGCGTGAATGTAACCCCAGGCCAACCATCTGCATATGAGTACACTTGTAACACTCGTGTTCATATTGGTCCTCATCTGATATTTTAAAAAACCCACGACATATAGATTGTTCCCATTTGTTACACTTCCCGCATTGTACCATTGTACAGAACTCCTAATGTACATAGAGAAGAAGAAAGAAGAAGGGAGGACCTCAGGAAAGATAGAAGATGCAAATAGGACCTGACTAAGGATTAAAATTAACAATCAATACCAAAATTATTGTAGCATTTGAAAATTTGGACCAATTGGAATGGAACAGGAGATATTGTGTCTTAGACAAGGATAAGCGGAAGCTGAGCTTCTTCAATGATGCCGAGTTAAGTAGTTGTGGGAGTTGTTGTAGTAGCACAGATATGTTGTAAACGTAAACTTGCAATGCACCATTTAATGAACCAATTTTTCATTGATTTTGTGTAATTGATGGTCCAATCTCTAAGCCATGTAAGGTATTTCTTTTTATGTTTCTCCTTACATTAGGTTGTGGTAGTAATAGCCCAGGTTTGAATTCTGGTCACTGCGGAGACAGGTTGGAGAGTTGACCCAGGTTCGAATCTTGGTCACAGCTTGGCTAGACTCAGATAGTGTCAGTTCAGTCCTGATGCAATGACAGTGACCAATGAGCAATTCCATTCTTCTTAATTATTTATTAGCTATTCGATAAATTACACTTAATTACATGTAAATACATAGCTATGTATAATGTTAGTGAGCATTTTATTTCACAATGTGAGAATACCTCCTCTTGTACAATGGTCCTACAGAGGTCTCAATTCCTCCGAGTATTACCAAGCTAAGTGCGGGTCAAGCATCTTCTACTTGTTATCCTGAAGACGCACACACATACTTGTGCAAGTACAAGTACAATAATTTTTCGTACATGTCTCTCAGTAATGACAACAGTTGAAAATGACTGCACCCGAAGAAATACTTTATTTAGGGATGAAGTGGTAAGCCAAGAATTAGCAAATTTGGCATTTACTACTTTCATCACTAGCAGGGCAGGCAAACAAGGTAGGGGGAGAAAGAAAGATCTTGAGAGAACTCATCTCAGACTATCCAAGTATTCTAAGTTGTTAAAAATAATAATAATAATAATAATAAACAAGTCATAAAAACCAAAGGATTTATTTTTTGTACATATCTCTCATACATGAGATACATCGATGAAGTGGCCACTTCCTAGTATTGTTAATGTATGCATAAAAAAAGAAGGAACTATTTAAATTCAACAAAGATTATTACCTATCATGCTTGTCCACTATTTCTGTTATCGAAACCATATTGTGAGGACGGTTGAATCATCTAGTGCGCAATTAAGCGTAGCGGCTGATTGCTCAGTATCCGCAACACAACTCGCCCTTGAATGAACCGAGCACTGCACTGGGAATGTCGCTTCCTGGCTATTGTTTTGCTAGAATGCATGTTTATCAAATGAATGAAGTGCTAATTAATTGTTTACTGTTTTATGTTATTTGTCCTTGCTTGCTTCACCATCTTGTTTGCTCACTCCAACAACGCTAATTGAAGCTATCAACATCAATAGTTGTGATAAAACTAACAGAATGTATATAATATATATACAAGCTTTAAAATGCAACACCTTTTGTTGCAAATAAATCCACCAGACCTCTTTATTCCTTAAATCTATATTTTTATCTTGCTTCTTATCATTGATAAATTCCTTTTATTAGGAGACAATATGTATGCTGATCAACTCAGTAGCAATCAGAATCCAGGGGAATACACCTGAATTTGATAATTACCTACGAAAGTTGAAAATCTGCAGACTCACTTCCTTCTTCATGCGTGTTAGCTCAGACAAAGAGGACATGCTATCATAGTCCACAAGAAATGTGTCTTATTCTCCTCACGTGGCGAGGACTTGGACGTAGTAGAAGTTCTACTCAACGACCATTGGACGACTGCAGACTCACTTCCTTCTTCATGCGTGTTAGCTCAGACAAAGAGGACATGCTATCATAGTCCACAAGAAATGTGTCTTATTCTGATTATCACCACCAGCAATTCAAATCCAGAAGGAGAATTCAATATATTCTACAACAATATGACAACCAAAATTTCATAATCAATTATATATTTAGCTACCTATTTCATTCAAAATACAATTTCCATAAAGAAGTGGCACTGAACTTACATAAACTGAGATACATCGATGAAGTGGCCACTTCCTACTCTAGACCTGACAAAAGTTAAAAGTAATCTACCTGCAAATTCACTTTCTACATACATTGTATTTACACATGAAACTAACTTCTAAACACATTCTTCATCACTTGATCTTCCATAGCTAACAATGTGAATAAACTGGGGCGCACTGAATATGTGGTTGAGGAATGCACTTAATTAACGATTCTGCAATCTGATTGGAGTGCCACTATTTTGGTGCCGGCACAAGTCGTTGGTACTAGAGCTGCCAGACCCTTTCCTTCCTCCCCGCCCACAAATATAGGGAAGGTAAAGGGTCGGCGACGCCAGACTACTGGCTGATGTGGTGTGGAGTAGCTTGAGAGAGAGGAGTCAAATGCAGCTATTAGTGGCCATCTGAGTTATGACAATCTTATTAGTTAAAAATAACGTTAAAAAAGTTATACACTTTCAAATAGTTTAATCTTACCTATTCAATTTAGCTGCTATTCTGTAGTAAAATATTTTAATTTGCCAGGAGTGGCCCCGTACATTCACCACAATGTTCATAATGAAGTGACAAATAGAAGAATTTCTTTCTCTTCTTTCTCCTTGCTTCTCCTTCCTTCTCCTTGTATCACTCTCTCTCTGCCTCAGTCTTCTCTCTTGTTCCCACAAGTATAGGGAAGGTAAAGGGTTGGTGACTCCAGACTACTGGCTGATGTGGTGGAGAGGAGCTTTAGAGAGGGGAATCAAATGCAGCTGTTTGTGGCCATCTGATCCAGGGGGGATAACGTTTGTAGTTGCTCTTTTCCGATTAATCCATAAATAACTAAATTACATGTGTAACTACTTATAATTACGGTGATTTCTTTAATAAATTCATGAACTGCACTCAGTAAAATTGTGTGTCCATGTGTTTTTTTTATTTCATTACTTGTGTGGGTTTTTTGTATGTATAAAAAATTGTATTCATTTAAAGGTACTGGCACACTGCCCACACATCCACCCACACAAAATTAGCTTGGTTGCTATGGCTGTCTATATTTGTTTTTATGAAGTCCATATGGCAGATTTTGATTTTCAGTTTCCTTCTAAAATCATTTTGTCAACTGCTTTTACCGCAGGAAAATAGTGTGCACGCTGTTAATTTTTGGTTTCTGTGCTTGCAATTTATCGCACGTGTGGCTGGTATATATTTCTTTGTAATCCAAATTAGCTAGTTAGCTAGCTGGAGTTGTGTCTCTATTGCTAGTACAGATCTAGATAGCAGAGACATGGGTCAAGAACTCTCCTTCTTGTCCACTTGCCTCGTTCCCTTTTGTCTCGCGTAGCCAGACCCTTCTCATGCTTTTTTTTTGTGTGTGTATGTGTGTGTGTGTGTGTTGTCGTCTTTAATATGACCTCAATGGGCTAACAAACTCCTCCCTGTTCCTCCCCCAGCTACAGTACCACTAAAGTGAAAAAAAGTTACATGCAACACAAGCGCTACAACAAAAACAAAACATGACAGCTAAGCCTAAGATTTCTCCACAAAAAATATATAAACCCTTCTCACTTCACATGCACATAGCTACTTAGCTACTTAGCTAGCTATGGAGCTTTATCTTTCCAATTAGTTCATATGGTATCCAAACGTAATTAACCTCAATGAGGTCATAAACTCCTCCCTTTTCACATAGGTAGTAAACCTATGTAGTACAAACTGAATAGAAGACAGGGCAGGTGGAAGGAGGAAGGTCCAAGGAGAAGTAAAGTATAGCATACCATACGAAGTAATAGGAAGGGTAGCTCCATACCTAGCTATCTACTAGTTAACTAGCTAGCTACTTACTCTATAGCTATATGGCCTCCTCCCATTTTTGTTTTCCTCTAGATGATTACGGTCACTGGGACAATTATGCAAAGAAAGATTTTTATATTCTCCATGGAGAAATCTTAGCTGTCATGTTTTTGTATACTCCTCGATAACTTGCTTCAAATAATCTATTCGCATATTTTACCACAAAAATCTCGGCATTGATAGCTCTAATAATTTTCAAAAATGATTCAACTTTATTATGTAAAAGTACCACTGGAACCTTACCCCAAACCCTCCAAAATTGTAGGTTGTCAGATAAAAGGCCTGGAATTAAACTTAAACACTGGAATTAAAAAGTTTACATTGGAATTAAAACATCCCCTAGCAAGGGGACTCCAAAAATTTAACCCACCAAGAAGGGGCTTTGCTTGTTGGTGTATGCATTCCCAGTAAAAAATTGGGTTAAAAATTAAAAACTACACTTTTGTGAGAGCCTTACACAACCTCACTCTTTTTAAAGATCTGGTATAAGCTCAAGCCCTGTGGGTGGGTTATGAATCTATTAAAACATCCCCTAGCAAGGGGACTCCAAAATTTTAACCCACCAAGAAGGGGCTTGGCTTGTTGGTGTATGCATTCCCAGTTAAAAATTGGGTTAAAAATTAAAAACTACACTTTTGTGAGAGCCTTACACAACCTCACTCTTTTTAAAGATCTGGTATAAGCTCAAGCCCTGTGGGTGGGTTATGAATCTAATCAAATGCATAGTCTTGCGTAACCAGACTATTTACCAACCGCTAACTGCATTGCATGAAATGACAGAAAGTCACGAGGATTAGCTATGCCGCAAAAGAACGTATGTGCTTATATGCGGTAATATTGTAATGTATTTATAAATCGTAAAAAACTAATACATTAAAAGATTAGAACAGGGCCTCCTATAGCCGTAGATGTCGTCTCCCTCCTCTCCGCTTGATCCTGAGTCGCTAGAGTCAGCATCAAGCAAGTCTAAAACTTGCACTGCATTGTAACTTGTAGATGCCATCTTCCAAAAAATGACTTCGAAAATTTTTTTTTTCACACGGGGTCACACGACACTCTCACTTTTTTCCCATGATGTAATAAGCATTACCTAAAGACTGTACGTAATAGGGAGGCCCTCAGTTGAACTGGCGATTTTATAAAAAAATGGAGAAGACAGTAAGTCAAACCGCAAAGTCTTGGTCGGCAAAGAAGCGGTTGTTTCAATGTTATGGAAGGCTACTGAGCTCAAGCAATTATTTTCTGCTTCTACAAAGCTCTGGAGAAGGTAACTTTTTTTAAAATTCGACGGAGAACCGATGTTGTTTTTTGCCGAGGAAGAAATAAATGCAACTGCTGTGAGGTACTGTCGAAGCAGTCCTGGCTGAAAGCTATTTTAGATGCTACTCCAATGCATTGGGCACCTGTGTATGCAATCTGAAGGTTCTAGCTATAAAGTAACTATTTTAAAAATTTCGGAGAAGCCAACCAGTCTTCACCCGCTTTTAAGTGGGATCTGGAACGAAAGGGTTAACCTAAGCTATGACAGTTATTGAAATTGCAAAATTCATGCTGTGGGAGGTGCATTTGTAATGTGCGAACATGCATATAATCGTAAAAACACAGTGGTGGATCTAGAGACTTAAAAAGGGAGGAATAACTATGACCACCTGATTATTAAACATTGACAATAATGTTGTAAATATCAATTTGGGCATAAAAAAATAACAAAAAATAAATTTTGCTTAACTAGAATCATATGAATGATTTAATGTGTTCCTGCCTGGTAAAATCTGCTTCTGCCAATTGAACTTCACTAGCCACACTGCGGACGGTTTTATCTGGCGAGCTCAAACACGGCCTTACTGAATCAGCCTAACGATAAACGAAGTCTGGACTATTCTGTTAATAAACAAAGACTGGACTGTTTGGTTGATAGATGACATTAGGTAATCAAGGTAAGAAGGAAATAAATTGGGGGTGTGGCAGTGTGAAAAGGGGGGTTCGGACGAAACTAATCGAACCCTACTGATCTGCTGAAACAAGCATTAGTAAAATTTTCTCCCCCTGCTTTTAATAAAAAATAAAAAAGTATTGAGGGACACGTACACACACTACAAAATTTTACTGTGTTGTACGTACAATTAAGTTGTGAGCGAGCTAAGCAAGTGAAACACATTAGAGGCATACAAGTTTTTAAAATATCAGAGATATTATATTTGTATATATATATATATTATGGAAGTATGATGTCGAGACTTGTGGCATGTATGAGGATATTGTAGCGTCAGGGTACTACGCCATCACTTACTGACAGTTCGCCATCATTTTAAAACTTCTCTACTAAAGATGTCCAAGCCTTTTTTTTTTTAATAAACTCGACTTAAAACTATAACTGTACTATTGACTTTTTTTTAACTAATTCAATTCCAGATGTGCTATCAATTTTCTTGTAAGCAGAACACAAGAGCAACATAGCAACCAAATTACCACTATTTATAGACACTGCATAATACCATCAAATTAAACATTTAATATTTGTAATTAGCTCACTCGCTATTTGTGATACGGGAGCACAACACCATAACTGTGTCGTTCCCTGGCTGATGTGGTGGGGGAGGAGCTTGAGAGAGAGGAGTCAAATGCAGCTGTTAGTGGCCATCTGAGCCATGGGGTGGATAACGTTTGTAGTTGCTCTTTTCCGATTATTCCATAAATAACTTAATTACATGTGACTCCTTATAATCACTGTGACTTCTGTAATAAATATGGTGGTGACTCAAACTGTAATAGATCTCACTTTAAAACACCAAATATATCAAGGAAGAAGAGGTAGATATGGCTGGCTGGTACTATTGGATACAGGCTTCTCTTCATCTCCTCTCCATACATTCAGGATGGCTCCAACAGCTCGCCCTGAGGCATCCGTTTTAAATTTGTATGTTTTAAATTCGAGGTAAATATATCATAATTCAGGAAGGAAAAAAGTTGGGGAAAAAAAGAAAAAGAAAAAAAACATTGATGAACACGAAGGGAAAAAAAATTGTTTGACCTAATGCTATTTTTTATTTTTTCCCTTCTTTTTTTTTGTTTTTCTATTTCTATGCATTTTCTTAAAGTACTTCTCATATTTTTTCTTTTTCTTCTTTCCTTTTTTTCTCTGCTTCTTGGTTTACTCGCTCCAGTTCTGCCTTAATCAAATTTTCTACACTTCTCTCTATCTCTTTCTCCCTCCTCTCTTCTTTCTCATTCCTTCTCCTTGTATCACTCTCTCTGCCTGCGTTGCAGTGAGTTGTTACTATTGTACTGAAATCCCTTTACAGTGAAGGAAATAATTTTTGTGTTGGTACAGCAAGTGAACAAGTGTATGTGAAGGTGCTGTGTGTTACTAGAACTGCTTAGCTGATGAAATATCTTTAACTTTATTGACAGGTTAGGTTTGTCTCTGACCTATCTGATTTTTTGCCTACACAGTTACGTCTTGTGTACTTATTGACGGTCAAGTCCAAGTCCAAAAAGAGGGTTGTGTAGCTGACCATTTTCCTTTTTCCTGACTTACTTGGCTTTCAGGAACAACTTGCATAACAGTGCTCCGTTAACATTCATGCTCGTATTTGTCTTCATCTGTTATTTTCAAAAAGCCACGACATACAGAGTGTTCCCACTTCTAACACTTTCCGCACTGTATAATTGTACAGAACTCCTAAAAAAAAAAAAAAATTAATACGGCAGATTATAAATAAATTGAGTGCATCCAGTACCCTGAAACGAGTTTTCAACTTACTGTTTTACTGCCACATTTACACTCAATCTGATACTCTTCTTGTTGATCTTGACCGATTCATTTGCAAATGTCGTGAGTATATGGTAAAGACTCTGAGATAGAAACATACATGGCTCAAAACAAGCTTGCATGTATAGTATGTCGGCATAGCTATGATGAAGCCAGGTTAAGCTTTAACTCGGCGGAGGTACATCCGGCAAAGGAAAATTTCCTGCCACAGTTGTATTCTATTCCCACTCTATTGCTGTGTAAAGTGAGAGTAGGTCACTGAAGAGAGTTGCTCTGCTAATTGTGTCTACATTCTAAGAGAAAATAGTAATATAATTATAATAAGTTATAATAATAATAACAAATTCAGTTAATATCAGGATGGCAAACGTTATGAGGAAGTGTGAACATTTAATTTTTTTTGCAGTTCATGGGGCAGATAGGATATGCTTCATTCTGTCCTCCTCAACCACAGTGGTGGTATCTGCAACTGTGACAGATCCTGCTAGTCATTTTCTGTGGACATGTCCTCACATGTGGGCATCAACTTAGCTCAGACAAAGAGGACATGCTATCATAGTCCACAAGAAATGCATCTTATTCTCATCATCGTCAGCCATATGCGCACGCGCACGTGCTTAAGGTTCAAAGTTCATTTGATCGGCTGCGCTCTGAGATGAAAGGTGCGGGTCAGCCGTTTTGCACATAACGTCTTCCCTTTTTTACAAGTCGAACTCGGCCTTGTCCAGACTCTCGCCGCTGTTCTCTTCTACATTTACAATGTCAGGGTCTTTCTTTAGGATTTTTTTTTTAAAGGAGCTGCGGCAGTTCAAATCCAGAAGGAGAATTCAATATATTCTACAACAATATGACAACTAAACTTTCATAATCAATTATATATTTAGCTACCTATTTCATTCTAAATAAAATTTCCATAAAGAACTGGCACTGAACTTACATAAACTGAGATATATCGATGAAGTGGCCACTTCCTACTCTAGACCTGACAAAAGTTAAAGGTAATCTACCAGCAAATTCACTTTCTACATACATCGTAAAATTTTCTGTAAGATGATTAACTCTTTAAAAGTCTTACATAGAGCGTAATTTATATCTATACCCACCTTAATAAGCTCAAGCTAAATTATTTAAAAGCAATCGGTACGCGCACACACAGCAACCCGAACATTTTTGTTTAACGCACGATGACATTGGAATGTGAAGTGTTTTATATTTTAAAGGGCCTTTCGGGGGTCCGATTATAAACAATTTCCGAAGTTTTTTTTTTGTAAGCTCATAGCACTGGTGGTTGGTAAAGGGTCTGGCATGTGATGATATTAATGAATGCAATCCCACTGAACCTCACATTTCCAATCCAGGAATGAATATTGCCATTACAATATTGATGAGTTGTTTATTTTTAAGTGAAGAGAGGATTAAGTTGAGCTCTGAGATGTGTGAGTAACCAGACCAGCATATGGACATCAAATGATTTTTATGCATGGGTCCTAAGACACATTCTAAAAATTAAAGTAGGCGCAGTTAGTCACACCCACTCTCCCCACATGGGAATGTCATTGAGTTCGCAGCACTCATTAATGCAATATGAGTATGTTATGTAGCTCCTGCAACTATTCCTTCTCTGAATTCGAAAATTTTTAATAAGAACATAGACAACAAAGGAAGAATGATCAATGTTGGGTTCTTGGAAGTCTCATTGACGCACATTACCTTCAAACTGGCACTGCTCCATGAAACCTACCACGTGGCTGCTTTCATGCATCAAACGAAAAAGGCAGACCAAATTATGAAAAAAAGAAGCCTCAATATCGGTGCATGAGCAACTATATAATGGCAGCCCCAGAACAGTTTATAACCTTCTCCACCTTATTTAAAAAAATACATTCATATATTTCTCATTTAATTTATTCAGCTGCAGATGGAGCTAGAGTTAATAGCAATCTCTATTTCTACTTGATTTCTACTGACCATTGCCGGCGCTGCAGTAGGACTGTTTTACTACCATAGGAGAAGAAAGTCAATAATAAAGACCAAGAAGAAGTACGTGTACAAGACCACGTGATTCCAAAACATGAAGCGGATCAGGATGAAGCGGATTACACAGACACTACTGGAATCAGTCATTATGTACAATGCAATCTGAAAAATATGGTGTAATGTGTAACATTTATTAGTATTGTATCACCATTAATAAACTAGTGGAGGAGAGGAGAACATTTGCTAAAGCAATATCAAAAGCTAATAGAGGAAATTCAAGAAGCTGTATTATAGAAAGCCATAGACCTAATGAGCATGTGTACGTGGTTTTGGTTGCCAAGCAACTAAGTGCCAAAGTTTGACACGTGGCTATACTGTTTTAAACCAAAACCTCCCCTTATTTTCCTCATAATAGTATAAATTTAGTTATCCTTGTATAAATGTTGATTCAAACTCCTCTGTGTCTGAGTTACTAGAAGGCAAAGTATCAGTCTCATACTGCTTGATTCTTCAGGCTTCATGAGGGTGGAGCTACTGGTAAATTGGAAGTATGTCAACTGGCCTGCATCTAAGGTCAGTAAATATTTTTTTAGTGAACACTAGATCATTATTTAGCTAAAATATATCTTAAGTATTACATGTATCTTCATCTGTGCTCCTCTTCAGTATCCTCTTTGTGATTTACCAAAACATCCAAATCTTCCAATTGGTTCACATCCATGGCTTCATCATCACTTTCTACTGCACTATCCCTAACTGACAATTGCTGCACACAACTTGAAAGGTAGCTCGCTATCTCTTCTCCTTCAAACTCGCTTTCTTCTTCTCCGGAAAGACCGAAATCATCGTCTTCCAATAGCCCGATAACGTCTCGGAGGTTGTATACCGAGTAGCCATAATTCTTAATTGAATGGTCTGACAAATCGGTAAAGGGTCCTTAGCAACTTTAGTATATTGCTATTTTTAACTTGTTCACCGGAAAGAGCTGTCCTTTTGACGTCATTTGATTACTATATATCGCGCTAAGCTTAAATATTGTATTTTTTATGATTTTTTAAAATCGTCGACTACCGTGGCCGCAACGGTTAAAGGGTTTAAGAAGGATTAAGGTCTTGAGAGAATTCATCTCAGACTATCCAAGTATTCTAAGTTGTTGAGTTACAAGGATCATGTATGCTAATTATAATAATAATAATAATAATAATAATAATAATAATAATAAAGAGAATGTACCTTCTGTGGACCAGAAAGAAAGTACTATCAGCAAAACTTAATCCACACGATTAATACTGTTAAAGATATTTCAAGTTTGAGGGAGATCAAATCTCTGCAAGTGAGATGCACGAATTCTCCTTGCAAGTCTATATTACTAAACACTATACCTTGAATAGATACCAGTACAATAGAGCCCAGTCTCCACTGGTTGAACTACTGTCAAATTTGAATTAGTATATCCTATTTACTTTTCCAATCAGAGCGTGTTTCTTCATTCAAAGAGACAAAGACTCTAATGAAAAGAAGAAAAAAAACAAGACAAGAGGGAAGAATGTTCAGGAAGGGAGGAACAGCAGTGCTTGAGAAGTATTTCTGTGTATGTTTCTCATTACAAAGAGACACAAAAAGATGGTTAAAAAAAAAAACAAACAAAGAAAATAAAGGTCAACAATTGCTGACTGAGGTCAAAGATAATCACGGAGGAAGACAAACCAGGTCTGAATTGGAATTCCAGTAAAAGAAGATGAAAAAAAAACTAGACTCCGATACTTTAGAGATGGAGGATTATGTCTCAAACTGACACAGGTCAGAGTAGAGAGTTTCGCCATTCCACATCATGAAAATATATATGATCAGTCATCTCATTTGCCGCTCATTCTAATTTTCAACTAACACCAAAATGTCCACCCATTTCATAAAAATACATATTATTCTAACACTCCCTTCATCCCCCACTCTAGAGAATAACTGGACTATGTACACTTCACGAAAAAAAGATACAGAAAATTAAGTGAGCATACCAAGGAGCACTTAAACATTCCTGGCTGAGGAATTTCCCAGTTAACGGGGTGTCCTTGTTTTTCAACAAAATGGTCACAAAAGGCCACTTCATAAATAGCTGTACAAAAAATGCTGAGTATGATTAAAAAAAAAAAAGATTTTCTGTTGATGGGACAGAAGAAAGTTCCAGGTAAATCCAGAGCAAGGTCAGTTTTCTCAGATCATCACTCACTCGTGTAGGTACAAATAACAACAACTAAGATTATAGCGATAACCATATTGGCACCATATACCCAGGTAAGCTATCAGGCCAACCGCCATTTTGCCGGGAAAGTTTTGCTCACCTTTTTTATGAATATATAACGTAAAAAGCCGCTTTTTTCAGAGGAAAGAGTTGGTAACTGCAACTCCAAAAAGAAAGTGTGATATGTACTTATAAAATGTTCTACTCTGGAACATTTCTACTCTGCTTGATCTACACCACCCATGTACTTGTTGTATTCCACTACAGCTATAGGACATGAGATTTCTATATGACTTTCATCTTTCTGGTGATGAAAAACAGTGCCATTCTTTGATGGATCAATTCCTGTTGCCATGACATTTTATTTTTTAAGACAAGACTATCCCTGGTAGATGAAACCGATGAAACTCATTACTAAAAGGTTAATGTCATATAATTTTTAGTAATTATTGGAAATAACCACATATACATACTTAGCTGTCTTGTTCTCAAACTTGGGTACCAAGCATGCCTTATAATTCTTCATTAGAACTTTAAGCTAAAGACTTACATGTGTACTGTTTGTACAATTTCAAGTTTTTTATTGTTATTTGTAGTCAATATCATACTACAAGTGTTGCAAGCTAATTCTCGTGTACCATTTTAGGTACATCCTTCATTATCTTGTAACTCATAGTTTGTACCAATCAATCAATTTCCCCCACTTGATTAGTCAAACTATTGGACTTATCCTACTACTCGCACAGAAGCAATACTGGAAATGTGTATGTTGTATTGGTTCATGACACTTCAAGTGTACCAGTTGAGTAGAATTCAGATGTTGGGATTATATTTAAATATTTCTGTATAATTTTTATTAATTTTTTTTTCTGATTTGCATAATTATTACATTGAAAAGTTCTTCTTTTTCTTATTTATGTAATTACTATTTACACATCGGTTTTTTTATTTTTTATTTTTGTTGTTTAATTATGCATTATAGTCATAATTTTTAATTGTATGTCTGTTATTATACATTTCTATAGTCATAATTTACAAAGTACTATTTTGTATTTCTTAATTTGTTTATTGTCATCAGATGTGAAATTTTATTTTATGTTTTTTATTTACTATATTGTTGTTCGTAATTTGATTAGAGTTAATTTCATTTTTTATTTCTATTCAATGGTCAGATGGGAAATTTTATTTTGTTATTTATTTACTTTATAGTTGTTCGTAATTTGATTAGAGTTAATTTCATTTTTTATTTCTATTCAATGGTCATCTATAACAGTACATAAAATTGGAGCATATTATAATTTTATCTTTAAAAAAATAAATAAACAAGAAACCATCATAAATATTGCTTTTTGCTGTTAGTAACATTATTGGATTTTTTATTTGATCAAATGTGCAGTAATTCAATGTTGTGGCCGGATTTTGAAAAAATCGCCTTATACATGGCTCATAATATTTTTCAATATCTTCAGGTAAAGCCTTCCAAGTCAAAAATAAATTGCGGCTGAAATGGATTAAAAACTGCTAGCTTTAGAGCTTGTGCTATGAGGCTAGGAACTCGAACTTCCGACAAGAAGTCTCCCTCTCCATTAGATCTTGAAATACCCTCACATTTGCATGTGGGAAGGATGTGGCCATTCATTTCATCGAGCCTGTTAGCCTCGTGTATGGAGTGTTGCTAAGAAAATTCTGGCAGGCTATTCACATCAAGTAGAAAAAATAATCATCTGACTAGTTCACTTATCTGTCAACATTATCTGCGTACTTGCCAATTCTGGCCATAAAACTCCTGCATGGTTTTTCATAGAGGCTTAAATGAAGCTCGTTTGACTTCTTTCAACTGCCAGCAGACATGTGGTAATTGTATACACAAGAAATTACACACCGCAAGCCTTAGCTACTTTTTTATGCGGCGTTTCCTCGAAATCAGCAATAATAAATGGAACGAAATACTGGATTGTTGCAGTATGTACGGCGAAGATGGCTTCTGCTATCGCTTTCTAATTTTGTGGACGCTGCCCTTGAGGCCTTTTACAACCTACTGATAGAAAAAAATTTAAAACAATAGTTGTAGCCTTTAGGTTGATTTTCCTAAATCCTGTCATATGCAACTGAAGCAATTGGTCATGACAAAGATTATAAATACCTATCAAGAAAAACATTATCTTTATTTGTGATTGTAGACTGCATGTTATCCTGTAGTTTGTGGAATGTTCGGTCACATCATTTTTTTAAACAGCAATAGTATCATAGTGTGTGGCTTTACTTTTTACTTTTTTTTTTTTCTTTCTGTAATTCTATATAAACTGTTTACATGTAATGTTTGTACTTCTATCATTTACATTGTATAACACTTGTAATTGTATGTTTTTTCCTCCAATCTTTTTGTTTCTAATGCATTTTTTAAAATTTATTTTTTTAAATGTTTTTTAGTTGGTCGTATTTTTTTCTCATGTTATACTATTTCCAATATTTCAAAAGTGTGATTTTTTTTGTGTTCGTCCTTTCTATTATATTTTGCAATTATATACAATGATTTATTTTCTTCCATTTCATGTTTTTTGTTGTTGTTGTTTGTTTGTTTGTTTTTTTGTTTTTTGTTGTTGTTTTTTTGTTTTAATATATCCCACATCTGTTTCTCTTGAAATATCTTACAGTGCCTTGAACCAATACTGGTACACACTTAGCTCACTCAACTTTTATCTTACTGAAAGATTTAAAACACCACTTAGTTTGTATCTTTTGGATGCATAGAAGCCTTAGCTTCATATGACATACCTAGATGTGATATCTGATGTACCGATAAGCTAATGAAATCTTAATGAAAATGGAATGTGCTGACATGAAGGTTTCATGTTCACTGGTGAATTCTCTCATCATGTGCTTAGTTTTGAGAGCCAATCCGCATCTTTTTCTAAAATAACCTTCATGACGGAATGTCTTTAATGGTGGTATAAATATCAGACGTACATTTTTCCTTATCATTACTTGTGTTATTGATAGCTCTCATAATCTCCCTTATTGAGGATTTTTTTTGAAGCTGATTTGTGATAGTCTAATGAAAGTAGCTGACGTGAGTTGGTGATTGAGAAGACATTTTACTTGCAGCATATTTATGCGACATTGTGCAGACGTGATGCAAACACACGACATGGCTTATAGAAGAAATGGTAGAGTTCAAGTGCTTATTGTTCCTATCTGACATGTGCTTGTTAAGGGTGCAGTACCACCGGAACCTGCGGTAATTAAGCGATTCAGTAGAATACCACAAAACCCGCCCGTAACTCGATCCAATTTACTCTCCGCGAACGCGACTCGCACACAATTTGAACACGTACCAATTAACTGTACCAGACAATTTACCTCAAAGGACTACCAGTACTGTAGGGCAGTAGCAGCAGTGCAGATAATTAATATTTGTTCACTTTCTAAAAAATATTACTAAACAATATTATAAATCATAACTCCATAGTAGCAGGGCCATAATCAAATACAATATGAAATGAACAAAATCAAAGGTTCTGAAGTATGCAATACTATCAAGGGGATCCAAGGAGCTGTGCCTTCTCATTGACCTCTCTACTGGAGAGCCATGTCCTCTCTTCTAAATAACCAGGATGTATGTAGTATTCTTCCCTTCAGGAGGCGTGACTTCTTAGGAGAGCCGAAGGTCTACTATTCTCTCCTCTGGAGAACAAGGAAGCCATGTCTTCTGCTCTGCACTTTTGTTGTGAACCTGCCAGTTGTACCCTAGAACCAAGGAGTTGTGCCTTCTCATAATCGGAGCTCATCTATTCTATGACGAGCATGCCAGCACCTTTCCTCCTGTTGAGGTAGATCAGACAAAGTACTATGATCTAAAATTTGATTCTGGTCTTATTTTAAATAAATCAATAAAATAATAATTGATAATAAACAGCCTAATATTGATAAATATATATTATTGAAAGAAAATAACATTAGTCAATAAAAGTAATAATTCACATTTTCTTTTAACAAATAGCACCAAAAATTCCTGAGAAGTTAAGTTAACACACTGAAACTGCTTCTAACTTCTACCCGCTACACCAACCTTCTATCAAGCTCTCCAAAGACACCAAAGCAGATGCTTCCTTCAAGTCCCAGCTGCGAGCCGTGATATATCTATTCTAAACGAGTGACTCCAGGACCCATTAATACGCCGCCGCTTCTTCATTGTCTAGGACCCTCCAGTACATTCCAGAAGTCTTGTACTCTTCCCGCAGGGCTCACTCGCACAGTAACTCTTCTTTTGTTTTTGCTTACCGGTTCTAATTAGAGCCGCCACCACCCGGAATTTTGCCCACAATAAATTGCGCGCTCAGAGTTGGGGGGCGGAGTTGAAGAATCAAATGAATACGAATCAATAAGTTAACTTCGTACCTAAAAATCGATATTCAGAAGTACTGGATGACCAGAATGAACTCATATTTTGTACACGGGGTACACTCCACATCTAAAAAAACATAACAACGAGTTTTTTCTTTTAAATAGGATACAAAAAAAAATATATAAAAATATTAATAAAAAAAAGGAAAACAAATACTAATATCAAAAATACGGCGTTGTTAAGTTGTGGGGAAGCCCCTAGGCTACCGCTGGAAAAAAAAATCGACTTCGTAACTGCAACGGTCGCCTCTGAATATCGCTGAATAGCCTTAAGGTTTGTACCGTTGTTTCTCAGTTCCTGGTCGGTCTTTTTTCTTGAAACTTGGTTTATAAGAGCTGTCTGTTGGTGTCTGTTTCAACTGCAACAACAAAGTAAGCGTACATTGAACAGACAACGAGAAATAAATACATAGCATAACTCCTCCATCTGCGGTTTAGCGCTGCGGTTTCAAGTGGTACTGCACCCTTAAGAACGATAAAAATGTGTTCAATTGCATATTGTTCCTTCATGTAGTAGTGTGGCAACTGGTCAACTTGTACGTTGCGTTATTTGTCCTCTTTCTGCATGTCCAAAAACCAAATGGTTTGTCGCTATCTACCTCGTTATATTTCCTTCTTTGTACAAATTTGGATTTGTCAATTTCAATTACTTTCCAACATAGCTTAAAATAATCTTCTTTTTTAACTTGTTGTAGTTTTAATTTTATCTAAACTTTTAGATCCATCTAGGAAAGGACAAAAATTGGAGGAGGCCATATATAGGAAGATCAGCAATTGATGCCTCTAGCATGCTAGTTGTCAGAGAAGTAGCAAACCATCACAAATCTGTGGAGCTCAGGCTGAAGAATCATTCCACAGGAACTTTTCACAAGAGGCCTTTACTAGAGAAGCTTGTCTAATTGATCCCATATGTCATGACAGTACCGCCAACCAAACCCAGATTCGAATCCGGGTCACCGCAACTTGTTCAGATTCTATTTAGCGAGCTATACCTGACAACAATGAAATATAAGTTTAGTAAAATTGTACAGTGCACTATTATATTCATTGCTGTCTACACTGGAAAACGCTACCATACTTGTTGTAGAACCTTTACCTTCCACATGTCCGGTGACATGGTGCTTCATGTTGGGTCTAGTTTTCTTTCTGACTCCATCTTTCTCTACAGTGACCAGGTGGAAGTCTGGGTGGAACAACTTCTGGTGTGTCTTCAACTTCAGCTTGAAGAACCTAACAGAAGTTTTACAATAGGTGAAACACTATTCTCCATTAAACTATTACCCGCAGCTATAATACAAGATACCAGTCGCGTGTATTGATGACTTTTAAAATATTTTCAATAAGCAATTCAATTAATATTAGCTAATGATTATTTCAAAATTATGCACATCTTTGCATAAGAGTCTATACTTCACACTGATGATCAGTGTTCGATCCTATGCACTAAACGGCTGATAGGAACATAATGGGATACAATATCAGACCAAAAATAAATGCTTCCAAAATGTTTACTTCTATTCAACTCCCAAAATTCTAGGTGGGGATCCCAGGGCTAGCCTCCTACTGTATGAACCCCTGGTATGTATACTCCATACTGTCCATGAGAGAAACAATCACCGTTGTATTGAGAAAGTGTAATTTGAAAATGAAAAGCAGTACAAGCACACACGTGGAATTCAACTTACGTGTCACATACTGAACGATCCCTCCCAGGTTAGGATCCGGAACCTCCATACAATACCAAAAAAACACAGACAACAATGATATTTGTAACATAACAGCTGGCCTCGCTGAATTGCCCCCCCTCCCCCGTCATTACTTTTGACTGACATTCTTGTACCATAACCCCCCCCAGCCCTAGCTGGACACCCAAATATCAGTAAGTTGAAATGAAATGAAACTTACCCAGCATGGATAATGTCACAGACCGAAAAAGATCCCCCCGAGTTCGTTCTCTCTCAGGTTGGATCCGGAAGCACCACATACTGTATGTTCATGGTTGCTCTCTCTCTCTCTTTCCACAAATGCACGCACACACATACACACACACACACACACAAGAAAAAAGAAGCTACAGGTGAATACAGATCATAAAAATAAATGTATAATTTATTATACATAAATTGACTGGTGTACACACACACACACACACACATACATGAAATTCAACTTACATGGGCATAGTAGCCCCGATTGGAAAAGCCCCCCCCCCCCCCCCCCCCGAGTTCGTTCCCTCCCCGGTTAGATCTGGAAGCGCCAGAATAACATTTCAACTCCACGCACACACATATACATCGAGTGTGAAGCTCCACTACAACACCACAAAAACACAGACAACGACAACGACAATAACAATACATATTACAACTTTTGGGATGTTCAGGGAGGGGGAGGGGGGGGGGGGGGGCAGCCACAAATATCAAAGTCTGTGGTCCTTCACACAAAAGATTATGGAATATCAATGGGTGTGTTGTCCTCTTTCTTCCACTCACCCCCTACCTCATCCACCCGACTCTTCTTCTTCGATGCCCGCCTTCTCCGACTGTGAGGATGTCCAGAACTCGTAGCAGGAGGAGCCACTTCCTCTTCTTCATCACTGGAACCTGCCGGCATCCTCTCCTTCATCACGGGAAGACTCTGCTCCTGTCGCCTCATCTGCGTCCTCTTCCAATCGGGGTCAGTGACTGCATTCACATCTGGTCCTAGTAGTACATGTGGTAAAAAAAATTTGAAATTGTTTTGAAAATTTGAAATTGTTCAAAACCCACAAACCATTTTCAAATCTCAAAACTCAATGAAATAATATATATTATAGCTAAACAGCTTTCTCTATCTTAATATAGCTATAAATAAGTCTTTTCCACAACAGAAGCTAGCTATTTTTCAAGAGAAAGACAAGCTTACCTCGATCATCTTCTTGACTCCCATTGTCAGTATCAGAGTTGACGGGGTCTGGTCCACCAACCCTGATACAGGGCCTCCTATAGCCGTAGATGTCGTCTCCCTCCTCTCCGCTTGATCCTGAGTCGCTAGAGTCAGCATCAAGCAAGTCTAAAACTTGCACTGCATTGTAACTTGTAGACGCCACCTTCCAAAAAATGACTTCGAAATTTTTTTTTTTTTTGCTTAGTTACCGGGGTCACACGACACTCTCACTTTTTTCCCATGATGTAATAAGCATTACCTAAGACTGTACGTAATAGGGAGGCCCCCAGTTGAACTGGCGATTTTATAAAAAATGGAGAAGACAGTAAGTCAAACCGCAAAGTCTTGGTCGGCAAAGAAGCGGTTGTTTCAATGTTATGGAAGGCTACTGAGCTCAAGCAATTATTTTCTGCTTCTACAAAGCTCTGAAGAAGGTAACTTTTTTTAAAATTCGACGGAGAACCGATGTTGTTGTTTTTTGCCGAGGAAGAAATAAATGCAACTGCTGTGAGGTACTGTCGAAGCAGTCCTGGCTGAAAGCTATTTTAGATGCTTCTCCAATGCATTGGGCACCTGTGTATGCAATCTGAAGGTTCTAGCTATAAAGTAACTATTTTTAAAAATTCGGAGAAGCCAACCAGTCTTCACCCGCTTTTAAGTGGGATCCGGAACGAAAGGGTTAACCTAAGCTATGACAGTTATTGAAATTGCAAAATTCATGCTGTGGGAGGTGCATTTCTAATGTGCGAACATGCATATAATCGTAAAAACACAGTGGTGGATCTAGAGACTTAAAAGGGGGTTCCCTTTAAGGAATAACTATGACCACCTGATTATTAAACATTGACAATAATGTTGTAAATATCAATTTGGGCATAAAAAAATAACAAAAAATAAATTTTGCTTAACTAGAATCATATGAATGATTTAATGTGTTCCTGCCTGGTATAATCTGCTTCTGCCAATTGAACTTCACTTGCCACACTGCGGACGGTTTTATCTGGCGAGCTCAAACACGGCCTTACTGAATCAGCCTAACGATAAACGAAGTCTGGACTATTCTGTTAATAAACAAAGTTTATAAACAAAGACTGGACTATTTGGTCGATAGATGACATTAGGTAATCGGGGTAAGAAGGAAATAAATTGGGGGTGTGGCAGTGTGAAAAGGGGGGTTCGGACGAAACTAATCGAACCCTACTGATCTGCTGAAACAAGCAATAGTAAAATTTTCTCCCCCTGCTTTTAATAAAAAATAAAAAAGTATTTAGGGACACGTACACACACAAAAAAATTTACTGTGTTGTACGTACAATTAAGTAGTGAGCGAGCTAAGCAAGTGAAACACACTAGAGGCATACAAGTTTTTTTTAAATCAGAGATATTATTATTGTATATATATATATATTATGGAAGTATGATGTCGAGACTTGTGGCATGTATGAGGATATTGTAGCGTCAGGGTACTACGCCATCACTTACTGACAGTTCGCCATCATTTTAAAACTTCTCTACTAAAGATGTCCAAGCCTTTTTATTGAATAAACTCGACTCAAAACTATAACTGTACTATTGACTTTTTTAACTAATTCAATTCCAGATGTGCTATCAATTTTCTTGTAAGCAGAACACAAGAGCAACATAGCAACCAAAATTACCACTATTTATAGACACTGCATAATACCATCAAATTAAACATTTAATATTTGTAATTAGCTCAATCGCCATTTGTGATACGGGAGCACAACACCATAACTGTGCCGTTCCTATGGCCTTGAAATACTTCTCCTTCTCCCCTGCCCCTTAAAAGACACACTTTGTGGTGACTAAAATTAAAACTTAATGACTACATCTGTGCCACTCAGTAAACTCCACTCATTTCTAATCTAGGTACAGCACCAACCTTGACTTGAGATTCAGTTAAACCTGTGGTAGCAATGGCAGTTTCAATACTTTCATTATGGTCTTTTCCCCAGCCAGTCATTCCAGAGGAGTACAGACGCTCCAAAATAATAGTTACAGTGTCCGAAAATTTAACACTGCTCATATTTTCTCCTCCAGGGACCACAAACATATCCTCCATTCTGTCGAGTTCCTCCATCTGGCCACGTGGGTGAACTTTTGAAGACAAACGTAACTATAGCAACATTAGAGAAGCACCCAGTTCTGGCACCTTTGCGCATCAAACCTGATGGGAAATTTCGCGAGAAATTCAATCCTGATCACTTTAGGTGCTCTGTCTGCGCGTTTATTCCCTGAGTGCATCACGTGAGTATTGGATACAGGCTTCTCTTCATCTCCTCTCCATACATTCAGGATGGCTCCAACAGCTTGCCCCGAGGCATCCGTTTTAAATTTGTATGTTTTAAATTCGAGGTAAATATATCATAATTCAGGAAGGAAAAAAGTTGGGGGAAAAAAGAAAAAAAACATTGATAAACACGAAGGGAAAAAAAATTGTTTGACCTAATGCTATTTTTTATTTTTTCCCTTCTTTTTTTTGTTTTTCTATTTCTATGCATTTTCTTAAGTACTTCTCAATATTCTTTTCTTTTTATTTTTTCCGTTTTTTCTTTGATTCTTGGTTTATTCGCTCCAGTTCTGCCTTAATCAAATTTTCTACACTTCTCTCTCTCTCTTGTTCCCTCCTCTTCTTTCTCCTTCCTTCTCCTTGTATCACTCTCTCTCTGCCTCCGTTGCAGCGAGTTGTTACTATTGTACTGAAATCCCTTTACAGTGAAGGAAGTATTTTTTGTGTTGGTACATCAAGTTAACAAGTGTATGTGAAGGTGCTGTGTGTTACTAGGACTGCTTAGCTGATGAAAAATCTTTAGCTTTATTGACAGGTTAGGTTTTTGTCTCTGACCTATCTGATTTTTTGCCTACACAGTTACGTCTTGTGTATTTATTGAGTTGATTTTCTAACTGATAGCATATTGAAGAGAACAATTGTATCTTTTTAATTTGTAGGACTTGTTCAAGGTGTGACCACTCAGGGTTTGATACAGGATTTTTTGCTAGGGGGGGGGGGAAAGTCAAATTGCGACCTTATAGTTGTATTTTTTTTTGTCCTTGCAATACTAGTAAGGTAAGGAAATTAAACTTATTTTATTATATTTATGTATTGATCAATTGATTACCTCTAATAAACAGCTTTGTTCATTTTGAAAGCTGAATAGCTCTGACATTAATTAAGCCAGACTCCTAATAGGTTATCCTTCTAGTTTGAATGGAGTAGGTGTATCATTTTATGGATCACCAGTTCCAGTTTGAAAGTTGCTTTTAGCACTGGTCATTGTGAAGCAGCTGCCTGGTTGGTAAGGGTATATTTGTTGCTTTAGCAGACTGTAGAAGTTGCTGAGTAGTAGCTAATGGATATCAGAAAGTATTTTAGGAAAAAGAGACCTTGTGGCTCCAAAGGAAGTGAATCCGAACCTAAAAAAAGCAAATGTGATAGCTATGAATCGGTGGAACACAAGGAACAGATTCGAACAGTGCAGCAGAGAGAGAGTGAGGAGGTGAGGGAGGAAGTGAGGGAGAGAGAAGAGGTGAGGAAAGAAGTGCAGCAGAGGGAAGGGCAGCAGAGGGAAGAAGGGCAGCAGAGGGAAGAAGTGCAGCAGAAGAAGAAGGGCAGCAGAGGGAAGAAGTGCAGCAGAGGGAAGAAGTGCAGCAGAGGGAAGAGGGCAGAGAGCGAAGAGTGCAGCAGAGGGAAGGAGTGCAGCAGAGGGAAGGAGTGCAGCAGATATGCCCATAACCACAAACTTCTGAGTTTTGAGCTAGCTAGATAGCCATCACATAACTCTTCATGATAATACAAAGATAACACATTTTAAAGCATATATTATATATTTATAAGTGGTTAAAATATTCGTTTCTTTCTTGCAATAGTTGCCTGGAGAGCCTCGCTATCAGTTTTGTCTTTAGTGAACATTACCTATATTCATGAATTTGCACTGAACTTACCTGCACTGAGGCCCAATTGACCTCAGTGAACACAATGAGGTATCGACAGTCTCCTCCTGGCTTTAACAATTCTACCGCTGACAAAAGTTATAAGTAATCTACCAGCAAACTTAACTCCTTTTTTCTTTCTTTTTTTCCTCACTTGCATCTATTTTCTTCCTCACACACACACTCTACACTGATGCATGTGTGTGTGTGGTACAGACTATAAGTGGTTAATATGAACAGTTAAGATAGATAAGTTATTTAAAACAACATATTTACTCTTCTGGTATTGCTGTTTACAAAAAAAAAGTGCATCATATCATAACAGCTACAGGTTAAACCATAATGACTTTTTAGCTCAATTTAGTTCAATCCATGGTTTTAGCTCAATCTCTGGCTTGCAAGAAGTGTAGAAATGTTTGGCTTTCAGCTTTATTTGCATCTGTAACTCCTCCCCCTTTGATTGGAGCCCCTTACCTATTTCTTTTTCTTCTTTTTATCAGTATTAAAATGAAGTAAATTATGAGAATTTTAATACTATATATCTACTCACTTTATTGTTTAAAACTTTTTTTTTATTTGCTGAGCCACTGGCTCAGTCTTCTCTTCATTTACTGTATTCTGTCTTCCATTCTAACATAATATATCACAACTGCTACAATTCTTCTCCTAAATAAATCTACTCACTTGTTCTGCCTTGCCCGTTGTCTCCATTGGTTCCATGATTAAACAATACTGATAGCAGGTGACAAATCTAACCGCTAAGTAGCTACTGATCATGCGCAAACTACACAAAACCGATGGTAGTCGCGCCGAGAACATTTCTCCCGCCTTTTACTCTTGCACGTACTGCGCAGCTATTTTTATGAGTTGTATAAAAAGCATGATTTTGAAAGAAAATGTCAGCATGATTTGCTGGAAGTTCCTGGTGATCTTGAAACTTAGCAAAACATACTGTACCAGGCGTACCATATGTTGTAAGAGACTAGAATAGCATTAACCGCTTTAAATTTATGCACTGTCACATTTAATATCTGCATGACATATGGTACAAGAGCACCATGCAATGCAGGTAATCATGATAGTTGTTTTAACAGTGTTACTATTTGTCTGTAGAATTTTGCCTCGCCATTTACATGCGGCAGTTGTTCTAAACAGATTAACTCATGTACTGGATTCGATAGACATGTTAAGAATTCCTGTAAAGTAATAGAGAAAGCTTTTGTACCTGTGGAATTCCCTTGGAATGGCTACTGAGCTACGGGATACAGAGTTACTTTAGTGCACTTAAATCTTGCGATACTAACATGAAGTATTTGAAATAAACCATCTACAACTTGTAGTATCGTATTTCATTTTGTAATTTTGATATAGTATGTGGTACGTAGGATAAATTATGTAGTGCCTGTGTTGGCTGCTTCTAGGGCTAGGGCTAAAGCTATTCGCATAATTAGCTATTATTCTTAGTACAACAATGGTACATTACGTACCTTCGTAGCAGTGAAGAGGCTGTATGCCACCTGGTTTGGTTATTAGGCAGGGGACATTTGGACTTACTTAGGGCCTCATGTGCACTAGAAATCCAGTGTGAGGTAACCAGACAAACTTTTTTTTTTTTTTTAACATTTTCTAAATAATATTTGGAAGGATATGAAGTTGTTAGCTGAAGTGTCACAATGTTTCCCACATGAAATACAGAGGAGACTGAAACTGATAGTGATAAATTCATACTCCAATTTCTTGTGTCGTTGGAGGAGGTAGCCAATAGTTTGCTTGATTTTCGGTCTTTTATGATTTGATTTATGAATTTTAAACTAATATTAATGGTTTAAAGCAGCTATGTAAACATACCTTCACATGTTTAAACACACTAAACTTTTTTTCACAACCTCCCGCAGAGCATCATCTAACACATTAGTTTGCTGGATGTACATTAGAAGATGTTCTTGTTTCAATTCTTTGGCAATAATACCAGTACACAAATATTCACCAGACATTTTTTAAATAGGCACCACTGTAATATAATAGTTGCTCTTTTTCGATTAATCCATAAATAACTTAATTACATGTGACTCCTTATAATCACTGTGACTTCTTTAATAAATATGGTGGTGACTCAAACTGTAATAGATCTCACTTTAAAACTCCCAAATATATCGAGGGAGAAGTGGTAGATATGGCTGGCTGGTACTATTGGATAATCACAATAAAAAGTTCCAAATACCGTAGAGCCTCTCAGTCCATCACCCCTTCCTCTTCATACCAGGGTTGGGGTCAAATCCATTGAATACTATTTAAATACAAATACTTCACAGCAAAGCTGGTTGGTAATATGACAATCTTATTAGTTAATTTGATAGCATGGCAGGTAGTAAAAATAACGTTAAAAAAGTTATACACTTTCAAATAGTTTAATCTTACCTCATCACTTTAGCTGCTATTCTGTAGTAAAATATTTTAATTGGCCTGGAGTGCCCCGTGGTCCTCCAGGTGTTCGGTACATTGCAGGTACTTGAATGAAAAGCCAGCAACATTAAAAGTAAGTAACAAACTCTTCTAGGCCATCTGCTTGGATGGCATTCTTTCTCCAACTGTCCCACATCTCCCCCTCTCTAGCTCGGGCCCACTGGTGCTAGATGAAGGCGATGGGGCAGTGCCTTCACTGGTTTCTGAGTCTTTTCCAATAGGCACAGTTTACCCACGAGATCATACAGCACTCTCACGACTCTGACCAGCGGCGGTCTTGACATGCGTACCGTGTAAGTAGTAAACAAAATGGTATAATGCTGCAACGATTGCCACACTCTCCGGTTCGGTTACGGAGTAACGAACTTCTGGGCCTCGCAACTGCCTGCTAAAAAATGCTACAGGCTTCTCTTCATCTCCGCTCAGTACATTCAGGATGGCTCCAACAGCTCGCTGCGAAACACCCGTTTTAAATTTGTATGTTTTAAATTTGAGGTAAATATATCATAATTCAGGAAGGAAAAAAGTTGGAAAAAAAAAGAAAGGAAAAGAAAAACATTGATAAACAGGGAGAAAAAAAAAAATTCGTTTGACCTAACAATATTTATTTTTTCCTCTCTTTTTCTTGTTATTTTATTTTTTAGCATTTTCTTAAGTACTTCTCATATTTTTTTCTTTGCTTCTTGGTTCACTCGCTCCATTTCTACCTTTACCAATTTTTCTACACTTCTTCTCTCTATCTCTTTCTCATTCCTTTCTTTTTTTTCCTTCCTTCTCTTTTCTTCCTTCTCCTTGTATCACTCTCTCTCTGCCTTTGTCTTCTCTCTTGTTCCCACAAGTATAGGGAAGGTAACGGGTCGGCGACGCCAGACTACTGGCTGATGTGGTGGGGAGGAGCTTTAGAGAGAGGAGTCCATCTGAGCCATGGGGGATAACGTTTGTATTGCTCTTTTCTGATTAATCCATAAGTAACTTAATTACATGTGACTACTTATAATCACTGTGATTTCTTTAATATATATGGTGGTGACTCTAACTGTAATAGCTTCTTTAAGAAGTGATTGTTGCTCCACACTTGACAAGAACTTAATTTCTGCACTTAGTTGTGAGGTGCAGTGGCTACAACTGGGTTAGCTAGCTGGAGTTGTGTCTTTATTGCTATTATTCTTTCTCCTTCCTTCTCCTTGTACCACTCCCTCGCTGCCTCCGTCTTCTCTCTTGTTCCTTTCTCTCTGTACCATCTTTCCCTCTCTCCCTCTCTCTCTCCCTCTGCGTTCTTTCAAACGCAATCCTCCTCCTTCTCTCCAGTTCTCTTTCTGAGCCAGAGGGAGCCGTCAGGGCTGAGGGGGCAGAGGGAGCCGGCGGGCTGAGTTGCTCTGCTACCACAGTGTATTACACGGGTATTTCTCACTGCTATTTTACTATTGTACGAATTAAATCAGTTTGAAAATTAGTTTTTCTTGGCAGTCTCAATTATTCATGCCCAAAAGTGGCACAAACATCTAAACTTTCTGAAAACGCATTATATTCTCTCGATGGCCATCCTGGCCTGTGGATTTTAAATTGGATTTTAAAGTTTCAATCCATCTCCTTGATATGATGCCATTCCCACACTATTGTGTATTACTTGTAGTGGCGATCAAAATATCGATTCATTAGGAGTCACTTTTAATGTTCCGGTTTTCAATGTCTTTGCGTACAGGTCCGCATTGCAACATGAAATACAGTAAGACATACATATATTGAAATATAATTAAAACGCTAAGTAATTTACATATAATAAATTGAACTTATCACAGACCATATTTGGTATTAAAGTTTTTATGTTGTGTTATAAATTTCCCCCTCCCACTTGTAAACAATAATTGTAGCTATTCTTCATTTGATATTGGAGGATGTCACTCATCTGATTGGCCTCATTTACACTCGTGCCTGTGGCATGTGCGTGAGTACTGAGTCAATAACCTGATGATATTCCCCTGTATAAAATGAGTTTCGCCGGTATGACAGAGCCAAACTTCACACTCCATACAAAACCACTGTGTATCATGTCTCTTCCTCTTCTTCTAACACAAAGAACACTTCCCTCTCTTCCACGTCCCTGTGATGTTTTCAAATTTTCGAGGAAAATGTTTGATTGCTAATTGAGAGCTTAATCCTCAGCTCAGAGGAAAGAGTTGGTAACTGCAACTCCAAAAAGAAAGTGTGCTATGTACTTATAAAATGTTCTACTCTTGAACATTTCTACTCTGCTTGATCTACACCACCCATGTACTTGTTGTATTCCACTACAGCTATAGGACATGAGATTTCTATATGACTTTCATCTTTCTGGTGATGAAAAACAGTGCCATTCTTTGATGGATCAATTCCTGTTGCCATGACATTTTATTTTTTAAGGCAAGACTATCCCTGGTAGATGAAACCGATGAAACTCATTACTAAAAGGTTAATGTCATTATATAATTTTTAGTAATTATTGGAAATAACCACATATACATATTTAGCTGTCTTGTTCTCAAACTTGGGTGCCAAGCATGCCTTAAAATTCTTCATTAGAACTTTAAGCTAAAGACTTACATGTGTACCGTTTGTACAATTTCAAGTTTTTTATTGTTATTTGTAGTCAATATCATACAAGTGTTGCAAGCTAGTTCTCGTGTACCATTTTAGGTACATCCTGCATTATCTTCTAACTCATAGTTTGTACCAATCAATCAATTTCCCCCACTTGATTAGTCAAACTATTGGACTTATCCTACTACTCGCACAGAAGCAATAATGGAAATGTGTATGTTGTATTGGTTCATGACACTTCAAGTGTACCAGTTGAGTAGAATTCAGATGTTGGGATTATATTTAAATATTACTGTATAATTTTTATTAATTTTTTTTTCCTGATTTGCATAATTATTACATTGAAAAGTTTTTATTTTTCTTATTTATGTAATTACTATTATTTACACATCAGTTTTTTTAATTTTTGTTGTTATAGATTCACTGCTGACAAACAGAGATAGAGCTGCAGACACAGATTGTATTGCATGACATAACATTGGGCAATGCGAGTACTGAGACATTGATAAGGTATACTATTCATATTTACTCAAGTCAGGAGTGTTTGATGACCTTATGCATGCAAGCACATGTTTGGACTATATTTAGAATCAGGAGTCTAACACATCTTGAGGTTACTTTCACTTTTTTCCCCATCTCTATTTTCAGGCTGTTGGGAGTTCCACCGTGCTATCTGCAGCATTGATGGAGCTATGAGGACACTGGAACTTATGAATATAGAAACCGAATAGGTCTGGCTTTACTTCTCTACAGTGCACCTCCACTGGACAGCTGACATTGTGGAATAGTTTGGGAGAGCCCCCAAATGATTCTAGTAACAGCAGATACATGTTGCACTTCTGTATTAATGGTGAGATTCTGTTTTTCTAGTTAGTAGAGTATCCCCACACACTTTGTGCTTGGATTTTGTAGCTGATATTTGAATTGTAAGAGAATGCACAAAGTTAGCGTGATGATCACTTTTAACCCTTTCGTTCCCAATCCCGCTTTGAAGCGGGTGAAGACCGGTTGGCTTCTCCGAATTTTTAAAAATAGTTACTTTATAGCTAGAACCTTCAGATTGCATACACAGGTGCCCAATGCGTTGGAGAAGCATCTAAAATAGCTTTCAGCCAGGGCTGTTTCGACAGTACCTCACAGCAGTTGCGTTTATTTCTTCCTCGGCAAAAAAAAAAAAAAACATCGGTTCTCCGTCGAATTTAAAAAAAAGTTACCTTCTTCACAGCAGCTTCATTTATGGATCCAGTCATCTCCAGAGCTTTGTAGAAGCAGCGAAAAATTGCTTGAGCCCAGTAGCCTTCCGTAACACATTGAAACAACTGCTTCTTTGCCAACCAAGACTTTGCGGTTTGACTTACTGTCTTCTTTTTTTTTCATAAAATCGCCAGTTCAACTGGGGGCCTCCCCATTACGTACAGTCTTAGGTAATGCTTATTACATCATAGGAAAAAAGTGAGCGTGTTGTGTGATCCAGGTAACTATGTAAAAAAAATTTTTATTTCAAAGTCAATTTGGAAAGATGGCGTCTACCAGTTACAGTGCTGTGGAAGTTTTAGACTTGCTTGATACTAACTCTAGCGACTCAGGATCAAGCGGAGAAGAGGGAGACGACATCTAGGGCTATAGGAGGCCCTGTATCAGGGTTGGGGACCAGACCCCGTCAACTCTGACACTGACAATGGAAGTCAAGAAGATGATCGATGTAAGCTTGTCTTTCTCTTGTCTTTCTCTTGAAAACTAGCAAGCTTCTGTTGTGGAAAGGACTTATTTATAGCTATATTGAGATAGAGAAAGCTGTTTAGCTATAATATATATATATTTCATTGAGTTTTGAGATTTGAAAGTGGGTTGTGGTTTGTTCAACAATTTCAAATTTTCAAAAAAATTTAATTTATTTTTACCAGAATGTACTACTAGGACCAGATGTGTGTGCAGTCACCGACTCGATTGTGAAGAGGGATTGTGAAGAGGACGCAGATGAGGCAACAGGAGCAGAGTCTTCCATTGATGAAGGAGAAGATGCCGGACCTGGGAAGTACACTCGGAGCCCCACCCCCCTCCCTCCCAAACAAAAATCCTGTATGAAACCGCATACAATACATCATAAAGTTGCAATTATATAGGATCATGAATAATTTGTTGTTTGTATTACAAATATCTTCGTTGTTTGTGTTTTTGTGTATATGAAATTGTTTTGTAGTGGAGCTCCGATGTCCGATTAATTAGATTTATAACATGTCTATTGACAAGACACCCTATACCAATATATTGAAATGTCACCTCTTTTAGGATTGGTGACCTTTACCAAATACCATTATGACAAGACTCCTTGTGTTATATGTGGGATTATTAATAACTTTAATAGTGCCTATCACAGGACTGTCAACTCTCTCACTCCAACAATAACTGTTTAAATACTTTATGCTTGTCAGATACCTAACGTGTGATTGCTGACTAAGTGTGAGTCCCGGTGAATGGGCCTGTTATTGGAATTAGGAACCCTTTACCAAGTTCTAGACTGGGTTACCGTATATGACATACTTTATGGTTGACCAATGCTTGTGACACAACCTCAATCTTTTCCAAGGCTCTATTTAGATTAGGAATTCTTTACCAAATGTTAAATTTACAATGTGGTGACAAGGTACCCTTTACCATGAAATTGGTGGATGTAGAATTGGGAACCCTTTACCAAGTACTTGTGTTATCTTATTGTGACAACACACCCATTACCATCTATTTAGTTGACCAGATTCAAGTACCTGTTTAGATGAGGAACCCTTTACCATATGTCTGATTGACATTGTTGTGACAAGACACTCTTTACCGAGCAGATGTGTTCTAGAAGATTCATAGGGAGTGCTTTCTTATTTTAAACATTACTATTTTAAAAATGCTATATTATTAATAAATGTTATTCTCTGTATTAAATTAGAATGATGTGGTGGGGGGCAAAATTCTAGAAACTTTTACGGCTATCCAATTTAGCGTAACTCTATGATTGTGGAGCTAGACTAACAGCAGTAATTTGTTGTAAGCTATAGTTTGATGGATTGAATGAAATAGCAGCTTGATAGAACGTGTAGGCAGTAATTGGCAGCCTATACTATCATATAGCACTTGCTTGATAAGTATACAGTTCTGTTTCTGATCCAACTGAAGATCCCTATAAAATGACTTCAGTGAACCTTTACTTATTAAAGTTTTCTGATTCCACTTGGTAAAGTCTGTGTTATACTTTATACAGTGCTTGCCACCGTAACTTTCCAATTTGATTTTTGTTAACCGCTAAAATTATTGTAGCAATTTTGCTTTACAGATTTTCAAAGAACTTGGCAGAATGATTGTTTGAGATGTCCATCACAACATACTGGATTTTGTTACCATAGCAACCAAATTGCTTAAATAAATGGCGGATTTATGTGAAGAGGTAAAAAAAAACATTTAAAAATCTATTAAAATTCACTGGATTCATTTTTGACCATTTCAGCAGTATATATTGTATCATATATAACTATACTACATTTCTGTAAGACAGACTCTCAAAATTTTGTTGTACAAAATTTTAATAATTTATTCTTCTGAAAACTTCAAAATTCTATAAAAAATTATGATGTCAAAAAATTTTTTTTTTAAATCACTGAAATGATTAATAGGTTAATGTTGAGAGTTTTGTAAGACAGAATTTCAAAAAAAAATGAAAAAAAATAGTTATTAAATAAAACGTTCTCTTGGGGAAAAAAATACCTGATTCAGTGAACCTAATTTACACATATCTTAAAAAAAAATTCGACGGTGAGATTTATACTTCTTTACTACCTTTTCAACCATTTTCCCAGCAGTATGTCCTTCCTGATAAGCTCTCTCATAATCCCTGGCTTTACGGAAAAAAAATTCTGATATTATCCAGTGTGACTGAATTAAGACCAGGCTCGATAATATTTCGCAATCCAGGCAATGTAAAGTTGGTATACATTCTTGTGTATCTCTTTGCCTGACCCCAGACACGTTCTATTGGGTTCATTTCACAATGAAACTTAGGGATAAAATGTACGTAGTGGCCGCGATTAATGATGTAATTTTCCACGATGGTCTGCTCAGATTTGAAATCGTCATGATTGGCCAAGATGATTTTCATGTCTGGACCTAACAATGTGGTCGTGTTGATTCCCCTTTCCTCCAGTACTTGTTTCATTCCTTTAGGAATGCCATTAGTATCAACCATTGTTTGTACTTTGCCAGCCCACACAGTGTCTCTCATTACAGCTTGAGCACCACCTGGTTTAACATTCATGTTGTTCACATTGAGAGCATCAGGAGCATAAGCTTTGTGGCAACTGCTTTGGTCAAAAAGCCATACCAGAGTGTGTGTTGATGACGGGTATCAGGGTTGTGGCAATTACAGGAATAAAGTAATCAATTACAATTACAATTACTTTAATTTTTTGCTTCTCAATTACAATTTCAATTACCAATTACACCTTTAAGAACTAATTACAACGAATCTGTTAGCAATTACATACAATTACATCACATCACCTCCTCAGGATAAGTGGTCATGTAATAGGGCCCACAAAGTTTGTAATTTTGTTTTAATTCAGCCATGTGCTTTAGAACTGACCCTTTACCAAAGTAGTCTTTGACCCCAACTACTTGCCAATTACAGGTATGCAATTACAATTACAATTACTGCAGATGGTGTAATGATTACAGCTAATTACAATTACCAATTGCAATTACCACAACACTGAGGGGTATTTATATTCAGCTAACGTGCATGCTGTTTCAATTTGTCTCATGAATTTCTTTCCAGTCCAATATCCCGCCCTTGCCGCACCATACTCAAATAATTCCCTCGCCTCTTGTGGAAATTTACGATCTGTTTTTCTCGCACCTTCAAGTTCTTCAGACGAAAGTCTTAAAAAGCCATTGTGCTCATCGATAAAATCACTAACCATAATTCCACTTCCTTTAGTTTTTGGAAGAATAGCTGGTTTATCTTCAGTTCCCCACATCCATGTTTGAGCCTCATTTACACTGAAAATAGACTCATCATGATAGATCATGACCAACTTTCTGTCAAACTGTTCTGGAAGTATAGAAGTGGATGGAGCAGGAGGCAGTGTTTCATCACTGCAGAGAGGTCTAGGTTGATGAGTATTTCGTTTAAATACTCAGCTCGATACTTTACCACATCTTCACGCTAATGGCCATCAATGTATACTCCCTTCTTGTGAGACATTGGCTTGAAACCCAAGCGATGGAGCCAGCGAACTGCAGTACGAAGAGAAATGGACCTGGGAAAGTGTGGCGTATCATGGGCACTTTATATTGGTAAAGGGTCATAGACACTTCATAAAGGTCTGTTTCATCATAGGCACTTTATATTGGTAAAGGGTCACAGGTACTACTTCATCAACGTCTGTATCATGGGCACTTTATATTGGTAAAGGATCCTTGGAAGATTATTTGATCCTCATAATTAATTTATTGGCGAGCGAGCGAAGCGAGTGAGACACTATCAGGGGTAACTCAATCGAGATTTCGCTATAATTTATTGGCGAGCGAGACACTATCAGGGGTAACTCAATCGAGATTTCGCTATATTTATTGGCGAGCGAGCGTAGCGAGCGAGACACTTACAGGGGTAACACAATCGAAAATCGGGGATGTTTGTTTATTGGCGAGCGAGCGTAGCGAGCGAGACACTTACAGGGGTAACACAATCGAAAATCGGGGATGTTTGTTTATTTATTTATTTATTTATTTATATATATGGACGTACGTATGTCATTTCGTACTTTGACCCTCGCGTTTTTGTGTTAGTTATGTGGTCGACCCCGTCCCAAATTGCACTAAACAGAATCCTCTGGTTTATCGATCAGTACCCGTATCACCCTAGAAATTGAATTGTTTACCTTTTGAATTCTTTTGCGGGTGCAGTTTTTCTATTCGAGTTAGTGGCGGTGGTAAGTCAATGCGCTCTTTGTCATGGTTATAAGCCGTGCGCAACAATATTTACTTGAAAATACATAGTCCACTAGACTACTGCGAAGGTAAGTCTGTGTAGGTGCATGTCCAGTTGTGTCAAAGCATTGTGTGTTACAACCACTACTTAGCTAAAGAATATCACAATGAAAACTTTGAAATAACGTGTATTGTTTTGTTGTTTTTTCCCCCCTTCAATTCAAGCAGTTGCAGAGAGTTGTAACTATGGCACTGAAATCCCTTTACCCTGTATGCTAAATAAAAAAAAACTGGACCTTATCAGTAGCTTCAGTGTTAGAAGTCAAAATCATTCATATAAAAATAGTATAGTCTTTAGGCTCGCTCGCCATTTGTGCTCAAGCACACCACTAGTTTATTTGTATATATGTATGGACGTACGTAAGGCATTTTTGTACTTTGACCCTCGCATTTTTGTGTTAGTTCGGTTGTCGACCCCGTCCCAAATTGCACTGAACAGAATCCTCTGGTTTATCGATCAGTACCCGTATCACCCTAGAAATTGAATTGTTTACCGTTTTGAATTCTTTTGCGGGTGCAGTTAAAACTTGAAAACTTAAGGGACTTCCATTTCTATTCAGTTAGTGGCTGTGGTAAGTCAATGCGCTCTTTGTCATGGTTATAAGCCGTGCGCAACAGTACTTACTTGAAAATACATTGTCCACTAGACTACCACGAAGGTAAGTCTGTGTAGGTGCATGTCCAGTTGTGTCAAAGCATTGTGTGTTACAACCACTACTTAGCTAAAGAATATCACAAAGAAAACTTTTAAATAACCTGTATTGTTTTGTTGTTTTTTCCCTTCAATTCAAGCAGTTGCAGAGAGTTGTTACTATGGCACTGAAATCCCTTCACCGTGTATGCGAAATAAAAAAAACTGGACCTTATTTTCAGTAGCTTCAGTGTTAGAAGTCAAAATCATTCATATAAAAATAGTATAGTCTTTAGGCTCGCTCGCCATTTGTGCTCAAGCACACCACTAGTTTATTTATTTATCTGTTTATGGGGTACGTGAGACCTCTGTTTTCGCCCGCGCTTCTAATACGTAAGTTAGGTAAAGCGTTCACAGTTCCAGTATTTTTCAATGAACGTGCTCTGAGAATCCTTAGTGGCGGTGGTAAGTCAATGCGCTCTTTGTCAAGGTTATAAGCCGTGTGCAACAGTATTTACTTGAAAATACATTGTCCACTAGACTACCGCGAAGGTAAGTCTGTGTAGGTGCATGTCCAGTTGTGTCAAAGCATTGTGTGTTACAACCACTACTTAGCTAAAGAATATCACAAAGAAAACTTAAATAACGTGTATTGTTTTGTTGTTGTTTTTTTCCTTCCAAGCAGTTGCAGAGAGTTGTTACTGTGGCACTGAAATCCATTTACCCTGTATGCTAAATGTAATAACTGGACCTTATTTTCAGTAGCTTCGGTGTTAGAAGTCAAAATCATTCATATAAAAATAGTATAGTCTTAGGCTCGCTCGCCATTTGTGCTCGAGCACACCACTAGTTTATTTATTTATCTGTTTATGGGGTACGTGAGACCTCTGTTTTCGCCCGCGCTTTTAATTACGTAAGTTAGGTAAAGCGTTCACAGTTCCAGTATTTTTCAACTAACGAGCTCTGAGAATCCTTAGTGGCGCTGGTAAGTCAATGCGCTCTTTGTCATGGCTATAAGCCTTGCGCAACAGTATTTACTTGAAAATACATTGTCCACTAGACTACTGCGAAGGTAAGTCTGTGTAGGTGCATGTCCAGTTGTGTCAAAGCATTGTGTGTTACAACCACCGTGGTTGTACTTAGTACTTAGTAAAAGAAGTACTTAGCTAAAGAATATCACAAAGAAAACTTTTAAATAACGTGTATTGTTTTGTTGTTGTTGTTTTCCTTCCAAGCAGTTGCAGAGAGTTGTTACTGTGGCACTGAAATCCCTTTACCCTGTATGCTAAATTAAAAAACTGGACCTTATTTTCAGTAGCTTCAGTGTTAGAAGTCAAAATCATTCATATAAAAATAGTATAGTCTTTAGGCTCGCTCGCCATTTGTGCTCAAGCACACCACTAGTTTATTTATATATCTGTTTATGGGGTACGTGAGACTTCTGTTAAAGCCCGCGCTTCTAATTACGTAAGTTAGGTAAAGCATTCACAGTTCCAGTATTTTTCTACAGTCCCGCAGTTCTTATCAAAAATCTCATTTCATTGGTTAATCAAATCATGTGACCAATTATAGCGCCGCGCGTGACCAATTATAGCGCCGCGCGAGGGCTAGGGCTAGGGCTAGGGGACCAATCAGAAGAATTCTTTGATAAGAACTGCGGGATGGCTCGTATTTTTCAATTAACGAACGCGGAGAATCCTGCTGCCCTGCACTGCCTTACGCAACTCTGTTTCAACCAAAACGTTTATAGCTACTCTCTTCTTGAAACAATTGTGAAGTCTTTGTCAAGCTGCGCTTCTTTGCCACTGCTTTCTAAGTTTATTCAGGTAATTCTGTTATTGTTAACTCTTCATGCCTAATCAGTTAGATGTAATTTCTGCCCTATTTTTCTGTAAAAAGAGTCTGCTCGCTCACCATGCATTTGCGCTATTCGAGCGCACCACTAGTTTATTGGCGGGCGAGCGAAGCGAGCGAGACACTATCAGGGTTAACACAATCGAGATTTCACTATATTTATTTATTGGCGAGCGAGCGTAGCGAGCGAGACACTTACAGGGGTAACAAAATTGAAAATCGGGGATGTTTGTTTATTTATTTATATATATTATGTTTGGACGTATGTATGTCATTTTGTACTTTGACCCTCCGTATTTTTGTGTTCGCTCCGCGTTCGACCCCGTCCCAAACTTCACTAAACAGAATCCTCCGGTTTAGCGACTATTACCCGTATCACCTTAAGAATTGAATTGTTTATCGCTTTGAATTCTTTTGCGGGTGCAGTTAAAACTTGAAAACTTAAGGGACTTCCATTTCTATTCGAGTTAGTGTGGTAGATATAGCTAAAAAATAGGTCATACCCGGAAAAAAAACGTAGAGAAACAATTTTGGTATCATAAAAAGCAGAATTTTTCGCATACTAAGATACCCAAAATCCTCTGAAATCCCTTCCAGGGAAAAAAATATATAGAGTTTTTGCCATGATGAGTAATACTGCCAGTTAATAATGCAGGCCAATGTGTTAATCTAGTGTTAATTACGTGTGAAAATAAAGAAGAGTGCATTATTTGCAAGACTATTGTAGCCATACCAGCTTAATTTGGACCCATCCTTTAACCAGAGGAAGAGGAATTACTGAAACAGTTCGTCTTCAGTGGATCTACAGTATGCATCGTTGTGCTGGAATTCATGATGCAATGACAACTCACAAATACAAAGCACAAGACGAGTGAACAACATGTAGAATTGAGCAGTTCTAGGTGCAGTCGAGACTTTCAAGACCTCTCGAAAATCAAGGAGTGGTTTGATCAGCATGAACCCTTCAATTTGGATGAAGATGGACTATGCTCACTATCATCAGGTTTGACTGCTGTTGATGGAGATGGAATCAACTGTGACAGAACAGAGGAGGTTGGAGCAAGGATTCAAAAGAAGCTTGACCATGTCAGCATCGCACAAGCATCTCTCAAAAGGAAAGATCAAGTCAAGTCTTTGAATCACTTACAACCAGGGATACAAATTGACAAGGAAAAGTGTCTAATAAATCCTACAACCTTGTTTTCACGATTAATAGCCATCATTCAAAGAGAGGAAGATCTATCTCCATACTTCTGTTATGAACTCACTGCATTTCCAACGTCTCTGTTCAAAGATGGCATCATGCGTAAAACACAGAAGTCACAATTAGCCAAAATCATTACCAGTGATGTACAACCAGCTGAGTGTAATGCAAGGACAAAATATGTTATTGATGGAGGAGCACTCCTGCATAAAGTTAAATGGGCAAAGAAAACAACTTACCATGATGTAATCATGCAATATGTGGAGTACGTACATCGCAAGTATGGACATCAATGTTGCATTGTTTTTTATGGCTATGAGGGACCATCAACCAAAAGTCATGAGAATCTTCGCAGAGTGAGAAAAACTTGTGCAAACATCCAGCTTAGTTAAGCCATGGAAGCTCTATTCAATCAGCAAACCTTCTTTTCCAATGAAAGAAATAAAAGTCAATTTATTGCCTTACTGAGTCACTATACCTACAAGCTGGTAATCAGATAGTCCACCAGAGTGCTGGAGATGCTGACACTGAGATAGTTGCTTGTTCCCTTCAGTATGCTACTCAGGGAACTGAAGTAACTGTTGTTGCTGAAGATACAGACATTCTTGTGCTTCTGATGTACCACTGGCAAAAAGAGATGGCAGATATTTACTGCTTATCGGAAAAATAGATCCAGAAAAAGCTTTTGAGGTGAAAGACATCATCACTAGCTGTGGTGAAGTAGTAGTACCACATCTTCTCTTTATTCATGCATGGAGTGGTTGCAATACCACTTCTGCAACTTATAATCAAGGGAAATCAGCCCTGCTAAAGAAGGTAAAGCAATTACCAAAGCTTCAAAAGACCTCACTTCTTATGAGCGACCTTGGGGCAACACAAGAAGAGATAGCTTGTGCTGGATGTGGGTGTGGCCACAAGAGAGAAGAAGAAGAAGAGAGAAGAATAAAGAGAAAGAGAAAATCAAGGAGAACATTGTCATTGTGTGTGTATATCTTATGAGCAGCGTGTGCATAGTTGAGTGTGTGTAATTTCGCGTGTTAGTTTGTGCCCCAGACTTCCGGTGGATCGTCTTTCATTTCATATGTGCGCATGAGTGACAACGAACTCAAATAGCCAGTCACGCATGCGTCTCATCAGTTCACTAATATCAAGATAGATTTAAAACTCTACTTGAACTCTGTGGATTCTGGTGGCAGCGTCGTCAGGAGCGGCTGGCTCGTCCATGAATAAGTTGAGTCAGGGCTTCCGACAACTACTTAACCTACACTGGATGTCAAGTATTTCTTAATTTGTATGGGGGTAAAGCTACAAACAGCTTAACTAGTTTGAGGTATTCAAAGTTCATGGATATGATGTCCAATGGAAAGGTACTAGAACCTGAGCGACTTCCCCCAACTGAAAGAGCAGCCTTTTTTCACCACCTAAGAGTTCACTATCAAGTGGTTGTGTGGACACAACTTTCAGATGATAAGTTGGACCCTATGGAATGGGGCTGAAGCTTCAAGGAAGTGCTCTGATGCCTATTCTGACAGACATAGATCCAGCTCCAGATAAATTGCTAAACTTTGTTCGATGTAAATGCAAAGTCTCCTCCAGAAATCCTTGTGGAACTAATTTGTGTTCATGTCGTAAGAACGGACTGAAGTGTTTATCAGCTTGTGGAGACTGCAGAGGAGAAAATGTATGAATTGTGAAGAAACTGTGTTGGAAATTGTAAATTCAGATGATGACCTGTAAATATTTGTATTGCACTTTTTTTTTAAATTTTTGTCTTAATTTTCACACCTTAATTGTGTTTTAATATAAATATTTCAAATTCCCGTGAGAGGATTTTAGAGGATTTTGGATATGTTAGTCTATGAAAAATTGCGTATTTTTTGATACCAAAATTGTTTCTCTACGTTTTTTTTCCGGGTTAAACTCTATATCTACTACACTATTAGTGGCGGTGGTAAGTCAATGCGCTCTTTGTCATGGTTATAAGCCGTGCCAACAGTATTTACTTGAAATACATTGTCCACTAGACTACCGCGAAGGTAAGTCAGTGTAGGTGCATGTCCAGTTGTGTCAAAACATTGTGTGTTACAACCACTACTTAGCTAAAGAATATCACAAAGAAAACTTTTAAATGAAGTGTATTGTTTTGTTGTTGTTTTTTTCTTCAATTCAAGCAGTTGCAGAGAGTTGTTATGGCACTGAAATCCCTTTACCCTGTATGCTAAATTTACAAACTGGACCTTATTTTCAGTAGCTTCAGTGTTAGAAGTCAAAATCATTCATATAAAAATAGTATAGTCTTTAGGCTCGCTCGCCATTCGTGCTCAAGCACATCACTAGTTTATCTGTTTATGGGGTACGTGAGACTTCTGTTTTAGCCCGCGCCTCTAATTACGTAAGTTAGGTAAAGCGTTCGCAGTTCCAGTATTTTTCAATTAACGAGCGCGGAGAATCCTGCTGCACTGCCTTATGCAACTCTGTTTCAACCAAAACGTTTATAGCTACTCTCTTCTTGAAACAATTGTGAAGTCTTTGTCAAGCTGTGCTTCTTTGCCACTGCTTTCTAAGTTTATTCAGGTAATTCTGTTAGTGTTAACTCTTCATGCCTAATCAGTTAGATGTAATTTCTGTCCTATTTTTCTGTAAAAAGAGTCTGCTCGCTCACCATGCATTTGCGCTATTCGAGCGCACCACTAGTATGTATATATGTGTGTAAGGATGGTACGTATGCCCCTGTGTGCAGAAGTGTGAGAACATTCCTGCGAAAACGCTTGCTTTTCAAGAAACAAAAATTTGCTGCGACCTGTTACTATGGCATTGAAAACCCTTTACCAGATTTAAATTCAAAACTTCGCCGTTTTAGGGGGATACGGAGTGTTGTCAAGAGTCGTTGGTAGTCAGAATGCCGTAGTATTAATGCTAAGGAACCTACTACTACTCGAGGGAAGCTGAGCTAAGTACGTAATTCCATATTTGTTAGCTAAATATGCAAAAAATAACTCTGGCCTTTCTTTTTTGTAGCTAAGAGCTTGTTATCAACAGTGACTGGTGAATTCAAATAGTCAGAATGACTCAAATTTGGTACTACAAAAGTTACCGCTGCTCAAGAAAATGAGGTAAGAAAGTAATTTTTGTATTTGTGTGCTAAATTTGATTGTCTTTTTTTTTTTGTAGGTGAGAGCTTGTTGTATTGATAACTTCTGTAGTATCCAATTGAAGTTACTTTGACCGTCTGAATTACCTTGAATTCTTGACAACAAGCTCTCACCTACAACAAAAAAAAGACAATCAAATTTAGCACACAAATACAAAAATTACTTAAGCCCAGTTGAGCTTAAACCTTTTTGAGCTTAGGCCCAGGTTTGTCAAGGGCTTGAAGAAACTTGAAGCCCATTTCATAAAAATGGTCAAGAGCTTGAGCTTGGACTTAAGCTCTATCACAAAATATTGGGCTTGAGCTTAAGCTCAATTGATTGATAGTTGTTTGCTGAATGGAAGCAAATAATCAATATTAGTAGAACATAACAGTTTCCCATTTTACCTAATAGGCTATTAGCCACAACCAATATTAGTAACTTTTATTAATAAAGTCATTTCCTTTTTGTTTATTGAATTATGTAATTTTCAATGTTCTTTCACAATAAAAAGATTAATAAAATCATTTTCTTTTTGTTTATTGAATTATGTAATTTTCAATGTTCTTTCACAATAAAAAGATTAATAAAGTCATTTCCTTTTTGTTTATTGAATTATGTAATTTTCAATGTTCTTTCACAATAAAATGATTAATAAAGTCATTTCCTTTTTGTTTATTGAATTATGTAATTTCAATGTTATTTCACAATGTTATTTCACAATAAATGAATAATAAAGAATTTCAACTTCTCAATAGAACTTGAGCTTGGACTTAAGCCTTTAAATAAAGACTTGAGCTTGGACTTAAGTTCTTAATTACAGGGCTTGACCCAAACACTGGTTCAAAGTCAATTACCATTATGTTTTGCTGTTGTTTATTGTTTATTGTTGCTATTTGTAGATCACTGCTGACATGAGTGATGAACAGTTCAAATCATCCTGGCTGTATGAAGAATTCCTGAGCATCTTCATTCATTCATGAACAGTTAATTCTTCACCTATCACACAGATACAATGTCACATCACGGACCAATATTTATTGCATTTGCTGATTACTGGAATAAATTTTATACACTAAAATATATGGCTACAAAGCGAGTATTGTGAACGTCATTTGGAGTGTTCTAGTTTAAGGGAGTATCACAACACCCCATTGGTAGAGTATCAATAACACCATATTTGGTGCATTATGAGCTCTGATAGGGGTGTAGTAGAACACTTGGTCCTTGAACATGGGCATATCACAACACTCCATTTGGTATAATGAAGGGTGTACAGGGGTGTAACTGAACACTTCCTCTAGGTGAAATGGAAACACCCCATGAGGAGTAGTACAGCCAGTGTTACCTGGACAACTCAAAATGGGATTCCAATGCACCCCATTTTTAACAGTGTAGTGCACACTAGCTACTACGCATGATGACATCTAGCATAGATTAAGGCACTTATTTACACTCAAAGATTAGAAATAGAATAAACTACTCACTACACTCTGTCCAGTGATATGGCACAGGCTTTATCTTCACTGCTTCTGTCTCTGAAGATAAATTAACCTGCTCAATAAATGTTACCATATCACACTCTGATTCAGGTAATAAGTACTATATATATATAGTACTTAATATATATATATATATATATATATACTTATTTCATGAGTCAGAGTGTGATACAGCAAAATATTTTATGAGCAGGTTAATTTATTTTCAGGAGCCAGAGGCGAGAGTGAAATATCCAGCCACATCACTCTGATGAAGATATCTAGCATGGAATATATATATACATATATATAAAATATTATATAATATAATATAATATAATATAATATAATACATACATACATAAACTGGAACTATGAACGCTTTATCTAACTTACGTAATTAGAAGCGCGGGCGAAATATTTTGACGTATGCATACATACCTATATAATCTGAATCTCAATTGAACACGAATGAGAGTCCGCTTCGCTCGCTCGCTGAATTATTCTATTTATGGATGGGTTCTGTTGCTGAAGGAAGAAGGAAGAGAGAGACCTTAGTTGAAAGAGACCTTAGTTGAAGAAAGAAGGAAGAGACCTTAGTCGTCGTTTTCTTGGGTGTGCGTAATGCCTCGGAAGAAAAATCGGAATCGTAATTGTACAGGTAATGTCTGAGGAAGGGGTAAACCTTAATTTTTTTTGAATGATATTGTAATAAGGATTGATAAATCAATGGATTGTCTTTAGTGAAGTATGGATTAGAGTTGATCACCAAGCGAAGATGTGAGGATCAAAGTACAAAATGAAATACATGTACATTATGTCCGAACATATATCAGTGTAGTGGGTAGAGAGTCTGGATATTGCTCGTAATTTTTCACTGCTCTCATGAGATAATTTACTTTTTTGTTAATCCAGTTGTAAATTGCTGCACGTGTACACTCATCTCAATGTATATAGTCCCACCCTCTAACTCTAAATGTTCCCCCTCCCTAGCGGAATTTTCAGCATCAAACCTTGTATATATAAACAAACAATTGCATAACCCCTGACAAAGAACATTTGAATAGTATTAATTTAATTGGCGAGCAAGCAAAGCGAGCGAGACACTATACAGTTGTATATATTGAGAATAGGGATATTTGTTTATATTATGTGGGGACGTACGTATGCCATTTGTATTTTGACCCTCATGTATTTTTGTGTTATCTCGGTGTTCGACCCCATCCCAAACTTCACTAAACAGAATCCTGTGGTTTATCAATCATTACCCCTATCAGCCTAGAAATTGAATTGTTTACCGCTTTGAATTCTTTTGGGGTTGCAGTTAAAACTCAAAAACTTACTGGAGAGTTCTATTTGAGTTAGTGGCGGTGGTAAATTAATACGCTTCTAGTCATAGTTATAACCACAACGCAACAGTATTTACTTGAAAATTTCATTGTTCACTGGACTAACCACGACAGTTAGTCTTGCGTAGGTACGTTTAGTTGTGCATTACAACTGCTACTTAGCTAAAGAATAAGAATATCACAAAGAAAACGTTTAAATAACGTGAATTGTTTGTTTGTTTTTTGTTGCTGTTGTTTTCAATTCAAACAGTTACGGGGAGTTATTACTATGGCATTGAATCCACTTTACCGTATATACGTAATTTAAAAACTAACTTTTTTAGTAGCTCGAGTATTAGAAGTACAAATCAATCGTTTAACAATAGTGTAGTTTAGGCTCGCTATGTAAGTTTCAGAATTGTATTGTATTCAATTGATATACAATAAAAACATATCACTTTATTGCCACTCATATAGAAGAGTATTTAATATAGTTGTAACATATCAAATATTTAGGGTTTTTAAAGTCATCTATGTACCTCATGTATTATAGATGGCCATCGCGAACACAGAGCTCAGAAACCATCGCCTGTAGCAATTGATGGAAACAGGGACCAAATTCGGCAAGGTATGTTATGCAGCTAGCTATATTTTTAAAGTCATCTATGTACCTCATGTATTATAGATGGCCATCGCGAACACGGAGCTCAGAGACCATCGCCTGTAGCAATTGAAAGAAACAGGGACCAAATTTGGCAAGGTATGTTATGCAGCTAGCTATATTTTTAAAGTCATCTATGTACCTCGTGTATTATAGATGGCCATCGCGAACACGGAGCTCAGAGACCATCGCCTGTAGCAAATGAAAGAAACAGGGACCAAATTCGGCAAGGTATGTTATGCAGCTAGCTATATTTTTAAAGTCATCTATGTACCTCATGTATTATAGATGGCCATCGCGAACACGGAGCTCAGAGACCATCGCCTGTAGCAATTGAAAGAAACAGGGACCAAATTCGGCAAGGTATGTTATGCAGCGCTATATTTTTAAAGTCATCTATGTACCTCATGTATTATAGATGGCCATCGCGAACACGGAGCTCAGAGACTATCGCCTGTAGCAATTGAAAGAAACAGGAACCAAATTCAGCAAGGTATGTTATGCAGCTAGCTATATTTTTAAAGTCATCTATGTACCTCATGTATTATAGATGGCCATCGCGAACACGGAGCTCAGAGACTATCGCATGTAGCAATTGAAAGAAACAGGGACCAAATTTGGCAAGGTATGTTATGCAGCTAGCTCTATTTTTAAAGTCTTCTATGTACCTCATGTATTATAGATGGCCATCGCGAACACGAAGCTCAGAGACTATCGCCTGTAGCAATTGAAAGAAACAGGGACCACATTTGGCAAGGTATGTGATGCAGCTAGCTATATTTTTAAAGTCATCTATACCTCATGTATTATAGAAGGCCATCGCGAACACGGAGCTCAGAGACTATCTCCTGCAGCAATTGAAAGAAACAGGGACCAAATTCGGCAAGGTATGTTATGCAGCTAGCTATATTGTTAAAGTCATCTATGTACCTCATGTATTATAGATGGCCATCGCGAACACGGAGCTCAGAGACCATCGCCTGTAGCAATTGAAAGAAACAGGAACCAAATTTGGCAAGGTATGTTATGCAGCTAGCTATATTTTTAAAGTTATTTATGTACCTCATGTATTATAGATGGCCATCGCGAACACAGAGCTCAGAGACTATCGCCTGTAGCAATTGAAAGAAACAGTAACCAAATTCGGCAAGGTATGTTATGCAGCTAGCTATATTTTTAAAGTCATCTATGTACCTCATGTATTATAGATGGTCATCGCGAACACGGAGCTCAGAGACTATCGCCTGTAGCAATTGAAAGAAACAGGAACCAAATTCGGCAAGGTATGTTATGCAGCTAGCTATATTTGTGTGAGTAATAGCATGGGTAACTGCTATTCGGAATTAATAGCACAAGTAACATGATTGAAATAGTACGAAGCGAAGCCTAGTGCTATTTCAATTGCTTTACAAATGCTATCACTATGCAAATAAGGCAGTATAAACCATCTTATTACTATCTTGTAACTCTCTTATACTAATAGTATAAGAAGAATATAAGAAAAGTATATGTAATACACATTCAGCTTATATGTATCTTATTGGTTGTTATAAGCTATATATGTAATATATAAGCTTTTTATAATAGGAATAGGATAGAGTATATTCAGCTTATTTCTAAACCAAAATATAAGCAGGCTTCTTATAATAGTGCTTATATCATAGAATAATAATTTTTAATGGCAATAATTATTTCATTAACTAGTGATGGGCTTCAGCACAAATAGTGAGCAAGCTGATCTGACTGAAATTTAAATTTGAATGCAACCTGCTAATAATTTTTATTAGTTAAAAATATTTTTGTTTAGTTTATTGCTATTCTTTAGCAACACACAACACTTTTATACACACTTGTTCTCTGGATATACCAGCACAAAAACTACATTGTATTCTCTTCATAAATTGACTATTGGACAATGGATTTTCAAGGGGTAAGCAATCAAATTTCCAAGGATGATACAGGTAAGGATAAAAAAAACTAATGGTTTTTGTTTAAGCTAGTCGCCTTTACAAAGTAGGCTTCATTCAAAATGCTCTATTGTACAAGAGCTCTAGTAGATATAGCATTACGTTGCATTCTCTTACTGACTTGACTATTGGAAAACGGATTTTCAAGTAAGAAATAATCTGTTATGTAACAGCACACTAACAAAGTTAACTTACCACAGCCGCTAAAAGAATAAATGAACTAAGCTAATTTGGAAGACCATACTGCAAATGTCTCTCCCATTCTGTCTCCATAGCTCTTTGCCATTTTTTTCCTTTTCCTAGCATTATTTCAAAGCATTTTCTCTCAAATTTCTTGCGCCCATGCTAATATTTACGTTTTTGAGTAGCCTCCAGGGGTGGACATGCATTGACTCTTTGAACTTTGCCATATATATATATATATATATATCAAAATCTCAATTGAGATTCATTAGTGAGAGTCTCACTTCACTCGCCCAATTATTAATAATTGTTATCATTATAAAATGAATCATATCAAGACAGTCTCAAAAATTGATGTAATTGTTTGAAATAATATTTAAGTGTTTAAAAGTTAATTTTCATCAGTCTTTGCCAATCAACAGCCATACTTGACAGCCACGAGGAAAATCTGTATGGGAAACCAGAGATACCTTTCAGCTCTCGGATGACTTTTCTTTCATCCACCTCCTTCAACATCATTTATGCCTCAGCATTCACAACTCTGTACACACAAATAACAATAACAAATTAAACATACTCTATTAATAGTGGCAAACAAACATATCTAAATCTGAATGTTCAGAGTAAATTATTAGCATGCCAATAAACATAGCATGTGTGAAGTAAAATACATAATACTATGTACAAACAAAATAAAAACCCATACACACTTGATACATACACATCACAAGGACATCTAAAAACACACATGAATATGAACACATACAGTAGAAGACAAAAAAAAATTCCGAATTCTGTTCCGTAGAACGGCCATCGCACCGATTAAAAAACCGGGAAAAAACATGCCGTTTGATTAAAAAAAATGGCCTTCCTTTAATCTTTTTCGTTCATTTTATGTCTCGCTCAAAGAAACATAAAAAATCATTTATCCGATAAAACGTTCTGATTTTTTTGTTTACAGGTTCCTGAAGTGGAGCTTTTCGGGTTAAAAAATTTGAAGCTGTCCTATTCAGAGTTGTCTTGCGGAGAATGTTAATACGACCACCGCATAGTATCGATTATTTCTCGATGTTAGGGCCTTCTCGGGCTTAGATTCTTTACTACTGGAGGTCCATCAGTAGGTGACAGAAGACCTACGAAGGTGGGACCTCACTTTAGCTCTGTGCCCGTTGGAACTTTGGTCTGCAGCTTTATTGAAGCAAGTTAAACTTTTGTATGATATTTTTTCCACTATTCCCGTAGCGTTTAATGGTCGGTACAAGGCCTTAGCTTGCTGATATAGCTATAGAAGAGTTTCTAGCTAGAAAACATCTGTGAATTGATGAAAAAGCTTCACAGTTTTTTACCATTTTAGTAAAAAGTGTTGGCCATTTAGTCAAAACAGTACGGAATGCAATGATAAAAAACTACGGTGAAAAACTACCATTTTACGGCCGTACTACAGAACGGAATTTGGATGTCTCCTACTGTACATGATGTGTATAAATCTAACAGCGAACACACGCACATGATATGTATAAATCTAAAAGCGAACACACACAAATGAATAAATCTAAAAGCGAACACGTACACATGATATGTATAAATTTAAAAGCCAACGCATGATTCTGGATGTGTAAATTCCCAGAAGCCGAGGTTATTGATCTTGATCTGGAGGACCACCCCACAGCAGGGGATTGTATACAGCAGGCTAGTATCAAAGGCTGTGCACAACTTTCGTTTGTTCCTGTTATGTCTGTAAGCTCCTCAACCTCACCAAAGACAAAAGGAGGGAGGACCACTCTAGTTACAGTAACTAAAGCTATTCCACAAACAGGATTCACAAGGATTGTTAGAGATTAATTCTCTATTGAAGCCTTTCTTTTTAACATCTTATTATAAATTTTTTACATGTGACTAATTGTTCCAAATAACGCACACTAGTGTGCGTGTATTAGAAATAATAGTATGAATGTATGTTTATAAATAAATAATTCCATGATACAGAAGTAATAATTTACTCGCATGAGTGAAACTTAGTTATTTCAGGCGTTTGTTGGGGTAAAGCCAAACAACGCACACACTGTGTATAAATATAAGAGCGAACCACACATGGTTTGCATCAATTAAAAGCTAACACACACATGATGTTTACAAATCTAAAAGCGAACACACATGGTGTGCATCAATTAAAATGAACACACATGATGTGTATAAATTTAAAAACCAACACACACAAGTCTAGTATAATTGTGCAAGCTCACATGGTGTGTACAAGAGTATGTGGCGAGTCAGCGAACTTTGAACTTTCATTACAGTACATCATTATCAATTTCTACGTGTGTTGTGCGTCTTGTAGAATTATTACATTTTCTGATAAGAAAGTCAGTTCTAGTTGGGGTAGCTTAGTTAGTTAGTTGTGGG
>WLWD01000548.1_pt1 | contig 56899 bp, 49 predicted proteins | sample 6712731 | NCBI WGS metagenome assembly WLWD01 (sample SAMN12718690, study PRJNA576275) | sponge metagenome | isolation source: marine sponge | host: Mycale hentscheli | place: New Zealand: South Island, Marlborough, Capsize Point | collected 2014-11-01 | reverse complement strand
CATTAACCAGGAGTTTTATTCTGGCAAAGCAAATAAAGTGCAGTGTGGTTATAGATAGATGATTGTCCAATCAGATCATTATTTAGTTTTCCACTGCTGTGGTATTGCAAAATAATCAAAAGACTGGGATGTGGTATTAAATGCATGTATTTTACCGTATAAAGGTATTCATAGTAAATTTATTCACCTAATACTTTAGTAGTTAGACACATGTAAGGTAAAAGGTGCATTATGTGAGTGAGAATAAATTTAACCGGATAGAAGACGTATAAAATATTTCGTTCTAATATAAAATGACATCTGCATACACGTTTTACAGTTTATCAGTATGGAAAATTATCTATTTATATGATTAAATCATTGTATACATTATGTTACCACATGAACAATCGTAACGCATCACTTTATATATATTGTTAATATTTTTCTTACACATTTTTCGTCCATATTGACTGCTGGGCATGAATCTTTGCGACGATCCTTACTAGATGCCACCATATTATTATTATTTTTATCCGATGAATTTGGAAACACACTTTTCCCATCAGGATCTTTTAGAAGACCAGCCATCTAGATAATCAAAATAAAATAAAGTTAATTGGAAAAATATCACAATAGTCTTGAGGCAATATGTACAATTAGTTAGTTAATTACTTACTGGAGGAAAAAAAACAAGAATTAGTATTACTGTAGTTCCAACGAATAAACAGAAACTGAACAATACTGCGTACACGTTTACAAGTCTCATGATAGTATAAGTTGAAACAATGATGATCGAAGTGATAATGCTTGTAACATATATAGCAGTAATAATATATTTAGCATCATTTAATCCTTTGATCTCTACTTTTCTGATGGAAATGGCCAGCACAAGTGCTATTATTTGTAGAATTGCTTTGTAACCATACAATACTCCCAATGTAATAAAACGAAGATTTGAATTGCATACATACACGTAGTTTCGAAAAATTTCTCTGTATTTCTAACAGATAACAGAATGTTAATTGCAATATAAGTTTTTTACACACTTCAAAAACTTACTCCTACAGTTTCTTCAAACATTTCTTGACTTGAAACACGATATGAATTTAGTTGGTTATAAGCATGTTCAACGATTATAAAGATAGATAAAATAGTAATGTCTACCACCACAAGTAGTAGAACAAACATAACTAACTTCCAGTCGTTTAAAGGCTAGTAGAAATAAAAACAAAGGTGAAAAACTAATATGATGTAAATTATACAAACAATAATGTACCCTTTTGTTTGAAGTAGGATTGCTGAATATGTAGTAAACTCTGCACATTTTAACCAAAATTGTTCCATAGCACAATGAATAACCTATACTAATTAACCAAGGATCCACCTAAAATTAACATGAATTTTTCATTTATTAAATTAATAATCTAGCAAAATCACTACACTTACGTTGCATAGCCACTGCTCAGTAACATTGTCATTAGACGGAATAATGTGGACAAACATATTTAGATATAGAATCAATGCCCCTAATCCAATTACCAAATTCAAATATGGACTAGTAAGACGAATCAATCTATACAACATAAGCAATGTGAAATTAGATTTGCTTTAAATACTTTATCCTCTCTGTTTTATTAATTTTAAACATAATAGAGAATTAAAGAAATAATTAGCTTTTACTGAGAATAAAATTCAAGATCGTTTGCTTATTGCTTAAGTGTTCCACCACCCAATTAACTACTACTAAACAATTAAGCATCAACAATGTGGTTTAGAATCTGATACCCATAGCTGCCAATTAAATATTCATTTTCTATTTTAAGAAATCGTGACAAGAAATGGAAAACATTATGGGCTAAATAATAAAAAATGCTGCCTCAAAAGTATACATAGACAACTGAAGCAGAATTGTAAATTAGTGTATTATGAATGTATTGTCAATTGTTTGCAAATTCTTATTATCAACACAGTTTTAGAGATTAATTTATTTAATCTTTTCAGGCTGTGAACTTTAATATTTATATACTGAGTGGACAAAATTACTAAACTTGTGATAAGAAAATTGATTTCGTAAATGTTTTACCTCTCATTTCTGTGTATTAAATTCCAAGTAATACATACTATTGACAGACCAATGCCCAATACAGCCAGCAAGGAGAATATCACTGTCACAGCTACATGTACTGCTACTATTCTTTCTGTTACCACTCCATCATAGGGAATGCCCTCTAAAATAAAATATATAGAGTCACAATGGCCAACTATAACTAACTGCATTTATAATATCATTCTCATAGTTGTTTGGCGTTTTTTCCTTTATTTAGTTTTTTGTAGTGCATTATTCTTGCATGGGTTAAAAATATTAGTATTTTCTTTAGTATTAACTAAAATTTATTTATATATATAATTATACACATAAAATCATATAAAATAATCAAACTATTAAATACCTGGCCATATTTCATCTGCATTTTCTAAATATACGACTTTGAAAGCACTAATGTTGTGCCAAAATACCTTCGCAATCAGCTTAGAAATTATTTGATCACCTGTTCAATCAAGAAAACATTTTACAATTACATATTTGGTACACGTTACAAAAATAATTACCTTTGTACACGTACTGCGAAATATCTATTGTGTCAACTCTTCTACTTCCATTCTCATTAAATGACACACTTCCCTGATAACAAAACACATTTTTGTACCTGAATCTCAGTTAATGCATTCATTGCTCGGTATAAAAATATATGGAACTCATTCTTGATATCTAGTATTAATTTTATATTCATTTTATGAATAAATTATAAGTAATGCTATAGTTGACATTTATCTAACAATGCATATGTAACACATTGGCAAAATATAATTCTTTGCACAAGTGAAATACTTAGACAGATTTTATGCATATGTAAATTTGTACACATAAACAACAAAACAGCATTAAAAAAAACATTTTTATTATTAGTAAGAACTCACTACGATTCCTTCATAATTTGTTTCTAAAAGGTGGTTGAAAAGAATTTCTGCAAGCAAAGAGTTCTTATAGCTGAAGTTTTGCAACCCAAAAGTTGTGTTTGTGTTCATAGGTTGAACAAACGTACGTAATGCTTCTTCTATAGAACTATTCACATGTATGTCTAAATAATTATATACAGTTCTGAGTTATAAAATTGATTATTATTGTATTAATCAAATTACACGTAATTATAATGAACTATAGACAATGGACAAAATGGCAGAAAGAAACATAAGACACTTAAGTCTTCTAATTTTTTTATTCATACATTGACTTAGTACTCATTTGTTCATTTGTTCAAGTATTGGTGAACTAAATGATTACCATAGTATTATGTAGTATTTAGATATGAGAATGTAGCAACTTTGCCAATATTCAACTCAATTACTCTGTTAAAACAAGACGTTTAAAGAACACCTAGTCAGGTGTTTACTCGGAGGCGCCGTCTGGACGCCCAACTTTGAGCCCTTGTAACTTCCACACTAATACATTTTTATACCAAATGAGCATGTATAATTGATAGCTTATACCTACTAGTTTCTTCATTTAAAATATATGTTAGTAATGACTAACTATGGAGACAATATTAAGCTTTAAACTGGGTTGTCCAGGAAGTGCCTCCTATTCAGCACCAAACTAAGTTCTCAAAACTCCTCTTTTTTAACAGTGTACCTGTAAGTGTCTTGTTAAGTGCAAAGGCTAGTATCCATATTGCATCATAGCATAGAGACGAAATAAATAATTTTGAAACATTTAGTTGAGAAGCTTGAATGTAGGAATTGTAGAGTTCGTCAACCTGTGCTGCTGTCTATCGAAAAAACAACAACAAACACTTGAGTTACATATTTTTTAACTTTCTTTCTACAAATACTGACAGATCAATGCTAAAAAAAACAATTTTGTTTCCATAAAAAAAACCTTCATATGACTACAATATTGTACAGATGTAGTTTCCTGAATTTATTACATGAATCATATGGCTGTAGTTAAAAATAATGTGGGGAAAATATAGAATATTCTGTAGTCAGCAATGCTATCTAGGAAAATTCATATTTTCTGAACCTTTCCAGCACAGGATAGGGCTAAATATTTTAAACATAGGATATTTAATATTATCCTGACTGGACACTATTCATACTATACAGTTATGAAACTGGTCAGTTGTATTCTATCTAGTTACTCAACTGATCTAACTGTTCCAAAAACATTTCCCTGTACAAACGATGTTGTAAAAAGGAAAATATTGAAAGCTGTTATAACATAACTATTTTTCTTTCTATTAGAAACCAATGACTCGGCAGTATTTAGATTGTCTAAGTTTCATGTTAAAAAGTATACAAATGTTGCTACTGAGGTCAAAGTGTATCTGTGTATTTTGTTTGGAGTCAATCCTTTTTAATGAAATGAAAAACATACAGAGAAGACTGCTGTACTAAAATTTCTTTTGGTCTCTAATAAGCCAAGCCTGGTAGAGAGGCTGCTTATATATAGGTGATGCATCTTAACTAGCATATTATTAGAAGCTGAAACTAGTTGTCACATACAAGTTATTATTATAATTGGATCTGTAATAAGACTATAAAGATCAGTCCTCTTAGAGTAGCATGGGAAGTATTGGGGTGGCCCCTTTGAGAGTTATAATTGAATGGGCCATTGGCCCCCTGCCCCCCTAGCTATATTTTCATGATGTGCGGCCTAGAACTTTGAGAACTAAGGTCACTACTTTTAAATGACACCCATGAATGTAATGATACAAGTACACGAAGGTCAAATTTGAGTTGGAGTGACAAGTACTTCTGAAATTGTGAGGGAGAAGAATAGTCATGTTAGCTAATCTGTAAAGTTTGTAGTTTTCATCAAAATAAAGCAAATTGGAATAATCAACACTCATTTTAACCATTGCTCTATTTTTTTGTATATAATTATTATAATTTTTTATGTACAACATGACCTAATACCTGTTGCCACATAGGAAAAGTAGTACTGGAGAGATCTATGAAGTGGCATGATCGTATAATAGTCCAGTGGGAAATTGTACTTTTGATGCAATATTGTGACAGAGTGGACCAAAGCATGAAACTTAGCACAGTGTTTGTTGAAGGTATGTACAGCAATATTAGAAGGGGTGCCATCCAGCCTTTACAAAAATATGTTTTACAAGAAACTTTGGTCAATATAATTGGCGATACCCGCGAATTTTTTTTGCGTGCCCAATACAATTATTATAGCGAAAAGGAAAAAAATGGCGATATTACAGGCAGCTAGACTATTTAATAGAACTAGCTACCCTGATAGCTAGCCAGGTGTAGCAAGTTTCAGATAATTTACGGTGTCTACCTGTGGAGCCTTCAAGTGGTTACTGAACTGAATGAGGGTGACTGAACAAGGAACTTTGTATAAACAGATGATACAGAACATGAGATCATTGTGTGGTGGGGCACAGCCCCTGGGAATGTTAGTTGGTGTTGGACAATTTCTGTGACATGTGAGTTGTACTTGGGAGGAGTGAAGGTATAGTCATAATTGAATTAGTGGTGCCTCCAGAATGACTGCCACTAATTCAATTATGACTACACCTTCACACCTCCCTCACAATTTCTGTGATATGTGAGTTGTACTTGGGAGGTGTGAAGGTGTAGTCATAATTGAATTAGTGGCAGTTATTCTGGAGGGCCACTAATTCAATCATGACTACACCTTGACACCTCCCAAGTACAACTCACATGTCACAGAAATTGTCCAACACCAACTAACATTCCCAGGGGCTGTGTCCCACCACACATTGATCTCATGTTCTGTAGTTTGTACAAAGTTCCTTGTTCAGTCACCCTCATTCAGTTCAGTAACCACTAGAAGGCTCCACAAGCCGAAATATTATGGTTTTATTCTACTGAAATAAATTCTCTGAAACTTACTACACCTGGCTAGCTATCAGGGTAGATAGTTCTATTAAATAGTCTAGATGCCTGTAATATCAGGTGACTCCTAATCATTAACATTAAAGTATTAAACCACAATACATTATATTAAACAATTTATATTGAGCTCTTTTACATAATTAACTGTTAATCAAAATTTCACACTTTCAAAAATTTGTTTTAATTAAACAATTTTTTTTGGCACCCCTTCTGATACTGTTATATATGCCAAACCGAACCTGCATACCAAGTTTCATGCTTTGGTCCACTCTGTCACAATAATATTTCTTATCTGCTGGACTATAAATGTTATACTTGAGTGAGGGAACAATAGTAGCCAAGTCAATTTTCAGTTTGACCCTAAAAATATTGCTGTAAAAGGTTTTTGACAGATTGTGGTCTTGTTTCACATTATGTTCAACATAATCAGATACAAACATAAAGAAGAAAACTTTTTTACCAAAGTAAACAACTACAAGAAGACCTGATGATGAAAGTGTTTACGTTTCCTTTTAGGACTCCCCACAAAAAGATCTGATAATAACAATACTTCAAAATCATTTCACTCCATTTGAGATAACAATGTCTAGGTATCAACATGTTTTGGATAAGCATTCATTCTTGCTAAAGAAAACTTAAGTCTTTCACAGTAGCTTACCTGAATCAACTATTTTGGTATGAACTGTTGTGTAACTGGATAGTTCACTATATAACTGCCCAACTTGTCACATAACCATGTATCATCACACATATGTATAATGCATATAAACTTAAAACACCTTAAGTACTGTCTCGCCAGCTTAACTATTCATAAGTAAAAAAAAATACAAATAAACCATTTCTTAATCTTATAGAAGTACATATGTGACATACGTATTGGCTATCTCCAACTGATGAAAAGTTTACTGGCTCAAGTCCCGCACTCAAAATAGACAATGTATAAGGGATTAGGGACTTCCTCTGTTCTGAATTACAATTATATATTCGCTGAAGTTCCTCTTGGTCTTGTTTATTTCCCTCCCACCAGTTGTTTGGGTACCATCCATTGATGAGGAATAAATTTTGAGGATACTTAAAATGTTCCTTAGCATTGTATGCCTGCAATATCAAAGATATAAGTTACCATCTCCAAATTTAAATCATTGAGTATGTTCAAGTTCAGTATATAAGAATTTGATTAGTATATAAGTCTAGAATTACTGAGGTTCCAACTAGTGTTGCTGGAATTTTTTATTATTTATAACATTTCAATAATATTTACCTTGCATAATATTTGTCTTGCATATGGGGCATACATACTCAGCACATATATTCTATTATCTGGATCCTGTAAAGCACACGATTTAGTATCAATAAAATTTGTCAATAAATGTACATGTTAGTATAGGAGTACCACAGAAAAGGGATCCACATCTGGCTCATATCTAATCTCAGTGAAGTTTATTTTTTCTGTTGTTAGAAGTCTCTTCAGTTCATTCATAGTCTATTGAAACTAATATAATATAAATAATTAATTTTAATTTTATTACAACAACTCACCCTAGTAAAGAGGAATTCATCTTCAACTACTATTGACACTTTCCGCCATTTTGACTTGTGTATAATACCAAAGTAACCATAGGCTAGGCTAATATCTGCAGGGAATACTTGGAAATGCTTACGAAATCTTCTTCTATTACTTAGTTCTGTAGATGCAGAACTGCACGATACCTGAATCAAATTTATATGTATTATGTGCAGCCAAATAGTGAAATGGTTTACCAACAAATATAACATAATGCAATAACAATTTGTCTTTACTAATATTGATGAATTTAGCTGCTCCACACACATCAAATTATCACATATGTGCATTTCAAAAATCATACTAAGAACTAAAATTTTTATGTCCACTAAAATGTTAACTCCTTAATATGCTGATTCTAGCTACCCACTATTAAGTTAATTGTAGCTAGAATGATTCTACTTAGACAATTTAAAGTGATTTTCTATATTATTGTTGTGACCAAGGGCAGCACATGCATACATGAGGTACATTCACAAGGATCATATAAACTGTAAAAATCATTGTTGGAAATAACACAGAAGAAACTAAAAATATGACTAGCTGTACCCTCATTAGATATAAGTCTTAATCAATCCAGTGAATGTGATGAAACTGAATAAAAATCAATAAATGCAGACTTAACTACAATCTCCTCAACCTTCATAAAGACACTGTTTTAAATTATTCCAAGATTTGCAGTATTTATTTTTGCATCTAGGCCCCTTAGGTACATTTATACTTGAATTAGACCTCTAAGATTCTAAAGGTACCATATATCATTGATATTCTGCATAATGGTAAGGAGAATCGATATGTAATAGTGAAACTAAGAGCAGTTGGTAATTTAATACTTTTAGCTGAGTAGCATTAAAATTAGATATATAAATTCAAAATACATTTCAGCTAAACTCCACCTGGACTCCGTTCCTATAAAAACTTTAGCATCAATTGACCCATGGCTAAGTGCATTTTTCTCGTTGACACTTTTGTTTATAAATGGTCATTATATACACTTCACAACTTAAGTAGGCTTACGAGCCGAAATGTTTTGTGAATTTATATATATATATAATTTTAATGCTACTAAGCTAAAAATATTGAATTACCAGAAATAAAGTTGCAATCAAAATCTACAACAAGCTAAAACTTAAGTTTTGTAGTGAATGCTCAAGGTAATGTCTAACAATTACATTCAAAATAGGGTAGGTCTTAGATTATGTGACATTGGTAACAGCTTGGCATGCTAGAGTCTCTTTCTCCCAATAATATTTTTGTTTTCAGAAAAAACATTTTGATATTGTTCAAATTAAGCGATACTCAAGAAGGAAACATAATAAGCCATGTAGTGTACTTTCTATTTCAGTAATGCTATTTTGTGTGATGAACATGTAAAAGCACAATTTTTAATAGCGCTAGTATTATTAAATAATATTTTAAATTTACGAAAAAATTTAAAACGAAAACATTCACAGCAGAAAAGTGTACATTGACAACCACAACAAAATCATAAATATTAGTGTTTAATCAGCTGATAACTAGCTTGATAACCTCTACAGTCATGTCAATTTTTTGTCAACTCTAATTATTATCAACACCGTTAACCAATTTTGTTATGGTTGACCTCTTTTCAGGCAGTGATTATGTCAATAGTGGTTAATGATCTTGAGGTCATTACAACAAAAATCTATGTAGTGACACCTGGATGCTTTGAGTACTTGTCCATGCCTATATATAAAATGTATTTCATTTTATAACATTAGCTATGTATATAAATAAATATAAGTATTTATTCCACCCTAGATATCTTCACAATGATATTTTTAGGTACTTGACCATGAAATAACTCATGATATTTCACACACACTGTAATGCTGTATTGGCAAGCTGCATTACTCTAGTAGTTACAGCAACCAGGCCTTGGTTACTACTTTCCCAGTTTTGTACAGCTACCTTTCTCACCCTATGGCCAACTTCACACCTTGTGAGTTAATGTCCTAATACAAACTATGGTAGTGAAGATATCTAGGGTAGAATAACCCACTTATCATGCTCTTCAGAGTGATATGGCAAGATATTTCACTCTCAGGCTTTATTTTCACTCTCCTCTGGCTTGTTAAAATTAATTAGCCTGCTCATGAAATATTTTTCCATATCACACTCTGACTCATGTAGTAAGTACTATAATATATAATTTTCTAAGAAGGCAAATGTCTAAAGAAAAAATATTAATAATTAATGTTACAAATGATTTGTAACAATTTTGAGTACGCCAACAGCAGTATTAACAATAATTGTTGTATTAATAGAAAAGGTGTGTAAATTACCCATTCAAAAATCTAAGGGAAATCTCTGCTCAGATAAATTCACATGGGGAAAGTAAAATAGCACACAATAAATAATGTTTTATATCTCGTGACACCTACAATTATAACCATTGGCTAGTTAATTGCAATACTAAAATAAAGTTGTCTTCGGTTATCAATTTGTCATGTACATTTAAACAGAAATTACTCAACAGCCTTTTCTAATGTAATTTATTGCAATTGTGACTTTATGCTGTGATATAAACTAATAATTATGAGTTCCAAATCAAACTAAAACTACAAGTATATAATTAGTTTCATACAAGTGCAAAGTTTGATATCATGATCAAACAAATTTGGACAACATTCTTTATCTGTTTTTCAAATTTTGCCACACTAGTTTCAGTTTGTGAGTTTTGCTTATTTTGATATTGCCAGACTATCATATTTTATACGTAAATATACGAAGTTTTTTTGTTTTGTTTTTAACGTTATGTGAGTTTGCAAAGCTGGTCTCGGCTTTGCATTAACCCTCTCGTTCCTGAATTGTTTTGACGCGCGCGGAAAAATCTAATTTTCTACCGCGGAATAGAGCGTTGCCGTTTTATTTTTTTAACTCGATGCTGGCTGGGAAAACCCCATAGCAACCATATATCACTAAATAGACCAAGAGTTTGGGATTCCCCTCATTTTTTGATTGAGAAAATTGAATAATATTTAAGCCATCTACTAATACTTCAAAAAAAAAATTTTTTTTCCCCCAAAAAAATCCACTTTTCCCATCAATAAAAAAATAAAATAAAATAGAAATAATATTGTTTGATGCATTATATACCAATATTATATTAGTTCAACAATAAAATATGTTGTTTGTTGTGTGTGGTGCTGATTGTGATCATGTAGGAGACATCTATGAGTGTCCACAAGGAACGTATGCCATCGGACGTCGAGCTCCACTACAAAACAATTTCATATACACAAAAAACACAAACAACAAAGATATTTGTAATACAAACAACAAATTATTCATGATCCTATATAATTGCAACTTTATGATGTATGCGGTTTCATACAGGATTTTTGTTTGGGGTGGGGCTCCGAGTGTACTTCGCCACACCCATTTTTTGGAACCTACACTACTTTGATGCACATCTTTGCATACGAGTCTATACTTCACACTGATGATCAGTGTTCGGTCCTATGCACTAAATGGCTCAGTTATGATAGGAACATAATGGGATACAATATCAGACTAAAAATAAATGCTTCCTAAATGTTCATTTCTATTCAACTCCCAAAATTCTAGGGGGGAACCCAGCCATGCCTCCCACTGTATGAACCCTGGTATGTATACTCTACACTGTACATGAGAGAAACATGTATTGAGAAAGTGTACTTTGAAAATGAAAAGCAGTACAAGCACACACGTGGAATTCAACTTACCCGGCATGGATGGTGTCACAGACTGAACGATCCCTCCCATAGGATCCGGAACCTCCATACAATACCAAAAAAACACAAGACAACAATGACATTTGTAACATAACAGCTGGCCTCGCTGAATTGAGCCCCCCCTCCCCCGTCATTACTTTTCACTGACATTCTTGTACCATAACCCCCCCCTCCCCCGTCATTACTTTTCACTGACATTCTTGTACCATAACCCCCCCTCCCCCGTCATTACTTTTCACTGACATTCTTGTACCATAACCCCCCCTCCCCCGTCATTACTTTTCACCGACATTCTTGTACCATAACCCCCCCCAGCCCTAGCTGGACACCCAAATATCAGTAAGTTGAAAAAATGAAATTCAACTTACCAGGCATGGATGATGTCACAGACCGAAAAAGACCACCGAGTTCGTTCTCTCTCAGGTTGGATCCGGAAACGCCACATACTGTTTGTTCATGGTTGCTCTCTCTCTCTTTCCACAAATGCACGCACACACATACACACACACACACACACACAAGAAAAAAGAAGCTACAGGTGAATACAGATCATAAAAATAAATGTATATTTTATTATACATAAATTGACTGGTGTACACGCACACACATATACATCGAGTGTGAAGCTCCACTACAACACCACAAAAACACAGACAACGACAACGACAATAACAATACATATTACAACTTTTGGGATGTTCAGGGAGGGGGAGGGGGGGGGGGAGCAGCCACAAATATCAAAGTCTGTGGTCCTTTACACAAAAGATTATGGAATATCAATGAGTGTGTTGTCATCTTTCTTCCACTCTCCCCCTACCTCATCCACCCGACTCTTGTTCTTCAATTCCCGCCTTCTCCGACCGCGAGGACGTCCAGAACTCGGAGCAGGAGGAGCCACTTCCTCTTCTTCATCACTGGAACCTGCTGCCTATTCGTGTTTCATCATTGGAAGACTCAGGTCCGGTATCCTCTCCTTCATCACTGGAAGACTCTGCTCCTGTCCCCTCATCTGCGTAATCTGGGTCGGTGACTGCATTCACATCTGGTCCTAGTAGTATATGTGGTAAAAACTTTTTTTAATTTTTTTGAAAATTTGAATTTGTTCAAAAAACCACAAGCCACTTTCAAATCTCAAAACTCAATGAAATATATATATATATTATAGCTAAACAGCTTACTCTATCTCAATATAGCTATAAATAAGTCCTTTCCACAACAGAAGCTTGCTATTTTTCAAGAGAAAGACAAGAGAAAGACAAGCTTACCTCGATCATCTTCTTGACTCCCATTTTCAGTATCAGAGTTGACGGGGTCTGGTCCACCAACCCTGATACAGGGCCTCCTATAGCCCTAGATGTCGTCTCCCTTCTCTCCGCTTGATCCTGACTCGCTAGAGTCAACATCAAGCAAGTCTAAAACTTGCACCGCATTGTAACTTCTAGACGCCATCTTCCAAAAAATGACTTCGAAAAAAAATTTTTTTTGCATAGTTACCGGGGTCACACGATACGCTCACTTTTTTCCTATGATGTAATAAGCATTACCTAAGACTGTACGTAATAGGGAGGTCCCCAGTTGAACTGGCGATTTTATAAAAAATGGAGAAGACAGTAAGTCAAACCGCAAAGTCTTGGTCGGCAAAGAAGCGGTTGTTTCAATGTGTTATGGAAGGCTACTGAGCTCAAGCAATTTTTTGCTGCTTCTACAAAGCTCTGGAGATGACTGGATCCATAAATGAAGCTGCTGTGAAGACGGTAACTTTTTTAAAATTCGACGGAGAACCGATGTTGTTTTTTTTTGCCGAGGAAGAAATAAACGCAACTGCTGTGAGGTACTGTCGAAGCAGTCCTGGCTGAAAGCTATTTTAGATGCTTCTCCAATGCATTGGGCACCTGTGTATGCAATCTGAAGGTTCTAGCTATAAAGTAACTATTTTTAAAAATTCGGAGAAGTCAATCGGTCTTAACCCGCTTTAAAGCGGGATCCGGAACGAAAGGGTTAAAGTACATCATGTACAAGGAATCTCAATTTGTATTTAATTGTATCACAAAAACTGTTTTCCTTAACTTTTGGGTAATAATAATAATAATAATAATAATAACACCTAGTTTAATAAAAAATGCACTGTATAAAGAGTTCCCTGTTATTAGGTTAAAATGAATTTTAAATAAATTACGGAATTTGAAGTTTTGTTTTTGTAACCGCAAAAATAAACATACTACTAAACTGTACAATGGGACTAACCTGCATTAGATTATAATAGTGAGATACTTCTGCTGTTGGCTCAGTGGCCACAGAACATCCTCCACCAACAACAGCCATCTTTGTCGGAGGATTCAATAGTCCAGTATGGAGGGCATCAAGTGCAGTAGTATGTTCACACTATAACAACACGTGGCACAATGCAATAACATGACAATAACAGGAAGTGGTACATTGGTGGTTGTAAAGAGAAGACAATTACTGTAGTAAACGTATGTACAATTACATATTGAACATATGGCCATGATGATGCTAATATGGAAAACATTATAGACTCAATACTATTAAAAAAGCAGTTATCCAATTTAGCCTTTATTATGTAATTGGTTATCATTTGCAACAAGTTTACTTAATGTACAGAGCATTTAACAATAATTTAATATGTGATAATACAATGACAATATGGCTTTATAGTCATACATGATAAAACCGAGCTCTTTAGATGTATTATCTCTCTTTCACAGGTCATTTTTTTAACAATATGAAATAAAAAAAAATTGTGACCACCAGGAATCCGAACCCAGCACCACACAAATGCTCTGCCACTTGAGCTATGACAACCAGATAGCCAACATATGCTTCAATTCTTTATTTATACTGTTAAAGGGTACTGCTATGCTACAGTCTCACTCTCAACAGACCAACATAAGTTTTCAAAGATTCTTTTTATCCGTGGAATTTTTTCACTTCGGTAATTTTTCCCAAAAAAAAATGTAAAAGAGAGAGAATACATCTAACGAGTATAGGAAGGCTGAGAAAGAAATTGTGAACTGTACTCTTTTATTCAGTTAATTAAATTCATTATCAGAAAAATAGGATTATGAGCCTATTTACTAACACTTTCTTGGATGAAAGATCTCCCTAATAAATGAGAGTAAAACCGAATGGTAAGCAGTGGATATAAAAGCAAATTGCTACTGAAAGGAAGTCAGACATATTTTGTTATATCCTAATAGTTTATTATTAACACATTTTATGTTATAAATAGAGAAGGTCTTCTTTCGCACAATGATAACCACATATGAAGACTAAGTACCTTTTCACCATCTGGACAAGTCCATTTGCTAGCTCTATATGTCATTAACAAGTGGTCTGGTAGCTAATTGGAAAGTCCACATGTGAAAATTATCTAATAACCAGCACTAATGTGTTAACCACTGTACTGACCATAGACTTGCCGTAGCATCATCACCCATGCCCAAACATAGCCTTAATAATATTTATATTTATTTTGTGTGGCATTCTAATTATCTTTCTTTCTTTCTTGATCTTTATTTTTTTCTGTGCTTCCTTACTCACCTGGGAATCCAATAAAGTGTAATGCAGAGAGTATCCAGGTAGCAAGTCCGGTCTGGCATTAATTTGGTCCAAGGCTACTTGAATTGCTGGTACGACACCACTACTGGTGAAAGAACCGCCAAAAGACATAATCAATAGTATGAAAAGAGGACAAATTTTGTTGATGGTTGAGTCAGGTTTGCATTGAGTGTCGTTCAGACGAGTCGGCGGATAAACTTGCTTGTACGGAGCTACATCGTAAATACTTGCAAAGTTTTCGGGTCTCTCTTGACAATACACAGGCAACAGGGCGGCTAACAAGTACAACACACAGGGTGCCATAACAACGCAGTACCAAGTTTTCACTATTAGCAAATGGAAGCAGGACAAGACTAACGCACACCGAGAATAAGTCATTACGTAATGCGCGCATGATTTTTCCTTATAAAGAAATCGCAGGGCTCTCATAATAATAATTCATACTTGGTTTCTAAAGTGTGAGAATGTGATATGGTCATTTTCTATACATTATTCTATATAATTGTAAAATAATAAAAAATCACATTACTATAATAATTATGATCAACAATAGCACTCCTATATTGTATTTATGCTCAGATGCAAGATGGAGGAATATCTGAAGTTAATCATACATTCATGAATAATAAACCAAACATTTTTAAATTCAATTACTTATGTCTATGGTATATTTTTACTTTGAATACCAAATCGATCTACATTATTTTATTAACTTAACAATTAACCATAGGATGATAGGTTGCCAATGTGTTAGCATAATGATTTGTTTTCTTGGAATTGTTGGGGGTATGAACACAAGCAAGTATGTGGTGAAAGCTCATATGTTCATCTATTACTTTCTAGCGTATATGTGTACTCTGCCAACTGCAGAGGAATCCCTTTCACACCCAAAGTTATTGATGTAACTAATTATAGTAGGTAACTAAAATTGTTTATATAATGGGGAAGAAAGTGGTTACTTTAGCTGTTAAGATAATTATTTTGTCCCAACACTATACATTAATTATTATAATCGTAATACATTATATACAAGTCTAAGTGAAATATAACAAACAATAATACATTTGTTTTATTAACAGGAAAGTATAATCTGTGATTATACAGACACTTGTAAAAGTAATTATTGTAAAAGCTATATATCACCAGGCACCAAAAAAAAATTTTCCAGACTATAATAAAGCTAAGTATTGAAGTTAAATTATTATTCAAATTATTATCTTCAAAAAGTATTATTTCTTCATTCACCAGTTACAATTTATCTTATTATTTCCACACAGTTGTTGAAGTAATCTTTAAATCAACTGAAGTAGCAATTGATCAGTTTGAATAAATTAATCAAATTGAAGTCTAGAGTTTCATTAATGGAGTGCCTCTGTGTGTGTGTGTGTGTGTGGGTGTATCAGTTAATTAGTGCGGTTGATTACTGTCCCGTGTCTAGTGGTCATCAGTGAGGTTCATGTCACAAGAAATAAATAATTCTCTGTGTCAGTTTAATAATATTATATGGATGAAGTAACTGTTCACCAAGAAAGCTAAAAAAAAACAACTAATTTTCATTCACACATAAAAAGTGACAAATCAATATTTATTATTACCACATAGCAACTCTTCACAATGTTATACACAATGTTAATCACAGTGTTATTTTTAGGTACCTGACCCAAATAGCTGAGCTGTAGCAAGCTCATTACCCTATTTACAGCTACGTTCCTTTGGTGAAGACTATCAAACCAGGCTAGAGAAACTACTAAAATTATTTGTTGGGAGTATTGGGAGCACCTACAGCCAACTTTAAACCGTACAAACTACAGCACTGAAGACATCTAACATGAATAACCCACTTTTACACTGTCAGAGTGATATGGTAAAGAAATTTCACTCTCCAGGCTTTATTACACTTCCTATGGCTCATGGAAATATATTAGCCTAGTCATGAACTATTTCAAGCACACACACACATACACACAGAGGACAGTATCAGATCAATTGCAAGTACACACACACACACACACACACACACAGGAAAGTATGGGACAAATTAGTTTAACTGGATAAAGTCAAAACATGACAAAATAATGTTGGGCCCACTAGTATCACTGTAAACCAAAAGGTGTGTAAGTCAAAACAAATTAATTGTGAATCACTTGCAACAAGAGTCACACAAAAATATGGTGTGATATAGGAATGTGTGCCATTGCATTATTGTGGTATGAAGCACACCAAAATCAATGTGAAGTGAAGTACATACCAATACCAGGGTGAGTTTACATCCTAAACAGTGTGAACTCATACTTTCATTAATACTGGAAGTTGGGAAGCGGCTAAGGAGAGGAATCGTTGTCGCGAATAATTGCTGGGCAGGAAACATTGCCGCGAACCCTACATAACCTTTGACCTTGTATGAATTTTTTTTTTTTGGTGGAATGGCTTGGTGTTGCTTGTCTAAAACATGAAAGCACAAGACTAAGAGAAAGCAATTATTTCTCTGAAATTTCTTTGCAAGATTTTCTGCAGCAAGCTTTTTGAGCTAACTTTATCTCATTTTTAGCTAGTAGTGTATGTACACCTGTGTAAATGAATATATATGGGGCTCAGGATCAGGATCTCATTTAGCAATAGCTACACGAGATCATTATAACTCAGTGAAATTGAATCTAAATGTCCTCTTTCATCGTGTTATTCTGATCTTGATAAGCTAGCTAAGCACACTGTTCATTCTTGGGAGTCATTTCACCATGTCCAGTACTATATTTAGGCTACCATATAGCTGGCTATGGCTGACATCTGTCTATTAGATATTTAGCTTAATATATAAATTATTATGAATTAAAAAGTAGTCTTCAGTTACTCTACTTTGTAAAATGTGGTCATCTGAACCTTTTTTCCCCAGCGAAATTATAAAATATTGCTATTTTTTCTTGTTTTTAATATTGGCTAATTAATAACTATAGCTAGCAGCTAGATTTCTGCTGGAAAGAAATGCATTGTAATTCAGCTGCTACTCACAGGGTTAAATCCTGTCAATAGGTTAAAGTTTCAGAGCATAGTGGTGTTTAAAATGTCCGAGAGGTCCATGTCTAAGTTTTTTTTGGCCAAAAATACTAAAAAGAAACTGACAAGTTAGTTACCATACTGATGTTCAATATTATTGATTTTGGACATACTAATTTAGTTTCTAGAAAATAAAGATGCCCTTGTCACTGAAAAAGACAAATCACAGATTAATGGAAAATCATAGACAACTGTTACTTGACAGTGAAGTTTGTAGCCTACTTAATGTGTTTCAGTTAAAAAAAATTAGGAGTTAAAAGTTTGCTTTATAGTGTCAAAACAATATGAATATTTTGCTTATCATACTAGCTATAAACAACTGCAACAGCTGAGTGGACCTGTTCAACTCTCTATGATAACTCAAATTTTATTTTTGTCCATCCATTATATTGAACCAAATTTGAACACTTTGGCATTACTACATTTACATGAAGATATGATTCTATAGTCAGGTACACAGAGACAAGAGACTAAAGAGATTAGAAAGACTAGAAGATAATAAAGAGACTATAAAGACTAGAAGAGACTAAAGAGACTGGGAGACACTAAAGAGACTAACGATACTAAAGAGACTAGAATAGACTATAGATACTAGAAGAGACTAAAAGAGACTAAAGAGGCTAGAAGAGACTTAAGAGACTAGAGGAGACTAAAGAGATTAGAAAAGACTAAAGAGAATGGAAGACACTAAGGAGAAGAGACATGAAGAGACTAAAGAGATTAGTATAGACAAAAAAGACTAGAAGAGACTAAGATAGAGAGACTAGAAGAAACTGAAGAAACTAAAGAAACTAGAACAGACTAATGTCACTACAAGAGACTAGAGACTGGAAGAGAATAAGAGACAAAAGAGACTTGAAAAGACTAAAGAGACTGGAAGAGACTGGAAGTAACTAAGAAGACTAGAAGAGACTAAATTGGCTAGAAATTCTAAAGAGACCAGAAGAAAGTATAAAAACTAGAAAAGACTAAATATTATACTTGAAGAGACTAAAGAGCCTGGAAGAGACACGGAGAGACTAAAGAGACTAGAATAGAATAAAAAGACTAGAAGAGAGACTAAAGAAACTAGAATAGACTAAAGTCACTAGAAGAGACTAAAGAGCCTTGAAAAGACTAAAGAGACTAAAGAGACTAGAAGAGACGAAAGAGACTGAAGAGACTAAAGAAGCATGAAGAGACTAAAGAGACTAGAAGAGACTAAAAAAACTAGAAGAGACTTGAAGAGACTGAAGAAACTAAAGAGACTTGAAGAGACTGAAGAAACTAAGAGACTAGAAGAGACTAGAAGAGACTGAAGAGACTAAAGAAACTGCATAGACTTGAAGAGACTAGAAGAGACTAAAAAGACTGGAAGAGACTAGAAGTAACTAAGGAGACTAGAAGAGACTAAATATACTTTAATACACTAGTTATTTAACTAAAGATATAGAGAATTATGTTTTATTAATAATTTATTTAGCTAATTAGAGTCTTATGTGAAGAAACAATTCTTTGTCAAAGGAAGAGTGCAGGTACAAACATGTATACTAAATCATTTCATTGAGTATGTTATTATATGAAGAGTAGGCCCCAAAAAAATGGAATCTAGCTAATGTAAATCTTGTCATGAAATATGATAGGGAAAAAGCTTTTAACTAGTGTAAAGCTGAAGAGGGTTAAAAACAACAGCATGCAATCTGTTAATTAAAATCAGTAAAAATAGCTGGCAAGTGAAATTAGTTTTAAAAAGGTGTATCTATTACCTTGTTAGTATGTGTAACTAACTCTGTTTAACAAGATGTAAAAAAATTACTACACAACTGCTTATGTAGTTATGATGAATTTATTCAACTTGGAACCATATGCTAGAAACTGCCATCAAACAAGACCTTCAAAACAAAGTAACTTATTGCATAAATGAAATGGACTTAAAAAATGAGTTTAGGAAAGCCTATACTATAAATAAGAAATCAGAAATCTCAATTTTAATTAGCAAAATAAAGCTGAAAGGTGAACTTTGCAGTCGCAATATTGGTACAATAATAATAATGGTACAATAATTATGAGTATTATTCTTGTCCTGATATGATCTAAAGTTGTGTGCACCAGTAGAAACAATAGGATTACTGCAAACATGACACAAACTTAAAATTAACATATTCAAAGTACAAAATTACTTTATGTGTATTTACAGAAGTAAAGTGAAGTGATTGTGATTACAAATATTATTAGATTTTTTTTGGTAGTATTAGCTGTTTGATACTTGGACATATGAATCATGTTACATAAAAACATGATTTTCATCATGACATGATTATATGTGATATGTATGACAACTGTGGTTTCACTGGTTGAGAAGGAGAGGGAGGGGGTGTGAGGGGAAACAATGTGCATCAATAAAATTGTTTGTAATATATAATTTTTTACCATGGTACATTCAAACCATCTTATCAGATTGAATTGAGGTGAATATGTTTCATACCCACCTCCTAGGAGGTGAATAAGTGAGTTATCCAATAAATATTTAGTTTTTATGCATTTCCTATAGCCTAGAGCCATGGTACAAGTCAGTTGCACCCTTCTGTCAGGTCCGTATGTGATCTACCCTATCCTACCCTTCAGCCCTCACTTGTATAAATCCCTTCATCACTCCAAGAGAGATGGCCTTTTTGTTAGACTGTGGGTTAAAGTGCATTCATGATAGTTGGGCGGAGCCGACCTCTGCTGAAGGGAGAGGTCTCCCTTCAGCAGAGGTCGGGCTAGCCCAACAACATTCATGACAAAAAATAGAAGGGTTGTGGACACAGCATGGATAGTGGGTGACAGGATTATCTATGCTTAGCCTGGTAAGTGCTACCAATGTTAATTTCTGGCTTTGGTATTTATATGGAACATTTTTGGTGTCCCAAGAACTAAGCCTGCATTTTGATAATAGCTGCTCCCAAGATGGGAGTAAGAGTAGCAAGCTAGCTATTTCAGTAAATAGCTGAATCTATTCTTAGTTGAAAATTATTTTATAGACTAAACTTAATTATTAAAATATAGTGAGATGTATAGTAAATCAATTCAAATCAGATAATTGAAGCGGGAGGTCAACGCAAATGTGGCGACTTGACGCCTACTGGAGCGGCGTGTGTAACCGTCTACTACAACTCTACCAACAGTGTGAATTATTTGTGAGAAATGACCATCACTATCTTCGCCCGAAATAATCGCTCTACAGTAGTACAACCCGCTGTGCTCTTTTTTTAAGTTCTTTAGAATGATTGAATCGTTGAGAACAGATTTTTCCTGATATGCTAGACTGACACTAAAAAATTCAACCGGTTTGTCTCCCTTGCACTTAAGAGTTAAAGTGTCGCCTTCTGAAACTTGTATAAAATTGGGTGTCACACTATAATATGGGTGTGTTCGACTAAATTTGTCTACATATACTGTAATTATACTGGAGAAACGAACTGCTTGTGAAGTCTCATTGTAGTATGACCCACGACAGACCAACGTTCCAGTGTTGGAAGCCGTTAAATTAGTTAATACAGTGCTAGTATTCTGAAGTTTGTATGTAAACGAGATTCCCAGGTTGAACTTATCCTCTGTCAAATATACATTTTCAGAACTGCCAACTCTTTTATAAGTCCATTTAACTGGAGACGAACTTCCACAGTGAGCGATCACTGGAGTCCCTTCAAATATTCTTACCAAGTTTGGTACTACTTCTGAGTCATAAACTAATATTTCACGCCAGTCTTTTGTACAACGGTACACATTAGTGAAGCAGAAAGCCCAAATAATTAATAATTGTCCTAGCATTACTGTGAAATTATTTTGTCTATTTGCATCTGGCATTAAGAGTTATGTTATAGTTAAAGCATGAGCGCTTAGTTTCTAGTCGATTTATTGCACGACAGCCCGAGGGCCGTAGGCCCGAGGACTGAGTGCGATAAATGTACTAGGCACTAAGCGCTCATGCTTTAACTAGTTTAAATACCGGGCAAGTGTTATTGCACACTTGCCAAGTTATTACACCTGACAACAATACAGCAACGGTATTTAAAATATTTTAATGTTAAATTGAGGGAAAACACACATAAAATTGACAAAAAACATATCCAATCTATATAATTTCAAATGAAGAGGAATCTTTCATCATTCTTATGAACTTTTGAAGGATTATTACAGGTATACACCGTAATATTTACTGTTGTAGTTTTACAACTGTAGCGTATATCGCTCTTAGTTCTTACTTGTTCACTGTTTCTAGCCCAGAGGTAAGACTGATTATTATCACACATACACAGACATAAATACTCAGCATTCAGTGTGAATCAATGAACCAAGACTAATGTTAATTAGTGAGGACATAATTTGAATGTTATCAATGGCTTATTGTGACAACGTATAGGAGACTGTCTGATCATACCCGCAGACACAGTGAATGTTTCGATACTTTTTAAAATTATATGTATATTTGACCGCCCCTTAAGTCTCCAGAGAATAGTAATTTTTTTCAAGTTAACCTAGGAAGCAACTGTTTAATCTTGAGCGTATGAATAGTTGGGGTGGCAGAAAAAAATTATTGAGAACTGCACGATAGACATCGCTGAACTGTAGCAAACAAATAATGCATTGCCTAACCACCAGCGTGTTACTTGAATAGCGAACTTTTGAATTGTAAATTATTAACTAGTGCACAAATGGAGAGCGAGCCTTAAACTACACTATTGTTAAACTATTGATTTTAACAACTAACACTCAAACTACTAATTACGCATATGAGGTAAAGGTGTGTTTCAATAACCTAGTAACCGCTCTCCTCAACTGTTTGAATTGAAAAAAATCAACAAAATCAAGTCACGTTATATAAAAATTTCTTTGCGATATTCTTAATAGTAGTTTTCACACAACTGAACATACCTACGCAAGACTTATCTTTTTGTTCGTCTAATGGACAATGAATTTTCATGTAAATACTGTTGAGTAGGGCTTATAACTGTGACAAATAGCGTATTAACTTACAACCGCCACTAACTCGAATAGAAATGGAGCTCCCTTAAGTTTTTTTAGTTTTAACTGCACTCGCAAAAGAATTCAAAGGGGTAAACTATTCAATTTGTAAGTTGATACGGGAAATGATCGCTAAACCCGAGGATTCTGTTTAGTGAAGCTTGGGAGGGGTCGAACACGGAGCGGACACAAAAATACGCGAGGGTAAAAGTACAAAATGACATACGTATGTCCAAATATAAAAATAAACTAATAGTGTGCTTGAGCACAAATGGCGAGCGAGCCTGATAGTTAGGTAACATTAATGTTACTATATTTTAGCTTACTTCATGCAAACACTATAATAGCAGTTATGACATTTGATTTCAGCAAACAAATACAAAATCACTCTCTTACCTGATAGTATCAAACATCAACCATTCTGATAATCTCAATCACCAGTAACTCTTGAACAAGCACTCAGCTACGATAAAGAATAAACCAGTGTTAATATTTGTAATTTTAGCCAACAAATATGGAATTAGCTACTATTTACCTCATTCTTGAGTAATGATAACATCTGTAGTGTCAAATTGAAGTTACTTTGACAATCTGTATTACCTTGAATTCTTGACAAGCTCTCACCTACAAAAACAAAAGACAATCAATTTTAGCACACAAATACAAAGTTACGTTCTTACGTCATTTTGAGCAGTGATAAAAAAAATAAACCAATTGTAATTTTAGCCAACAAAGGAATTACTACTTACCTAAATTTCCTAAGTATAGTATCAAATTTAAGTTACTTTGACTATCTGAATTACCGTGAATTCTTGACAACAAGCTCACCTCATTTATGTTGGGGAAGGTGGGAGGAAATGGTCTGAGGACAGTAGTACTAACCACCAGTTCTAGCGTTAGAAAATCTGGCGCTAACGACTTTTTACTAACTGCTGGCAGCGAGTATGGTGAGGGAAAGCAACCTCACCTAAGGTAAACAAAGGTGTTAATGGAGAGAGCTAAAAAAAGATTTTGACTTCTTTCAAGAGCAAATGACTGCATTATTACTTTGTTAAGGGTGCCCTGCCACCGGACACCGAGGCGCGTAACCGCAAATTGACTGTTTTTGCTATGTCTATATATTTCTATTTCTGTGTACTGTGGGCTTACTTTGTTGTTACAAGTGGAATGAGCACCAATAGCGGACTCCAGCAAGCCAAATTTGAAGAATGAAGACCAGCCTGCGACGGAGATACAGCTCTGCACACTGGCTACTATTCAGAGTTATTTCGAAGCGGCCGAAAGAGCTCCAGTGCTCATTTTTTTCCAGAGGTAGCTTGAGGGCTTCTTCGCAACATTACAGAGCCATATTTCTAACATCTATATTCTTTTTTTGTAAACAGTAAAATTTCATGCCGTTTTACTCCTGCGTTATTCTAAAAAATACTCTCTGTAACTTTATTATTCTGAGTGGGTGTGGGCCTAGGAGCCAACGCCAAGGCCCACATGAGCAAGGAGCAGAGAGAGGAGAAAGAGGACGAAGACGCGGGAGCGGAATGAAGGAGAGAGAGAGAAGTCTGGAGAATCAAACTAATGTTTATTATGTGTATGACGTTTATCCGGTTACGTTCTAATGTTTTGTTTACGTGTATCATGTGAGGTCGAAGTAGTTGAGTTTTAATATGTTTGTGTGTGTGTATGAACAGAGAGTCATTTCGTGGTGTATTAATTGGCTGGGTCACGTGCCTGCATTGCATATATATGTGACCGTCTACGGGAAAACCGGGCACAACGCGGTGTGCGTAAACATCGAGAAAAGATCGATCGATTTCTTAAAAATGTATTGTTTCAAGCCGACGGAAGGGAACGGTTAGGTCTATTATAGCGGGAACGACTTAAGCTACGAAGATAAAACTTGGAGAGCTCAATATTTGGACGCCGAAAACTCTGTAAGTGCAAAAAAAAATTTTTTGAAGGGTGCCGCTTTGTGACTGGTTTTCCTGTAGACGGTCACATATATTGGTGTACCTCGTGGTCCCAGTCAGTCTTGACATTAAACTAAATTAGCTAAGGCGAACTAGTGATCCTGACTCTGGTGGCAGCAAATAAGCTGTCCACCTCAAGCTGTGTGCGTTGCTCCAAGGAGCCCGGGGCCCACAGAAATTGGTGGCAGCGGTGGGATCGGCGAAGGAAGACATTCCCAACCGAACCACAACGACGACTCACGGAGAAGACATTCTCTGGGTTTGAATCAGTGGAAGACATTCCAACCGGGAGACGTCCCGAAAGCCTGGGAGACATCCCTACTACCCCCGAAAACATTCCGATACGAGACTCGCGTTTTCACGGCCTAGGCAGATCGAGAACGAATCAACGTACTTTGCTAAGGCAGTGGGACGAAAGATCGACAAGCTACGGCGAGGAGATCCACGGCGCGGAGGAGAATCAGGACAGCTTAGGCACCCTGAACACTTGGCGTCTGTATTGTGTTGAAAAAAAAAATTAATTTTTTTTCATTTCCTGTAATCCGTAAATTTTCCATTGTGTTACTATCTGTGCAATTATTATTTACCCTTTTGTTTTTGTTTTTTGTTTTACAGCTGTACGTGATCAGTGGAGGGCGAGGACACTCTCCCTTCATGACCGAGGCTGCTTCGGGGGTTAAGAGGCGGACAGCGAGGAGACCACCAGCGGTGGACGGCAGTGAACCCTACCGGCCTTCTCACAAGCCCCAACAGCTGAAAAGATCGCCCTATCCACGGAGAACAGCAGAAGATCAGCAGGCAGAGAAGGAGGTATTTGTGTTTGAAGGGGAAGAGGAGGTGGACGTAGAGGCGGACTATTTTGGGAAAAGCGAGAGTAACGTGACTGTGGTTGATTGCGAGGGGCGTGGCAGTAGTGAAAGTGGGAGTGGTAGTGAAGAGGAAGAGGAAATGGCTAGTAAGAGGGCGGAGGAAGGTGAGATGAGCAAGTTGTTGAGATACATGGTGGAGAGGGATGCCGACGCCAGGAAGGCGGAGGCTAAGGAGAAAAAGGAAAGGGAGAAAAGGGAGGTGGAGTTGAGAAAGGAAGCTGAGGACTCCAGGAGAGCTGACCTGATGGAGATGTTTAGGCCGCTGAAGGGAGATGAGGCAGAGCGGAGGAGAATTGAAGGAGAGACGAGGGCTAGAGAAAGAGCCGAGGAATACGAGAGACAGAGAGAAGGAGACGCAGAGAGACGTAGGGAAGAAGATGAGAATAGACGGAAACGTAAGAAGGAGGAAGACGAACAGAGGGAAAGAAGAGATTTGCAACAGGAGAAGTTGAAGGTGCTGGTTGTATATAAGGAGAGTGCGGAGTTACTGGGATATTTGGAAAAATTTGAACGGATATTAAGAGAATGCAAGATAGACAAGAGTGAATGGGCGGAACGACTGTTCCCAAGATTACCAGAGAGGTTGTGTTCCCGAATTGCTGGTGTGAGGGATGAAGGCGGAGACTATGAGGCTATCAAGGTCGTATTGCTGAAGGCAGTGGGGGAGACATCTCTCACGTACGGACACCAACTGTTTGAACTGTCTGGTGAATACCTGAAGAGCAAGACCTCTGGTGAAGTGGTAGAATTGATCGAGCGGGTGTGCAGAGGAGTGCTTCAAGAATGTCAGACGTTGGAGGAGGCAGTTGTGGCTTTGGCTACAGCTTTGACGAGACGAGTGATACCACCGGGAGGCAAGACATACCTAGAGGGGAAGAAATTCACTAGTATGGAAGGACTGAGAGATGCATGGGAGACCTGGATGTCAGGCAGACAGAAGGGTAACTTTTACAAGCCCCTAATTAGTTCTGGGATGGGAGGAGTGAGTAGGACGTTTGGGGGTGGAGTGAGCAGTAATGGTGGGAGTGAAAGGCAATATCAAGGAGGTGTGGTTATCTGTTTTTCCTGCGGTGAGAAGGGACACAGAGCTGTAGACTGTAGAAAGAATGGAGCGAGAACGACTGGTAGTGGGCCGGGAGTCAGAACCATAACCTGTTTTGCCTGTGGCAAGCCTGGCCACAGGAGTGTTGACTGCACAGCCAAGAAGGTGGGAGCTCCCATTAAGAAGGAGACACCTGTAGGAAGAGTTCTTAAGATTGTTGTGGGAGGAAGGAAGGATAATGTTGCATGGGGGACAGTAAACGGAGTTGAGTGTAGGATCCTGATAGACTCAGGAGCGGAGGTGGGAGTAGTGCCTAGAGCTCTAGTGAAGAATGCTAGTAATGCATGTGGTAGAGTTCACATTTCGAATGTGCATGGCACGACTGAGGTACATGAGAGCACAATTGTAACTTACGTGCTGGGTGGTTTGAGAACGACGAGACTGGCTGTGATCGATGAACGAGAGGGGGATGATGTGATCTGTATTATTCCTTTCGATGTGACAAATGAAGAGCATACAAGAGTGCGTTAAACGAAGGGAAGGTGAGAAGTGATAATGATGAAAGTGTGAGTGTTGATAACCGAAGTGAACAGCCAGCCGTGAATGTTTTGACTAGGAGTCAGGCGAGAGAGGTAGCGGAGTTAGAGAGTCAGAGGTTAGATAGAGAAGAAGAGGAGTTGTGGTGCATGGTAGAAGGGGAGGAGTCAGCTCAAGACGCGCTTGGTGTCGAGTTGGAGCCTTCGGTTAAAAAGGGGGAGGCAGAAACTGTACAAGAGTGTGAGAGGGAGAGTGTGGATGAGGTTGACGAGGAGAATGGTGTACCTGTAGAGCTAGAGAGAGAGGCCGAGTGTAAGAGTGAGTTGGAGTCGAAGTTAAGAGAGATTGCAAGTGAGATAGAACCTGTGAGGAGTGGTGAGAGTAATGAGGAGTTCAGACGAGAATTGAGGGAGGATGCTAGTTTACGAGAGTGGAGAGAGCTGGGAGACAGAAGAGAACGAGGGTTTGCGTGGAAGAAGGAAGTGTTAGTGAGAGGATTGTATGTGACGTGGGAGGAATATATGGATGTGTTGGTGGTGCCTATGAGTTTCAGGAAGAGAATAATGACTTTGGGACACAAGAGGAATGGGCACTTGAGTGGGGAGAAAGTAGCTGCAATGGTGGGCAGGTATTTTCTATGGCCGGGCATGATCAAGGACGTATTGGCGCACTGTAGTAGTTGCTCGGAGTGCCAGTTGAGAAGTAAACACCGAACTATGAAAGCCCCTGTTGTAGAACGCCCTATCCTCACTGAACCCTTTAAATCCGTGGCGGTGGACTTAGTTGGTCCACTGCCCAAGGGGAAAGGCGGGCACTTGGCCACGAAATGGCCAGAGGCAGTACCCTTAAGAAGAGTGACGGCGAGAGCGGTGGCAGAAGGACTGTGGTCCATTTTCTCAAGAACGGCGATCCCAGAGCGGCTGCTCTCTGATCAGGGCAGCCAGTTCTGCGGTAAGGTTGTGAAGGAGCTGTGCGGTTTGTTGGGCATCGAAAAGCTGAGAACCTCCCCGTACCATCCGGAAACGAATGGTGCGGTGGAGAGGATGCATGGCACCTTCAAGAGCATCCTGGGGAAGTGTATTGCAGAGGGGCTGGACTGGGTGGGGCAGGTGTGTTTCGTGTTGTTTGTTTTACGACAAATGCCTAACTCAGACAGTGGGTTCAGCCCTTTCAACATGGTATTTGGGTTCAGGGTGAGGACGCCATTGGATGCCCTATACCATGGGTTTTATGAGATGGAAGGTAAAGAAATGGGTGTGTGCGAATGGGTAAACGGGTTAGCAGAGAGGCTGGATCTCATGAGGGATTGTGCGGCATTGAAGTTGGGGAAGAGCAGAGAAAGCAGGTTGAAGTATGTGAATAGAGGCAGTAAGTCGAGGGAATTGGAAGAGGGTTCGTTGGTGTTGTACAGGGTCCCGGGCATGAGCAGTAAGCTCGCGGACTCCTGGGAGGGACCATACAAAGTGTTGGCGAAGAAAGATGCTGTTAACTATAAGATCGGTAAGGTGGGGGCGGAGACTCATGCTAAGGTAGTACACATTAACTGCCTTAAGCAATATGTTGAGAGGAGGACAGTGAATAGGTTGGATGTGGTGTTGGAAGAACATGTGACAGCGACGAAGGTGTTGAGTGGAGTGTATGATGGGTTTGTGCAAGAGGAATTGGATGAGTTGTCTGAATATGGGGAGGTGTTCTCGGACAGACCCGGGGGCACTGAGAGAGTAGTGTTAAAGATAGACACTGGGAGCCATGCTCCCATCAGACAGGTTCTGTACTCAGTACCCCTGGGTATTCGGGACGCAGTGAAGAAGGAGCTGGAGGAACTGGAGGAGAGCGGCATTATTGAGAGGAGCAGCAGCCCTTGGTCGTCGCCCTTGGTGCCTGTGCGCAAGCCGGACGGTGGCGTGAGGCTTTGCGTGGACTACCGCAAGCTAAATGCCATAACGACCAGGGAGCCATACTGTATGCCAACGCTGGAGGAAATGCTGGAACGTGTCGGAACGGGATGTGTGCTGAGCAAAGTTGACCTTGCAAAGGGTTTCCATCAGGTGGCGGTGGACCCTGAGCATAAGGAGAAGACATGTTTTACCTGCCCATTCGGCAAGTTTCAATACTGCCGGATGCCGTTTGGTCTGACAAACGCGCCTGCCATCTTCCAGAGGTTGATGGACGAGGTGCTGGTCAACTGCTCAGATTTCACCAATGTATACATAGACGATATTCTCGTCGTGTCGAGGAGTTGGGGGGTGCATCTGGAGCATCTCAGGGAATTGTTCAGGACATTGAAGGAAGCTGGTTTGACATGTAAGATTGGGAAATGTGAGTTTGGGAGGAAGAAGATGATGTTTTTGGGTCACGAGATCGGGGAAGGTGCGATCTGTGTTCCGGAGGCTCGGGTGCAGGCTTTGAGAGAGCACCCGAGGCCAAAAACGAGGAGGCAGCTGAGGGCGTTCCTGGGGCTAGTGGGGTACTACCGCAGGTTCATTGCGGGGTTTCATCGCTGGTCCTCGCTTCTGACACCTCACACAGCTGCCAAAGGGAATGAAAGGGTGGAGTGGACGGACCCAATGCTGGTTGCGTTCAGTGAGTTGTGCAATGTGTAATCAAATTCAGTGTGTTTGTGTGTGCCTCGAGAATGTGATGTGTTTTGTTTAGAATGTGATGCCAGTGGAACGGGTGTTGGGGCGGTGCTATCGGTGGAGCGAGATGGAGAGTTGCTACCTGTGCCTTTTTCTCTCGGCAACTGAGAGGAGCACAGTGCAGATACTCAGCTCAGGAGCTGGAGTGCCTGGCTGCTGTCGAAGCAGTCAAGCACTTCTCCTACTACCTGTACGGGAGACACTTCAGATTGTTGACTGACCACAAAGGGCTGGAGTCCCTACGCTCTGGAAAGCAACTGAACAGGAGGGTGTATGGTTGGTCACTGACGCTGTCAGAATTCGATTTTACTGTGGTGTATCGATGTGGACGAGACAAGATTGTGGCAGACGAGCTCAGCAGGTGTCATGCTGGAAACTGTGGCGAGATCACCCGTCTTTTAGAGGAGGGGGGAGATGTGGGCCTAGGAGCCAACGCCAAGGCCCACATGAGCAAGGAGCAGAGAGAGGAGAAAGAGGACGAAGACGCGGGAGCGGAATGAAGGTGAGAGAGAGAAGTCTGGAGAATCAAACTAATGTTTATTATGTGTATGATGTTTATCCTGTTACTTCTAATGTTTTGTTTACGTGTATCATGTGAGGTCGAAGTAGTTGAGTTTTAATGTGTTTGTGTGTGTGTATGAACAGAGAGTCATTTCGTGGTGTATTAATTGGCTGGGTCACGTGAGTGCATTGCATATATATATTGGTGTACCTCGTGGTCCCAGTCAGTCTTGACATTAAACTAAATTAGCTAAGGCGAACTAGTGATCCTGACTCTGGTGGCAGCAAATAAGCTGTCCACCTCAAGCTGTGTGTGTTACTAAAGCTCCAAGGAGCCCTGGGCCCACAGTGGGGTATTTTGCTTGTGCGCAAAATTTGGATCCAATTCAGTGATCCAGTTCCACGCAATATCAATTTTTATTTTCAAGTTGACAACTGATTGCAATTTCACCCCGTCCCCCATAACCTTGAGCTCCCCGAACGCGCAATTTATTTGGTAAGAGAATCAATTAACTTGTGGCAGCTCTAGAAAGAGCCCATTTGTAAACAAAAATAAGAAATACAATAATGAGCCGTGAGATGGCCGTTGTAACTTTGGAAATAGTTAGTCCCTCAAGCAGAAGTGATGGAGTATTCCAGATGTTGCTTGGAGTTGATTGCTCATCATTAGTGGGAGCGGAGTAGCACAAGAGTTAGACTTGTAGGCGATAGGGCTAAAGAATATAGCGGTAGCAATCCTGATGGAAAAACTAAAGTGATGATGACTGAGTCTATATTAGCGGAGTCTCAATACAAGGTTGGTGGAATTGTCGGAGCTGGTACCGGTCAGGGTAGAGTTGATCATGGTTGAGACAGAGGTTTAAGCTGCTCCAATGGCTTCACAAGTACAGCTTCATTCCTTACCCTGCAAGTATAATAGAAGGATGTTATTTGAAGTGACAGTCTCAAGTACACTACAGTTATAATAAGTTATAGCTCAGAGACCCGTTTGTCCACCTGCTACGCGGTAACTGGTAGATTTGTTTAGCGCCAAAGTAAATTGATCCGCGTAGTTATTGAGAACTGGCCACGCGTGAATAGATTGCTTGCGTGGCTCGGTTTACGGGCAGTTCTGCGGTAACAGAATTTACTTGAAAATTCATAGTCCACTAGACGGACCGCGAAGGTAAGTCTTGCGTAGGTATGTTCAGTTATTGTGCGTCACAACTACTATTAATTCAAACAGTTGCGGGGAGTGGTTACTATGGCATTGAATCCCTTTACCGCATACGTGATTTAATAACTCGACTTTATTTTAGTAGCTTGAGTGTTAGTTGTTATAATCAAACATTTAACAATAGTGTAGTTTAAGGCTCGCTCGCCATTTGTGCTCGAGCACACCACTAGTTAGTTTAGGCCTCCAATTCTTTTTTTTTTGGCTATGTTTTGGTTGTCTTGTTGCGTATACCACCTTATTCTACTGGGTGATAGCAGGCCCAGAAAACAAAATATACGATTTCTGGTATTTAAGTCTGTCATATAGCTACTCTTTTTATGACAGTTAACTGTACCCGCAAAAGCGGTAAACAATTCAATTTCTAAGGTGATACGGTAATGGTCGCTAAACGGGATGATTCTGTTTAGTGAAGTTTGGGACGGGTCGAACACGGAGAAAACATAAAAATACGGAGAATCAAAGTACAAAATGACAAACGTGCGTCCAAACATATAAACAAACATTACCGATTTTCAATTGTGTTACCCCAGTAAGTGTCTCGCTCACTACGCTCCTGCCAATAAATCGATTAAAATGATGATATTGAGCTATTTTTGTTATTTTGCAAAACGGAAGAATCTCAAGGATGCCCCTTTGCAGTAGATGCAGTTACCTGTGTATATATAGCCTACAAAGAAGCTAAATCTGTAGAAATTGTCCATCACTCCAAGAGAGATGGCCCTTTTGTTAGACTGTGGCATATTATTAAGTGCATTCATGACCAAAAATAGAAGGGTTGTGGACACGGCATGGATAGTGGGTGACAGGGTTATCTATGCTTAGCCTGGTAAGTGCTACCAATGTTAAATTCTGGCTATGGTATTCATATGGAACTTATTTGGTGTCCCAAGAACTAAGCCTGCATTTTGAATTATAGCTGCTCCCATATACCTTCAGTAAATAGCTGAATCTATTCTTAGTTGAAAATTAATTAAAATATTTTATTGACTAAACTTAATTATTAATAAGTGAGATGTATAGTATATCATTTCAAATCAGGTAATTTACGAGGTAGATCCTCCGAAATGTGGCGACTAGACGCCTACTGGAGCGGCGTGTGTAACCGTCTACTACAACTCTACCAATACTGTGAATTAATTGTGAGAAATGACCATCCATATTTTCGCCCGAAATAATCGCTCTACAGTAGTACAACCCGCTGTGCTCTTTTTTTAAGTTCTTTAGAATGATTGAATCTTTGAGAACAGACTTTTCCTGATATGCTAGACTGACACTAAAAAATTCAACCGGTTTGTCACCCTTGCACGTAAGAGTTAAACTGTCGCCTTCTGAAACTTGTATAAAATTGGGTGTCACACCATAATATGGTTCTGTTCGACTAAATTTTTCTACACACAATTTAATTTTACTGGAGAAACGAACTGCTTGTGAAGCCTCATTATATGACCCACGACAGACCAACGCTCCAGTGTTGGAAGCCGTTAAATTAGTTAATACAATGCTAGTATTCTGAAGTTTGTATGTAAACGAGATTCCCCGGTTGAACTAATCCTCTGTCAAATATACTTTTTCAGAACTACCACGTCTTGTATAAGTCCATTTAACTGGAGACGAACTTCCACAGTAAGCGATCACTGGAGTCCCTTCAAATATTCTTATTATGTTTGGTACTACTTCTGAGTCATAAACTAATATTTCACGCCAGTCTTTTGTACAACGGTACACATTAGTGAAGCAGAAAGCCCAAATAATTAATAATTGTCCCAGCATTACTGTGAAATTATTTTGTCTATTTACATCTGGCGTTAAGAGTTATAATAATTTTAATGTTAAATTGACGCTGACATTTTGAACTATATCACAGTTGAGTTAGTTCAAGGGAAAACACACATAAAATTGACAAAAAACATATCCAATCATAATATATAATTTTAAATGAAGAGGAATCTTTCATCATTCTTATGAACTTTTGAAGGATTATTACAGGTAGACACCGTAATATTTACTGTTGTAGTTTTACAACTGTAGCGTACATCGCTCTTATTTCTTACTTGTTCACTGTTTCTAGCCCAGAGGTAAGACTGATTATTATCACACATACACAGACATAAATAATCAGCATTCAGTGTGAATCAATGGACCAAGAATAATGTTAATTAGTGAGGACATAATCATGAATGTTATCAATGGCTTGCTGTGACAACTATAGGAGACTGTCTGATCATACCACTGACATAGTGAATGTTTCGATACTCTTTAAAATTATATGTATATAATATATATTTGACCACCGCTTAAGTCTCCAGAGAAAAGTAATTTTTCAAGTTGTCCTAAGAAGCAACTATTTAATCTTGAGCGTCGTATGAATAGTTGGGGCCACAGAAAAAAATTATTGAGAACTGCACGATAGACTTCGCTAAACTGTAGCAAAGAAATAATGCATTGCACAACCGCCATCCCATGCGTTACTTGAATAGTGAACTTTTGAATTGTAAATTATTAACTAGCTAACTTTAATACGGGTAATACACTGTAATAAGCTTAAGTACGTTCAGGTTGAGTTGGCATCTATGTCTGCGGTGGAATAAGGGGATTACACTTAGTGAAACCCAAATTACTTATGTGGTGAATGTTGTGTAAATCCACTAGTGATAATGGATTGCCCTCTGTAACTGGGTTGTAAGGCCAGCTATGCCCCAAAATAGCTCAGTCAAACTTAACTAAAAACTATCTTTAGGAGAAAAAAACAGAGAACGTGAAATGATGCAAGGTTCTAGTTTAAATTGTGGGAAGAGGAAAGGTGAGCATGAGTGGAGAATATACATATATGGAAAAGAAGTGTTTGCATGAACATGTGTGTATAACTGTTCCACAAATTAAATAAATCGCATAATGATACAGAATGAATGGAGAGTAGGGTGACTGTTAATGGATCAATGTTTATTTAGCCACAGGAGGAGGTGACTAGCAGGTGTGGTGTGAGCAGGGAAATGTAGTGAATAGGTGAGAAGTGGGTAAAGTTTGTAAAGTAATGTGAGGCTTGAACTGTGAACCTAAATGGTATAGCAGCAGAATGGATAGTGCTCCAATGCTCTTCACAAAAAAAGATGGACTCTTCATAGAAATAGACGGGCTCCCATTATCTCATAAGAAGACTCAACTCCTTGGTTCTATGAACAACCATAGGTTCGCAACAAAAGTGCAGAGCAGAGTGGTTTTCTTGTTCTCCAGAGTAGAGAATAGTAGACCTTCAGCTGTCCCAAGAAGTCATGCCTCCTGAAGGGAAGAATACTAAATCCTGGTTATTTAGAAGAGAGGATATGGTTCTCCAGTGGAGAGGTCATTGAACATGGATGGTATGTCTTTCTCACTCAAAGACACTAGTGCTTCTCCAGAGAGCCAGGAGTGACTAACTGAAGTTACTATTCATATATACATAAATACACTCATGACTGCAGCGGAGCTGTTTGTAAGGCAGCCCAATGGATGGTCACTCTCTCGAAGGACCAGAGTCCACCCCAGACTGACTATCACTAGCTAGCCCTCACTCTCAATCACAATTCACTTTCATCAAATTCATTCATTGAGGTAGACTGATAAATTACAGGAAGTAGTTGGGTGATATAGAAAGATTGCGCAAGCGCGTGAATAATGTTTTATGCATGAGTAATGTTTATGTTTATAGCTAATGACTGGAATGTTTACTGACAAATGACAAGCGGTTGTTCAGGTGCACTCAATCCTGAACATGACAATACTGGATTGACTTCTGACTTTTTTTTAATATTTTAAGTCAAAGTTCGATAATATTGGTAATTATAATATTTTGAAGAGAGTTTATTATTTTGCTAGTAGAGTATGTATTTATTGAAGGCATGCCACCAGTAATGGAATAACAATCATGCTGTGCAAACCTTAGTATGTAAGCCTAAAGGTAAAAAATGGCAACAAAAAATACACACACACACATCTTGCTTGTTTGTTCAACTCTTTGCTAATGAAAAATAGAAATAACAAACAAAAGCAACTGGAGATTATGTGAATAGTTTCATATTTTGTTTTAATTATGACACTATCTGTTGGGTCACTTACTTCAGTGATTGAAGATAATAAAGTATTTGCCTCAGGAGTATGATTTCCACATGAGGTGACTATATACTCCATTTCTGTAATGGTTTCTACCGAGAGTGTTTTTGGTGCCATTTGGATTCACTCAGAATCTACCTCTCAAAAGTGTTCCTGCCGCAAGCACAATCCAATGCAATAATTCATGATCTCATCAGGGCATAGTTCTGTCAACAACAGTGAAATCCCTTACTTCATTATGTCTTAGAATAGGAAATTCCTTTTTTTCCTTCATTAGGCATGTTGTATTGAGAAGGAAGTGCCAGAGGCACTGTGAGTAGGAAAGTTCAAGGAGACCAGCCATACTTCAGGGCAATAGGACCCCTAAACACACTATTATGCAGTGAAAATCCAAAGAGTTGTTAGCAAACTAGTGGTACCTTTCTCCTGTGCCAGGTCCACAACTCTCCTCATAATCTCTGGAAGCAGTGGCCGCCTCTCACGCTTTTGAATGACATCGTGGATAACTGAGCTGCAATACATTCATAGTTGTAGTCAACCTGCTCTGAAATGAGATCTTACTGAGGAAAGACACCCTTAGGCTGAAGTAACATCAGCATACCATACTTGCTTCAGATCCCCAGCCAAATCCAGCCTGCATAATAAGGGGAATGGTAGGCAAAGCATAAAATGGCATTACTAAAATGGGTCACCCAGGTTAGTCCCCTCTTGATACAGTTAAGTAATATCATCCACAAATAAATATGTAAACTCCTCGTAAGTATTGATGCATTACTGGCATCCACCAGTAGTAGTATAGCCACTGTGTTACTGCAGGCTAGGTGGCTTGAGAGACATTTTGTGTCAATAACGGTTATGGAGGATTGGTCTCGCAAAGAGAGCGAGGGAATGGAAAAGGCCATGAGACCATGTGAGACTGAATGAAAAGACATGCAAAGTTTTCCAGCAACCTGACCTGAGGGGGCTAGAAGCTCCCTTGGTTCTTAGACTCCTTGCCACCTTTCCCAAAAGGGATTTGAAACACAGTCCAACTTCAATGTATTATCTCCACATTAGCAGCTGATAGATAGTAAATTTATCAGTCATAATCCCCCAACACAAAAGGAGTCTGTGACACTGGCTCAAAAGGAGGGAGTTGGTCATGATCGGCTCTAACTAGAGGGCAATTCCGTGAAAAGTGAAATCAAGGGGGCAAAAATTAGAAGTAGTTGTAGTACATTAAATTTGGTATCATATGAAAGGGGACAATTTGTAGTTTATTAATTTACAATTTTTTACTCATAAATGTGAATTAGTAGAAAGATGCTCCTCTCATTAGTATCTAACCACAATGACCTCCTAATTAGCAATTTTGAATCGAACACTTATAAAAGTGCTTTTTAACTGGTTATCAACTCTATTATTACACATAAATAGCTAATTGGATCAAAATCTAATAGTTTTACATTGTGTATGTCTAAATAGGGTTTTACACAACAAAAATTACACTTTCATGCTGTATACTGTAATTTTGTCTTTCATTGATATGTATGTCTGTCACAATCTTTACTTATTTTTTTATTGTTGAGAAAAAATTTCATCTCATTTTTCTGTCAATCAATATTATAAATAACAACATTGATAGACATAATTTCTGTATCCAAATATTTGGCCTACTAATTTAGAACACCAGATAAGTGATGTGACGGCCAAACAATATATTGTACGTTGGTCACTCATGTATGTCCGTTACAACAGCATTTTGTCCCCAACAAGTGAGCTTATAAACAAGCATGAGAATAACTTGCTGAGTCACAAGTAGCCTGCAACTGCCTGCACAAACCACAGACCATGTGCAAACATGTGCTTAGCTAGCAGGATACCAAGGATCTGAAGTAACATATTTTCAAGCATGAGTTTCAAGGAGAAACAAGCTCAAAGGCAAGCTAAACGAAGATTGAAACTAACGGAGAGTGATGAAGCTTATCAATTCTATCTGAAGAAGGACCGTGAACAAAGAAGGCACAGCGATCTGCTTCAAAAGCTGCAATGACCAAATCCCGATTGGATGAACACCGCATGAAGGAAACGCAATGAGTTATAGAGTATAGACACATGAGAAAGCTAACCGATACAAATATCCAGTCCTACATCAACCCCATATAACACAACACAGGCAAGAAGTAAAGCCATCAAGCATGCTTGTTCAGCATTGCCATTGTCGCCACGAAAAAAGCAACCTGTTGTCAGGTCTATAGCTGAGAGTATTGGACTTCTAATAAATGCATCATCCTCATCGACATCCCAAGGTCATGGTGCACTTAGTGAGACAATTAAACAGCTTGTCCGTGCTTTTTACAGCAGCAATGATACTGCTCCTGGGCGTAAAGATCGCATCTTTATCAGATAAATAATTGGTGATGGGGAAAAAAATCAAAAGAACAGAGAAGCTGCAATATGTTGATGTCATTAAAAGAAGCTCACAATAAGTTTGTTGAGGAGAATCCTGACAGCAAATTTTATGAATTGAGACCTGATAAAATCAAGCTGTTTGATCACATACCGCATAATGTTTGTGTCTGTTCCTACTATGAAAATGTTCGCCTTTTACTGGTTGCTTAGAAAAAACACACTATGCTTTCCACAGAGTTCAAGAGCTTTATCAATCAAGTCACCTGTGATTCTTCTTCTAAGGATTGTATGAGCTCCAAGTGCAACAAGTGTAAAGATCTGATTGATACCTTTACCCCAAGTAACCCAGCTGAAATTATGAAATATCAGCAATGGCAGACTGATGACAAGATGGAGAAGGTTGACATTATCACGACAGTAAGTGATACTTTTGTTGAACTTAAATCTCAGCTTCGAGTTTTCCTTCTTCACACGTATGTGAAGCGTAAACAGGGTGCATGCATGAAAAAATTAATTTCAAAGTCTAACAAGCAGAATGCTTTGCTGTATGTGGAAATGCCACTATAATGAGCCAGTCAGCTTCATTGGAACCACAGTCAGGCTACACTTTTCACAGCAAATGCCTAGATTGGAGATGGTAATGGCAAAACTTTCACTATTGTATCTGATGCTCTAACCCATACAAAAAGAAAGTGTGTCGGTGTTTATGAGTTACCTATTAAACTAACTTAAAGAAGACAATCCATTATTGGAAGCTATTAATATTTAGTGATGGTGCTGGATATCAATTTAAGCAAAAGTTCCTGTTTTCTAATTTTTATGCATGGGAACAAGAGTATAGCCTGAGCATCAGGTGGAATTTCTTTGCCACATCCTATGGCAAGGGTGTAGTTGATGGAATTAAGGGTACCGTAAAACGAGCAGTTTGGCGGCGTGTGAAGAGTGAAAGTGTAAATATCGTGTCTGTTGAGCACTATGCAGTTGTTGCTGCTGAGAGCTGTCCTAATATCCACCTGCATTTCATTTCAAAAACTAACATCCAGGAAATAGAGTTATTTTTAAGCCAAGTGGAAAAAATATGATAGCTGTGCCCAAAACACATCAAATGAATTGCTTTACTGCCAGTACAAGTGACAAGGTAATGGTAGCTGACACATCCGATGCTACACAATTTACGACTTCGTATCAGAAAAGCCAATGACAGTGACATTGAGGAGAATGAAAGTGGCAGTGAAGAAAAAGGGGAAGATTCAGAGAGTGAGAAAGAAGAGGAGGAGTCTCAGGTTACAGTCACCACAACTGAAATATTGAGGGTATAGGAGATTGGGTGATTGCAACCTATGATGGAGAAGAGTTTCCTGGAGAGATCAGGGAAATGGCCCAAACCTATAGATAAGATTTGTTACGAAAGAAAGGACGTGATAAAAAAAATAATCCTCCAAAATAGCTGGACACGTGGACAATGGGTGTTTGAAGACTAATTGTATTACCTTGCAATTAATTACCTTGATATTAAAAATGTCTAATCATTCACATCTTTGTTGTTGTTGTTGTTTGAATTATAATTTCAAGAGATGTGACAGAGAATTATTGTGTATTCAAATTATGTGACATACTGATTTCATGTGATGATTAAAATCCTAAATTGTCTTAAATATTTAATAGTAGTAAGACTATAAACAGCCATTAGGACTGGTACTAGTATTGTGCTTTGCATTAATAACACTGTGCAATTCAGACCTGTACGTCTGTCACAAATTTTTTGTACGTCCATTACAAATATCTTTTAATATAAACTTGAAAATTAAAGCACCACTAACTATAACTCTTGCACCTTTAAATACATTCATTTGGTAAAACCCGAGAGTCTGGAACTATGGTGTTTGGAGCAGTTGCTATTGGTTCAAGCAATTGCCTCTCACTGCCTGAAATGTCCATTGACAACCAGGACAACATTGTAAATTGATGTATAATGTGTCGATGACTGCACTGTAAAAAATATAGCGTGAAAACCCACCAAAATCACACCATACTGGTGGTGTGAATGCCCACCATCTATGCATAGTGTGTCTTTCACATTTTCTGCCTACTGTAAAAACACACTTAGTGTGAAAATCTCACTCAAGGGAATATCATGGACCCTTTACCGAACATTAATTATATTCATGTGCAGGCAAAAACCAATGTTGTGTATTATCATTGAAATCTACCTTATAAATGTGTTGTACACTAGTGTGCTAGGTAAGAGAGTTGACTAAGATTTTGGTTCTCTGATTAATCACACTGCTTGAAAAGTGTCCATTGACAACCAAAACAAAATCATAAATTAGTGTATAATGTGTTGATAACTAGTTTGTTAACCTCTACAGCCTTGTAATTTTTGTTAACTCTGATTAGACCAATCTCTTTTTGGAAAATAATGTTTATTAGAATCAATGTAACTCAGCATTAATGTAAGTATGAGTTCATATTGATTATGGTGTGAATTCACACTAAATTAGTATGAACTCACACGAATTTAGCATGTACTTCACACCAAAACGATGAGGTGTGTATATATATCATACCATTTTTGGTGTGACTATTGTTATAAGTGATTCACGCTTAATTTGATGTGAACCTTTTGGTTTACAGTGTGGTTTGTTAAGTAGCATATTAATGTAGTAGTAAATACTGATTAGAAGTGCAACTGGCTTAAAGGGTAGAATTGTGTTTTTGTTGTCCATTTCTGAAGGTTTTGTTATTTTCTAGCTTCCATAGGTTCCTTGAGGATAGTGAAGATCTTCTGGTGGACAGCCGAAACATTGTAGACACAGCTCTGAGTGATACATTTAAAGACATTGAACAGCTTGGCCTAGACCAGTATGAAACCTATGTGGAAGAAAGATTAGTGAAGCAGACGAAGGCAATTGCTGACCCTATTAAACGAAACAATCTTCACCTCTTTAGCCGACCTCCAGTTCATAAGAAGTCCAGCAAGCAACTGCAACTTTTATCCCTGAAGAATAATTGTTCTCATTTTTCTAGGCTATATATAGCCTCTCAAACACGGAATGGAGATTTGGACGACTTCTTCAGTCACGAAAATCAGGCATGACCACCGGTATTGGCAAAGAATGGTAGCATACGAGATGGGGACAAAGCAGAGTTGCTGTACTGCCTAGAAAAGCTTATTTCATTAGAAAAATCCATACCTAATCCTTCAGTGGAAGTTCTTATTCTTGATAGTGCTGCTATCGTTAATATGCTTAAACCGGTGAATTCAAAAACATTTCAGGACTATGCAAACAATGTGTTTTTGCCATACATTTAGTCTCAACTTCAACATGTTTTGAGACTGGATGTTGTATGTGATGTCTACAAGCCAGAAAGTTTGAAAGAAGATACTCGCAGCAAGAGAGGGAAAGGTATCAGAAGACGAGTGGAAGCATCAAGCATAGTTCCCCAGAATTGGCGAGCGTTTCTGCGAATCAATGAAAACAAAACAGAGTTGTTTTCATTTCTGTCATCACAAGTTACAAGAATTGATAGTGGCAAAGCTATCATTGCCACATGCCTAACTGAAGTTCTCTGCAACAATCATCGGGATGTTTCAGGTTTGGCACCATGTACACACGAAGAAGCCGACACACGTATACTACTCCATCTGGAAGATGCTGTGAAACAGCAATACAACAAAGCGTCGATCCGAACTGTGGACACAGATGTTGTTGTACTAGCCATTTTATCAGCTTAGTGGTTGGGAATATCTGAACTCTGGATTGCATTCGTAACAGTGAAACACTTCAGGTTCCTTCCAATACATGAGCTAGCTGATACTCTTGGTCCTCAAAAGTGTATTGCCTTACCCTTCTTTCATTCACTGGCAGGTTGTGACACAGTGTCTTTCTTTGGAAAAAGCAAAAAGACTGCATGGAATACTTGGAAGTCATATGATTCAGTCATTCCTGCATTTTGTGCATTAGCTAATACTCCAAGTGTAAAGTACATAGAGCAATGGCTACCTCTTCTGGAGCGATTTGTAGTCTTACTCTACGACTGCACGAGCAGTCTTGAGCATGTGAATGATTCCAGAAAAGAACTATTCACAAAGAAGGGTAGAGCAATTGACCGACTACCACCTACCCAAGCTGCTCTTATTCAGCACATCAAAAGGGCAGCGTATCAGGCTGGTTACTGCTGGGCCAAAGTTATGATTTCTGCCCCAGAAATGCCATCGGGGGTGGAAAAAGAAAAACCAAGGATGTGGATGGGAAGCACTCTAGACTACTCTACCAGAAGCCACAGAAGCATGTAGGGAGCTAATTCGTTGTGGATGCAAGAAAGAATGCAAGGGACGCTGCAAATGCCAAAAAGCAGCACTTCAATGCACCGCACTTTGTAACTGTGGAGGACAATGCAGTACTAACTTTTTCATTTTCAATATTATTACGACCAAAACCATTATTCTTGATAGTATGCTCCCTCTACAACACATATCAATATGAATTTAGGAAGAAACTGGTTAACTACTACCATGTATTCAACCTTCCTAAACAATTAATGCACAATAGCTGCAGGGCTATTTATATTATACCACATTGTAGTAAATGGTATTACTTCAAAAGGTCATACCTTCTGATTAAAAACAGCTATGTCTTTGATTCAAAGTTTATTTTACTCCTCTTTCGTTTGATACTAAACTTGATATGGTTAAATTAAATGATTCAAAAATTACTGTAGACTATAAAATTTGGCGCATTAATTCGCGCCCAAAGGTCAGAAAAGGTCAAATCATGGATGCCCCTATAGCTTCAAATCATCTGTAGGGTTTTCCCTATTAGCATGCAAAATTTCATGCTTCTATCACAAAAGGCACGATTTTTTCACATATCTGCTGTACTATTCCAAAGTACAGGTTGTATACTGGTTCCACACTTGGCACAGACATGAAGATATGCCTCATCACATATGTGGTTTTATATTTTTCCTACCACATCATGTATAAACTTTATTGTGCGGATCCAGGCGTAACTCCAGTCGCTTATGGTTAGTTAGAATAGATGTAGATGTAGCTTATGGTTTGGTTAGATTAGATGTAGATGTAGCTTATGGTTGGTTAGATTAGATGTAGATGTAGCATATGGTTGGTTAGATTAGATGTAGATGTAGCTTAAGGTTGGTTAGATTATATGTAGATGTAGCTTGAAGGACCAGGTCCCCCACAATCAATGTTCAATACTATTTCTCCCATTAGCAGCAGCTCCAGCGACAAATGACATGTAATTAATTTTAGGGAACATTGTTTGAAAGAAGAGCACAAGTTATAAGGAAAAGGTAATACAAAAACGATAGTGGGAAGAAAAGGGGTAGAGAATGTCATAAATTGATGATACTTTCCAGAGGCGCAAGGCCTTTGGAAAGAGACAAAGGCATTTAGACAAGGATAGGCTATAAGAGAAGTGACAAACAACACGATAGCTACAATAAACACATTTGTGTGATGATTGTTCTTGGGAGGTCAACTCCCTTGGCTACAACGGTTCAGGAGCTGGATATTTATAAATTGTGAATTAACATGTGTTTTTTCACATGAGTGTCAAATTGCTTTAAACTAGCATTTGTTATGTCCAGATGATATTTAATCTGTAAAAGACCAAATTTTTGAATGGAGAGCTATGCATTAGGATTGAATTATTTGTCCAAAATAGCTATATCTCAATACTGAGCAAAAATATACGAATTCAATCCTTATGCAGAGCACTCTATTCCAAAAATTTTGTCTTTTTACATAATAAAGAACTTCATAACAGACCTTAACTCCATGGCACCAGTAGAACAGCTGTACTTTGGAAGATGATAATAAAACATTCAGAAATGAGCAACAAATACAAAAGTATGATCTTTATGTCAGTAACATTAAACCTTCTACAGAGGAGCTGAGTATCTTGGAAGTATAAAATATTTGTTTGTTTTTTCCTTAGAGCATGTTTTCATTTTTCATTAAAACTTTAAATTACAATTCAGTTTAAAAAACAAACTTGTAAAGATCTATAAAAAAACTATACTTAATCAGTGGAAGTGAAGAACAATTACAATGCTATTGTATAGCTTGATGGTGAAAAACCTGATAAGTTTCAAGGGAAAGGCAGGAGGAGAAGGTACACTTCCTGACTTGAGCAGACAGCTGAACAAATACAGTAAAGGGGATGAAATGCTGTGGGCATAGAGAGCTGTTCACATTCAAGAGCTAGAGAGAGAGAAAGGAGAATAAGAGAGAAGAGGAGCAATGAGAAGACAGAATGCAAAGGGAACTAGTTTATGTTTTATGTCACTTAGAGTATATGTTTTATTATATTTATGTATCATGCCATTTATGTTTAAGTTGTGGAAGTGTGTATCGTTTGGAACATTAATGTTTGTGCGCAGGTCATCGGTAGGATTTTAGTCATGCTTTGGTGGATCATTTTCATTGGTCAGCTGGCGAGTGGACTCATATTCATAAGTCCCCTCGCCACGTGTGTAGTTCAGTTCAGCACTTGTAACAAATACGTTTAACTCAAGTGAGGCATCCTCTAAGCTGAACTCTGGTGGCAGCGATACTTCGCTGTCTATCAGAACTGTGGTTGCTTGCGTTGTGCGCAGGGCGAGCATATACAACATCCACACCCCCACAATGTGAATCCTTGGCTACTCTACTCCATGTAGTGGTAAACTTTCAACCAGAGGTAGGCTGTAGATTGCATGCACTATTCTCAAAGCTATGCCGTTTTTTTAACTGCTTGTTTGAAACTCCGCCCATTCCCCGTTTATTGTACTTAGAGAACGAGAGAGAATAAAAAGTAGCTTGTCTTTCCACGGCACGCTTGGGGTCTTTTAAGTTGTTTCGGCATTTGAAATTTGGCGTAGACTTAGAGTAAGGGTCACTAAGACTAATTCTGCAAAAAACAAAAATAGGAGAAAAAAAGAATTTTTCCTATGACTTACTTCTGGAGCCTATATCTCAATTTCAATTTTTGCGTGAAGTGCCCCCTTTTCTCATAGACTTTCACAATATTATTAAGAATACAAATATTATAAAAAAATTTCCCTCCTTGCAAGTGGAAGCTCCCGGTTATGAGAATAGCGGCGTACAGAACTGTCCACAACAACTCTAGCACGGCTGTGAAACGGTACCTTTCTGATGTTACTAAATTCAATATCAAAGAAAACACCAAGACAGATATAAACTCCACTGTGCTCCCTCTTCAACCTTTTTAGAGTAATCGAGTCCCTCTGAGTGATATTATTGTGATACACACGGTGAGTACTGAATCACTCCATCGGGATGGTCACTCTTACAACTGAGTGTTATTGTACCTCCAAGGGGGACCTCCGCGTAGATGGGTATAATTATGTTCGGTATTTGAACTCTGTGATCTACCACAGATATCCTCATCGGGCTGGAAAATCGGGACGACTCCCCAGCTTTGTCACGGAAGGTACCGTGACAGTGAAATTTACCCGTGTCACCTTTCTTTAAATTACTTAGAACAATTGCTTTGTCAATAATATGGTAAAGATGTGAATTTTTTTCCACATAATAATCATGGCTCAAGTATGTTTCTACAGCACTTTTTGAATTTTGATAGGTCCAAATAACAGGTACCGAACTTCCACAGTATGCAGTTACTGGAGTTCCCTCAAATATTCTCACGTAGTTAGGAACTACTTCTGATTCGTAAACAACAATTTCATGCCAGTTTTTCCCCAAATAACAAAGACATTAAATGTAGCAAGATATAGCACCTTTGTAGAGAGCATTAACTGGTTTAATCTTCAATTTTATCATAATTGACGCTATTAGACATTCCCCATAATGTTAAAAAAAACACCGCCACTAAGCCTCCTTTTGTTTATCGATCCTTACTCGTATCAACCTTCGACATTATATTGCTTACCCCTTGAAAACCCTTTGTCTGATAGTCAAGTCACAAAGAGTACGACGCAGGTCTTGTGTTATTATATCCAGTGAACAAGTATGTACAAAAGGTTGCGTTTGTCTATAAAAAAGAAATAAATTGAACAAAAATTTTACTAACAAAAAGTATTAGCAGCTAGCATTTGTGCTCAGGCACATCAATATAGTATGTCCGCGTTGAGTTGGCCCGATCACAAATGTGGCAAAAGAGGAATGGGAAACCAATTATTAAGGTCACAAGACAATAGTAGCTTAAACGAGCGAAAACGTCGACGCCCACAATAAAAACGGGGCGGGTCTAAGGTGCCCATTATTACAGTAAGTTTACTAGTGACATGAAAAAGAAGCTGTGGCAGTTTCTTCCGCGGCTGTATTCAATATATGCTCGGTTGGAGGGTGATCCGGAACTACTAATGTAGTACAATTCTTAGAGGAAAAGAAGCGCAGGACCGCGGTTGAACTCCTCCTCAAGTAAGTCTGATTGTTATATGCTTAAGCGTGATTTAAACAATATTCTTACTTTTTTGGTGTGAGGAAATTCTAAAGTACTCAACAGTAATGTGAAGAATCCAGTACATCATCTACACCTTTAGCTAAGGCCACACACAATCCAGTATTACTCTGTCCTTCACACTGAATCATTCATATAATTTTATTCATGAATTTACTATATTTTCTATCTACTTGTTAAATTTCAACTTTTTTTAATTATACAAAAAAATTGACATAATTAATATAATTTTATAATGACATATACAATATAATATTACATAATTTTATGATGACATGAAATTGTGGTATATACAAGCAGCAGTTGGATTTAAAGCGTAGTAAATAGCATCACCATAACCATAGAGAACTGTACCTATATAGGTATGAGGAGTAATGGACAGCTAAAGTATAAATAGTGGCATGTAGAGTCTATTCTAAATTGTATATCGTATCATCTTGGTCAGCAAACAGTAAATTGGCTGAATTTCTGAATAAATAGGCCCTAGTTTAAGGGTGCCCCCCCCCCCACCCCTCACACCGCCCACGTAATTTAAATTTAATGGTTGCTAAGGGCAGTTACTGCTTTCTGTGTGCTTGCAGGTCCAAACTGTTTGTGTGCAAGAAACAAGTACCTGCCGAAGGTACTACCCACCATTTTTTGGACCAATGCGTGAAGCTATTGCTCCGTAATTCGGAATACTGCTAGTCATGCCGCTACTCTACTGCACCATAACGAGTTTTTTCTCATTTCTATATTACTTATTGATTTATTCGCATTTTTTTCGTTTTATAAGATATTGAAAATTTCAAAGTATGGTGCAGTTCATTTTTTTATGTTCTATCCCTGTGTAAAAAAAATTTCGTTCTCATGGTTAGATTCCAAGAAAAATTCATACAAAATTTGGAACTTTAATTCCACTCGCAATTCATAAGAAATAGCCCAACCCACATATCTCGTACTACGAGTACGCGAGCAATTTTTTTTTTCAATTAGTTTGTATTGGTTCTAAAAAGAGCCCGCCTATTTCTAGAGTAAACAAACATCAATACAACAATAACAAGAGAGTCAGAAGAGAGAGCAGTTTATTGGAGATAGCCAAAATTGAAGGGTATTAGATCTGCGCAGCATGGGAAGTCTTCGCTCCGCAGAAATCGAGCCTGGTGGATCCATCCGCTTGAGTTCAGGTGCGCTGAGTCCGGAGAATGGCTACTGGAGGAGAGACAGCCTGGTGCACCTTGCCGCGTGAGCTCAGTAAACAAATATGAGACAACAAGAAGCTAAACTAAAACACCACAACTTCGCAAAGTATACTTCTGCTACTACTGCGCGATTGTTCCTGCTCGCATATTATTGAAGGGTGGGGTATTGGCGGGGAATAAATTAATGTCCGGATCTACAGGCGGTGCGCGTTGCTATGTGCGGCCACCCTTAACTGGTAAGATAATCTGAGTGGACAAACAACCTTTGTTACAAACGTACCTCACACTGTATCTTGCTATTGTTAGTAGCCTTGAATAGCAACAAATCCTGAGCCTAAAATGAACCAGAATGTCAAGCAGATGGGTAGAAACGAAGTCACCAAATTAAGACTGCTTTTTGTTTACAATTGTCCCTGAGGCACTGCACACGCGGTTTGCCCAGTTTCAGCGCGTGAATTTATCTCGCCGCGTGTATCGCTGGAAACGTGTGGTTCTATTTATTCCCATAGACTTTTGTATTGAATTTTGGAATTGCACTTTCCCGTTGGCTCTGAAGTTTTTAAAGGAAATTTTCTAGTCCGCTTCGGCACGAGCTTTCGAATGGTACAAGCCACCGAAGCGTAGCTACTTCCGTTCAAAAGTTATTAACGGTTTTTAACGCGCCAACTCAACTTGGTCATACTATGGTATATTTGGGGGCGAACGTAGGTATATTACTTTGACCATCCCGTTTTTGTGCCTGCTTCATGGTCATCCAGTCTACCCCTTCCCAAACTTCCATTAAACAGTAAAGCAATCTGGTAACATTTTATGGAAATTAATTGTTTACCCCTTCGTATTAGGTTGTTTCGGAATTACACAAGACGCATTTAGATCTTAAAAACTCACTGTTAGACTCCACACCGTGCTGCACAGTAATTCTTTAGAAAAAATGTTATGGCAATTACCTTTACTAGACGTAATTAAAAAAACATTGCCATATTTAGTAGCTGAGTGTTGTGTGTTGCCAAAAAGCTACTGGTAATTCAGTGATTACAGAAAATACCAGTACAGGGGGAATTGAGGCTAGAAAGTAGTTTTGTATTTTGTTGGCTAAATTATACAATGGTCACAACTGCTAGTAGTTATACTTTTAGAAAAGGACTGATAGATTCTTTTGAAGTGATTCATTTCTGCACAGGCTCACTGCCATTTGTACTTAAGCACATCACTAGTAATAATCACTAGGCGAAAAATGAAATTTCTTTTTTATCCCTGCTTTAAGTGAATTTTTTTTTTGTTGCTATACTCTAACATTTTTGACCAGAGCAAAGTGGTTTACTAAAGATTACCCTTAACCACGTACACCCTTGAACTACATACAGCCAGGAAAAGTTTAAGTAAAAAAAATCGAGGTCCAGCACCGCTACACCGCGCACACAATAGCGCATGCTTAGCCAGATAATCAGTGCGACGTACGAGGTCGTCTTTCCTCTTCACTCGCCTTAACAGCTGGTACAGGGATAATCTAGTGTGCATCAAACTGGCAGACACAATCTCTAAACGTTCTCTAACAAAAAACCTAAAATTACTGGCTCAACGATACTGTTGATTTGTTCTTCTTTTTTTAACAGACTTTAATTTTCATACCACCATACGGTTTAGATATTTTCAATCTTTTCAGTAATGTAATACATAATAGCGTTTACATTTTTATTATGCTATCCTATATCATCATGATGAACTCCTTAAGAAAGTCCAAGGTACTTGTATATAGAACAACAAGAATGTCCATCAAGCTATTTGACCTCTAGCTCCTTTTGAAAGAATACCTCTAGGAGAACCCTTCACAATAGCTCTGTTTTTTTTTGTCTTGTTCTTTTTTCAAATTTGATCAATGTCACTTCTGTAACTATCAGCTCTATGTACAGTACTTCCAGCTTAAAGAGTGGAAACTTTGATAATACCTAGTTTTTAGCCTTTCAAATGTTGTACATTAATTTATTAATGGTTTTAAAGCATACCTGAAGTCTTAGAACAATAATAATAATAGCGAAAGGCTGAGAACCGATCTTCTCTCGTAGACTGTAATGCTTTTTTGCCATTTTATTTGACGTCACGCACGATTCTGACGTCAAATAAAATGGCAAAAAAGCATTACAGTCTACGAGAGAAGATCGGTTCTCAGCCTTCGAAATAAAAAGCTGCAAGTATGGATTGCTCCCGTCTTATGGTTGAATTTTGGTTGATCTGGGAAGCAAGGCACTCGTACCGATTGTTTTGTAATATCAGATCTTTCAGTGGCCCAGAAATTGCGGTTGATGAAGAGAACTCAAGGTCACACTGTCCAAGTAGATTGCATAAACCCAAGCCCCCCAATCGGGCAGACAAAGCGAACATGTTTCTGTCGGTGTCATTGGATGGCGGTCTTCCTGTGACTGTTGGGATGAAAACAGTACGTATGATGTTCTCCAGGGGTTGAAAATGAATACTGATGTCTGGTAGTGTTCGAGGCGATACGACCATCTGCTAGAGAAACCATGGTTGAATGCTGCAAAGGCAGCATAGGTTGTGTGATGGCGATCTCCGATAGTAATCTTAGCTCACAGAACCATTGATCCACTTTCTTGGAGAGGGAATGATTGATGTAGTCAGTGGTACCTAGAGGAACACCCAGATGTGTATGTCCAACACTTGTAACATTGACATTGGAACCAGAAAAGGCAGTGATGGCTTCTGAGAGATGTGTGTCCTTGGTAACCAACCATCCATGTTTTGGCTGGGTTGGCATGGTAACCAAATGATGGGCCGATGTTGGTAAGTTTGTCCCACCAGTTTTGATAGAACCTAACGCAGAAGTATCATCAGCATACCATACTTGAGTGACTGAGTCAGGTAGGTTCTTGATGAGTGGGATGGTCGCTACAGCATACATGGGCTTGCCAAGGGGTCACCCTATGTGGTCCCCTCTCTCGAGTAAATCACCTCACCATTAATGAACAGCTCAGTTGGGATTCTGTAGGTGTTTATTAGCATGGTTGATATTGAGGGGCAGAGAAAACGGATGTTGTTTAGAGCAGCCTCCCAGTTCGTGAGTTGAAGGCATTGCTACCACACTAGGAGGGCTGCTTCTGTGTAATCTCGCTTGAAGCACTCCTGCACAGCATGAGCTGCGGACTCAACCCCTGTTATCTGTCCTGCACATAACTGGATGGAGCCAGCAGCATCTTGGATGTCAAGTTTCACCAATTCTGATAGGTCTCACGCCTGGATCCTTGTCCAGAGCTATGAGTCTGCAGGCAAGCAAGGGATAGACACAAGTGGGGTCTACGTATTCAGTGCACTTAGAGCAAGTGACTGGCAGAGAGTATAGGAGGCAGTTTTAAAAGAAGTGCACAGTCTCCGCCAGGCAAAGGCATCCAGTCCTGATGGCCCAGCAGCCCCTTTAGTATTGAGAGAAGTCAATTTGATAAGTGCAGCATCAATTGAATCAAAGATGACTGGATGAAAATCAGGTGGTGTACCATTGATAGTGGACTCCGGCATGGCTGACATGCCACTGGGATGCTTGCTCTTTAAGATTTCTTTCACAGTGGAATCACCAACAACATCATTCAACTGGAGGAGACTGCCCTTACCCTTGTTTGATAGTGGTTGTAGAGCAGCATTTGTTTTGCCTTGAAACATCAGGTTGGCGAAGGATTGTGATAGCTGCTGCTGCCGACTAGTATTGTGATTTGTTTGTGGAAGACGGTCCTGGATAGCCATGCATTCCAAAAGTTGACCGGCAAGCTCCACATCTTTAGGCATTTCTCCACACATTTGATGCGATCTTGGATTTTGGAGTTGCGAAGAGGTTTCTGTAGTATCAGGTGGGGTAAGACTGTGGTAGCCTTTAAGGCAATGGGTTCTAATGCAGACCCTGTGGCAAAGGCATTAACCGATTACACGCGAACAAAATTTTTAATTGCGCCTTACGTAATGCGGTCACGGGCGCAAGCGAGACACTAAGCGGGAGAAAAAAGACGAAAGTTTGAAGATTGCCTCGGGGACAGTATTATCGAACGATAGAGTACACTCTAGGCTATTTGGAAAGCATAAAAAATTCGACGCTAAGGAGCTGTTCCCGACTTAAAAAAAACAAAGTACTCGCACCGTTTGGCAAAAACTTTTATGGCATCACACTGAGGCTCTTAGTAAGTGTGGTTGGACGGCACGGGACGCTCGGAGTGCTGCCACCGGGGTTGTACTAATTTAGCTATCCCCAAGGCGTTCAGGCCTTCCACAACCTGAAGTTCACCGGGTCTGAATCTGATCCTAAGGATTGGGGACACGGAGAATAGCTAGCATGAGGTACAGCTAAAGGGGCGCACGCCAGACTGGTCAATATAATAGTAAACCAGCCGAGCATGCGCCATGATTAGGTGATACAGGAAACGGAAGGGTGAATACGGGGAATACAGGAAAGGCAGGTGTGCGTGAAATAGGATGAACGAGTGATAAGTGTGCGTGCAATAGTTTATATGAATGTGGTGGGCGTGGGTCTACCACATCTCCCCCCCCCCTTTGAGGTGAAGGCACACAAAAATAAATAAAGTAAACAAATAAACAAAGTTGATAAAAGTTCATGAGGCAAAATGTTCCCGTTGAGGGATGAGATGTATCATCCGATGGCCAGGACTGCCCGGAAAGAGCATCAGAGATCGGGTTTTCAACTCCTTGAATGTGCTGAATCTCAAAGTTGAACTCGAGTAGACGTAACTTCCATCTAGTCAATCTCGCCGAAGGGGCTGGGCCATCAATAATGTCAATCAGTGGCTTGTGGTCAGTGAAGACCTAGAAGAAGCGTCCTGCCAAATCAAGTCTAAAGTGCTCAATCGTGGCAAGTAGTGCTGTTGCCTCTAGATCCAAAATGCCATAGTTTCTTTCTGCCGGAGACAGTTGCCGAGAATAGAAGGAAGCTGGGATCCAATCATCATCTCTGCGCACGCACAGAGTACCACCAATACCTGCATAGGAAGCATCAGAAAACACAGACAATACATCGTTAGAATTGGGAACAGTACGTGAGGTGTGAGATGATATAGAACCGATGATAAGTTCGAAAGCTGTCACAAAGTCGTCATCACAAAGTAAGTGTTCGAGCTTATGTTTAGTCAAATGTGGAGTAAGAACAGACGTGAGATTTGCAAGGTCGGGAATGAACTTGGAAAACGTAATAAGCCCAAGGAATGATTTCAGGGATGATTTGGTTTTCGGCATGATGTAGTTTGAGATGTGGATGATTTTGGATTGAGGAATGGATAGGGTGCCAAGGCCTACATGAAAGCCAAGGAAGTCAAAAGAAGTGAAGCACCACGAATATTTTTCCTTCTTGACGGTTAACCCCGCCTGAGCGAGTCTGGAAAGCACTGAAGAAACATGAGAGATGTGCTCGTCAAACGACTGGCTGAAAATTACAACATCGTCTATATAGGGGATACTGAACCTCTCGTAAGACAGATTGCATCAAAATCTGAAATGGGCAAGGTGCGTTTGTTAATCCGAAAGGAATAACCTTAAAATGAAATTTTCCTTGCAAACAAGTAAAAGCTGTAAAATGTCTAGAGTCTGTGTCCATAGGGACTTGATAAAAGCCCTTGAGGAGGTCCATTTTGGAAAGAACTGTTGCATTGCCGAGTTGAGCTAGGATGTCATCTATAGATGGCATGGTGAAGGGGTCTCTTACCGTAATTGAGTTCAGCTTTCTATAATCGATATCCTAATGGCACCGTCTTTCTTTTTCACGGAGAAAGGTGGGCTGGACCGCTTAGAGGTTGAGGGCTCTATGACTCCTAATGCCAACATATTTTCAATCTCTGATCTGAATGAATCTTGGTGTGCAATCGGAATGGAATAAGAAGGCGACCAAATAGGGGTCGTGGAAGTAACCTGTATAGAATGAGTGACCAACGAAGTACAACCAGGTTTATCGGCAAATACCGAAGGAAAACTTCCCAAAACAGCGTCTAATTGGGATTGCTGAACAGATGATAACTCAAGTGGACTGGAAGTGTTAATAGGTGAGTTGAATTCGTTATCAGCTATTTCATCAGGTACGGAAAGAACTCTGTAAACAGGTAAGGACTTCTTAACTTGGGAAAGATGGACCGTTTTCGGTTTGCATTTCTTAACCTGTGGCACAATGGAAATGTTCAAAGGAGGTAAAACTTTGTGCACTACATAAGGACCAATCCAGTTTGCTTCCAAACACTTGTTGTGGCCTGGTTGACGTTTAAACACAATGTCACCATGTTTAAAGTCCACTGCCAACCCAACGTCATGTGACAATCTCTTTGTGGAACACTTGGAGGTTAGTGCCTGTTCAACATGATGGGTTTGACACGCCAGCATGTTGTCCAAATCATAATTAAATTGAGGTATGTTAACAGAAAAGGGTAATGGTGAAGTCCAAATGGATTTCAGTGTAGACAAAACAAAGGATGAAGGCTTTAAAAATAATAATTCATGGGGTGTGAAGCTATGACGAGAAATGGGCATGTTGCGTGCAAAATACAGTGCGAGATCGAGTACTACTGGCCAATCATGTTTGCGTTCAAGACTTTACCACAAAGAGCTTTCACCTCAAAGGACTACCAGTACTGTAGGGCAGAAACAGCAGTGTAGATAATTAATATTTGTTCACTTTCTAAAAAATATTACTAAACAATATTATAAAACCATAACTTCATAGCAGCAGGGCCATAATCAAATACAATATGAAATGAACAAAACCAAAGGTTCTGGAGTATCCAATACTATCAAGGGGATCCAAGGAACTGTCACTTCTCATTGACCTCTCTACTGGAGTGCCATGTCCTCTCTTCTAAATAACCAGGATGTATGTAGTATTCTTCCCTTCAGGGACTTCTTAGGAGAGCCAGTTGTACCCTAGAACCAAGGAGTTGTGCCTTCTCGTAATCTGAGCTCATCTATTTCTATGAAGAGCATGCCAGCACCTTTCCTCCTGTTGAGGTAGATCAGACAAAGTACTATGATCTAAAATTTGATTCTGGTCTTATTTTAAATAAATCAATAAAATAATAATTGATAATAAACAGCCTAATTGATAAATATATATTATTGTAGAAAGAAAATAACATTAGTCAATAAAAGTAATAATTCACATTTTCTTTTAACAAATAGCACCAAAAATTTCTGAGTTAACACACTGAAACTGCTTCTAACCACTACACCAACCTTCTATCAAGCTCTCCAAAGACACCAAAGCAGATGTTCCTTCAAGTCGCAGCTGCGAGCCGTGATATATCTATTCTAAACGAGTGACTCCAGGCGCCATTAATACGCCGCCGCTTCTTCATCGTCTAGGACCCTCCAGTACATTCCAGAAGTCTTGTACTCTTCCCAGTAGGGCTCACTCGCACAGTAACTCTTCTTTTGTGTTTGCTTACCAGTTCTAATTAGAGCCGCCACCACCCGGAATTTTGCCCACAATAAATTGCGCGCTCAGAGTTGGGGGGCGGAGTTGAAGAATCAAATGAATACGAATCAATAGTTAGCTTCGTACCTAAAAATCGATATTCAGAAGTACTGGATGACCAGAATGAACTTATATTTTGTACACGGGGTACACTCCACATCAAAAAAACATTACAACGAGTTTTTTCTTTTAAATAGGATACAAAAAAAATATAAAAATATTTTAAAAAATGGAAAACAAATACTAATATCAAAAATACGGCGTTGTTAAGTTGTGGGGAAGCCCCTAGGCTACCGCTGGGGAAAAAAATCGACTTCGTAACTGCAACGGTCGCCCCTGAATATCGCTGAATAGCCTTAAGGTTTGTACCGATGTTTCTCCGTTCCTGGTAGGTCTTTTTTTCTTGAAACTTGGTTTATAAGAGCTGTCTCTTGGTGTCTGTTTCAACTGCAACAACAAAGTAAGCGTACATTGAACATAAAACGAGAAATAAATACTACATAGCATAACTCCTCTACTATCTGCGGTTTAGCGTTGCGGTTTCAAGTGGTACTGCACCCTTAAGAGTCGAATGGAACCTTTCCAGTCTCCCATTAGACTGGGGGTGATAGGGTGAAGTCCTGATAGAGGAGATATTCAATCTCTTTTTCAAATGTGACAATGTAACTGACATAAAATTAGATCCCTGGTCAGTTAAAATGACCAAAGGTGTACCCAATACAGAAATAATAGAAAGAATAGCCTTTGAGGTTTCCTCGGAAGTGTACGAATTAAGTGGGACTGCAAACGGAAATCCGGATGCTAACTCAAGGCAGGTTAAGATGAATCTGAACTTTTGCTTGGATGTCGGTAAGGGACCTATTATATCGAAGGCTAGCTTCTCCCCTCTCTCAGATATAATCTCAGGTTCTAACATCGGGACTTTAGGTGCGCCAGATCTACTATGGAGTGTGCACTTCTTGCAAGACATAACATGTTTCTTAAAGTCCCCTGAGAGATTTGGCCAAGTAAAGTGTTTATTCACTAACACCCTGGTGGTATTGATTCCACCATGGCCTAAGCCTTCGTGTGCAGCCACTGAAACCCTTGACCTGGAGAAGTAGGTACTACCAAAGCATGGGACACGGAATTCTGGGTCAAAGTCATGCACATTAGCAAACCATCAATGACAAAACAGTGTTTCTCGCCTTTGCGAGAAAATTCCCACAAAGATGCAAGTGATTCATCTGCCTGTTGAAGTTCTATGAACTTATCTCTGGTGATACCATCAAAACTAAGAGTGGAAATGGATCTGGGAACAAGTGAAAAATCAGATGAGTTGTGTGAAACAGGAACTGGTGTGGGTTCATTGTCAAAGTCAACCATAGGATAGTCATCTAATGCAAGTGGACGGGCTCCGTGCTGTGTAAGGCATCTGTGACATGAGCAGCTAAGTCAGACTCTGCCTGCATGGCGCGTGTAACCGTAAGAACTGGGTGTGGGTCGGACTTCAAATGTTCAATGAGTTTAATAATGTTCCGCTTGCCAAAGTCCAAGCCTAACAGAACTGTACGTGGGGGAAAACGTGAGTCTACTGCTAACAAACAATTGCCTTGCAAAGTAGGGAGTACAACAGGTAAATCAAACATGGGTACAGACTTAGAGACCTGTGAAATACCAGTGATAGACACAAAACGGACAGGCTCATAATCCAGCTCAATGAAATCGTCGGATATGACAGAGAACGTA
>WLWD01002949.1_pt1 | contig 56934 bp, 35 predicted proteins | sample 6712731 | NCBI WGS metagenome assembly WLWD01 (sample SAMN12718690, study PRJNA576275) | sponge metagenome | isolation source: marine sponge | host: Mycale hentscheli | place: New Zealand: South Island, Marlborough, Capsize Point | collected 2014-11-01 | reverse complement strand
GAAAACCTTGTGAGGAAAACATTACCCACACTAAAGGTAAGTCCTCACTATTAATCAACATGATAGTGTTGTTTGTTCATTTTTGGTTTTGTCACAGACAAACTGTGTAGACAATGTGCAGGATGCTTGAATGATAACTGTGGAGCTTGCGTGTACTGTAAGGACATGAAGAAATTTGGTGGACCAGGTAAATTGAAACAGAAGTGTATCCAAAGAAAGTGTATTAGTCAGCTACAGAAACCACCTGAACAAGTAAGTTGGCATGGCTGATGATGTGCAGAATAGATCATATGGCTTCTCAATGATAAGCCATATTAGCTATTCTGACACCATATTGTGTACAGAAAACACTTTTGAAGACTGCTACAGCCAAAATTCTGAAATCATCTCATTACATTCCACCTACTGCTACTGAAACTATACTGGTAACATTCTATCAGAACAATCTTCAAATAATATTATAATGTATAATTGTGATATGACTTAGGAATCTGCCCAAAGTAGTTATTTTCTTGGAGGTAATGGATGCATTAATTTAGATTATTTTTTACAACAGCATTCATGTACAAGGCGTTCTATACTTGGGGATGGAAATTGTTTGTTTCGAAGCTTCTCTTATATTTCATCTTGATATACGTAAACTGCTGGTGGAGTTTATAGGCCTCAACTGTAGCCTTTTTCGAGCATATGTCATCCATTATCTATGAAGGTCACATTGACAAGAAATAATTATGTTTGGGGGACACATGCAGAAGTATTTGCACCGGCTCTCTATTTTTTCATTCCTGTGTCTGTTGCTATGGAGAGAAGTAATCGCAAATATTATTGGGCGAAGTATATTTAATTTTTTCAACTGATTTTCATACCACTCTAATGATTTGGATCATGTAGAAATATGTCATGTGAACAGAAATCATTATGATGTAGTAATCAATGCAGTGGATAGTTCTCTTCCAAAGACTGTACCTTACAATAGTACTGCTTCTTCCTCTCAAGCCGTAAACTCTATTATTAATGATTGACTTTTTTATTGCTACAATACTTTGAAATATTTGGCCTTAAATTCTACAATAATATTAATGATTTTACTGTAATGCTAGACACTACATGAACAAAAAACAACAACAAACAAACAACAGCTCCTCATAATCAGTAGTATAAATTGTTTACACTTCAGCAGTTGTGGTTGTACTCATGTCAGCTCATCCAGCAAACCGTGGGCGCCATAACGGTAAATTAGACAACCACTACCATATTCCTGAACAGCCAAGGTACATGATTGTCCCCAGACCCTTTCTCCGCGTCTGGCTGTGCCAGACTAAGTTTCAGGTGGGTGGGGGGAAACAAATCACCTAACAATACGATCTTAACATTGCCCCCCCCCCCACCCCAACATTTTCATCTTCTTACTTCACTGCAGTGCACAAATGTTCAGAATGATCACAGATGATATGATACAAATGACCTTTACAGAAATATAAAGGAGCACTTGAAAGCTTCATTGTGTAAGCATAAACAAATTACTATGCAGATATAGATGTTTGATTAAATGGCAATTTATATCTCTAATTAATAATTGCATGACTCAAGGAGATTAAGTTAAAATTAAAGTTGCTTAGTTTTAGTTTATTCATCCATTCTACCAGTAGTTTTTGTTTCAATGGGATTGGCTGTCTTCTACAGGTCTTTGGTTTAAGTTTTAGTTAACTAAAATGACACTACTGTGGGGTATGGTTACTGTTTGTAACTTTTCAATAAGTGAATTTTGTTTAGTTACTGCAATAAGCTAACTCCAATAGTTTACAATATTAGAGAATCTGTGCAAATGATTGATTGGGTTAAACCTAGAGTTACTATATGGCCACCATACAGATCTTAGACACTGAAAGATGGGCCAGACTATTGAATGTCAACTATCAAATAGTGACTCTCAGTATGGACTCTAAACCAATAAAAGCATCTGTCAAATGCAATTCCAGTTACACTCAAGATTAATTATTTATTGCACACACTATCATGAGAACTATGTGATGATTAAGCATGGCAAAGGACATAAATGATAGGGAAGAAGTGAAATATACAACACTAACTCTCCTCAACAACCAGCATACATAATTTACCACATAGAAAATTTAGGATAGCCCCCAAGTGTAGTCCTTGTAGAGAGGTCTTTTCCTTACCTGCTTCTCGTGACAGCATCATTATGGAGTGTGATTAATCATTGCTGCCATGGAAATCACATATACGGGTACCTATATCGCTAACTACGCAAGGTAAGTCGGTCAGTAATCGGGTCCGGTCGGGTCAGTAAATGAGACCCTACCTCTTTTTACTAACCCCGATCCTTCCCCCGCGCCTCACGCTAGGGTAGTTAGCGTTGTTATAGACCAGCAGAGGAGATCTTTCCCCCGCGAGAGATTAATCAGTACAGCCCCTACAATGCTTCGGACTACCATTTCCAGTCAATAATATTACTTTTGTATGGTAAAGCGTTTTTAACACATTTGGCCTGGTGATACCACTGGTAAAGGGTTTTCTGGATAGAGGTTATTGTATTGTTTACTACAGTCGAACTTCCGAATAAGGACAAAATGGGAACACCAGTGTTGTCCATTGTTGAGAAGCTGTCCCTTCCCAGAAACCATCACTTTTCGACTGTTTATCTAATATTTGATTGAACAAGTTGTATTAGATTATATGAATTGAGTGAAAAATAAATATAGAACATAGTGTACTGGCTTTTTTTGAACAAAAAAAAAAAAATCACATCAATTAGTCTGTTTTAACAATGAAAATTTTTAAGTTCACAATACTGTTTATAGTTGGTCCTTACTCTCTGGCTTCTTTTATGTGATCATGATGCTCTAAATATGAGCTTACATTTTCCAATTGCTTCTTTGAAGCTCTTCAACTTCTTTGAAGCTCTTCAACTTTGTTGAAGGAGAAAACAAATGGGTTGTCACCATCATTATCATCTTCTCCTGTTGATTAAAAAAAGCTGGATTCCCTATCTCAGTCATTTATGGAGCTATTTGACGGAGGTTAAACTGAATTTCATTAGGGAAGTTAGAGCAAGGGGTCGCTAAAATATCATACTTATATTATGCACACCGAGTACGTTGTGCAAGCACAACTTGCCCTAGGTCCACCCCTTTCCCGCTTTAGCGATTGGTAAAAGTCTGGCTACGCGTGACTGGGCTGCTGGTTAGAAATACACTTCATCTACCGCCTCTGTGGACCCGAGATAGAACTTGTTGAATTGTCTGAACTGTAGTAAATTTTGATATGTGTCAATGAATGTCCATTAAGTGAAACACTTTTTGTATGGTGTAGCAATAGTGGGAATTCTGTTCTGTCCGTTGTCCGGAACTCGGAAGGTCCGCATCTCGGAAGCTCCTAATATACAATGTTCAATAGGAAATCCATCCGTAGTTTTGTGTTTGTCCGCTGTATCCTGGTTGTCCGTTTTTCGGAAGGTCCGTCGACTGTATAACAGTTTAGTTATAAATGAAACAGTCTAAGGCAAATGCATGTTTCCATATAGTATTAAGAAATAGCTATTTAAATGGACAGTGTAGTAGTGTACATTTTTTATTTGATCAATTAATTTATTTATCTATTGTAACTTCACTGTAAGTTATGTCAATTTTGTAAAAATTACTTGTTTAATTTATTTAGCTAAGTGTGTCTTGCATAAGCTGTAAAGCATTAAATAAATGAATGAATAAAAAGAATGAATGAGAATGAATGAATGAATGAGAATGAATGAATGAATGAATGAATGAGAACGCGTAAATGAATGAAGGAGAATGAACAAACGCATCCATTAGATTCCATTGATATAACACCTTGGTATTGCAGTCTCAAGGGGCCTAACCTTTACCAAGCTAAAAAATGCATATTTTTTTAAAATTTAGTCATAATAATTTAAAATTGTGTTTATTAATTATTATAATTATCTTCACTACAAAAACTTCACATGAAAAATATATGTGACAGGCTCTGCAAAAACCAGGAATGTTGGCAAAAGTGTCAAAGCTGTAAAACAGTAAAAATACTGACTGTGGTCAAATTTGCTAAATTTTTGAATTTTTCACTTATTATTAAGTACAGTAATTGTTCTATCTTTAAGCCAAATTTCAAAGCTTAAAAAGTTCCTATCACATCAAGTGCACTATTGAAAGAAAATTCCTTTTTTTTAAACATTTGTGACAGGCTCTGCAAAATCCAGGAATTTGCTTAAAAAATTGAAAATCCTGATACCTATTGAAAATTACTCAACTTGAACCGTATAACATAGTGTACACAGGATTTTTACTATGGACATTCAAATGTGAGTAAAAATGGAGTGGGTTGCTGGTGTGCCACTTACTAAGAAGAATAGGCTTTTCTAAAGTACGGTAAGAATCACTTGAACAATAGTGAGTAGCTAATTAACCAAGGGTTCCATGATTTGTAGTAACCAACCTTTCGAGTAACCAGAAACCCTGAAAACTTTGCTATTGTGGTAAGAATCACTTGAACAGTAACCAACCTTTCGAGTAACCAGAAAACCCTGAAAACTTTGCTATTGCTCACACGGGATTCCCACACATCCCATGCTTTATGTATTGCTAATTTCCATATAAGCTGAGAAGAAATAAAATGTTTAAACAACAAGAATTTTCTTTCAATAGTGCACTTGATATGATACAAACTTTTTAAGCTTTAAAATTTGGCATAATGATAGAACAATTACTGTACTTAATAATAAGTGAAAAATTCAGCAAATTTGACCACAGTCAGTATTTTTACTGTTTTACAGCTTTGATACTTGTGCCAAATTCCTGGTTTTTGCAGAGCCTGTCACATTTTATTTCTTCTCAGCTTATAAGGAAATTAGCAATACATAAAGCGTGGGATGTGTGGGAATCCCGTGTGAACAGTAGTAGTGTTTTCAGGGTTTTCTGGTTACTCCAAAGGGTTGGTTACTACAAAAATGGAACCCTTGGTTAATTACACTCACTATTGTTCAAGTGATTCTTACCACAATAGCAAAGTTTTCAGGGTTTTCTGTCAAAAGGTTGGTTACTACAAATAATGGAACCCTTGGTTAATTACTCACTATTGTTCAAGTGATTCTTACCGTACTTTAGAAAAGCCTATTCTTCTTAGTAGGTGGCACACCAGAAACCCACTCCATTTTTACTCACATTTGAATGTCCATAGTAAAAATCCTGTGTACACTATGTTATATGGTTCAAGTTGAGTAATTTTTAATAGGTATCAGGATTTTCAATTCCAAGTATTAGTGTTAAACTATCTGTAAACTTACCACTTCAGTAAACTCCAGTAGATGCCTAGTATACCTCAGGTGTTACTTGATCTATTGTGCCTGTACACTTGTCTAGGTAAAAGAAAGGAAACTATGATGTATATGCTGCATATAAATTTGTGAAAATCCTTGTAAACTGGGCTTTTTCATGTAGTGTAAATTAAACAATAAATAAAAAAATGCATAAACAAATAATAATGAAACAAGGAAACAAATGACTAAGTAATAAATAGCTAATTTTATAAAGAACATTTTTATTCAAATAACAGCTGTTGAACAAAGTTTAGCTATAGATGTGAACAGATGGAAACACAAGCCTTATTATTTAACGTTTGAAATTTCTGACATCATGAAATTTCAGCTAGCTACAGTCCATGTTTCATGTTCCATGAAATAGCTATGGAAATTCCAAATTTCATGTTTTCATGAAATATTTCAGGAATATCACATTTCATGGAATTACATTACCAGGGCATATCATATTTCATGCACATCACGAAACTAGAGTAGAATGTGAAATTTCCTGTACCAGATAGTTCATTTGTAACTCATGAAAGTCTAGCCTGACATTTCATATTAATTTCTGACTCTAACTGTACTCAGAAAATGCCACTTTTTTTGTAGTGTCAATTTCCTGAGTATTGATAACTTAAGTAGTATCAAATTTTAGTTATTTTGACTATCTGAATTACTGTGAATTCTTGACAAGCTCTCAGCTACAAAAACAAAAGACCATCAATTTTAGCACACAATACAAAATTACTTTCTTACCTCATCATCTTGAGCAGTGGTAACTTCAGTAGTATCAAATTGAAGCAATTCTGACTATTTGAATTTACCAGTCACTGTTGACTACACGCTCTTAGCTACATAAAAGAAAGGCTAGACCATAGTAATCGGTCGAAGCAACTGTTTGTGTCTTGAAAAACAAGCGTTTTGGCAGGAATTTTCTCACACTTCGGGGCTTAAATTTCAAGTAAGACTTGCTTAAAGCTGTAGTATCAGAATAAAGTGGGGCCAAGCCTACAAATCCGTGTTTTTAGGGGGGGGAAAGTTCCCCAGCGAGCGTTTAAAGGGCATACGTACCATCCATACATACATATATACATATGACATATACCCGATTTTGCATTATCCACCCCTAATACTGTCTCGCTTGCTCAGCTCGCTCGCCAATAACATATACCAGATTTTGCATTACCCACCCCTAATACTGTCTCGCTTGCTCCGCTCGCTCGCCAATAACAACAAAAATAGGAACTTGCAGTAACATTAAAGCATGGTCGAGTTATTCTGCTTTATATAATTTGTCTATAATTCGATAAATTATTTCTTATAATCTTCAAAGGCAATTATTTAGTATTACTAAATTCTGTACTGTTCAGCCGATTTCATAATTTAAATTTTTGAAATATCTCTGCTGTAGCTATAGTAAATTGAAGTCACAACATCACTTAGTTAGAATGTCTAAAAAAAAGTCCTTCTAGTACCTCATGGTACCACCTCCAGTGGCTTTTACCCCATAACCTTTCTCAAATTCTTGAAGAAATCTTTTAATAGCCCACATTGGAAATAAGTAGTACTTACTAAATTCATGCTCAGTTTTGTATAGTTTTTTCAATTATTTGTAAACAAAAAAAGTAACTCAGTTTTTACATTCCAAGTTCCACCCCTCCTCCCCTAAAAAAACTTAGTATGAAACCCTGGCTAGCTATTATGAAATCTTTCACGGTAAGCAGTGAGTAATATTACAAAGTTAAAATAATAGGAAATTTTTCTCTTTTTAACAGCCAATATTTTTAATTATAACCCGACGCCGACGATTCGACTTCTTGGCGAAGTTACTGCTTCAATAATTGCTACACGTATGTAGCCGTTTCAATATTTAAGCGTACTTCAAATGTATACAATTATTTTTTTTAGATAACAATAAAATAATGTGTAAAATAACAATCATTTTGCTACTACTATACAAATACACACAATAATATTCTCAAAGTCAAGTTTATTGGAAAGAATAATTGAAAGTGGCAAACCCCCTGTGGCAGTTGTGCCTGATATTATTCCTTGTGCCTCGTGACAAATAAAAGGTCTCCCTATTTGACAATGCGTCGTCAGAATTATTGTCCGCATCATAAACTCTGACCTGAATATTGGTCCAAGCTCCAGTGCCAAAATAGAGTACCTGAACCCAGTTAGGGTTAAGATTACCTGAAATATATCTTGTCCTCTTGGTTGTGGATTTTCCAAACACATCTGTGGCAATGACTTCCATGTAAGGATCACTGTCGTTAAGCCACCCGTCTCTGTCAGGGAGATTGCGAGCATAATTTGCTGTAACTCTTAGATTACCAGTGGAATACTGACAGCGGGTACCAGTGTACCCATAGCTACAATGACAGGTGTAGCTACAACAACCATCTGTGCAAACACCTCCATTCAAGCATGGATTAGGGCTACAGTCATTACCATCAGCCACCAAGCTATAGTCATAGTAGAGATAGCCATTGTTGTGAGCTGCATGTCTCTGATATGAATTACTACCAGCAATAAGATTAGTCAACTGTCTGTCTGACATAGTATCATCTGGATTTACATCGCAGTCCCAGATTTGCATGTACATAAACCTCCACCTCTGACAGCCGAAGTCAATCCATTGATACCAATTGGGATTAGTTGTGCCCGATTTAATGTTTGTTCTTTTCGTTACTGAGTTGGAGTCAGATTGAGCGGCATAGATACGGACATAAGGATCGGGATCATTCCAGATTGGATCCGTGTCAGGGAGATTGCGCGCATATCGAACGTACACTTTCAATTGAGCTATAGGTATTGTACAAGAATACAAGCGGTTGACTTGCTTTACGTCTTCACTACTCAGACCTGTCAATTGTCCCAAACGGGGACTGCCTTGTATCAAATATTCCCCAAAGTTATTTATAGTAATCGTTTTACAGTTAGATTTTGTGCAATCTTTTATTTGGAATGCAGTGTCTTTATAATGCATTATAGACCCATAATCGTAAATAGAATTCAGAGAGTTAATTTCGGTATTTTTTCTCTTCATAAATTGTTTACGTTTGCTTGGAATAATGTTCTCATTATGTATATTAACATATTGGTCTCTGTCAGGTCTACTTTGCTCGTGCCAAAATCCTATAGCGTGCATTATTTCATGAAGGATAACTCCAACAGAGTTACAACCAGGATTTTCTAAATTAATATCTTGTTTTCCAATTTGTCTACCTATGCGTGAGTAGCATCCAGTACCCGTGTTTACAAATTCTATGTAGTCACCACTAGTGACTGATACAAATGTTAAACATGTTTCTTGCTGCATAATGACCATAGCAGTACGAATATTTTTTCTCACAGAAGAAGACATTCCGGCTGAGATTTTGTACCTTACAATCCCATTGTTCCACAGACGTACATTACTTCCTGCGCCACGCTTTGTACGAGTATTCTCGCTGTAATTATTCTTATTTCCAAATAAATCTTTCAAAAGATCCACCGGTACACCAGAAAAATTGTAATGATCTTTTATTATTTCCATAGGAACTTTTATATCACCTTCAAACAAATCATTTTCTCCGTCAGTTTCAGCATTTCCAACAGCTAAGAGAAGGCAGATATACACTGCAAAAGCTGTAAAATTGAACCATATGAATGCATTCACATTATTTATTAATATGTTGTATAATTCTTACCTTGCAAACATTTATGGAACATTGTGTTATCTGTAATCAAAGCAAGTAAGTTAGCCTCCTCGTGAATAGTGTTTAGTATATATTTATATAAAGGAGAAGTGGGAAGGGGGAGGAAGTCATGTGGTTGGTGACATCTGGCTTCTACTGTTACTACAAAATTTATCAAAATAATTAACTCCATGCTGACATCTGCATTATACATTAATCTTTTTGGGACAACGCCCACGTAAATATTCACAATAATTGGATTTTGGTTGCTAGGGATTACTAACTTTATTCTTGGTGTTTGTAGAGCTCCAACTAAGGGTGGATCCTAAAGAGTACTGCTAATGGACTAACTAAATAAAAAGAACTGGCCTTGGGAGCCTGTTTCATTCAAGCTACCAGCTCCTCAGCCTCAAGTATATAATCCACAACTCCTCCGAGGGTGCCGTCACTGACGAGCCCATTCTTCGTCTACTGCTACATTTGTTGATTGTCTTCAAAACCTTCGTTGTACTTTTTCTCAATTCTGCTTTGTTTTGTCTAGTTGATTGTGCTCATTTGATCCTCGCGGCAGCGCGCCCGAATTTATTTCTTTCAAAAAAAATTGCAACGAACATTTTGTAGCTGAGGTCATAGTCAGCCTGTGTATGAAATTTGGAGTATTTTCTACGCATAGTTTCTGAGAAGTAACACAAAATAGACTCCAGGAGTAAAAATTAGTCCACGCGATCTTTTGGCAGAGACCTGATTGCATTCAAACCACACCCACAACAGATTCAATTGATTCCCGAGGGAAATTAAATGAGTTCCAGGTGCTCTCTAACTTTCGGGCGCCTACCGGTTAGCAAACCAGTTTTCTGGCCGCCTCTCCTTCTCGATGATAAGCCCTACTGAAACGAGTGTGAGGAGATTATTGTAGTCTTGTTAATAGTGTTTTTCTCGGCATGGTCAGGTAAGGGAAGCCTTTTATCAAGCTAGCTAGATGCATATTCAGTGTGTGTATGTACCTATAATAGATTAGTGAACCATTTTTGCTGCTAGAAAACTCTACAGTTTCAGGTTGTGTACAGTTTTCTGTACTTAGCTATTCACTTCATTTGTTTATTCATCCTTACTTAGCTAGCTACATCACAAAATATTCATCTATATTTAGCTGGCTATTTCAAAATATTTTTTATATAAAATAAGTATCATTATATTATATACATTTATAAAAATTATCACTGGTCATCACAATACTGTAAAATAAAAAATCATGAGTGATATATCAGGAAGAAGTTTTGCACAAGAATAAAAAATTAAAATAATGGAGTAATTAGTGAGGTATTATTTACCTGTCAAAGCTTGTAGACAATCTGGGAGCCAGTGTCTGCTCTAGGGAGAAACAATACTGATAAAGTGAGCCAAGGAATACAATATAAAACAGCTGCGCTCTTTACAACTTAAAGCGGGGGCGGGGCCTGGGTCGTTTTTACTATTGCAAGCACGGCGGATTTTTGTGGTTATTTGTGGTACGTGCGGGTGCGCGCGCGTTGCTATGTCCCTTAAACCAAAAGCACTACATTTAAATTGTATAGGATTATATTTTTAAAGCTTCTAGGGAAATTTGGATGGGAAATAGTCCACATTCTGTGTATTTGAGGACATATGCTCACCATCATTATAATTTCCTTTTCAAAAACCAATAAAGAATCTGGTATGGCATCTTTGGCTGCTTGTGTTTCCATCTGTTCACATCTTTAGCTAAACTTTGTTCAACAGCTGTTATTTGAATAAAAATGTTCTTTATAAAATTAGCTATTTATTACTTAGTCATTTGTTTCCTTGTTTCATTATTATTTGTTTATGCATTTTTTTATTTATTGTTTAATTTACACTACATGAAAAAGCCCAGTTTACAAGGATTTTCACAAATTTATATGCAGCATATACATCATAGTTTCCTTTCTTTTACCTAGACAAGTGTACAGGCACAATAGATCAAGTAACACCTGAGGTATACTAGGCATCTACTGGAGTTTACTGAAGTGGTAAGTTTACAGATAGTTTAACACTAATACTTGGAATTGAAAATCCTGATACCTATTAAAAATTACTCAACTTGAACCATATAACATAGTGTACACAGGATTTTTACTATGGACATTCAAATGTGAGTAAAAATGGAGTGGGTTTCTGGTGTGCCACCTACTAAGAAGAATAGGCTTTTCTAAAGTACGGTAAGAATCACTTGAACAATAATGAGTAATTAACCAAGGGTTCCATTATTTGTAGTAACCAACCTTTTGACAGAAAACCCTGAAAATTTGCTATTGTGGTAAGAATCACTTGAAAACAATAGTGAGTGTAATTAACCAAGGGTTCCATTTTTGTAGTAACCAACCCTTTGGAGTAACCAGAAAACCCTGAAAACACTACTACTGTTCACACGGGATTCCCACACATCCCACGCTTTATGTATTGCTAATTTCCTTATAAGCTGAGAAGAAATAAAATGTGACAGGCTCTGCAAAAACCAGGAATTTGGCACAAGTATCAAAGCTGTAAAACAGTAAAAATACTGACTGTGGTCAAATTTGCTGAATTTTTGAATTTTTCACTTATTATTAAGTACAGTAATTGTTCTATCATTATGCCAAATTTTAAAGCTTAAAAAGTTTGTATCATATCAAGTGCACTATTGAAAGAAAATTCTTGTTGTTTAAACATTTTATTTCTTCTCAGCTTATATGGAAATTAGCAATACATAAAGCATGGGATGTGTGGGAATCCCATGTGAGCAATAGCAAAGTTTTCAGGGTTTTCTGGTTACTCGAAAGGTTGGTAACTGTTCAAGTGATTCTTACCACAATAGCAAAGTTTTCAGGGTTTCTGGTTACTCGAAAGGTTGGTTACTACAAATCATGGAACCCTTGGTTAATTAGCTACTCACTATTGTTCAAGTGATTCTTACCGTACTTTAGAAAAGCCTATTCTTCTTAGTAAGTGGCACACCAGCAACCCACTCCATTTTTACTCACATTTGAATGTCCATAGTAAAAATCCTGTGTACACTATGTTATACGGTTCAAGTTGAGTAATTTTCAATAGGTATCAGGATTTTCAATTTTTTAAGCAAATTCCTGGATTTTGCAGAGCCTGTCACAAATGTTTAAAAAAAAGGAATTTTCTTTCAATAGTGCATTTGATGTGATAGGAACTTTTTAAGCTTTGAAATTTGGCTTAAAGATAGAACAATTACTGTACTTAATAATAAGTGAAAAATTCAAAAATTCAGCAAATTTGACCACAGTCAGTATTTTTACTGTTTTACAGCTTTGACACTTTTGCCAACATTCCTGGTTTTTGCAGAGCCTGTCACATATATTTTTCATGTGAAGTTTTTGTAGTGAAGATAATTATAATAATTAATAAACACAATTTTAAATTATTATGACTAAATTTTAAAAAAATATGCATTTTTTAGCTTGGTAAAGGTTAGGCCTCTTGAGACTGCAATACCAAGGTGTGTTATATCAATGGAATCTAATGGATGCGTTTGTTCATTCTCCTTCATTCATTTACGCGTTCTCATTCATTCATTCTCATTCATTCATTCATTCTCATTCATTCATTCATTCATTCATTTATTTAATTGCTTTACAGCTTATGCATGACACACTTAAAATAAATTAAACAAGTAATTTTTATAAAATCGACATAACTTACAGTGAAGTTACAATAGATAAATAAATTAATTAATCAAATAAAAAATGTACACTACTACACTGTCCATTTAAATAGCTATTTCTTAATACTATATGGAAACATGCATTTGCCTTATGACTGTTCATTTATAGCTAAACTGTTACAGTAAACAATACAATAACCTCTATCCAGATAACCCTTTACAAGTGATATCACCAGGCCAAATGTGTTAAAAACCCTTTACCATACAAAAGTAATAATATTGACTGGAAATGGTAGTCCGAAGCATTGTAGGGGAAAGATCTCCTCTGCTGGCCTATAACAACGCTAACTACCCTAACGTGACGCGCGGGGGAAAGATCAGGGTTAGTAAAAAGACCGGCCCGCGAGACTGCTGTGCGAATGTGTTGTATCAATATGGGTGGAGTGGATGCGTTCCTATGGTACATAGGCTTCAGCGTCGAGGTGAGTAGTTGACAACTGAATCATTTTTTGCTAGGTATTTCTAAATTTCCTGTGGGGATAAGCAGAGGTTACCTGAATTATAATAGAGATTATTTTGTCTGTAACACAAATCTATAAGACGGTATTAGCTATTCCTAATTGTAGTTTTTTTTGTTTTTTTTGGTAGCACACTAGAAAATTTATTTTTGAGATAATAAAAATGCATGTCGAAGGATAACAGTAACAACTAAAAAAATTATCTCTTTGGCCATGGCAGTAATTTTTCAGTTTCTCATTCCAGGGCAGTCGGAAGGTTTCTAGAAGTGGGGAGGCTCACAGTCATTTGACTATTGTTCGATTTTTTTTCTTGATATTGAGTTATATTTAAAGTAGAATAATATTGTTAAATTAGGAGTAATAGTTGTATAAATAAATAATGATGTGTGATACAAATTCATTTAGTAATGTTAGACGTGAAGTGGTAGTTTAGTGTTTTTGCTATGAATCAAGATCCGATACTTTGAATTCTATACCAAAGACATTCTTTCTGTGCTCATTACCAGCAATAAAATCATTAGCAACGTCTACAAGGTTGAGTTTGTCAGTGAAACTTTTGTGTATATTCAAAAGCATCAAATGATTTAGACGCTGCTGGGACATGGTTGAGCGGAGGTAACTTTTAATTCGTCGAACAGTACTGAAGGACCTTTCACTTTCAGCATTAGTAGCTGGCATCACATAAAGTAGCTTAACTAATTTACAAACCTCACTCATCAATTCCAATTGACTTGGTGTGCTACTAGAAGAATATCTCAGGATACTTGACACAACCACTACACCATTAACTTCATGCTCCTTGAAAAAATGCTGCGAAAGAAGTTCCAAATGTGTTGGAAGAAGTAACGGATCAAAATCTGATCCATAAAAGTAAAGTACAAATTGCATTTCTTCATCATAGGATTCTTTGAATGCAGCCTTAAGAAGAAGTGTCTGAACTTTTTCATAGGTCTTGAAGCCTGGTTGGTTGTATCGATCTTCTATACAAGAAGTGATGAGGTCAAGTGCCTCAAAATATATAATCCGATAGTGGATTTCCACTGTCTCATGCAATGTTGGCATGGAACCATCATCAAGACGGCGTGGGATTTTGCGATGGCGGGGAAAAGCAGGCTTGCTAATGTCAAAACATTCTGCTGAAGTAGCTACCTTATTCCAAAACAAATCGAAATTTTCATCTGTGCGCAGGGACTTCAAGGTGGCAATGGTCATGGCCGTTGTAGCTTGACATTCTGCTGCTGACATATCTGTCTTTTGCATGGTTTTGCTAAGGTTGTCACTGTGTCGTAATAGGCCCAGAGAAACTCCAAAGAAAAAGTCGAACTTCTTCATCTGAGCAGAAACTCCATGTATTCTTGCTTTCATTTCAGTATCCTTCACATGCTCCAATGACACTGTCCAAAGCTCCAAAAGCACATTGAAATTATCAAGAATACTCTTCAATGATTCAGCTCGGACTGTCCACCTGGTTGGACAAAGAGTACGAATACCTGGAGATTCGCCAACTTAATCTGCTTGAACATTGCTTCTCGAGTAGGCGACTTTTTGATTAGTTTTATAATTTCATATGTAGTATCCATTGCATCTTTCATTAGTTTGCACCTTTTGATGGTATCACAACAGGCCAAATTTAAACTATGTCCATAGCAATGGGTAAAAATAGCTCTTGGCTCGGCTGCACACAATCTTGTGGCCACACCAGATTTTGCACCAAACATAGTCGCAGCACCATCATAGCACTGTCCTCGTACCCTTGAAAGAGAAAGATTTAACCGCAATAGCACATCAGTAATGGCTGCATAAATGGTCTCAGCTGTAGTTGACGTCACCTCAAATAGTCCAACAAAGTCCTCATGAACCTCCAATGTTCCACTAACCCATCTGAGACACACGACAACTTGTTCCACATTTGAAACATCTGTTGTTTCGTCTACCATTACAGTGAAAAAAGGTGTAGCCTGGATTGATGCAGCAATTCCTCGCAGGACACGCAAAGCCATCACTTTCACCATCTCGTTTTGCATGTCACCAGATGTGTACTTGTTAGTTTTCCGTTTCATCCAGTCCAGAAGCTCTACATTTTCTTCAGATCGCAGATAAATCAGTCTCACAAAATTAGAATCTGATTCTTCATGACCATCACCACGAAAAGCAAGGCCTTGTCTTGCAAGGAATCGAGCATTTGAAAGCAACTTAAGCAGACACTTTCGTCGATGCAGCCTCTCTACCTTTATCTGTGATGCCAGCATTTCACTAACATCACTTGTTGTAGCAGGAAGTGTAATAGTCTTCAGGACAGTCTTTGTGACACTGGCTATGTTCATGCTTATTAAACTTGGCAATTGCATCTTTTCAGTTCAAGAATCCTGTCGATATAAAAGTTTGCTCCAGGCAGGAAATAGAATGCAGGTGATTCTTCTTATAAGCCACTATACAAACAAAACAGAAAGCAAGGTCCCTGTCTTCATCATAATGAAGCCATGGCCACCTCCCAAACTACTGTGGCTGAAAGGAGCACTTAACCACTGACTTTTTTTCCAAAATCACGCTGCGGGAAGCAAAAATTGGATGGCTGATGAGCTTTATCACCAATTGTGGGCAATGGCAGTTGGCCTCCGCGATTACTAAGCGAAGAAGCCATCAAAATGCTTTAAAGCAAAATCCCCATTGGAATAACATTGGTTTCCTATAACAAGATGTACAGTATATCTTTTCACATAAAAGAGAAGAAGGAACCATGGCAACCATTAAAACCTATCTAACAACTGGGTACATTCACAAAGTTTTGGTGACCTTTACCAAATCTGGTATAGCATATGCACCACTAGAAGAACTGTGGCTGTCCGGGTCTTATGAGTCGCAATAAGTTTTAATGGGTTATGGCAGGTAGTGAGGTGATCCATAGTAACCAAAATGTGGTACAGTAGACCCTCAATTATCCAAACACCTCAGGACCGAGGGTTGTTCGGATATTTGAAATGTTTGGATAATCAAAATAAGTCATTTTGAATGGGGTCTTAATCTCATTTATTTAATGCACAGCAAAATTCCAATGAATATCATTATAATTCCCCAAAATTGGTGTTCGGATTAGCGAGAGTTCAGATGAACGGGGTTCGGATAACTGAGGGTCTACTGTATTAGTTTTCTGGTTGTGTAGGGTCTATCTTTTGCCCAGTGTAATTACTGCTATTCCTACTCACATGCTGGTGTGTCTAACACTCACTAATATACATGATAGTTGCTCCTCCCAATCTGTTGATTTAATACAGATAGAACATTTGTGCTAAGAATGAAATAGTCTCCACCTATAAACTATCAAACTGTGTGTTTCAAGGCTAGTGCTGCACGCACACGTGTTTACCTGTACTATTTCACTTAGCTACTGTTATATTTCACTTAGCTTCCGTGCTACTTCGCTTAGTTACTATGCTATTTTATTTCCCTGCATGATTTGAATTGTACAGTGATTTTCCCCATACATTATTAATAAGGAACGTACACACCGTACTATTAAAACAAAATATGGCTTCCTGAATACTTAGCTTTGAGTGCTTGTATCTCTTGCTGAATTTTTTTTACAGAAAATACATTTTTTTTAATGTGCTTCTAGCTATTAAATTTTAAAGCCTGTGAACTAATCCAAAGATCTTTAGTTTTATGCTTTCAGTGATTCCATCATTCTCGGTTGAAATAATTATAATAATAGCAAATTTTTCTCGCTCTAACAGCCAATATTGTTAATTAAAACTTAAGGACTTCGGCAAGAAGTCGAAATGTCAGGTTAAGTTTAAATTAACAATATTGGCTGTTTAGAACGAGAAAAAATTTGCTATTATTAAATGTTATGCTTATTAACACTAGTGCACATGTGTGAGAGGGTTACAGTAGTCATCGTGTGTGTCTGTCACACTCTGATTTTGGAGATTACAGACAATTGACTGTTATTTAGGTTTGAACTTACTCACAATAACGATTTAATAACTTCATTCAGTGGCCCTGGGTTCGGATCCCCGGCGACAACTAAGATTTTTTTACATTTTTCTTTTGCTTTTTTCCAGACCCCTTAGGTGAGAAAGTGTCAATCTAGTTTTTATGAAGGGTTAGAACTTGATAATTTTGATGTTAAAGCCTTTTTAATCCACAAATTATGGCTCCTCTCCGTAGGGGAAGGTGTTTCCTGTCGACACAGAAAAGGTGTTCTGACGGCACATAATTGGTGGTCTGTTGAGTACGACACTGCAGCAAGTGGTACTACTCAACAGAATAAAGGAAAAATGTGAGAGTCTTTGAAGTCGAAGGTTGTCATAGCTCAGTGGTTAGAGCACACTGGTGGCTAAAGCCAGTGGCCCTGGGTTCGAATCCCCGGCGACAACTAAGATTTTTTCACATTTTTCCTTTGCTTTTTTCCAGACCCCTTTAGGTGAGAAAGTGTCAATCTAGCTTCATTATTCTACTTTTTTAACTTCAGGGTAATTTTGTAGAAAACGCCAAGCTTCAGCTCCATATAGGTACTAGTTTTTGTAGGTAATGCCCCTATTGTCACAACATAAACGTGAGCAAGTATTTTGTTGTGGCCCACGTTAGCTTGGTTTGCTGCTGTGAAGTTAATGAAGTTGCTGGAAGTGGAGTTTCGTATTGAAAATATATATACCAGCGAGTGTCTCTGGCCTGGTTTAGCTTCTTCCCTTATGAAGACAATGTTTACATGTACCGTTTTCATTGCTGGAGCTATATTGATGCCTCATTTAGAATTGTCGTGCCAGCATGCAGAGAGCGACATGTTCAATTGGTTACAGAGTACACATCACATGAACACATGTGGATACAGAGTGTGGTATTACAGTACGAGTGGGCAGAGTCAATTATACTCGTAGTGTAAAATGTATGTAGCTACACATATTATAGTGATACGGGACTTAAATAGAAAGCTTACCGGAGTGACAGATCTACAGTTTTACTCTTGTGGAGTAGATAATAGTTCACCTTCAACTCTAACACTCCTACTTCTAGTAAAATGAAGCATCAAAGGTGTGAACCCTCAACTTTACTATAATAATGCTAGCTAGCTATTACAAAATCATCTCAGACCAATAAATAATTTATTTCGCGAACTATTAAGATTCATTATGTAGTATTATAATTTTGTACTACAATACATTAGTAAAGACGTAATTGCAATAATTTTTTTAAGTAATTATACTCTACTGGCAATTAATTTCATTTAGTGCACACTATATGCACTGAAATATATTGGCCAGGAAGAACCGGTCCGGTTGGTCGGTTTTGGCTGAACCATCTTTTGAAATGGGAATTCCGAAATAACTGTTATCTTCAAAAAAAGGGGGGGGGGGGGGGGATATCCCAAATTGGCGACCTTTACCGATAAATTTTATTGTCCTGAGGTTCGTTTAACGATGGCTTAACATTTATTGATTGCGATAAATAACGAAGTCTTTTATTTATCACCAGTGTAAGTACAGTTTGCAATGTAGTTAGAATTGTCAGTAATTATTCTAGCTTTCTAGCTATGATGGCATCATTCTAAACCTTAGCTAATACAAAATTTCTTTTTTAATTTAGCAAGCTATTACAATTATAGTGAATAAAAGATTGTATAGACTTGTCGCACCCATGAATTATCCTTAGCCACACCCATGAACTGTTTTGGTCACACCCATGAGCTGTTTTGACCACGCCCACTACTGGCCGGACCAATTCATGAGAGTTTCCTCCGTCCCTGATATAGAGTGGAAGTTATGTCTAAACATTTGGACTAATTCTTTACACATTCACAATCTTTTTATTGAAATCTGGTGTACTTATGCACGCACACGCATACGTGTGTAATAAGTGTATCACCAACGTATGTACCCATTTTGTGTTGTATGCTAGAAGATAGGAGTTGTTTGAGTATGTAGAAGCATGTTTAGGTTAGTGTTCATGTGTTGCACATAACTATCATTCCTCCATTATGCTAATTTTATTTATGGGATTAGCCACACCCATAAATAAGTATGACTATGATTGCTAAGCAGGTCTAGAACTCATACCATCTTGTTTTAACCCTCAGCGTGCATGCACAGTAGAGTTGCATTACTCAGTCTGTCAGTCAGTCTTTCTGTCACACAACAGCGGATCTGAACTCTCTGCAATGTGTTGTGGACAAGTTGGTTCCAAGCCATTGTTAACCCGTTAATAGCAAGTTTTGGCCATAATTAATTTATGAAATATATATTTTGACAACTAAAACATTAAACTATCGGAAGACCAACTGAAGTACATTATGATTGGTTTTGGGAAACCTGGCCTTTATTGTACATACATACATACATACATACATACATACATACACACACATACATACATACACACACATGCATACATACACACACATGCATACATACACACACATGCATACATACACACACATGCATACATGCATGCATACGTACATACATACATACATACATTCATACACACACATACATACATACATACATACATACAAACATGCATACAGTGGGGCTTTAGTTGTCATTTGTTGTCATTTCTATGTTTATTGTTTCAGCCTCACTGTCATTGGTTTTTCTTTTTTTTTTCTTTTTTTTTTTTCATGGAAAGATGTTAATAACAGCTTTAAGCTTGACCTATCATTTTGCTTGCAACTAACTTATTAAAAAACAAAAACAAAAAACTTCCAAAGTTATGTAAACACTCGGAACAACTTTTTGTGACTTGTAAAAAAAAGCGAACCTTCGCACAGTTTTGAGCCTAACACTAGCATAAGACTTGCTTGCACTGTAGTACCAGAAGAAACTAACGTCAAGCCCAAAAAGCTTTATTTTTAGAGAAAAAAGAGCCCGTGCGTGCTTTTAAGGGGCATACATACGATCCACACATACGTACATACATAAGAGAAATTAACCGATTTTCAATTGTCCAACCCTAATACTGTCTCGCTCGCTCACCAGTTATAAAGTACTAATGAAGCACATGGTTAAGCAATTATTTGTGTCTGCATGTGCTACTATTAGATTTTGAGCGTGTGGTTAACTGAAGTGTTCAGATAATTGAGGTTTGGATAACTGAAGTTCTACTGTACATACATACATACATACATACATAGCACACACATACATACATGCATACTTACATACATACATACATACATACATGCATGCAAATTCTCTTGCAACCGCTAGCGGTCATGCGCACCAGGCAGAGCCAGGATGCCTGTCCACTAAGCAGGCACTGTGAGCCGTGCAAGCAAAGCTCCTGGAGCCGGGCTAGGAACTCACAGGAGAACAGACCTTTCCTCACAACAAGTCGTGTGGGCACCCAAAGTCAAATGCATACATATATACATACTCACACATGTATTTTATCTTATTTTTTAATTACCTGCACACTAGTGCAGCAGGGTAAAATGATCGCATCTTCCATGTTGAGATCTTCACAATAGTATTTTAGGATGATGACCCATAAGATATTTCACTATATCACACTGAATTGCGCAAGCTCAATTTTCTCTGCACAAATTAACAATCCAGGTCAAAGCAGCCACTACGTATCACACTCTGACTCATGTAATAAGTATTATATATGTGTGTGTGTGTCATATGTGCGTGAGTATGTGGACAATAATTTTGCAAAAATAACCACTGCTATTTTCCAAATCGGTGTTCACTCTCAGCACTAGTGTAGTTTGGATTTTGTGTGTGTTATCACTGCCAGGGCCAAACAGAAGAGGGTTAGGCAGCTGTAATTTTGAAAGCAACATGCAGACATGTCTCACTCTCAATTAATTCTACTGACGGCCAGTCACACATACACGATCATTGGCAATTCTGTTCTCCCAGCTATTCCTTGAAATACATCTCTGCAGTGATCCTTTGCCTGGGCATATATGTGAGGGTTTCTGTAAATATTTCTTCTATGGTTTTTTCAACTTAGACTGAGAACTGATTCAGGGCTAATAATTGGGGTGAAGGTAACTAACATAGTTGTGGTCACAGAATGAGTAATTACAATTACACTGTAGCTGGCTTATTTTGTCTGTTCATGTGGCAATTTTCACCTAATTTTTTGTAACCGTACCTATCAGTCCACTGTCATTTGCATTTGCTGAGTTATTGTATATCAACTGTAACTGTGCTTTTTAAATGTAATTGTATCGCTCAGTTCCGGGGCTTACCTGGGCTTTTTGTATGAGTAATAGCACGGGTAACCATGCTATTCGGGATTAATAGCACGAATAACGTGATTGAAATAGTACGAGGCAAAGCCAAGTGCTATTTCAATTGCTTCATGAGTGCTATTGATCCCTAATAGCACAGGTTACCCATGCTATCACTCGCTAATAGTAGGCCAGCTTTTTAAAAAGTCATTTGCAATTGTAGCTATATTATATCATTCACTCACTATCTCTTATTTCAGGATTAGCTTCCGCTGGAACTTCATTTTCAACATGCGGCTCCTCCTGATCCGTTGAAAAACATTCCGTCTAGTACGGATAGAGCTTCTGTGGTGGTAAAGAATGACATCGTCTCCAACTAGAAACTACTCGAGCTGTATGTTTCCAAGGTTAACACTGCACGCGTGCGCACTTTGACTTACCCGTACTATTTCACTTAGCTACCGAGGTATTTCACTTAGTTTCCACTTAGTTACCGAGGTATTTCAATTAGTTACGCGCTATTTCACTTTCCCCCGTGCGATTTCAATTGAACAGCGATTTTACCCATACATTTTTGAATGGGCAACTTACGCGCCATACTATTAGCTACATTACTATGACATAATATAATAATTTCACACTCTGTAATATATTGTAGCACACTGACTTCTTCCCATAGTTAAATAATAACCTTGCTTGGTTTCAATTGAACTTTGTGATAGGTGGTGTCAATAAAGGTCACCTTTATTCTGTGTATTAATAGGTAGAGATTTTTAGTGTGTCAAGTACATATCTGAGTATTTATAATTGTAATGTCAAAATTTATAAATTGACAAAAAATGGTATAACTGTACTTTTACTGTGTGTTTTGTGTATGTGTGAAACTAAAAAGAATTGCCGATGCCAAGGCCTGCTCATGGTAAGATGATGGAGTGACAGGACGATTAAAACAGAGAAGTAGACGTGGTGTGTGACCACAGTACAGGAGTAGCTGAATGGGATAGTGCATAGTAGGGCTGGAGAATGAGGCAGAGAGAGGGCTGAAGAAGGAAGGGCAGAGGAGAAAGGCTACTGCTCAACTGGTTAATCATATGCTTTTTATCTTGCCAACAGATCTTCCAGAGAAGGATGAATTGCCTCCTCAAGATGACTGAAAAAGAAGCTGTGAACATTCCAGCTTAACTTGTTTATTTACACCTGCTGCTATGCATTCTATCATATCCCACTTCATTTGTGCACTTCTTCTTGAACCCACAGTCATCAAGCAATTTTTTTCATGCCATTATTTTTATTTCTACGGTACTGAGACTTTGATAACTGTAAGGTGATTGCTATAACTTTATCAGATGTGAAAAAGAGTACTGAAGTGCTGTCCCGGTGAACTTCTAGTGATAATAACATTACCTTATGTTGTGAGGGGATCATATAGGTTTTGACTAGTTCATCAAATTCTTATTGGTTGCTCCATAAACATTGTGGGAAATACAAACTCCACTCAATTAATATTCCATAGGTGCCAACTTTCCAGAATCTATTTCAGGGACAAAAACCACACCCTGGCCACACCCACAATGACATAATTTTTAATGACATCATCTATGCAAAAGTTTAAAATTACAATAGCTGTTCTTCTTCTTCACCATTAAAATAAAAGCAATTTTGCTGTAGCAGCTAGCTTTAGCCTTTTACTTGTGGCATGTTTATAGTTAGTGTGATTACTAGTAGCTTTGATTAGGTCTAGACAGCCAGCTGGCTAGCACAGCTATAAGTAAATAACCAAGGGGTACTACTTCACTATAGTATGTCCAAGTTGAGCAGATAATGTACAGTAGATGGAAACCGCAAATTGGTGAGGCTTTCTTCTGAAGAGACAGGATTAAAATCAGTCGATTCTACCTACTGTGTCCCAAGAAATATTCTGATATTCACAGGATTCAGCTGTACAGCACTGTTAACTTGTAGCTAAAGCTACTAGACTTTCTTGTTAAATAAAATTAATCAATTGTTTCATTTACTTATATGTATATGAAAATTGATGAAATGATAAAATTGTGATCCGAGTTGAAGGTGGAGTGCTGCCTGAGTTGGTCCTAATCCTTACAATAAACGGCATCTATAGTAGTGAAGAAAAGGAATTGGCATAAACACGGCTTTGACAAGCACACAATTTAACTGCAAACAGCTTAAGTGTGGCTGTATTACAAGTTGCTAGCTAAATGATAGCTATAATCACTGTGATATTTGCTATACGGCAGTTGATATTGAGCAGAGACAAATAATCTTACCTACATCCTATCAGGTGGTCCTGTACCCTCTGTGACAACAGGGCACTCTGTCTATCCTGTTTCCACACTCGCAACCTAAGCTAATCGCGACACAAAGCTAGAAACGCAGCAATCTGAGAAGAAGCCATTGTTTACAAAATTCTTAATGGAGACTGCCGCGTGATCAATTGAGCCATACCGCGACTAAAAGCGGGCGCGTTTTGACCTGGAAACCTGTGGTTTTTCTATTCCCATAGACTTTTGTATTGAGTTTTGGAATAGCACTATCTCTCCGGTTTTGGAATATACTGAGGTAATACTTTTAACCGCTTCGGCGCGAGCTTTCCAATGGTACTAACCCCGGATGCGTAGCTGCTTCCGTTCTAAAGTTATTCAAGTTTTTCTTGCGGCCAACTCAACCTGCAGGCTTCCGGGACATACCATAGAGCTATTTTGCACTTTCCGGGACTCCGTGACAGAGCGATAAATCCGGGACTGTCCCGGATGATCCGGGACAGTTGGCACCTATGATATTCAGTTGTAGCATACGTGCTGGCAAGGAATTTAATAAGATATAATATTGCCATGGAATAAGATGTATGAATGATAAACTGTCCTTATACTGTGACTCCTTAGAACTGGCCAAGAAGCTACCATGAATGTTACATATCTATATAGAACTGCCAGCCAACTTTTATAGGAGTCTTGGTGAAGCAATTAGCCTTGAGTTGTGTCTACTAGCACAAAGTGCATCACAGCTGAGTGTTATAGTCTATCTGGACAAGTGATTATGGTGTTCAAGGTGACTTACCAAAACTTACACTATAACAATTACTAAAAACTATAAGGAAGAATGTAATAACTATATAGAGGTTATTCGACTCCGCCCATACCCCTGCGCGCGCGTTGACACGCGGCCATTTTGGGTGGCAAAGAGAGGTTTGATTGAGGTGGCAGCGGTGGCACTGAGTGGGTTTCCTCATGTCTGTCAATCCTAAATACATAGGCTCCAACCGTCCCGAAATGTCCGGGACCGTCCCGGATTTGTTAACTTTGTCCCCGGTCCAGGAAGAGACTACTATTTGTCCCGGAAAGTTACTTTAACCGGCAAAAGGTAAAGGGTGTCTCTACGCGAAATGGAAAAAGATCGTCAGTATCACAAATGCAGGAGTAGATTCACGGGTATTGTAGAGGTTGACATGAGTGATTGCGGTCCTCCTAAGCTTAAAAGAGCCAGAAGGCAATGCCATTTTGATTTTAGCTGGCCTCAATAATTCCCTGGAATAGGTAGAAGCTCTAAAGGTAAAAGCAGTAATAAAGTAGTGGTTATTTACTACTTTCTAGCTAGCAAAACAAACTTTGTAAAATAATGACTATAAAATAAATACATAAACAAAAGCAACAGCAATTTACTATTATAATGAACAGTCATTTAGTGTATGGAATAATGTTGGATATATATTTTGATACATCAAATGTAAATCTCTTCCAAGGTTTAAGGTAGTTGTATACAACTATCGTAAAACTTAGATGAACTAGAATAAAGTTCCATGCAATATCTCTGTCCTCATTGAGTAAGCACTTGATAATGAAAAAATTCATTATTCTTTTCCACAGAAATTTTTTTAAACTTTCAAAAATCCAATATAATTTAAATGCTACACCTATTTATTAGCCTTAATCGTACTTATTTAGTTAATTAGTGGCCGGCACGACTATGGTCCCTGAAGCTCCTTTGGAAAAGTTGGAGGGTATGTAAATATTCTGACTACTTCAGTCAATTGGATGAGAGTGCTAAACTGAGGTATAGTGAAAAACTGAACAGTATAGGATTGCAAGTAGATGATCCTTACACTTACACTACTTCAAGAGAAAGTTTTACAGAAACAGATACTGTCCCCAACATTGAATATCCTGATATCTACAATTTTTTTATAAACTCTCCAAGCCCTTACACCAAAGAAGAGCTTAAAGCTTACAAGAGTTTAGATGGATATAAGTATTTATTGGCTGGTTGGGTTTCCAATATGTGTATATTCATCCCGTAGCCAATGATGATGATAAAGTTGTCTTGACTGGGAATGTAAGGCACTCTCAATCTGTGTCTGCTTCACATTTAAAACCTTGGGTTGCAGCAGAGAAGTGTGGAACAATTATTTGTGCCCACTGTACATGTATGGCTGGGCTTGGAGAAGCTTGCTCACACATTGCTGCCTTATTATTTGCAGTTGAAGTTCATAATCGCCTCAAAGACACTTCTTGCACCTCTCAGCCATGTCAATGGTTTTCACCAACCATGAAAAATGTTCCATATGCCCCAATATCTGACATATGTTTTACTGCTCCTGCAACAAAAAAGAAAAGATTATTAAAGGGTTCCAATAGTAAGCATCCTGAACCTAAAATTGTTCTTCCATCACCACCATCTCCAGCCAAGATTTCCAGTTTTTTTCAAGAGTTATCAAAGACAGGAAAACCAGTGCTTTTATCTATTATACCAGAGTATTGTGATGATTACATAGTTGATCATTCACAATATTCACTACCATTGTCTAATTTGTTTGACCCTGAGGCTATGAAGTTGTCATACACTGATTTATTATTGAAATGTGAAGACATATTCTCCAGTATAAGCGTGACTAATGATCAGGCGACTAACATAGAACTCTCAACACGTGATCAATCTAAGTGTAAAGCATGGTTTCGATTCCGGGCTGGACGTATTACAGCATCAAAATTTAAGGCAGCAGCACGAACAGACTATACTCAACCATCAGTATCCTTAGTAAAACGTATTTGCTATCCACAAAGCTTTCAGTTTTGCACTAAGGCTACAAAATGGGGGTGTGATCATGAGCAAAAAGCTCGAGAGGCATACTTCCACAAAGCAGTATTAAGTCATCTTAACTTGACACTTACAGATAGAGGATTGGTAATTCATCCTCAGTATCCTCATCTTGGAGCAAGTCCAGATGGATTCATTAAGTGTCATTGCTGTGGGAATGGAGTTTTAGAAGTTAAATGTCCCTTCTCATGTAAAGATCGTTCTTTTCTTGAAGCAATAGGTGATCGTAACTTTTGTTTGGAAAAAAGTGAAAATGATACTTTTGTTTTAAAAAAAGATCACACTTATTATTATCAAGTACAACTCCAAATGAAAATGTGTGATGTACACTTTTGTGATTTCATCATCTGGAGAAATGAAGAGCTAGTTATTGACCGTATTAAACGTGATGACAACTTCTTGGAAAAGGAAATTGACAAAGTTAACACATTTTTCAAGTTCTGTATTTTACCTGAACTAGTTGGAAAATGGTACACAAAGCCAGTGCCACATATGCTATCACAGGAGCCACAGCAACCTGGTACAAGTCTATCACCAAACATATCAAATGTCAATTCTGAAAACTCAGGTCAAGAAATATTATTATGGTGTTACTGCAGAGAGCCAGAAGCTGGAAAAATGATTATGTGTGAAAACACAGGTTGTAAAATTGAATGGTTCCATTTCAAATGTTTGAAAATAACTAATGCACCGAAGAATAAATGGATCTGCCCAGATTGCAGGAAAGAAACAATGTCATCTAAAAACAGAAAAAGAAAACAAATAACCCAGCCATCACAATTAGCTACAGTAGTGTAAATCTTTATTACATTTCTATAACAATTTAGTTATCATGTTATGATCACATTTTGACTTGTGTTAAAATCATCAATTGACATACATGAATTATATTACAAAATCAAATCTCATGATTATGATACAATAGAGTCACAAATATTGCATAAGGCAGCACAAATAACAGCTATTTGATCAATTGTACTAATGTTGACCTCCTCATCACACATAATCATATTAATTGGAACTGTGGATCCTAATATGTGGTACTTCAGTCTTAGAACTCCAATGACTCTTTCAACGAGTATGCGCACACGTGATAATTGCCTTGCTTTGTCCCTTAAACATCTCAGGCATAGTTTTCAAAACCACACAATAAGCGGTTGCAAATATATGTACATTACATTAATCCATTTCTTAAAATTTTTAGAAATAACAGACTGACTGACACCAAAGCGATATGCAATATCTTGATCAGGGACATTTAACCGGAGCTTCATCAACACAACAAAAAATTGTTGGAAGAGAGACAATGCAGAGCATTTACTTTCCACAATACCTGATGACACATACTCAAAGAGAACTTTTAAACGAGAATAGGATGGAAGCCCAGTATAAAACTTTATTACACCAGGTACCTTACTGCTACCAGATTCCATAAATTCTTTACTCAGAACATCAGTGTGTACACCCACAAACTGCAAAGATTGATCCAAGCACTCCTCCATGTAACTTACATCTTCACTAAATAATTCAGTTTGTGTACCTATGCTATGAGGTTGTAAAGCTAAAGCTGATGATTCAACCTGCAATTCCACACTAGCACAAACTGGCTCACTTTGTTCTCTTTCTGCTTCTAGCTTTTCATTGTCTGCTTGCACACTTTTTGCTCTTGCCTGATTTGCATGTTTTCTCCGTTCATAAGCCTCCATTTTCGATGCTTGCCTTCGTCTAGTGGGACTATCCAAATGCTTAAAAACACTAGGCACATAGTCAGGTGAGAGGTGGTCATTACTTTTCTTCCCACTTATAAAATGAGCTGAACAGACAAAACTATACTGACTAGGTTCCCATCCTTTTCTATTAATAGCAGCTATCCACAGCCTTCTACGGTTATCATCCACTGGAAATCGGTAGAATGATAAAATACAGCCTTTGGTAAGCCTCTTCTTACAGCCAACCGCACAGCAACTCTTCACCATCTTTTCCACGCCTTCCAGGCTCGTTTACTAACCCACAGCAGTCGCGTCTTGCCACCCAAAATGGCCGAATGGTCTAGCGCGCGCAAAATGTGGGTGGAGTCGAATAACCTCTATAATCCATAAGAAGTGCTCTGCACAGTGGTATGAATAACTCATTTTTCATTTTTTTACGGAAAAGGTCCCTTTTCCTAGGCACTGTCACATATAATGCATTTTTAAATGCTTATATTTCATAACTCTCCTTGCACCAACATTATTGTAGTTAAAATATTCCATTTAATGGGTTGGAATATTATGTTTTCATCTAGGTAATACTACTGCTATAAAAACAGGTGAGTTGTGCTGAGAATGACTGAATTTCTATAATCATTCAATACATCACAATAGAGAGTTGTACAAATCAGCATTTAAAAAAAGTGTGCATAGTACGGGCTGATAAGATTCATATTTAAACTTTATACTAAAAATACTATTATATAATTTCATGTTGTTCAAATGAAATTGCACGGGAAAATTGAAATAGAACGCAACTAAGTGAAATACAACGTAACTAAGTGAAATGGCTCGAAACTAAGTGAAATAGCGTGGAAACTTAGTGAAATAGCACGGAAATAAAGTGAAATCTATCACCCTAGAATAGTGAACTGCTAGTTAAACTGCACGCCTGCGTACCTACCCGAGTACGGGTAGGTGCGCAGGCATGCAGTTAAACTAGCCGGGTAGGTGCGCAGGCGAGCAGTTTAACTAGCAGTTGAGTAGCTTTCTAGTTGGAGACAATGTCATTCTTTAGCGCAAAAGTTCTACTATAATCAAACGGATTTTTTTTAATACATGAGGAGGAGCCTAGGGTTGAAAGCGAAGTTCTGAGGAATCAAATCCTGATGAACGGAGGTAACGAGTTATTATGCAGTGTATAACTGCAGTGTAGATACAGAGCAAATGATTAAAAAAGCAGGCTTACTATGAGGGGGTAATAACACTGGTAACCTGTGCCGTTATGGATCTACAGCTCTCTTAAATCAATTGAAATAGAAGTCAACTTCACCTATAGAGTGGCTGTTGAAGAGGCCTAAATTTTGTAAAACCTGGAAAAACCTGGAAAAAAATGGTACCTAGCTAATTTTGGTATCAATTAAAGCAAATTTTAATATTGAAAAACATATCCAAAATCTTCCCAAATCCACCTTGGGGAAATCAATTTACACCCATTTATAGTAATGTACTACTTGTTAATTAAACCTGCATTGGACCTACACCTTACCTGCATAGCACATGTACTTTTAGCTCTTACCTTTCTAAGGACTAGAGTGGAGACTAACACATCATTCTTCTATTGTTGCTAAATAGTGAGGTGGCTTAGCTTAAAAAAACAAAGTTTTTGTGACACGCTGGACAACAGTCTGAAACTTTTTTTAGTGTTTCATATGCACATAAGGATTTAAAAAAATAGTGGCTCCAAGCATGATTATTGTATTGGGGGCTGCTATAGACCATTTTGTCTAATTAATTATACACTAATTAGTGCAAGTTTCGTGGTATGCAACACAGAAGTCTGAATAAAAGGGAAAATGGCTCCAAATGTAATTATTATAAAAAGACTGGTAATGCAATTTATTTTTCTTAAATGTACATCAAATAGTGAATAAGGTAAGTGAACTGGTATTGATTTTTAGTCAAGTTCACATCTACAGTCACACAGATCAGTGCAAGAGAGTCCTGCTTTCATACACATGCAATGTGAAGCACATCCTCTTTGGGACTTGCACCCACATTTAACAAGTTCATTGCATGCTTTGGCAGCTTCTGGAATGGTCATCCATACTGGCTTCCAAGAATTGTCTTCCTTCTTCCAGCCCCATTCTCCTGGTGATGGTATGTTTTGGATAGAAGACAAACTAGTTGTCCAAATGTTACTTTGGATAATCACTCGCTTTGTATGCTGCAATAATGTATCTTGAGTGGGAGGAATGTTTTCCAGAGACTTTATTTTTCTTGCAAAATAGCTCTCTACGAGCCTCATTTACTGTGGTAAGACAACTGGATTTATTGTATAGCACAACTGTGTATCTTTCAAGAATGAGAAAATGTTCAGAAGATAGACTAATGGGCTCATATGGGTGCTGAGCAATGTAAATAAAAGCCGCAGTAGCCTCAGGATAAGCATTCCAGGCCTGCCAAGCAGATTTTTTGCTCCTACGAAAGAAGGAAGATCTTGTGTCGCATCCAGTGAATGCATGGAAAGGAGGAAGTGCCCAACTCTTTTCCACACCAAGATTTGAACAGATTGTGTTAATATGGTAGTAACAGAAATGTTTACCTGTTCCAAAGGCCACCCATATATCAACATTTGGATGCTGCTCACACAGAGAATAAAAGTGTCCAACAAGAAGGACAACAACATCGGTATCAACAGTTCGGATCATGATGGCATTGTTTCCTCTTTGAAGAGAATCTTTCACATGAATTATTATTCGAGTGTCTGCCTCTTCGTGGTTGCACTTTGACATTTCATGCTCTGTGCCTGTACCAATAACATCATTCTCTGATGTCACAAAAACTTCATTGTTCTCTGGGACCCTCATGCTTCTCAGTTTGTCAGTAAGAAAATCAAAGAGCTCTTTAACATTTCTTCCATAACACAAGAAATCATTCCATTTTCTTGGTAGTATTGTTTGTCCTGAAACTTTGACACGCACCCCACTGCCCCTATGAACTCTCGTCATTTCCTTGAGACTTGAAGTGATATAACGATCCCAAATGCAATCAATTCTGCTACAGTCTTCCAGATGATGATCTATAAAAGGAAGAAACACTTTTTCTGCATATTATTCAAATGTCTTAACAGCAGCTATGGGTAGGAAGTGTATTACAGCAGAACCATCAAATACTGTTGCATCAAAATTTTTTGGTGGAGAAGGCTGAACTGTTTAAATGCCATTACTGCCAAACACATTAACACTTACCTTCAGGGAATATGAGTGTTACTCTGTTTCTGGTTAACTGTTCTTGAATACTGAGGTCGAGAAAATGTCTTTTAATTTCATCTTTTAGACGAGTTTTATGAACAGAAATATCTACGCCAAACTGTCGTAAGTGACTCTCATACAATTCGTGCAACTCAACCAGTTTAAACACATAATTACCCTCTTCTAGAGCACTATTGATAAATGATACCAATTCTGCAAAAGCTCTTGCTTTTGCCCTCTTCTCAAAAAAATTGAGCTTGCTTGCACCCTCCAAAGACCTCATGTGAGCACGATATCTGTTCCTATACCTTGAGAGGCAATGAAAGTGATATTTCGCTTCTAGAGCAACTAGATCACTACCAGAAATTTTTACTAACATTTCCATATCATTCATCTCAGTAGCCATTTGGTTGATGGATCTGTTTGAATTAAAAGTAGAAAATTCATGAAGAGGCTCAGACCTACTGGTATCACAGAAAATGCACAGGTTTTTCTCTCTTTCAGTCACCCTTCGCTTGGTTCGACATGAGTCTTCATCAACAGGGTTGCCAACACACTCTTCCCGCTCCCTTTTTCCTTTAACACATCTCAACTTGGCATTGTAAAATTTGTGATGACAGAATTTGTGCCACTTGGCCTGGTATTGCATTAGAGTTGACCCATCTCCATCAAACTTCATCTGAACAGGTAGTGAATCAAGCCTCTTGAATTCTTCATAATTTGTAACAAAGGCATTGTACACAGCCAAAGGATTGACAGCAGGAGAACGTAGGTCTTCTGCAGTATTCTTTTGACAAATAACACACTGTGTCCAGTCTATTCCAGACATACTGACAAACCCCTTCAGCAAAATGCAGCTGGATTGAATCACATGACAACTGAATGATTATGTCCTTGCATGCTGGCTTTTGTAGGTGACCTTGTACATGCCTACTGTGCATGTTTGTGCAAGCCTGTGCAAGCTTGTGCAAGCATGTGCATGCTATAACAAACCTTCCTTCCTGTACAAGCTTCTGCAATCCTGTAAGCCTTTAACCAGATTATATTAAAGGTCAATTAATATATCTATATTAATTATCATACGTTTTTTTAAATAAATTCTCTTGACATGACCAGATTTTTTGGAGCCGCTGCTTTTTAGACTTCCTATGTCCAATAGAAGTTGCAAACAAAATTTGGTGCTTTTGTCCACCGTGTCACAAAAAAAAAGTTAAGCCACTTCACTAAAAGGCTTTGGAAAGAATCTATCTATGTCAAGTAAGCCATTAAGAAATACTGGCTAGAATGTTTTATCCTGTAGCTCTTCTTATCTGTAGGTGTTGCTGAGTTCATTTATGGCAAAACAGCACCCTATTCAAGATGTCAGCATCTGTTTGGAAGAGAGCTGTGTAATCTGCAAATTAGGGTTTGACAATGAAAAACCAGTTAAAGTAACTAAAAAAGGTATGTTGAGCCTCATCAGTTATAGTGAAAAACGTGGCAAGTCAGAACTGCATACCTACTTAACTGAGTGTGTCAGTAAGACACCTATTGGAACCGTTTTAGTGCACCAAGATTGTCGCAGAGATATCACTGACTCAAAACGTTGGTTTTGTAGTAGTTCAGAAGACTAGCCTTCAGCGAAAAAACTGAGATCTAGTATATTGCCCTTCAATTGGAAAGAAGACTGCATGCTTTGTGGTAGATCTGTTGCAGTGAATAGTCGTCACCCAGACAGGACACATGTCAAGACTGTGAGAACCATCCCCATTCGTAGTAAGGTTCTTGAGCGTTGTGCCAAGAGGGGTGACTCTTGGGCATCTGAAGTTCGAACACGCCTTCATGGCTGCATTGATCTAGTTGCCGCAGAGGCTGTCTATCATGCCTTATGCTTCTTGCGATTCATGCTAAGCAAAGAACAAAGTAGCGTATTGTCAACCCTAAAGGCTCATGGTAGACCAGAGAATACTGGTATATTACAATGGTTCAAAATGCTATGTCAGTGGCTTCAATCTGAAGCTGGTGCATAATTGTACACACTTTCTGAATTGCATGTAAAGATGGTAGAATTTTCTGGTAATGAATCAGATGTTTATACTATCAAAAGACTGAAGCAAAAGCTGCAGGAGCATTACAAAGAATTTATCTTTTTTCTCCGACATTGAAGGCCGCAATAATGTTGTATGCTACGGAAACATGGCAAAGTACATCATTAATGAAAAGTGTTATTCAGAAAAGAAAGCTGACATAGATGATAAAGCTGAGCGTATAGTCACTGCTGCAGCAAAGATCATCAGGGCCGAAATTAGAGATGGGAATTATAATTTAGAGTCTTAACCAACCAAAGAAGACTTAGTTGACCTTGATCGAGGTAGACAATGGATACAACGTCACTTACAAACGTTATTGAAGACAATTGTTTTGTCAACTATTGTACAGTCAGCTCGAAGAGCAGTTATAACCCCAGTGCTCTTTGGTCTTGGTGTTGAAATGGACCATATGTTTGGCTCAAGATGGGCTCATTGATGAAATGTCACGGTTGGGATTCTCTACAAGTTATGATGAAGTGAACAGATATAAACAGTCTGTCATACAGAGTGAAAGTCTTGATAACTTGCTTACCATGTACTATCCTGGCACATTTACTCAGTGGGTTGCAGATAATGTTGATCACAATGTAGCAACATTAGACGGGCAAGGTAGCTTGCATGGAATGGGAATAATGGCTATTTCAACTCCCAAATATTGTGGTACACCATTAATTGCAAAGAGTGATCAGTAGACAAGACCTTATGAAAACAGATGGAGTTAGTGAAAGATAAAGGTGTACCAATTGTCCAATACATTGGTTCACTTGAAAGAGGCCTAAGGTCAGTCATTTTTAAACCCACCATTGAACTACAAGTTCCAAACACATTACCGTCCGAAGTATATTCTGATCTACTTTGACACTCTGGATGGATATTCACTGAGGCAGCAAAACCAAGAACAAACTGGTCTGGTTTCATGCAGCATATTTTTTCCGGTCAGCTGTCAGCTCCAAGATCGAAGATACTTCTTTTACCAATAATTGATTTAAATCCATCTGATGAGACTTGTGTTTACTCCACTCTCCTCTACATTCAAGGGCAGGCTGAGCGACTGAATATACCTACCCCTTGCATCACGTTTGATCAACCTTTATGGCTCAAAGCAGTTGAGATTATCAAAGCCAAGTCCATGAATACAGTATGCAGACTTAGTGGATTTCACACAATGATGAGTTTCATGGGTAGCATTGGTGCAATGATGAAAGGCTCAGGACTGTAGGAAGCATTGGAAACATCCTATGGTCCCAATACAGTTACTCACATGATTTCAGGAAAGGCTGTCTCAAGAGCACTACAGGGCCATTTCTTGGTAGAGGTTGGTCAATAAGTTAATAAAGATGCAGTATTACCCACATGAACAGAATGAAGGCCATATCCAAGGAAGCACTCTTTGAAGATGATGATATCAACACTTTGACAGTCGGTGGTGAAGTATTAAGTTGCACTTTGGAAAACAAACTTGAAGTTAGTGAGGTAGACAAAATCCACGAGTTATTCCAAAGAATTAAAGAAAAATCTATGCCATTGTCTAGTATTGCCAATCAAAGGAACTGATAAAACTGGACAGTTGTTAACACAAGTACAACGCATTGCTAGCTGACAAATCACCAATAGCAAAGTTATGGCTGCAGTACATAGAATATGTTGAAAATTTAAAATTGTTTATTCGAGCTGAAAGAACAGGAAATTGGAATTTACATCTTGTAGCAGTTGGACAGATGATGAATTTGTTTGCTGCAACTGGTCATATCAACTACGCAAAAAGTTCCCTACTTTATCTGCAGCTAATGCGAGAGTTACCAACCAATTTTCCATGGCTCTATCAGTGCTTTACGACACGTGGATTTCATACCGTTCGCAGAAGTAGCAGACACTGGGCAGGACTGTGGACTGACCTGATCATCGAACAAGTAATGATGAGATCCATCAAACGCCATATCAAGAGGAAGAGGAGTAACTGAATCTGTTCGCCTGCAATGGATTTGAAGTCTGCACAAGTGTGCTGGGGTCCACGATGCTATGACTACAATCACAAATTTGAAGCACAGGACAAGCAAACAGCACATTGAGTTGGGAGCTTCAAGGAGCAAGCGTGATATTGATGACCTGACAAAGATTCAAGAATGGTTCCATCAGCATGAACCCTTTAACTTGAATGAGAAAAGATTGCATTCTTTATCATCTGGTCTAGCTACTTCTAATGGTGATGGTGTGAATTGTGACAAGACAGAGCAGATTGGAGCAAAGATTCATGAGCAGTTGAACCAAATAAATTTTACAGAAGCAACAATTAAGAGAAGTCACCAAGTTCAATCATTAGATCATCTGCTTCCAGGAATTGAAGTTGACAAGAAAAAAGTTGATATCAATCCAATCCTTCTATTTTCTCGGCTGATTGCTATTATACAGAGAGATGAGGACACGGCTTCATTCTTTAAATATGAGCTAACAACAATCGCAACTTCCTTATTCAAGGATAACGCAATGCGAAAAACTGACAAGTCCCGTTTAGCGCTGTCCTTTACACAAGGTGTGCAGCCATCAGAGCGAAACACACAAGCTATCCATGTCCTTGATGGTGGTGCTTTACTTCACAAAGTGAAGTGGAAGAAACATTCTACATACAAGGAAATAACAAAACATTATGTGAATTATGTTCGCACCAAGTATGGAAGTTGTTGCATTGTTTTTGATGGCTATGACCAAGGGCCGTCAATAAAGGACCATGAACATGTCAGAAGGGTACACAAAGCATGTGCAGACATTCAGCTGGCTGAATCAACGAGAGCTTCTGTAGACCAGCAGATTTTTCTTTCAAACATGAAGAACAAGAGCCAGTTCATCACGTTGCTGAGCCACTGCTTGAGAGCTGATGGTCAGATAGTTAATAACAGTACTGGAGATGCTGACACCATGGTTGTTGCATCTGCCCTTCAATTTGCTTCTCAAGGGAATGCCACCACTGTTGTAGCTGATGACACGGATGTGCTTATTCTCTTAATGTACCACTGGAAGGAGAACATGGCCGACGTATACTTCCTTTCTGAAGCAAGAAAGTCACAGAAGAAAGGCTTGCTGGTATGGAAGATACATAATCTTGTAATGGAAGCTGGAGAGGCAGTTATACCACATATTCTATTTGTTCATGCCTGGAGTGGTTGTGACACAGTGTCTGCAATATTTGGGCAGGGTAAAACAAACTTGCTTAAGAAATTAAAGGAATCAGAGAAGCTGAAAGACATATCAGTTTTGATGAGTGACCCTCAAGCAACTGCTGAACAAATTGGCGAAGCTGGCATCCAGGTACTTATTTCCAAGTATGGTGGCAAGTGCAAAGATTCCTTGACAGGTTAAAGGTATGCTAAATTTATGGAGATGGTCGCATCAAGCCGAACATCGCTCAATCCCCAGAAGCTTCCACCTACAGAGAGAGCAGCGTATTTTCATAGCTTACGAGTTTATCTTCAAGTAATACTCTGGAAGAAGCTTGTCAATAGTGGATCCTAAGCATTGGGGTTGGAGACTTGATGGTGGAGTGTTCGCACCACTCATGACAGACTTACCTGCAGCTCCAGAGAGCCTGCTGAAGTTTGTGCGTTGTCAATGCAAGCTTTCGTCCAAAAGACCATGTGCAACTAATGTATGTACATGCCGTAAAAATGGGCTGAAGTATGTCACATCTTGTGGAGGTTGCAGAGGTGAAGGTTGCACAAATGCTGAGGAGGTTTTATTCGATGAGGATGGAGAAATTTGATAACAATCATAACAGACTCATTTTATTATAGCTACCATGGTATATTGAGAACTATTTGTCTAATTTTGTTCCTGTCCAACTATGTTGTGTATAAAAAGTAGTATTAAAACTTAAAAGTTTTGCTAAATTTTTTCCCTAAGGTAGATTTTGGAGGATTTTGGATATGTTTTTGTCCAAAAAATTGTGCTTCCAGTGATACCAAATTTAGCTAGGGACCATTTTTTTCAGGGTCCAATCTCTTAACAGCTAGACTACTAGCACTGTTTCAATGGGTTACTCTTGATATTAATCCTGTTACTTTTGATAGTAATCCCAAATAGTAGCAAGCTTCCCTAAGAAGGGAGGAGGAGGGTGCTGAACTCTACTTTAGTAAATGTTACTCCCAATTTGTTTTCATTATAGTCCTTGTTAGGTCTTCTGTATACGTCCAACTCAAAGTCTTTTCTAACATTGATTCAAACACCTAAACTATCCAAAATACAAATTGAAAATCTTTCTATACTACAATGAAATAATAATGAATGTGTGATATGATTGGTTAATAAAAGATGCACTTTTTATAGTTATCCAATATTATGATGCCTGTAAGATAACTGATACAACTACCCTGAGCTTGTAGTTATATTAGCTGGTCCCTCTACATATTCTCTTCCTTCTTGTTTGGTTATTCTCTTAAAATCCCAAGTTTGTCCATAGACCTCTAATAAGTTGGTGGTGCATTCATTAGTCCAAAATACATTCTAGTGAAATGGTTTTTACCCCAATGTGTTTGAAATGCAGTTTTGGGCTGGTCTTATCTTTTAAGAGGAATTTGCAAAAATACTTTGTTCTGATCAATTATTGTGAGATATTTAGATCATCAATCAACTCCTCAATCCTAGGAATAGTAAAAGAATCTGGTACTGAACTTCGTTAAATTTCTGAAGTAAATACACAACCTAATTGAACAGTCTAGCTTTCTGACTGGTACCATTGGGAATGATCAAGGGCTGAGTGATGGTTCAATAATATCCAGCTTGCAATGACTGAACTTCTTCCTCAACTGATTCCACCCAGGAGCTAACCTATAAGGTGGTGTTCTCATTGAATCATGAGCTTGACTGTTTATTTCATGACTGATGCCTATAGCAACCCTAACTTAGTTGTCAAAACATCATTTTATTCTTCTAGCAATTCTTCTATTTCATTTTGTTTTGCAGTATCTAGGCTGTGCTGATTGTTTGAATGTGTTGATTTGTAACTTGTTCCTCATCTGCCACAATTACTGTAATACTGTCGTCTGTTTGGGCTGCTAGTTTGTAGGTCCATTAGCCACTTTCTCAATAACTTCATGCGGACCGGACCTTTCCTCTGATCATTCAATTTCCCTCCTGTTTCAACTACCTTAATTAAAACTCGATCATTAGGAGCAAAACTTCTTTCTTTTGCTCCAAAATAAGCTCTAAGCTTCAGTTTGTCCTTAGATATTCCTTATTTGTCAGCAGTTACTACTCCCCAAATTAAGGTTATTTGTCTTTCAGTTTCTCAATCCATTCAGTACATTTGCTGAGGTAGATCACCACCAAGCCAACCATCATGAATCTGTTTTCCATAAATTATTTAGAAAGGAGAGTACCCTGTGTTAGCATGAGGAACTGATCTGTAAGCAAAGACTAAATACTTGACATAATTGTTTGGTTATTTTGCCTACAAAAACAGTACCTTGGTCAGTCATCTCATCTGGCTAGCCTGTCCTAGTGAAAATTTCACATAAATCTTCAGCTCCAGTCTCTGCATCAATGGTACAATGTCAGGATACTTACTTTCCAAGCTTAACGAAGATAATACATATTTTTATCCTGATTTTCTTCTAGGAAAAGCTCCTACAAATATAATGCAATTTTTGAGAGTTGTAAAGGAGCCTTTGTTGTCCCACTTTTGACAGACATTTGACACTTCTCACAACTCCTGCATGAATGTTTAACATGTCTTGTCATACCTGGCCAAGTAAACAATCTATTCAGTAATTGACATGTTTTTGTAAGTGACAAGTGACCACCTATCATAGAACCATGAGGTGCCTTCAACATTTCTTTTCTCCTGTTAGTACGAACCACAATTATTTTCCATGCTTCACCACTAGGACTTTCAACCACATGTACAAGCTAACCATCTTCAAAGTCATAACCTTGATCCATTTGTTTTCCCCATGTTATGTCTGTTAGTGTTTGATTTCTCTGAATTTATATTTTTCTTGTCCTCACAATCCCTCGAAATCCTGTTGTAGTATAAGCCCATCTGTCGGAATATCTCCAATGGAGTGTTCTGTGTGTTTCTTTGAAATGTCCAAAAACATTTCCGAGTTTGTATTCCTAATCCCATTGATTCCAATAACTTGTCCTCCAAAGTGCCATATTTCATTTCCTGTTGCGTGTAAACAAAAAATCGAATACACAAAGTGCACTTCCTGTTAATCAATTCACTAGTCTGATAGGCCATTGGTCCTTGGAACTTCACTTTGAGTCATAATCATTTCAAATTTTGCGAAATATTCATCTTGTAGATCTGCTTCTTGCCACTTTTCAATATGGTCTGCCTGTCCAATTTTTTTTTGTTTTCTCTCTTCACTGTCTTGTACATGCTGCTGGTATTTTCTCTAAGGTTTGTTCAAATTATTACAAACACAAAGACTATCCAAAATACAAATTGAAAGTCTTTTTATACTACAATCAATAATAATAAATGTGATATATTAAAAGATGCTCTGTTCATAGTTAGCAGCTACCACTGAGGTTATAACCTTGTTAGCTGGTCCCTCTACACCCTTGCTATTACTCAACAAACATCACTATAGATACATTGCCAGTTGAAAGTTTTCCTGGAAAATATGGACAAATAGATTCATCACAGGTAACATATGTGGGCGACAATATTATTATACGATGTAAAAGCAAGTCACAAGCTATTTGGTTCAAATCATATCAAAATATCACGAGATCACAACTACAATATAAAGAGGTTCACAATAGAAAAGCCAATATTCACGAACTTTATTTGTATAATATGACATCGAGATATAATGGAAAATACTCTTGCTTAGGAATATATGAAGATGGACATAATTTTTTAATCTCAACTCAACTGTTTGTAGGTGGTATGTAAAAATTAAAATTTTATGCTTATGTTATTAGTTAAAAAATATTGTTTTAATACGGTACCAATTTTTGTGTGCATTAGCATGTATTAATTTGGTGTTTTCGTTATGTAATTACGGTCTATTTTTTTACTTAGTTGTAAATATAGTTTATATTACCTAAAATGACTGTTTACTAATTAATGGTGTATATTTAAATAATTATTACATCTACAGAAAAAAAAGTTGATAGAATAGAGCCTTCATTTATGAAAGGGGATGTAGGCCACAAACTAACATTTAAATGTAATTCCAATATATTACCACTGTGGTTTTTTTCCACTGATGGTATACCTCCTTATAATAAACAAATAAGTGTCAGAAAATATATTCTTACTTTATATCCACTAATTGGGAAGCATGATGGCTTTTACTATTGTTATGGATTTAATATTAGTACCAAAGAATTCTTTCTAAGTGAAGCTAAACTTCAGGTTTATGGTAAATGAATATTGTAATGCAATATTTGTATATAATTTATGCAAGTATACTAGTGGTGTGCTTGAGCACAAATGGCGAGCGAGCCTTAAACTACACTATTGTTATTCAAACTACTAAAATAAAGTCGAGTTATTAAATTACGCATATACGGTAAAGGGGATTCAATGCCATAGTAACCACTCCCCTCAACTGTTTGAATTGAAAAAGAAGCAACAAAATCAAGTCCCGTTATTTAAAATTTTCTTTGTGATATTCTTAATAGTAGTTGTAACGCACAATACTTTCACACAACTGAACATACCTACGCAAGACTTACCTTCGTGGTTCGTCTAGTGGACAATGAATTGTCAAGTAAATGCTGTTGAGTAGTGCTTATAACTGTGAGAAATAGTGTATTAACTTAACACCGCCACTAACTCGAATAGAAATGGAGCTCCAGTACGTTTTTGCACCCGCAAAACAATTCAAAGCGGTAAACAATTCAATTTCTAAGGTGATACGGGTAATGGTCGCTAAACCAGAGGATTCTGTTTAGTGAAGTCTGGGATAATTTCTATCTCTTCTTTCTTAACCCCCATCTTTCCTTTCTTCAGCCCTTTCTACCATCTTGCTTCTAAATCTCTTTGTCCTATTTTCACCTTCCTTTCGAAACGAACGTCCGCCTTCCCTCGCATACTATTACACCTTCTTCTTAGGTATCAATAATCACTTCCCACTGAATGTGATGATGCTTTACCAATTCAGGTTAAACCGAGCTATTTGATCTCATGAATTATTCAAGAGCTATTCATGAATACACACACTGTTGGTCGTTGGTTGTAGTCGTCCGTCTCAATTGTAGTGGTGGTTACTGACACACAGACACAAGCGTGTATCTTATTGTAAAGATACCAGGAAGTATTCCAATACAGCTTAGCTCTTGACATACAAACTTTTACAAACTTGATGAAGCAGCTTGAGGTATTTTTCCATTTTGTTCAGTTGCCTCAGCCAGCTTAATTTCTAATGTGACCCATTGTGGGAGTTTTGCTGGGCCGAGGAAGGTAGAGCCTGTGGGGTCGCCTTAAGCTCCGAGGAACAGTCGTGACAACCTCGCACTACTGATGAACAGCCTGTTAAGCTGCCACCAGGTCTGCCGCCACAGCAAATCTCATTCAAGCGAACTTAAATTTAATATTAGGACAGACTGACTTACAAAGATAATAGCGGATGGTTTTACACTAAACTATGACTCCACTCACACGATATGAACAAACAACGGTACATGACCAATCAATCACAATCCCACGCTCTAACATGACCATTAATGGAAAAGAGTACAATACAACAAAGTCTGACATGGGCCATACAACTACTACAATAAATGAATACATCAAATAACATGAATGTTCAACATATATCTCTTCTTCTATCTTTCTCTATCTTCTCTCTCCATCTCCTTTCTCCTTTCATGAATGTGGGCTTCCTTGCTGTGGGAGCCCAAATCACCCCCCTCTGACGAAAGATGCTCGCCACGATCACCATGGCATCTACTCAGCTAATCCGGGACAGTATTCTGACTAACCGGCCTGTATACAACTTCACAATCAAACTCGGTCAATTTCAATGCCCACCCATACAGTCTAAGATTTTCTTGCTTCTTAGACATCAAATTGACTAACCCACGGTGGTCAGTATACAGAACAAATCTTCGTCCATAAAGAAAATACAGCTACCTCCCTTCTAGCAACTACCTCCTCTTCAACAAGATCCACCTCACCTTCCTCCTGAGAGACCGCCTCCTCAGTATATAACACGTCCGCAGGGCGCGTAGGGTAGGGGGACCGCTCAGAGGCAGTCGGCCTCTATGAGGGACGATAAGGTTGATCACCGGCAGTGACCACGGGCAACCGTTTAGTGACCGTTCTATTCCTTTCCCCCACTTGTCCTGGGTCTGACATAAGCCAGCGAACTGAACCTCTGCCAGAGACCTACAGACACAAAACAATAACTGTTAACAAAAATAAATACGTGGAGGACACCAAACACAATGAATTAGAAATATATATATTCAACTCGGTTACAATTCAAAAAAATTTTTTCACACCACACTACAATCAAAGTTACAATTCAAAAAAAAATTTCACACCACACCACAATCAAAGTTACAATTCCAAAAAAAATTCACACCACACCACAATCAACATTCACACGACTCAAGAAACTACACGTGGGCAAGATGGCCTCCGCTGCTGGTTTTGTCCGAAGACTGTGCGCTCTGCCGTAGCAAGTTCACTCCTTTGCCTTCACTGCCATAGCAAGCTAGCTTGAGTTCCACTAGCTCCCTTAGCCGTAGCACGGGAGTTTGGGATGGTTTCCGTGAGTGTCCACGGCGGTACGAAAGGAATGTCTTCCTCCGGGTAGAGTGTGGGACGTCTCCCAACAGATAGTTGACTACGTGAATGTCTTCACACTGGATTCTTGAGGTCTCCGGGTGGAATGCCTTCCTCCTGCGGATCCCACCGCTGCCACCAATTGTGGGGTCGCCCTAAGCTCCGAGGAACAGTCGTGACAACCTCGCACTACTGATGAACAGCCTGTTACGCTGCCACCAGGTCTGCCGCCGCAGCAAATCTCATTCAAGCGAACTTAAATTTAATATTAGGACAGACTGATTTACAAAGATAATAGTGGATGGTTTTATACTAAACTATGACTCCACCCACACGATATGAAACGTTCCCACGCTCTAACATGACCATAAATGGAAAAGTGTACAATACAACAAAGTCTGACATGCGCCATACAACTACTACAATAAATGAATGCATAAAATAACATGAATGTTCAACATATATCTCTTCTTCTATCTTTCTTTATCTTCTCTCTCCTTCACCTTTCTCCTTTCATGAATGTGGGCTGCCTTGCTGTGGGAGCCCACAGAGCCAATAGGGGTCGTCTAATTCTTCGGCTGCCTGCGTACCAGGTAGATTCGCTGCCACCACGTTCTTCTCCACTCCAGAGTTGGTGCGGGGCCAGCGATTAGCGTCTTACTAGCTAACCCTCACTCGAGCAGCTACCCCAGAGAGAGAACTTTACGTTTTACGCTAGAATCTGATAGAGAGAACTGCCGTACGCATGTTTGACCAGATAGTTTATAAGAATGCCGCCGACACATGCGCAAACACATCCGGACACAACTTATACGCTAAAAATAATAATGTACTCGTGACCCACCTACTAAACTATGTGAAACCATAAATAACATACATCTATATACATAAAGAAAAACTGACTATGTCTCAGTCTTTGTCTTGATCTTCATATTTCCAATGGAAATCTGGCCCCACCGACCCCACAGGCCCCCCGGCTAAGACTGCGCCCGTAGGGGTGCATCTGACAAACACCTGGACGGGGCTCCACAGGAACATCATCTTCCAGCCCTGTTGACTCAGTCCATCGGCACTGCCGTTCTCTTTGCCTGGGCAATACTGGATGTCCAGCACCATTCCTTGCAGCTTGAGCGCCAGTCTCATTAGACGCTTGTTGAGGTGTGTGCTCATTAACAGCGAGGTGCAAGCCTTGTGGTAAGTGAATACAACCACCGGTGCTCCATATAGGTAGAATTCGAAGTGCTGGATTGTGGCAACTATTGCTAGCGCCTCCAGCTCTGGAACAGTATACTTTGTCTCAGCTTCTTGGAGTTGCCGACTGTAAAACGCCACTGGGAGCTCCTCCTCCTCACGAACGACATGCAGACACGCCCCCAGACCATCACCTGATACATCGGTATACAAAACAAAAGAATCAGACAAAGTATGGACATGCGAAATAACACGATTACATAAACACTTACGTAACTCCTCCATCTCCCTCGTCCATGACCCCTGAGTGGAGCATCCAAAGAGGTGGCCGGAGTGAGCTTGCATGTAAAGTTAGCACAGCCCTCTACAAACATCCTATAGTATCCAACACTACCAAAAAACGACCTGAGTTGTTTTTTTGTGATTGGCTTCCTAAACTCAGCTATAGTGCTAACCCTATACTCAGGCACAGCCACCCTTCCACATCCGATTTGATGGCCAAGGTAACCCAAGAAATACCCGCCTTCAATAACTTGTCAACTTCTTGTTTGACCTGGGCTCTGATATTTATTGGGATCAGCTCGGGGGCAGATTTACTACATCACACCCATCCTTAACCAGAGCCGGAGCCAGCAAATAAAATGTGGTATGGCTCTAACCATTAAATTAACAGTTTATAACACTTTTACAATAATATGTAGCTATCCACAGAGTCTCAGCATTTTAAGAATATCTGGCTGAGGGAACCAATCTTCAAGAACTATAGCAGAAGGAACTTTGAGACTTGTGAACATGCTCCTGCTAAACCTGCGAGTTGGAAATTCAAAATTACATTTTGGTTTTCATATGGACTTGTCACCATTATATTATTCTGTATATATCCATGCTGTCTTGCTATCAAACACATTAACTCTTTGATAATGGGGTTAATTAAGTATAGTTAAGCCTTGCAGAGTTTGATAGAAACAATACAAACTACTTTTTTTTTAATTGAGAGATAGCAATGAGAAAAGATTTATACTAATCAATTTGCATATTATTGTGTTATGAAAAATTACGATTAGCTAAGTGGTGAACAAAAAAAATTACTTTAAAATGAATCTGTAGTTGGAGAGCGAACGTAGCGAGCGAGACACTTACAGGGGTAACACAATTGAAAATTGGGGATGTTTGTTGGTTTATATTACATAAGGCATTTTTGTACTTTGACCCTCGCGTTTTTGTGTTAGTTGGGTGGTCGACCCCGGTTGTAAGTCAATGCGCTCTTTGGCATGGTTATAAGCCATACACAACAGTATTTACTTGAAAATGCATTGTCCACTAGACTAACCGCGAAGGTAAGGGTAGGTGTATGTCCAGTTGTGTCAAAGCATTGTGCTTTACAGCCATTATTATAGCTAAAGAATATCACAGAGCAAACGTTTAAATAGTGTGTATTGTTTTGTTGTTGTTTTTCCTTCAATTCAAACAGTTGCAGCGAGTTGTTACTATGGTACTGAAATCCTTTTACAGTGTATGCGTAATTTAAAAACTCGACCTTATTTTCTGTAGCTTCAGTGTTAGAATTCAAAATCATTCATATTGCTCGCTTGCCATTTGTGCTCAAGCCCATCACTAGTTAGTTATATAGTCAGTTCCTTTATATAAAATTACCAAACATTCTGTCTTATTTCTTTCCGCCCACGCGCAAGTGAAAAATTTGCGTGCCGTAACCCAACCCATTCCATCTTTTCAATTTTTACTCGGAGAATAGTACGGCGAGACCAAAAAAGTGGTACGGCCATGGCCGTACCGGCCGTACCAGCCGCACCATAGGCGCCGGCCCTGTTAACTAGTGGTGGGCGATACCGAGTAGTTGGTATCGATACTTTGATACTTCCAGAGTGGTATCGAACAGACTTCGATACCAAATATTACTATTAGCCCTGCCCAGACAGAATATCGACCTTTATCGACATCTCATTGTGGCCAACATTAACATTTGGTAAAGGAGGTTCATTTAATGTGGTTAATCTCTAGCGGTTTCTTCCAGAGCTGATAATAATCAAAATAGCGAACTTTTTCATCCGTAGTAGTTACTTTGCTTACATGTAATACTCTTCCAAATCATTTTTTTTGACAATTCATCTAAATTCAAAAGAATAATTTAATTAATTAGTGCGCATACGTGGTATCGATATAGGTATCGATACCGCCGATACCAGGTACAAAAGTACTTGATATCAATATCGAAAACATAAATCTGGTATCGCCCACCACTATCCTTAACATGAATCACACATTTTTCCACATAACATCGGCCGGAACATCCGAAAAATAAGAACTCAACTTATCCAACACAATCTGTAGCTCCCTTTCCACATAACCATCACACTTCTCATCACTCAACACGCATCCCTTCTCTAATACTCCACACAGCTCCTTATCTTCTGCCACCACACACACAGCACCAACATTAACTTCCCTCACTGCATTTTTCTTGGTATTGTTGATGTGCACTATTTTCAAAGCATCACTCCCCTCCTTACATACTCTATAGTTTACCCTTGACAACTTCTCTTTGACACTCCCAGGAGGCTACTAAAGCCCCCTGAAGGCCCGGTACTCTCAAAAGCACACGTTCATCCACAGACAGTTCTCTCAACGACCTATTCTTGTTGAACTGAGCACTCCTTTTTTCATTCACTAAGCTACCTCTCGCCATAGACACATCACACAAAACACGCAACCTATCCTGCAATCTATCCACCCATTCAGCCACATCCATTTCCACATAACAGTCTTCTACCCATCCAGCGTACAATTTATCTAGGGACCCCTCATCTTTCTCCCAAAGACAAGTTCATGGGGAGAGAAACCAGTATTTCTATTGATGAGCTGGCGAACGGCGAACTACGCCATCGGTAGAAACATCGCACAATCAATCCCCTCATCTCTGGCCTTGGCCAACATAGGCTTGAGCGTGGCATGTAGCCTTTCAATCATTCCATTGCCCTGTGGGCGGTAAGGGGAAATATGTATCGTGCTTATACCCAGTTTTTTTCACAACCTTCCCCATGAAAACACTTCCCCTGTCTGATAATATTTTCAAAGGTATACTGGTCCTAGTAATCACAGATATCAACCCATCAGCCACTTCGGAGGATGATTCTGTTCTCAAAGGAACAGCCTCAGGCTACCTCGTTGTGAGACATACAAAGGTGAGAACGTACTTGACACCGTCCTTCGCCTTACCTATTAAACGACAAACTGAAACACCTTCAACACTATTTACCACAACTACCACCAATATAATCACCACACTCGACAGTCCCACACTTCACCACCTTCCAAACCTGAATCTGAAGACGCAACACCTTCTCCTACCTTTGAACTTCTCTCATGGACTCTTGCAAGCTCTCTCCAGCTGCCTCCTGGCCGACATCCACACCAGTCCAGACGCAGGAAGACTTTGGAAGCCTACAAAGACACAAACGAAAAAGACAAGTAACTAACGCAACAAAAAGTAAAAAATAGGAAAGACGTGTAGCGAGCTCTAAAAGGAAAAGAACACAAATAATAGTCAGATCGTGTTCGATGGTGTCAGGCACGTCTTTGACTCCGCAGAGATGCTGTGTAGGGCAAATCCGGAGCACCGCTGCCCCCAATTCTGGGAGTTTTGCTACACCGAGGAAGGTAGAGCCAGTAGGGGTTGACTAATTATTCAGCTGCCTGCATACCAGGTAGATTCGCTGCCATCAGGATATTCTCTACTCCAGAGTTGGTGCGGCCAGGGATTAGCGTCTTACTAGCTAACCCTCACTCGAGTGGCTACCCCAGAGACTGAACTTTACGTTTTACGCTAAAATCTGATAGAGAGAGAACTGACGTACGCATGCGTAGTCAGATAGTTTATAAGAAGGTCGACGCATGCGCAAACATAATGATACGTACATCCGAACACACCCGAGGCACAGCTTATACGCTAATAATAATAATATACTCGTGACACACCTACTAAACTACGTGAAACCATAAATAACGTTTGACTATCTATCTGTTCAGACTTCGTCTTGATCTTCATCTTTCCAGTGGAAATCCGGCCCCACACCATGTCAACATAGGAGATTCATTATAATATACATTGTCGGGTTATATCCTCAAATGGTTGATAGGTAATTAGTTCCTATTTGAATATATATGACCTCTAGATTCTACATTATTGCCTGATAGAGAATTAGAATATTTTGAGGATGATAGTGTAAAGTATTCTTGTAGCATGAAACAATCATATTGGACATTTCAGGGCAATCAGTTACCACATAATGTAGATATAAGAGGCCAATCAATCTTTATTTTTCAAGTCAAAATTTTCAATCAAGGTTACTATGAGTGTGTTGGAGTGCATCACACAAAAGGATTTAGCAGGACTAGAGTTTTTCTTACTGTGATAGGTGATTGTATTGTTAATTACGTGTCACATGTTGTCACAGGTTATGTCATAAATGATAAAGAATGTGCAATTCAGTTTAATGGCTCTCGTATGTTTCTAGAATCATATCTTGGACATGAAAGATTTAAAAGTATTATCTGTTTCTTGACGTTTCTTTCCCATGTGACTTCCTAGTCATTTTTTTTGTACAGGGAGACCAATGTCTTAATAAGTTCTAATCTCAACCATCAGTTTCTCTTTTACTAATGACATATGTCCAACTCAGTTTGAGGAGACAGACTTAGTCATCTTTGACTATATTTGTGAACACCACCTTACCTCCTTGCTAGCAAACTTTATGGAATATGCATTGTTTAGTAAGCTTGCTTTCTTTCCTGAACACATTCCCCAGGGATGCTTCTGTAGTGCCAGCATATACCTTCTACCCTCCCTTGTCATCACCAGTAGTTTATCTGATCACCTGCCTAAGCTATCTTCTGCATCATTTCCCTCCATTTCTAGTAAGATATGTTTTAAACCTTGTTTTTATTCTTCTTTGTTTTGCTCCTAAGGTTTGTTTTTGTACATACATGTGGACTACCACTGTCTGAAAAGAGTCCATTGACAACAATAATTAGAGTTGCTAAGTATTGACATGACTGTAGAGGCTATCAATCTAGTTAACTAATGATTATACAACACTAATTTAAGATTTTGTTGAGGGTTGTCAATGGACACTTCATGCAGTGTAGTACATCATTTTTGTACTTTGTCTCTGGCTTGTTTGTGTTATTAAGGTAGTTGACCCCACCGATTTTTCTAGACCCTCAGGTATACGATCATGACTCGTATAATCCCAGAAATTGATTGTTAACCATTTTAAATTATTATGAGGGAATTACTCTCTCTTACCATTTCCTGAATAGTGATAAGTTTAGTAGTGTCCAATTTAAGCTATTCTAACTGCCTCAATTACCAGCAACTTGAATAAGCTCGCAGCTCTAACCAAAAACCAACAAACAAACATAGTCAGAGTTTTTTTAATTTAGCTAAAAAATAAGGATTCATATATTTACCGCAGCTTCTCTGAGTAATGACGACTTAAGAAAAACGGCACCCTCGCCGTTTTAAGGAGCATTCGTACCATACCAGTGATGTACTTGAGCACAAAGGGCCAGGGAGAATATGCACAAAAAACTGGTTATGTACCTAAAGATAACACTGTGAAGATATCTAGCATGAATATATATATATTATATAGTCTTAATATTATTACATTAGTCAGTGTGTGATATGGCGAAATATTTCATGGACAGGCTAATTTATTTTCATGAGCCAGAGGCGAGTGAAAATAAAGCTAGAGGGTAAATTATCTTGCTATATCACTCTGAAGGGTGTAATAAGTGGTGTATTTCCACATTATATCTTTACTGCTGTAGTTAGTACTAGAAGACAGGTAGCTAACTAACTTATATAGCTACAGGGGGTAAAATATCATGAGTTAGTTCACGGGTCATGTACCTAATAATATCATTGTGAAGATATCTAGGGTGGAATAAATAAATATATATATATATATTATATATAATATATATATGCTAGATATCTTCACAATGTTATTTTTAGGTATATGACCCATGCGTTATAACATGGTGTGTTTTTATGGCTGTACTGGGAAGCTCATACCCTAGTAGGTTTAGACCACTAGCTTGCCAGTCTTCCTGGTTTACCCAACCAGGTTAGTGCACATGCTAAAATATCTGCTGGTGGCACAACTCAGTAGCAAATGATTCAGTGAAGATATCTAGAATGGAATAAACCTTTATTACACAGGTCATAGTGATATGGCTTGACATTTCACTCTCAGGCTTTTTTTTTTTGCTGTGGCGTCTGCCTCATGAAAATATCCTATTTGTGAATTATTTCACCATATCACATTGACATTTTTATTATGTATATATTTTTTTTCAAAGACAATATTTCTTTTGTATTGTATATAAAATGAGACAATGATGATAAAAATAAACAAAGAAAGTTTTTACTTGATGACACAAATCTTATAGATTTCTTTTATTAATAGTTGTTAAGTAGCTATTTATTATTTGTTTGCTTACTTATTCTATTTGCAGTAAAAGAATACAACAAGATTTTCCCTAATTCTCAAACAGTACGATTGGGTGATCCACTGTATATAACATGTATATCAAATTATACAGTATCATGGGTTTATTACCAATACAGATGAACAGAAATTTCCAGAAAAAATCACTGCACCAACATTGCTTATTAAATTAAAAAAAAGCAATAATCATTGATGGTCAAATATTTCTTAGTGAAAAAAATATAAGACATCATCTTTTTTCTCTATATGCAACTCTCTAATTAAAATGGTTATATGCTATAATAACTATTATAGAAATATCAACCCTTGTATGTTTCTGATGATTCTAATGAAAATGGTGAGAGGTAAATGAAGAAAAAATTATTTAGTATTAAAAGTTTAAAAATGGATACATTAGAACATTCATAAGGTGTTAAATTGATTACTCTTTGTTCAACTTCTCTAATACACAACAGAACATATCTATCTGTAAAGTCAGTGTAACTATGTTAATAGTTTGTTATAATAAATGTCTTGTGATTTAATTAATAAATTTGTCATTGTTATGAAGGACTTCAATGCTAGGCCTCAATGGAAATATTCTACATATCCCATTCTGTAAAAAAGGTACCTATCCTGCAGCTCTTGTATGTATGATAAGTACATTTTATACAGACAGGGATATGCAGTAGAAAATACAAGTTTTGGCCTACTGTAGGTCTTATTACTGTAGATAAAAATGATTCTAGAACAATGAAGATATGGGTATCCCCTACACACGTAACTCTTCCACTCGGTTCCACTGTAAACTTTTTGTGTGAAGTTGATCATGATAATGATTACACAATTGAATGGAATTTTTATGGTCAACCTCTACCACACAATTCAAAAATACTATATGTCTCAGAATTAGAGGTTAACAATATATCTTACAGCAATACTGGACAATATTATTGTTTTGCAAAAAGTGAAAACAGTTGGAATGTCGCTTTTGGATATCTTCAAGTACTATAAAATGAGTAATAATAAGCTTTTTTCAAGACATCATAATGCAATTAAAGAAGTTAGAACTTTGGTAGTGTAAACAACACTAGTTAATTTCTAGTACATTTACATAATATATATTCATAATTCCCATGTACACTTATGCATTGCAAATGTTGTCTGACAATAAAGCACCAATGTTGTTGTAATTTTGTCATCCATTACTAATACAAAATTATTATCAACTTTAGCACATAGAACCAACAAAACTTTAATGTAATGTATAATTCAGCGAAGCGAGCGAGACACTTACAGGGGTAACACAATCGAAAATCGGGGATGTTTATTTATTAAATAAATAAACATCCCCGATTTTCGATTGTTATTTATTTATTTATTTGTATATGTTTGGACGTACGTATGTCATTTTGTATTTTGACCCTCACGTTTTTGTGTTAGTTACTTGGTCGACCCGTCCCAAATTGCACTAAACAGAATCCTCTGATTTATCGATCAGTACCCGTATCACCCTAGATTGAATTGTTTACCGTTTTGAATTCTTTTGCGGGTGCAGTTAAAACTTGAAAACTAAAGGGACTTCTATTTCTATACGAGTTATAGTGGCGGTGGTAAGTCAATGCGCTCTTTGTCATGGTTATAAGCCGTGCGCAACAGTATTTACTTTAAAATACATTGTCCACTAGACTACTGCGGAGGTAAGTCTGGGTAGGTGCATGTCCAGTTGTGTCAAAGCATTGTGTGTTACCGCCACTATAGTATGTCCAAGTTGAGTTGGCACGACCGCAAGCGCGGCAATTGAGGAATGCATTTAGTACTTTACCGGAAGCAATTTAGTCATGTGAATCCAAGTCAATTAAGCGGCGGTAGCGCAGGTGCGCATTAATACTGTAACTATTGAAAGAAAGAAATTTAGTGAAGTTTATGGAGTTTTTCGGGCGCTGTACAGCGCATCTAGTGTGTTTTCAATGTACAGCAGATGGAAAACGCAAACTGGTGGGAGTTCTTCTAAAGAGACAGGATTAAAATCAGTGGAGTCTACCTACTGTGTCCCAACAAATATTCTGATGTTCACAGGATTCAGCAGTACAGCACTGTAAACTTGTAGCTAAAGTTACTAGACTTTCATGTTAAATAAAATTATCAATTCTTTCATTTATTTATAATAAGGTATATGAAAATTGATGAAATGATAGAATTTAAGTAGTACACATTCAAAAAATAGTTGTGATCCGAGTTGAAGGTGGAGTTCTGCCTGAGTTGGTCCTAATTCTTACAATAAACGGCATCTATAATAGTGAAGAAAAGGAATTGGCATAAACACGGCTTTGACAAGCACACAATTTAACCGCAAACAGCGTAACTAGCTAAATGATAGCTATATCACTGAAATAATATTGGCTATATGGCATTTGTTATTGAACAGGTAGACAAATAATCTTACCAACATCTTATCAGGTGGTCCTGTACCACCCTCCGCAACAACAGAACACTGAAATAATATTGGCTATATGGCATTTGTTGTTGAACAGGTAGACAAATAATCTTACCAACATCCTATCAGGTGGTCCTGTACCCTTCCACACTCGCAACCTAAGCTAATCGTGATATAAAGCTAGAAACATAGCAATCTGAGAAGAAGCCGCTCATTGTTTACAAAATTCTTAATGAAGACAGTCCGCGTGATAAATTGAGCCATACCGCGTGACTAAAAGCGGGCGCGTTTTGAGCGGGAAACCTGTGGTTTTTTTCTATTCCCATAGACTTTTGTATTGAGTTTTGGAATAGCACTTTCTCTCCGGTTTTGGAGTTTACTGAGGGAATATTTTTAACCGCTTCGGCGCGAGCTTTCCAATGGTGCAAACCCCGGATGCGTAGCTGTTTCCGTTCTAAAGTTATTCAAGTTTTTCTTGCGGCCAACTCAACTTATAGTTAGCTAAAGAATATCACAAAGAAAACGTTCAAATAAAGTGTATTGTTTTGTTGTTTACCGTGTATGCGAAATTAAAAAAACTGGACCTTATTTTCAGTAGCTTCAGTGTTAGAAGTCAAAATCATTCATATAAAGTCTTTAGGCTAGCTCGCTATTTGTGCTCAAGCACATCACTAGTTCAGCGGAGCTGACTCTCTAATGAGTTCGCGATATATATATATATATTTAGGTCTAGAAATTGTTTTTGTTCTTGCGTGGGCGTACGTGTGTTCCCTTTCTCCTACGCGCTTGGGCGGGCCGGGTAACATTCTTAACAACATTTTGTTTTGTTTACCCGGCCCACGAAGTAGCGATGCCCAGTAGACAAAACGTTAGAAAGGCTAGGTCAAGAGCTTTGAGAGCTAGAAACTCCTGAAGAAAAACTAGTAAGGAGAGCGATAAGAAATGAAAAAGACAGGGCAAGGAGGAGGAGAGTTAAAACGAAACAGAAACAGGAAGCAAAGTAAATAATCTGACAGTATTTTGTAGCCACACCAAGCATGCATGGAATAGCTGCAATTACAGGGAACATGCGTAGCTCGCTTCCATATTTTGTGCTATTAGAGCACATCACTAGTTTAGTTCTAAAAATTGTTTTTGGTCTTGCGTGGGCGTACGTGTGTACCCTTTCTCCTACGCGCTTGCGCGGGCCGGGTTACATTCTTAGCAACATTTTGTTTTGTTTACCAGCCGTACGAAGTAGCGTTGCCCAGTAGACAAAACGTTAGAAACCTCGGTCAAGAGCTTTGAGGGCGTTAGAAACTCCTCAAGAAAAATTAGTAAGGAGTGCGATAAGAAATGAAAAAGACAGGGCAAGGAGGAGGAAAGCTAAAACGAAACAGAAACAGGTAGCAAAGTAAAGAATCTGACTGTATTTGGTAGCCACACCAAGCATGCATGGAATAGCAGCAATTACAGAGAACATGCATCGCTCCCTTCCTATTTGTAGTGCTATTAGAGCACTTCACTAGTAATTGTACTAATATTCAGAACTATAAATAAGGTAATCATATATTCTGTTGTTTGCTAATCCAGGTGCCTAATTATAGTTTTTTAATCCTAGTAGCCTAGAAAGTATGGTATATCATATTTTTTCAGTAATATACATCCTAAAAATACTTTCTGGGTCAACTTATGAGTTCCAAGGGGGTGGGGGCAGTGACACTATAATAAATGTCAGGCATATTTCCAAATGAGACCTCCATTGAGCACTCATCATTTGTACTGTAACTTGTCACTGGCTATTTAAATATAAAAACCTCAGTGATAGCCATACTATAGCTATTTAAGAAATGATTAATAGCTAATTATTTATTATTGTAATGATAGACCTGTAATAATAATAAAAAGCAATAAAATCATAGTCAGGATTACTTATCCAGTTTGCAGTAGTGAGCATTCCTTGGAATAGCTACCATGAAATGATGCATTATAATTTCAGCATAATAATGTTTATAGCAATGTTTACATTACTTATTATCATCTATATAATATTTTAAAACATAATGAAGATAAAATGTGTATAATTGTTGTATATGAATAGTATAGCCGGTATTCACTGCTGCGATTAACTACAAAATATATGTATACAACATTTTAGGTAAAATAATAATTTATACACAATTCATTATTATGTATACATTTTCTATTCTGATTTTGTACAATCAGCAAATACTTCATACAACCAATACTTATTATAAACTAACAATTATATATAATATAGATTATCACATGAATATGATTTAAATTGTGGCATTTAAAAATATTAAACTTTTCTCACATCTATTTTTCCATAATTCATACTTTATCTTTATTATGATACTATTGAACACTTTAATACACTAATGATCTAAAAACATAAGTTAATAGTCATCATTTGGCACCAAGAAATAAAAAAAGAAAAAAAGAATGCACAATAAGACTTTAAAAATAGATACACTTACACTTAGGTTGGGTTCGTATATCTTTCTGCCTTTTACCACTTTTAACGTGAATGCCACTTTTAAGCTTAATGGTGGGACAATCAGAAATAATAGATTCTGTAAAATATATAATAGTTTGCAATTAAATGCATGTTGTAGGACTAATTAATTAGAAGAAATTGTAAATAACAAAATATCTCAGGGTAACCTGTGCATGCTAACTAGATAAAGTCATATTCTAAATCTTATATTATTCATGATACTAATTGGAAATTTAAAAAAATAATAGCTCTACATTAACCTTCTAACATCAGAAATTCCATTAGGAAAAGTTTTAAACTAACATAATAATATGTACAATAACAGGTAGTATTGATACCAATTTCTTGTCATAGACATAGTTACTAACACATAAGTGCATTAATCCTACGGCTCTACCCTAACAGAACCCACCATTACTTTCTTTGCTGCCACTAACCCCTGGCAGCAAGTCCGGATTACCCTATGATTGCCCACCACTCTAGAACTCAACTTACCTCTTCCTCATGACCCTGCTACTGCTCAATCCTGGACCGCAGCTTCCGAGTTGTTTGGCACAGGTAGGGCCGGAAACCCCGCCCCCAAATCGGCTTGGGCCTGCTGGGGCATAAATAATGGAGTGGGGCAAGCCCCTTTAATTCCGGCACCCACGTTTTCATGGTAAAACAGACTAGCTGTTCACGGGAGGTTAAAATAAAATAAATAAAACATAAACCTCCCAGCCCGTACCGCAGGGGGTGTGTGGGTGGGTGGGAAGTTTAGATTTTTCACGCTTCTACCTCTCAAGGCAGCGATGGATGCACTTACAAGTACGTGTACACTCTATTTATGACTCACCTAGCGCACGTGGCCCATGCTGCCATGCGCGTCCATATGCCTTACCCGACCCCTTACTATGGGTAATCTGCCTGGTATTAACCCCGCCTAGCGTGCTGCTAAGCTGCCATTAATCCTACGGCTCGTACCCTAACAGAACCCACCATTACTCTCTTTGCTGCCACTAACCCCTAGCAACAAGTCCCAGATTACCCTATGATTGCCCACCACTCTAGAACTCAACT
>WLWD01006332.1_pt1 | contig 56952 bp, 36 predicted proteins | sample 6712731 | NCBI WGS metagenome assembly WLWD01 (sample SAMN12718690, study PRJNA576275) | sponge metagenome | isolation source: marine sponge | host: Mycale hentscheli | place: New Zealand: South Island, Marlborough, Capsize Point | collected 2014-11-01 | reverse complement strand
CAAATGCTTTGCTAAAAAGTATTCAATTGTAGTAACACAGTATGTGAATCTATCTTGCCGTGTGTTCTAAATGATAATCATGTGAGATAAACCCCTCTAGCTGGAGGGGAAGGGGTGGAAACTATAGAGATGATCACATTAAGCCAAGTATGAATACATGTAAAGTGCCACTCCCCCCATGAAAGATCGCCTGACAGGAAGTGGAGTAACATATTACATCACACTGAAGTGCTAGCCTATATAAGGCTGCCCGGCCTTATCCCTCTTCCTGACATGATCGAAATTTTCCTTCTAAAAACGCTCCCTGATCTAAAAAAAAATTTTGAAGAATTTAATAAAAAAGAAGGGTTTAAACGAGATCAGTTTGCTGCCCTCATCTACAAAAATCCTCCTCCCAAAGTATATCCAAATTGCCACCTGTTTTCAAGTAAAGAAGCGGTGAGCTGGGACGGCGTGATAGCAGCGACCGTGTTGTTTAAGAGAAAAAGACACGCAGAAAGTGCTGTGGTAATCAAAGCGAAAGAGATAGTCGAAGTCAAGCAATCCCATCTCCTGCTGTTATATACCTACTACTCTCCCTGTATAACGTGTGCTACCAACATCATTATTCTCCTCACATCTTCCTCGGCTTGCCAACGATTCATCTTGATTTTTGAAAAATATTATGATAAAAAGAAAGCATTGAAACATGGAGAGCTACTCAATTTCTTATCCCGCCAAGGATGGAGCACTGCTGAATACTTTGAATACAGCACTGTTGAATACTTTGAAAACCGCACTGCTGAATACTTTGAATACAACACGTACCACTGTATGATCTATACCAAGAAAAAGTCTCGACTTGAATAAAAATATTATTTAAAAAAAAAATGTGTGTTACCAAGAAAAAGTCTACAGAGTAAAGAGTAATACAACACGTACCACTTTATGATCTATACCAAGAAAAAGTCTCGACTTGAATACAAATCGTATTTTTTTTTTTAAATGTGTGTAGTATAATGTTTTATAATAATATATTTATTCTAATATTTAAATTTGCTCTACTTATTATTGAAACAACTATTTTAAAATTTTAATGCTTTATACAAATTCAAAGCATGCTTGCATGTGCGTACGCTCACACGGAGGGAAAGTCAAGTCAGGGAGAGTGCACATACACAAGGTTCAATCTCCCCAATTAAACCTAACTAATGAGCAAATACATTTTTTTAAACCACAGTGATAGTCCCATTTCACACCTCCAGGTATCACCATAGCTGAGCAATGGAAATAGTAGATGTAAATGCTGTCTTCACAAAGAGAAGTTAAACATGCAGGTGAAACTCATCAATATTTTCAGAGCGAAACTCCTTCCAGCAACACTCGGTTAATTCTGAACATAAAGCGAAACTACCGCATACTGCAAGCAATTAATAGATAAGTTCAATGAGAACCAGATACCAAGCAAAAGTGAGTAGTGACTGATGATGTCTACCAAAAAAAATTGGGAGGTCAAAGTATGTGTATAAGTTCAATGAGAACCAGATACCAAGCAAAAGTGAGTAGTGACTGATGATGTCTACCAAAAAAAATTGGGAGGTCAATTAACAAAATATACACATACTACTGCCCTTCAGTTCAATCCACATCTGCCACGACCAAGATCCAAGGTAGAGATCAGGAAGGCTGGGCAAATGTGAGTGAATCCAATCACAGATAGTGCCAGCTACTATGAAGATTGAAGATATAGTAGCTGTTTGGGACTATCCAGCTGGTTCAGGATTTGGTGTAGTCTGTTGACGCAGCACTACACTAAAGAGAAGCAAAGTAATTAGTGGAGTTAAGACCCACTAGCAGGTATGGAAACGTCAGAGTTCCAGAAAGAAAATCAACTCGACGACCTGACTCCGTCAGAAGGTCAGAAGAATTCTATACGAGAGAATAGAGACAGAGGTCGTAAATCTCTCCTCGTTCTCCCCGTTGACTGGATCCTCTGAATATAGGCTGTCCACTAGCTAAGAGACAGACCCGATATTTAGTATTACCAAGTAGGTAGAATGATATTACTTGACCAATAGGTGGTATGCACAGTAAGAGATAAAACTTGTAACTAACGTGAATGACAGTGATCTAGGTGATATATACAAACAAAAAATGAAAGATCGACAATGCACGAAAAAAGAATAAATGAGCATGCGTGAATAAATAATGTCAATAATGAAATAAACGAGGCAGCTAAGGGTTAGATCCCGAACAGTAGCTAGTTGACCAAATTACCGGGAATAGCCCTCCTCAACCACAAATAGAAATTCCTGTGCATGTCAGCCACCCTTTCCAACGCTAGGTTTAGCAATCACGGTTAATCTGTCATAGAAATTCTGGTATAAGGAGGTAAGGCACTCACCACTTCCACATTCCTCCAGAACAAATTTGGTATGGCTATGTCCCCAGACCCTCTGCGCACATACGTGAGTCTGGCTCTACCAGACTAGCATATATGAATATAGCCGCGGAAGAAACTGTAATAGCTTCTTTTTTTTTTCATTCAACAAGTAAACTTACGGTAATAATGTGCAACCTTAGACCTGCCCCGTTTTTACCCTTGGGCGTGGGCATCAATTTTTTCGTGCGTTTGAGCTACTACTGTCATGTGACCTGAATTGGTTTCCGGTTTTGCCTAGTGTATTCCTCTTTTGCCACATTTGAGGTCCACCAACTCAACCTGGACATCAGCATCTATCCATTTGAAACCTCATGATCAGGATTGGAATATTGCACTAATAACCTCAGCTTCCACCTAGTTAACTATTAGTCATTCCAATCCCATCACTTAGTTTCCAAATTTCTTAGATACTCCAGATAGTGATCTAACCAACACAACAACTAAACTGCTACTTTTAAGCGGTTTAACATAAAAATTTACAAGTTTATGTCCTTTTCTCACTGATTAGAAAACATTTATAGCAGCTCGAGTGAGAACATCAACACACTGTTTATATCTGGAGAAGAGAGAAACTGAATAAATGCATGTGATTGTAGTTGGAGAAGCAGGTCCAAAGAATGAAGTTAATCAAAGTGTTTAATAGATGCATCATCATCAGTATGAGGGTTACAAACCTGACATTCCTTCATGAAGCCAACCTGACAGGACATCCATATCTACAACTTGTATCATCCTGCAGGGTAAGTCCAGCCAACCCACGCTGGTCAAGGTTCATGCAGTGATTGCCATAAAAGACTGAAATATGCTACTGGTTAATTAGGACCTCCTACTGTGAATTTAATTACAGTTTTGGGAGCTCTAGTATTGCTACATGCACCACAAAAACTAAATTTTCTAAAGTAAATTTTTGTTGTTTCTCTTGAACTGCCTAGTGTGTTTGTATGTGTGTGTATGTGTGTATGTGTGTGTATGTGTGTGTGTGTGTGTGTGTGTGTGTGTGTGTGTGTGTGTGTGTGTGTGTGCGTGCATGCATTGTATTATGTGAAGAACCGTATTACTTTCTTTTGGGAAAACAAACAACAACAAAATATCCATGGTTGCATACTCCATGGGTGAAAGAGCAAATGCCAACATAGTTTAGCTTTAAGACCTGCCCATTTACAATTAGCCACACCCATTTTCATTTATTACCCCAAGAGAGAACTACTTCTGAGAACACAGGAGTTTTCTTTGATCTTTGAACAAATGATTCCTTAGATAGCTATGGATAGTTGAAAGCATTCTTCCAACATTACTGTGTACCATATTGGCAACACACCACTCCTCAAACCTGCAAAAGCACCTTGTTATTTAGTAAAGCATGGTCATCAGATGAAGATTTAAAAGTGCAACATAAAACTGAATCCTCGGCTTCATGGTAGTGAAACCATTTCCATTTAGAAAACCATTCTCCTTGATGCCCTCAGAACTTCCTGCCTTTTCACTTTAAAAATGGAACATTCAATAGCAGACTGATGTGGTACTTGGCAGGTGAAGCGGAGCGGGCCGAGGTTACCGGTGATTAAAGGGGGGGGGGGGGGGGGCTTCCGGTGTGTCACGCGCGGGCGTCACAGGTGCCCGGGCAGGAATATAATAATGACCTCGAGTAATGGGCGGTAATTGGAAAAATAGAAAAGATGGAAAAAGAGAAACGAGATAAAGCACCCAGAGCTCTGGGCAAGGCCGCTGCAGAACACAGCGGAAGAGAAAGCGGTCTCCCAGGGCCAAAGGGAGAAAGGAGGCTAGGGACAGCGATGAGGAGTGCAATCTGGAGTCAACGGCAGATGCCAGAATAGTGATAAACAACTCCATTCAGATCAGGGCTCTGCTAGAGAAGGTGGCTAGTCTGGAGAACGCAGCAAAATCAGCCACGGAGAGCAAAGCAGCAGAGCAGGGTAGGTGGTAGGGAAATATATATATATATGGGGGAAAAGAGTGTTTTGACTCAGAGTGGGAGTGTGAGCTTAATACAGTAGTCAGGGACGTGGGGAGGGAGGACTGGAAGGCTAAGGCAAACGTTCCTGACGCTCACCTCCGTACTACTTGTGGTGTGTGACAAACCGAGCTCAGTGGGCTTTGTGGAGGCGTCCAGTGGGCGAGTGTGAGTGAATTCGTAGCACTAAGGTGGGTTGAATAGTTGGTAACGTTGAATTAAGTAGTTACGGAGACAGGCAGAGTGTAAGAGCTCTGCAGGGGGAAAAAATGGCACGCAAACAGAAGCAAGGATAAGTGGTATGGGAGGAGGAAAGCATCCGTGGAGCTTGGAATGAGGTGCCTAACTCAATGATGCGAAGTGGCTAAGATGAAAGGAGCCTCGGGAGAGGGTAGAGATAAGGACTCCACTGGGAGGAGGAGGCCAGTAATTACTGTGGGTAATTAGGAAAGGAGGTAACTAACGGGTAATTCAAGGGAGGTAGCTAAGCAATAGTTAATGGAAAGTAGATAAGGGGTAGTTAGAGGGTAATAGTTAGGACATTGCAGATTTGCCCATGTCTGTTCTAACTGTGGAGGGGAACACTCGATGAATCAGTGCACCAAGGCATCTGAAAAGAGATAACCTAGTTGTGTTCCGTTCATGGATCTTTGTCATCATGTATAGATTGGTCATAGTAATACGTCTAAGTGATGATGTATACATTCATAACATGTCAATGAGGGGTGTTAAGGGGTGAGGAATGCAGAAGGGTTGTTTACTGTAACTAGGAGTGACAGGTGCGAGAGAGAGAGCTGTATTGACAGTTGGGTGGTGGGTTAATTAGTTGTGGGTAGTTAGGTAAAAAGTCATGGGGCATGAATGGGTGTGGTTAGCTAGCTTGGGTATTTAACAGGGAGGGGGTAATTAACACATGCACACACATAGTGGTTCGAAATGTGTTACGGTACGGTATGAGGGGGCAATAGCTGACATAGTGTTTATGCTGTTGTAGGTCACCGTTTCACAAAGCAATTAGTGGAGCTAGAAAGAGCTTCGGAAGGCTCCAACAGCAGAGTGTTACTGGGAGCGGAGAAAGTGGTCACACCCTTGCTGTGGCAGCGGTGGGAAAAGGAACTGGAGGAGAACTCTGACAGAGAGTGGGTGGAGTTCCTGATCAGAGGGATCAAGTGTGGATTCCGCTTGGGCCACGACCAGAGCAAGGTGGCTATAGAGGAGCGGGGGTGGCTCCATGTATGAGATCACCCAACACAAGGAGATTATAAGCAAGTACCTGGAGGAGGAGGTACGAAAGGAGAGAGTTTGGAGGGTGGAGCAGGACACTGAAGGAGTCCAGTGCTCCCCCTTTGGAATAATCCCGAAGAAGGGAAGGCCGGGCAGGTGGAGACTGATTGTGAACCTATCTGCTCCAGAGGGCCACAGCGTGAATGACGGGATAGACAGGGAGCTGTCAAGTGTGGCTTACATGTCTGTGGACGACGTGATAAGGAGAGTGCTGAGGTTGGGGGAAGGAGCACTAATAGCCAAAGCGGACGTGAAGGCGGCGTATAGAAACATTCCCGTCCACCCCAAGGACAGATGGCTCCTGGGAATGAGGTGGGAAAGGGGGGACGTACGTGGACGGTACCCTTCCCTTCGGTCTGCACCTCTACTGTTCACAGCAGTGGGTGATGCAATAGAGTGGATTGCCACCCAGAGAGGAGCCAAGTGGCTCAGACACTACATTGACGATTTCGTTTCTGTAGGACAGAAGGGTACAAATGATTGTGCAGAGGCAATGGACATATTAAAAGAGACGTGTCATTGGCTGGGTATGCCATTAGAGGAAAAGAAAGAGGAGGGCCCCAGCGAGGTGCTGACCTTCCTGGGGCTGGAGATTGACACAGTGAAAATGGAGGTCAGGCTGCCGCAAGAGAAGGTAAAAGAGATGAGGAGCATCCTCAAGAGATGGAGAGGGATGAAGAGCTGCAAGAGGAGGGACCTAGAGTCCATAGTGGGGTCCCTCAATCACGCCTGCAAGGCAGTGAGGCCTGGGAGAGCCTTCAAGAGGAGGTTGCAAGACCTCATGACAACAGCAGTGAGAGACGGCCGAAGGGTGAGGCTGAACTTGGAGACGAGAGCCGACATCGAGTGGTGGTACCAGTTCGGACTGGAGTGGAACGGCACCTCTCATGAGAGCAGTGGTGACAGACGAGAACCACCATGAGGTGATGCTCTCTGACGCATCTGGGAGCTGGGGTTGTGGAGCTACTTGGAAGGGCAAGTGGTTTCAGATAGAATGGAGCGAGGCCACAGAGGCAAAGGACTGGAGCATAATGCCCAAGGAGTTGCTGCCAATAGTGGTTGCAGCAGCAGTATGGGGCAAGCACTGGAAGGGGTCAGTCGTTAAGGCCAGGTGCGACAACATGGCAGTAGTGGCATCATCCATCCAATCGTGTACATGCAAAGAGAGGAAGGCCATGCATCTGATGAGGTGTCTGGCCTTCATAGAGGCAAGAGTGCCGGTGATGGTAGTGGCAGAACATATTAAAGGGTCAGAGAATGTGGTAGCGGACGCCTTGTCCAGGGACAGATTAGACCTTGCCCGTTCTGTCATGCAGGGGTCAGAGAGGGAAGCGGAAGCAATCCCAAAGGACCTGCTGGAGATGCTGACCGCAGAGAGTCGGTCCTGGTCAGAGCGGTAATGGAAGAGACTATCGGGGCTGTGCTCGACCAATCGATAGCAGAGCCCATGCGGAGGAGATACGACTCCGCGTGGAAGAGATACACAGCCTGGTGCAGTCAGCTGGCTTAGCACGGATGGAGGCCGTGGGAGAGAAGGAGAAGCTGAGAAGAGAGCCGGTGAAATGGAGCCACATGTGGGCCTTGAAATCAGCCTGGAAGTCGAAAGGAGAGAGGGGAGCCATGCTGTGGGAAGCGGCATGCACGTGTTTCTTTGGCTGTCTGAGGGCGGGAGAGGCGCTGGCCCCTGAGAGGGGCGAGTTCGACAAGAAGGTCCACCTGGGGTGGGAGGACATGCAGCTGGAGGATGCAGCAAGCCCCAAGTGGATCCGGTTAAGGATCAAAGAGTCCAAGTCGGACAGGCTGAGAGAGGGGGCGTTTGTGACACAGACTTGGAGATCTGCCCGTCCTGGAGTTCATGGTTGTCAGGAAGGCAGGCCCAGGTCCATTCTTTATGGATCGAGAGAAAGTGGGGCTGACCAGGCGAGACTTTGTGTCTGAAGTGAGGAAAGCCTTGGCTGAGAGAGGGATGCCTGACGCCGGTATATCGGGACACAGCTTCCGAATAGGGGCAGCCACAGCTGCGGCAATGAGCGGAGCGTCGGATGTGGAGGTGAAAGCCCTTGGTAGGTGGAAAAGTAGAGAATACAAGGGCTACATAAGGAGAGAAGAGGGAGATCAAGCAGCCTCAGCCAAGAAGTGGACGGAAGCAGTCAAGTCGGAGAAATCGGAACCATGATAGCCAGGGCACAATAGGCCTTGAATATGTTACGTTGACTGCGCATGTTGTGGTATCTTGTAATGTATCATGGATGTGTGGGTTATTGATGTGAATATATATATATATATATATATATATATATATGTACTGAGCAGGGGTAAGAGTATAATGCCTAAGGGATGGGTAGAAGGAGGGCCAAGGTAGTGTAAGGGTAGTGTGTGCTTCTGGAGCAGTCTGGGCTCTCTGAGGGGCCCGTTGTTGGGGGAATGAGCAGCTGCTGCAAGGTAAGCTTCGGCGGGCCAGCAAGGCCTCTTCGGAGGCGTGGCTGAGCAAAGGGCAGGGCACGGCCACGCGGCGCGCCTAACACTGCGAACCTCCGGCACACACACTATGAGTAAGGTGCGCATGTAAATATGCAAACAGTATCCAGTGAGGTCAACGATAAGATGCCTGTTCGTGATACTCCCAGACCCTCAGCAGGTAACCAGCATTGCTGTGATCGCTTGTGGGGAGGGAGAAGGAGGAGAAGGGGAAGGAGGAGAAGGGGAAGGAGGAGAAGGGGAAGGAGGAGAAGGGGAAGGAGGAGAAGGGGAAGGAGGGAGGTGAAGGACCATTATTACAGGTTTCATTAATTAAACGCTCTATACTTAAATGTGGTCCTGCCAAAGCCACACCATCTGAACAGGTTCCCATGTCCATGTGCTCTCCTCCCACCCTTTGCCACTTCTTCCAACCCTGTATGTATTACTTCCAATAAACACTTCAAACCTAATAGCAGATCACCTTTAAAACAGGACATTACAACCCCCCTTAGTTTTTGGTAAAGGAGCATCAAAATTGTATGCCTACAATTAATTATTGTTCCCATCTCACCTGTCTCCAGCCTCTGCGAGTAGCTGTAGAGGAAGTAGAGGAGCATGAGCCATTGGAAGCTAACCTTGTAGTACAGAAGACATGTCACCAAACGCCAAATCTGAAAGCACAATCACATAGTGACATAAAAAAAACTTTAGTTCACAATTAAACCTTTTATGATTAGATGCAATATGAACATTATTTTAATTAGTGCTTAGAAATATCAAGGATGACCCAATTACACTACTTACCTCAAAATGCGAAAAGACTAGTTCACTCGAGAGGAAGAGGTGTATGGGGCCCACGATTCCTAGTCTAGTCGCAAGAGGCAACGCGAAAAAAGAGAAGAACCAATATTTGGTGATTTTAGGGATGCTAGAGATCCAAGCTGAAATATCGTTTTGAGCATCCATACTCGTTTTGATAAGACAATAATAGGCTGTTATGTTATATAGAAGGAAAAGCGTCGTCAATTTTACCTAGTGACGTGTCAAGGCTGCTCGGCACAATAACAAGACTACCCTTTACCGAACCAATTCACTCGTCCTCTTTAATGCGCGCAACTTCACGCGCATACTGTACGCCATTTGTGGAGCGTCATTGAGGGAACTAAATAGCTAGAAACATGGACCTATCGAGAACGGAGTTAAAATACCTTCTCGAAAATGATGCAATATTTTCTGACTATATAAATACCTACCTCAATCTACCAGTAAGAATATATATTTAATGCTATATTTAATAGTAATTTTTACGCTTCCTTATTGGTAGGGATTTTACTTGAGAGTAACTTACTTAAGGAAGAATGGATCTTATACAGTCGACCCTCCAGTCCATACAGATTACTATGTGAGCTCCATACACACCAGATATATTTAACTGTATCTATAAACCTATATTTTCTGTAGGTTCTCAATCCTGATGACATCGCAGCCTGGATCCATAAGTGTAGATTTCCTCACTTTTTAAGGTCCAGCCTCTTCTATGAGTACAAGCTGTGTGTAGCCCTTAATGAGACAAGCCAAAGTAAGAATATTCAAAGTTATGAGTAGCTTCTATACGATTTTAACAAGTACTCTATCAATATACATACATTAGCTAACACCCAGTGCAAGTAGGCTAGAATATTAACTTTATATTTTTACAAGAATGTTGAAATAATTGTTTTGATATTGATCAATGGAAGAAAAAAAAATTTTTGACTGACAATATATAAATTCTCCTTTTTTTCTTTGTATTTTTAGTGTTGATGAACAACCCAGTACTGTCTACTGTATCTTCAATGTATGACTTCAAAAAGTTTCTTTTCCAAACAGAAGGGGAAATAGCTTTTTACTTCTGGTTGGATATAGAAAGGCTGAAGCTCTCGAGCCAGAGTAGCATCTGGAATCGCAAGCTCATCATTGAGATATTTGACACGTACATTTCAGCAAAGAGCTCTTTCAGGCTAAATACTCCATTGAAAGACACTCTCATGAAACTATACACAAAGAGAGTAGGGAAGGCCCAGATTCCTTGGAATACCAGGGAGATTCGCAAGCAGCTGGTTTTGTGTCAAAAAGAAGTGCTTGACAGACTGAGTAACTACTGGTGCTGTGGTTTTGCTCGAAGTTTAGGCAAATCTGCCACTTCCAAAGCTGTGACACCATCCAGTGCTGAGATGGGTCGCCACCCAGTGCCGATAAAGAGGCAAGTTCATTTGCCCTCGATAGTCCTGTCCAGAGGAGAGTGCAAAATTTCAACCAAGCATTCATCTATTTATTGCCACCAGTCCATCTCTCCATATGTGCCGGAAGAGTCCCACAAACTGAGGCACTTGGCTCACAAGCTCAGCAACCCTTCGTTTGCAAAAACTTGCCAAGAGCCAAACGCTCCAATAGGACTGCTTCAACCGTCCACCGAGACCCTCTTTAATGAGTCTATGATTACTCCCTTGCTGTCACTGTTAAAGAGGCGTATCACCGACGGGCCTTTGAACCTGGAACCGTTTCTGAGTGCCTCGTTGCGAGCAGACTTTGCCGCCGGGAACCATTTTCTGCGGTACCTCAAAAAGACCCAGCCCAGCCTGCACTATGCAAACTACCTGCTTTTTTGGCAGAGCATAGAACTGTTGGGCATAAAAGATGAGGTAAAGTGCTGGTACAACATGAGGTACTACAAAAAAGAAAACAACAGTGGCAATTACTCCAACCCCACTTGCCCTTACATTTATTATTATGAGCCTCATCTCATTGCAAGGGACCTGAAGGAGCTCTGTCGCTTGTTCCTCTCTTCTGAGGCCCTCCACAAGGTGTGGCTGCCGTGTGAAATGGAGCAGACTCTGGAGACACTGGTCAAGAGAGGCTTGGGACAGAGCCTGGCTCTAGACGCTCAGAAATATGCAGCCAATGTGAGACAGACTCAATGAATGTGTTAATATTATGTTGATGAGAAATTGTTCTTACAGCAACTACTAACTCCATGGCTGAAGTACCTCATGCGTGACTTCAATGACTTTAAAAATACATACGTAAGTTAATGCATTTGTTCATGCATTTAATCATCAATTTTGTTTTGTTTAAAATTTCTTCTTTTATATTGTGGTGTTTATTTTTTGTTTTGTGACTCTTTGCATACAAATGGGATATACATGGTGCATGTCTAATGGGGATTGGTTATTTAAGTGAGCCAGAAATGTTTAATTGATTATGTCACTAGAATTTTGAGAACACAGAAATACACAAAAAAAAAGATTTAAAAAAATAATTTTTTTTTGATAGACTGTGTTTTGATAGAAAGAGTATACCGAGTTGGGGAAGAGTGTCTTATGCTTGATTGGGGTGTGCTCTAACATTTGTGCATTCCTGTATTGGCTGGTCTCCTCACTTGTTCATTGTCTGCTCTCTTCTAGCTCACACGCAGATATCAGCGTCGCTTTCCTATCACTCTTGAGAAGAAGGAGTCCACACATGAACTAGAAGATGGGAATCTGTTGGCAGAGAACAGTTACAGCTCAGAATACCTTCAGGTCATGTGGGATGCACTGAAATACCTAGAAGCCATCAAGTATGCTGGTGAGAAGTGGTGTGAGCTAATATGAAGTAGAATATGTATTAATAAATTTGATATAAAAGTTGGTTGTATACTCAATAGAACTACATTAGATAAGAGTTCATAATATGATATATTAGTTTGCAATATGTTGCTGTCCAATAGGAATTCATCAGCTTCCATCTCGCAAGGCAACAGAGCGCCCTAGTTCAAAGCCGGTCAAAAAACCCGACACACAGGCACCATCAGTTAGCATTCTCGACGAAGCTGAGAAAGTCATATCGGAGCACAGCTTGGACCAAGCTGGTGTGTTGACAACGTTGGATGACAGGCTTCTGTGGGACTTGACTAAAGGTCAATATCGGAGGGTCCTAACCATCAACACAAAGACAGCTGCCATGCCCAGCTTTATTGATGCAGGACATTTGAATATGCCACTGTGAGTTTTCAGTGTTGGACTTGCTTATGTACAATTTTGATGTGCATGTTAATTGTGTGTTGTGTATAAGCATTAATCTAATTATAATTTAGGTTTATTACAGATGTTCTTCAAAACTATCGTCATTTGGAGGCTTTTAAGGAGTTCCTTATCAAGAATGGACCTGATGGTGTGGGTAAAATGTTAGAATTCTACTTAGCTGTGGAGGAGTTAAAGGGACTGGCGGAAAAAACTCAGAAACATGGACTAAAGTTTGAAGAAATTCTAGACAAATTCTTACGTGGGAAAGCTGTTGAGAGTGAGCTAAACAACAACAAAAAGCAACAAGAAAAACAAAAAAAAACATAACAAAAATCCTGCCCTCATCAATAGAATATATTATTATTGTTTTGTTTTGTTACACTTAAAAATGTGTACTCAAAACAATATTGAAAATAATATTACATAACTGAAGATTATTTTGAGATGAGCTAGGCTGAACAAATTGTTATTTTCTTTAGTTTATCGGAAGTTTTTGAAAAACAAAACGAAAGTGAGAATTAGATCTTCAAAATTATTAGCCAGCAGCCTTTAGGGTTAGAAAAATAAATAATAAGAATCCTTAGTGCTAGCTAATTATCTGTTTTAATGCCTATTAATTGCTCCACTAAACAATAACATAATATCAAGCAATCTATATACCTCAGTACAATATAATGTTATGATTGTGGCAGCTGGAAAACTTTGTTGTTGTACCCTTTCTATGAGTTATTTTTGTGCAGATTTTAAATGTGATGCTCCAGAAATTCAAGCCTTAGATGAAGCCTTTATTCCCGATCGCCACGCAATACTGAAAGCTCAGGCAGCAATTCGTGACCTCTTACACAAGGAATGGTTTGACCTTTATGTGCAGTATATAGCAGAATTGAAGAAGAAGAAAGCATTAAAGCAAAAGGCACCGAAAGAAGTACAAGGACACTGGAGTTCAGAAAAAAAGGTAATTGATGTGTGATCAAATAAAAGAATGTATATATCTCTTCTACTCTCCCTCCCCCTTCCTTTTCCCTCTATTTATTACCTACATATTTCTCATTTCTAATCCCTTATTTATCTCCTCAGAAAGCAGCTTGGACTTCTTTTATTCGCAGTTTGGTGAGTTTCAAGCAAGGACTGGTCAACCCAGTGACAATGTCCGCCTTCAGGAAGTTCCTAGCCAATGAACTAGTCGAAGAGAGGGAGTATCAGGGTACACATGATCCAAGGAAGTTGCTTGGCACTAAGGTTATCACTATATCAAAGCTCTTCAATGACTTGGACTTTTGGTTTGAAGTCATCAGGTGAGCTACTATACATTCAGTTTGATAAAAACAGGTTATAATTTTAATTATTAACTTATTTTTTAATATGTTAATCGAAATAGAAGTACTTTGTTACTACTATTATGCTTGAGCACAAATGGCGAGCGAGCCTAAAATTACACTATTGTTATATGATTGATTTTAACTTCTAACATTCAAAGCTACTAAAATAATGTCGAGTTTTTAAATTACGTTTATACGGTCAAGGGATTTAAATGCCAACTAACCACTCGCCACAACTGTTTTGAATTTGAAAAAAAACAACAACAACAAAAAACAGCAACAAAACAATACATGTTATTTAAACGTTTTCTTCATGATATTCTTCAGCTAAGTAGAAGCTGCTGTAACGCACAATACTTTCACACAACTGAACATACCTACACAAGACTTACCTATGTGGTTAGTCTAATGGACAATATATTTTCAAGTAAATACTGTTGTGTACGACTTATAACCAGGACAAAGAGCGCATTGAATTACCACCCCCACTAACTCCAATAGAAATGGAACTCTATTAGTTTTTCAAGACCCGCAAAATAATTCAAAACAATAGACAATTCAATTTCTAGGGTAATACGGGTAATGATCGATAAACCAGAGGATTCTGTTCAGTGAAGTTTGGGACGGGGTTGACCACTGAACTAACACAAAAATGCCAGGGTCAAAGTACAAAAATGGCATACGTTCGTACAAATATATATATATATAAACAAATATCCCTGATTTTCAATTGAGTTACCCCTGATAGTATCTCGCTTGCTTCACTCACTCGCCAATATATACTACACTCAGTTGACAACTATTATTGCAGAAAAATTGCAGTAAACATATGATTTACAATTTCAATAATTATTAAGGGAATTAATGAGAGAACATTCACTCGTATGGTATTATATATATATATATATTTTTTTTTTATGTGTGACTATTTATAACTTTTCCCTGGTCTTTATAAGTATTTCGTGATAGCTATGCCATGGCTGCATTACTTGATAATACACACTGCATAAGGACTGAAGCATTGTAAATAAACTATTCAAAACTAGCGAGAAGTTAAAACAAGTCTTATTTTGTTTGCTTCGTCTACCACATTAGGTCTTGAAGACAGCAATGCCATAAGCTTTGAAGGCATTATCAAACTGATTGCTTAATGGTTTTAAGTGTGCCACAAGTCTCTGTTCAGATCGAGTAACTTGCCATGTCTCACCTGTATCTAGTAAGTGCATTGATACTCAAAACTTTACACAATAGCATGTTGTAGCTAAACTTGAAGCACAGAGGGTGCTCACTGGTGGTGCTTGCTTCATTCATTTATTAACTTCACAATTGTACCGCATAGGAAATATGATATGTACACAATGTTAAATTGAAGGTACAAGAATTTGATGATTAACATCAGAAGTGCATCCAAGGGCCCCTCCCAAAATCCTGAAGACTTCATCACTGTGCACAAGAAGGCCCAAGCCATCGTGAGCTGCTACCTGGACTCGGTCACCAGTCCCCGCATACAGATCAACGCTACTAGTGATGTGGTAAGGGATGTCATGGAGAGGCTCTCCAAGGGCAACGTCAGCCTGGATCTGTTCCACAAGGCAGTCCTGGATGTATTTCCTGGACTCATTTATTACTGGAGGAAATTCACAGCAGAAAGGTGAGCACTACACTCCATGAATTAGTTGTCGTAAATTCTACAAAATGTTAAGTGAGGGTGTTACCAACAATAGTTGACTTTTTTTAAAAATTAAATTGCGTGTGTACATACACAAACTTCAAATGGTCAGGATCAGCAATATTCGTGACATCTAGCCCTTCATTATGACGGTAATGAATTGTTTATTGCTTGCTTTCAGGATTATCAGAAGTAGAGGTCACAGGCACAAGCACCAGTCCTCCAAAAGAACTACCTCCGTGACTAATGTAAAGACTCCAAAGAAGATAACCAAGAAGTTAATAACCAAACGGTCAGAGCACACTTTTGAAGGTGAGATATAAGAGTTAACACTTGTAGCTATGAATCCTACAGCAGGTAAAGTGATCATGCTTGTGACTAATGTGTGTGTGTGTGTGACCAATTTTTTTTTTACGTAAAGTTTAACCAATCACAGTTTACTTCAAGCTAGCAATATTATTGGTAATGCACAGTTATCATGGTTGTTGCAAGTGAACTTAGCAATCTTTTACAATTTTGATTAGCCACACCTACCATCACGTCACACCCACTAATAGCAATTGTGGTATTATTGACAACTCCAGTGCTTAGGATAGCATGTGACTAATCACTAGGTGAAGTTTGGGTTGATATTCAATGACCTGTTTGATGGCAGGGGACGATTTACGCATTAAAATAAAAAATTAAGGAGCAAGTAAACATTAGTCAGCAATTTGAATATATTTTTGACGATTTCGTGAGTTGAATAATCAATAAGGCCATATAGGGGATTTTCCCTTAGTAAAAACAAACACACTCACAAAAGTATCAATATTTTGCACTCATTTTATAACAATGAACTTATATGTATTATTTCTCTTTCTCTCTCATCTGTGTGTGTGTGTGTCTTCCTCCTCCCTTGTTTTCCCACAGAGTACGGACCAATCATGTCCTTCTCCCTGTACCACGGACTACGCTGGCTGTTTCCCAGCTACATCATCATCTACATACCCCACTCCTGCTGGGAGCTGGAGGCAGTGGGGGTGGAGCTTCCCGACGAGACGGTGCTGGAGCACCAGCATCGCATAAACAACAGGTGCACTCTATTTAAAGGCCACAAGATCTCCTCGGCGCTGTCAATGGACGACATATCTCTGGCGTCCTCACGTGGGGCATTTTTTAAGGAAAACTCGGCTATGATGGAAAAGCTAGGAAGGGATGTTTTGCCACCAATAAAAACGCCCAGTCAGTTCAAGGCAGAACGCAGTCGCCGACATACTTCGCCGTATATGACCACACCCATCACCTCTGGTTTCAACCAGTCTGACGTGTCTAGAGGTAGCAGGAGACCGAGTACAGAGGGAAAATTTTTGATCATTGACAACTAGATTTTTTTAAACATTAATAGATTAAATAGGTGATTAAAAATTAAAACTGTTCCTATTTTAATTTAATCTTTACTACAGTAGTTCCATATAAAAGAGATTGGGTTGCCATAGCTAGCTAGTGTAAACAAATGAAACAGAAGGGAAGGACAGAAATGAATAAGAAATGTTAAGTACTGGCCAATGTAATATTTATTCATGATAATATCAATGTTTCTGCATAGATTCCACAATCAATCCGGACAAATCCAATGATTTCCCTTCTTTCTCCTACAACATCAAGTGAACACAGGAATTACCACCACACCACACCCACCTAGTGAGTCTTATCAAACTGAATCAAATGGTAAAGTGGGGAGGGGAATAAAAAAAATTAAATTAAAAAAAATTAAAAAAAAAGGGAAAATGAAAAGTAAAAAAAACAAAAAACAAAAACAAAACAAAACAAAACAACAATACATGAAGTTTGAGGAAAAGAAGTTCAGAATAGTGCACTTTTTTACTATGCAACACCTGCAGGTTTCCTCAGAAATAGCCAGTCACGCAATTTGACCATTCATGGAGAAACTGCAGAAGAAGACCCGAGTTATTTCACTCACAACCTGTCTAAGAGCCTACAAACCAAGGCAACGCCGCCCACTTAATATTATTGTCATTCTTACAGCTTTATACTCCAGTACTGTCTGCTTGAAGATGAGGAAGTCAGAGAAAGAGGCCAGCAAGTCTAGAATTTCTTCACCAACTTCTTTTCTGCGAGATCTAAAAAAACAACAACAATAATAAACAACAACAACAAAAACAACACACACAACTAGTTATTCACAAATAGAAACATTTGAACATAAATAATGGTAGACAACAATCCTTCAGTGACACTAGGTATATTTATGTGTGATTTAGTGGCAGTTGTTGATAATAGCTTAGAGTTGAACATTTTCTATTTTAAATATTGTCAGTTCACATTTTCTCACTCATGGGCGTATCCAGTACAAGAAATAGTATATACTTACTGAAGTAGAGTTAGAAATTTGTCCATGGAGAAAGGATTGATTTTAGATTGCAGAGATTTCTCGAGGTAATCTTCCACTACTCCACTCTAAACAGACACCACATCACAAGACTGACTTAACACAAAGACTTACTTGACTGATCACGACAGAACACTGTCAGACATTTTAGAATGTGTTTTACTACCCCACTACTACTACTACTACTACTACTACTACTACTACTACTACAGTATACTTAAGTGAAGTGAGATAAAAATTTGAAATTACAAAATTACAACTAAAGCCACAATCTGTAAAATACCACTAACATACAATAAAAATTTTAACAGCACAAACCAAACCAAAACCATCATTACCTGCCTCACACCACCCAACCAACCCCGCCCCCCTCCCACCCCTCCTTCCAACCCTCCCTGCCCCACAATATATTCCTAACCACTGAGATAGACAGACAGTTCTCTCAGCTAATGCATGACCAATATCATGAACATATTATATGATTATTAGAAAGGTCAGGCAACTTCACTGCCTTCTGTATACTACTCACATATCTCTTGAAGATGTCCATGTACTCCAACTTGTTCTCTTCCACATCCTCGAATATGGCGTAGTGCTCTTCCAGAAACCCACGCTGCAAAACTATGAACTCTTCGTCTGAAAAACAAACAAATTACAAGTGTGAATCAGTGAAACAAAATAATCCCCATTTTACAAGATTACTAAACATTCCTTTCATGACCCAATGTTGAGGTTGAAATGACACTGATGCTAGCATACCCAACATTAGTGAATGACAGACTATTCTATGTGAGCATATATGTTGCTCTGGTTCACTTCTTTTTGCACCAAAATTTTCCTTGTTATCAGCTCATTTAAATCTTCTATTATTTATAACCCTCACCATTATCCCACCCACCCAATTAACATAGCTGAGTTAAGTTTGAAGATTTATCACTACATATGTCACCTATACCAGAAGATAAACACACTCTGAATACAAATAGGATACATTGACTAAAGACCTGATAGTGGAAGCAATTTGCTAGGAAAAGGCACAGTTTATACAAGTTTGATTCAATGCATGTCATGTGTGAAAGTACATGACAGTTCAACGTACACTGGCATTTTTTAAGAAACCACAAAAAATAAACATTAATATTTGATGACCAAACTTACCTAGCAAAATGTCTTGCAAGCAACCTATTGATTCATCAAATCTTCTATCTTCACTGCCTCCAGGACTACAGATACATATAGATTGCGGCCCACCTAATCTGCAAAATTAGCTAACTTACCTCCTGACCTCCAAATCATCGCCATCACTGCTGGAATTCGACCTCCCTAGAGCTAAGAGAGTTTATTACACCATGCTCTAGCAAAGTATCATATCAACTAACCCGCCATACGTAGCATCCGAAAACACGCAGCTGAGTCCAAGCGACGGAGTAAAATCCCCCTCTCTTTCTTTTTCAAGCAACCCACTTTTTTCAGCTTTAAAATATCAATTTAATTCCGGTGGTTTTCGCGGGTTTCTCTTAATTAGAGCTAAAAAATCACCACGCAAACCGCGTATCTATGGATATTTTTGGATGGCACTTTGTGGGAAGACTAGCTCTGGCGTTGTCCTTCTAGCCCTAGTGTACCTAGCCTACAACCTCTACCACGTCTATACCATCTTCAATCCTCCTGCCTGTGCTCCAAATCAGATTCAAAATTGTATAAAGCCGGCACATCCGAAGGACGTTAAACTTCAGGTAAGAGAATTAGGTAAATGATCGTCATAACTTTCTTAATTGTGTGTGAACAGTTATGGGTTTACTTGTCTACTATCAAGTCCACATTTTCCAGTAGAGCAAAACTTCTATACCACAACAACAGCTTCTATAGAACTGATGAAATAGAAACGTATGATAAATGAAATGAAGTGAAATAATTAATAATTGGTTTTATTTTTTGTGGCAATAGTACTCTTCAGGTGGACATACCATCCTCTGTGCATAAGAAAAATGGCACATATTATGCCCATGTGTTCCTGGGACCACAAGGACTAACACCAGACGTCTACGAAGAACGCTATCACTTGTCTTATTCCGTTGTTCCCCTCACCAAACATTCAGTTCCAACGTCTACAGCTTTTAATCTCCTGTCAGAATCTAAAGAGGTGAGTCAATGGTTACTGTACGTACACAATGCAGTGGGCGGAGCTCCCACCCTCTAATATTACTACTAAAGTTGGTCTTGATTGAATTGGTTACTTGATCTGCAGCATATTCATCACTGAGTAAGTGTTATGTTTCGGAAGCACCTCTTAACTGCATAAAGTGTTTATTATTTAAAGTAGGTGTGTTTTAGTACAGTTGTGTGAAAGCTAGACGTCCAAATTTCATACACATGTTGATTAATGTTCTAAAAATAGGTAAATAATGATATACGTAAGCTTAATGTGATAGTAGTAGGCCTAACTTTTAAGATCCACACTTTCTACTCTTTAAGCTGGATGCTCTATATGTGTTTTGGTGACTGTGAAAACCTCTAAACCACACTTAAAAAGAGAAAGCACTATATAATTCTTAGTGTTTATAAACGGGGCACTGCATGTTTACTGCTGGGTTAGAGTCCTGCTTTGGGAACTAGTGAGTGTGGAAGTTATTATAGAGAAAAAAAGTAGTAGAAAAATAATATAAATTAATTCTTGGAATCAGTAAAACTGAGTTATTCCTTTGTAGGACAATTCCACACCAAGTGTTGACCCTGTAACCCACTGGGTTCCATTTCTCCATATCCACAGTTTGGCTGAAGACTGGCGCTTTGACAGCCATAAGGTGCCACATGAAATATGGGACTATCTCAGGTGTGTGTGTGTGTGTGTGTGTGTGTGTGTGTGTGTGTGTGTGTGTGTGTGTATACAAACAAATTGTTTTACAGGGGAATTACATGATGCTTATGTAAACCTAATTTGATACCTATGTCTGGGAGTCTGTCTTGTCACAGTGGGCACTGCAGGAGACATGAGAATTCCAGATATAAAAGGCTTTGTTCCTCATTGGTAGCATATCATACGTTCTGATTTATGTGACTCTCACGGCCACATACAGTATGGTTGACATGCTATGCATGTTTACATCTAATTAATAAACACTGGATGTAATTGTGGTTGGGATCTTGATCTAGTAATTAAATTAACTAACAATACCCCCTCTTCTGATCTTTTTCTACCTGAACCATCTCAGTTTTTTTATTACTCTCTTCCGCTCATGGATTCCCTTCTCCTCCTTTGTCTATTATCTCTCCTGCTCCCCTTTAATTAAAGTAGCTGCATTAGTCAGCCTTTTCTCACCTGCTTGTATTTGTCTTGACTCATGCGTTCTCCTGCTTCTCTGCCTTTCTTCTACCCATGATTTGTGGGGGATTATGGTTAACTACTGTAAGGTGAATACTTTTCTCAACTCAGTTCAGCAAATGGATATTCGTGAATTCAGACACCCAGTGTTCAGTTTTACTAGAACGGGGGATGGACAGGGCAAGACCTAGGGGAAAGAAAAAAAAGTAATTACGAAAGATGAGGATACAATAGGTTAATAAGATCCCTTAGGTTTTAGTTATCTACAGTTTAATGAAAAGTGTGCGAGACTGCAAAGTTTAGGGTCACTGGTTTGAATCTCATAAGTTTTTTTTTTTCTCTCTTGTCGACTGTAGAGTGGGTAGGACTTTACACGTTACCCATTCAGGTATTGATGATGCTTTACCCATTCAGGTATTGATGATGCTTTACCCATTCAGGTAACAATGATGCTTTACCCAATCGGGTTAGTGATGTCACTTTACTACTTAGCTCAGTCATGAATTATTCGTGAATACACGCTGTCGTTATGGTTGTTACTGACACTCAAATGTATTATATAGCCTATACCAAAAACAGATTCATATCTTTTGTAGAAAAAAATTGTCATACATTGCAAGAAATTATCTTTTTAATTAAACAAGGGATGAGACAGATTCGTGTAATCAGATTACCTACTTGTCCAGTTTCATATTGTGTTGTGAACTGTAAGTGACACTAGCTATGCAAACTGTTCTTATATCTACTTTTGTTGGCTGCTAAAGCCAATTTTTGTAATGGACATTCAGTTATGCTTGGTGGTATATCACTTTGTTTATGTTTAGAGTATTTGAAGGTCCCCTACGCTATCTTCCTCCACTTTACGTGGATAGACTAAAAGTTACCAAGAAACAATTAATAGTAAGTAAAGACTATCAAATTCATACCAACTGTGTGTGGGTTTGTATGATCACACTTGATTGATTGTTGTTTTATTTGTTTGGTTGCATTATAAAGAGAGTGGGCACTTAATTAATTCGATTTTGTTATATTTCTGTATAGCCTATTGAAGCCAATATGACCCTTGACCTCCTGTATGCTCCTGTCAGTATAGGAAAGTTTAGACTCTGGCTTATCTTCGCTTCCACTCTAGACAACATGGGTGCATTAGGTAAGGTGTCATCATTTTATAGTGTGTTGGGTAAAGTATCACCTTTAGTAGTATGCAATGTAGTACTAGACAGAACATGTAGACAAGGCATGCATGTGACATGACCAACCAACAACCCAAAATCTTGCCTTCTTTGATATGACATTTGGTTGTGTCACAGGGGACAGAGTGTGTAGCAGAGTTCTAATATAGTTTTTTGCTTTAAGTTGTTCATTAGTATGTGTGCGTATGAAAACAAAATTGGAGTTTTTACAAGCAAAACAGTGTTTGTGGGTGAAGTTCCAGTTGGAAACAAATTACTAGTCCTCCTAGTTGTTGTTTTTTTAAACCACATTCTACTGAGTTATTGATCCCCTTACTTCCCTAATATAGCTAATTCATTTCCTCCTCCTCCCCCCTTCTAGTGGGTGTAGGTAGGCTGGAGTAATTTATTAATGTCAGGCCAGATAGTACCTACTATATATAACACATACAGTATAAATGCAAATGTAAACTTTTGTAAGGTCTTCAGCTCTTGAAGAAAGTGTGGCATGTTGGAACACACAATAACACAAGCACAAATGCATTGCATACTATGTACTACTATTACTACTACTACTACTACTACTACTACTACTACTACTACTATTATCAAGTGCATCATTATATCATCACAGGTTTCAAGGATAAAGAGTTTGATGATCTGAAAGGAATATTTTTGGAGACCAACTTCTGGCTGTTTGGCCTGACCATATTTATATCTGTCTTTCATGTAAGAATTTTTTTAAATATAATATTCAGGTGTATTTACATGTTCCACAATGAAAAGTTTTAAAATACAATCTATTGGAACTACAACAGTAAACATATGCAGGGATTTGTAGAGGGAGGAGGGGCATTTAGCCCTACTCCTCTGAAATTGATTTCCCCCTGACAATATTTATGAACATTATTTAGGAGACTTTTGTTCCCAAATGTTTTTTAATTACAAGCTCCCTAATTGTTCAAGTGTTGTTAATTTGAACTTTTTGAAATTTTCTTCTGAAATAATACCCTGCAAGTTTGTTATCATGTTGATTAAAACAAATGTATTTTATTTAATTTTCTTGTTTGCGTATTATTATTTACGAAGCGGTTTAAAGAGATAGCTACAATGTTGTTTATAGTGATATACTAAGTGACAACATTTTTTTGTGGTCTAATTGCACAGCTCTAGTCTAAAATTTCTAGTTCTATACCTTTGTTAATTTTTACAATGTTCACGCTTGCAGCTTCTGTTCGATTTTCTGGCATTCAAGAATGACATCTCATTTTGGAGAAAGCACAAGACAATGGTGGGACTCTCTCTCAGCACCAGTGAGTTATATATAGACCACGGGTAAGGGATGTCATATCACATGATGGTCATGTGATTTACTTGCAGTTATGTGGCGTTGTTTCAGCCAGCTGATAGTGTTCCTGTATTTGATGGACCAGAAGTCTAGTCTCTTGATTCTTATTCCAACTGGCATTGGCTCCGTTATAGAGGTTAGTATGGTGGGCATTATCTGGAGTGCTGATTTGTATTTCAATTTATGGATTGAGAGAGGTCAGCACAAGTGGGAGCTGATTATGTCTACACAATAATTCCCCATTTTAATTCATATTTTATCGCAATAGTAGCATTAGCTATGTTACTTAAAAAAATGTTAGTTATTTGTATATTTTTAATATTATATATATATTTTTTTTCATTTAGCTTTGGAAAGTAAGTAAGGCTCTTAAAATTTCAGTGACCTGGTCGGGAATCATTCCAAAGTTCAAGGTAAGACATGAGGCATGCAGGTCAAAGTGAAGGTCTAACCACTATTTCAATATAGTTATCTGTCTGCCAGTATGTCTGTCTGTCTGTTTGTCTAGTTACGCTATTGTAGAGTTGGATGTAGTAAATTTACACAATACTTATAAGACCCTTTGCTCTGAGCAGTTATTTATGTGATTTCCCCAGACTAAGCCTTAGCTATGCAGTATGAGATGCTTCTCATCAAAATTTCAATCCATAGCAAAGAGTGTGCATGATGAATGTGATTGCTAAACACAGTCAATGAATATGAAAGATACAACTATAGAGTTCAGAGTGCAAGTTTGATTTCCAACAATACAGATTAATACATTTCAGTGAATATTGTTGTTGTTGTTGTTGTTGTCGTCATTGTAAAATGCGATGTATTTTTCACACAGCTTGGAGAGAAAGGAGAAGATGAGAAAATGTCTGAATCCTACGATTCTGAAGTTATGAACAAGTTATTTTACGTCCTTGCTCCGTTGGTGGTCTTGGGTGCTGCCTACCAGTTGGTCAGCGCGTCTTTCACCAGGTCAGATTCATAGGGCCAAACACATGCTATTTGGCTTCTTTCAGCAAATGAGTAGATGGATTTTTTGAATAAAATGGTTCTGAGTTTTAAATTACAATTGAAAACGTTAAGTATGTATGTATAAAAGATTAAGAAATGACACAAGAAAAGGCTCTTTTCTCTCACATTACCCATCACTTTCAATTGAATTGCTATGACATTTAATCTTCAGTGCATACGTCCATGGAGGTTATGGTACTAATCCTGTCAATTATTAATTTGTTCATTCTGTCTACCCCACCCCCACCCACCCCTTACCCCCATACCCCATACTGCTCCGTCACTTATTTATTTATTCTCGGTATTTTCTGTTTTTCTTGCAGCTGGTATTCCTGGGTCATTCAGAGTCTAGTCAATGGTAAATTTGAATAATTATTGGCAATCATACTTGTATGTGACCAGTGACCTTGTGGTGCTTGTAGGTGTGTATGCTTTTGGGTTTATCTTCATGCTGCCTCAGCTCTTTCTCAATTATAAAGTAAGATCCCGTTGAAGTATTTTGTCTGTTGTTATTTGTTGTTGTTGTTGTTTCAGTTAAAGTCAGTAGCTCATCTACCCTGGAAGGCTTTCATGTACAAGGTAGTAAACTAACTAAACAAAAGGGAAAGGGAGGGAGGGAGGATAGTATATTTGAGTGTTTGTGGTAAATCAAATTTCCGATGAAAATATGTGCATTGCTTTAATCACGGGTTTTATGAGCAAAAAGTTTAACTTCACTAACGTCGAGAAATGTACCAAAAGCCTCACTTGTGTTTGTTTGTGCGTGTTGTGTGTGTGTGTGTGTGTGTTTTCTCCCAGGCATTCAACACTTTCATAGATGATGTATTTGCTTTTATCATCACCATGCCAACAGCACACAGACTGGCTGTGTTTCGAGACGACATTGTATTCTTAATCTACTTGTACCAGCGATGGTAAGTGGATATATTATTATATATAATGCTGTGATGTGGCAGTGATGATGTTTATTTGGTTTTAGGCTATATCCTGTTGACAGGAGTAGAACAAATGAATTTGGTCAAAGCTTTGATTCTGAAGACAAGGAAGTAGTCGAGGACAAGAAACCAAAACACAAGAATAAGAGGAGAGTGGTGAAGCGCAAGAGAAAGGTTCCATCAGGTGGCGAAGATGAAGCTACAGGTGACAAAAGCAAAGTTATTTCTGGGGGAAAAGTTGTCCAGAAAGGCCCATCTAATTCTGGTAGCAAAGACGATGATGAATTGCGTGTTTCCGATTCGGATGAAGGACCTTCTGACGACATCACCAGATCTTGTTCACGCACTGCTGAGGATGACTCCGACAGTGAGGGTGAGAATAGGCTCAACACTAAGGAATTGATCTGCGATACAACTTCAGAGGAGGCCAAAGTTGGCGCTGAGGGAGTCATTCTCCGGTCTGGATCTGGTGTACACGAGAAGCTCAAGTCTGACTAAACTTATCATGCTCTTCTTTCATGTTTATAATCCTATATTTGCCATAGAGAAATTTTACGCTGGGTTAGCTGTATAATACTGCTGCCACTTAGCAAATGCCCATATACCTATAAAAATAAACATGGCTTTTAGATGCTAAGTGTAAAGTGTATAGTAGCTTTGAGGGTTTTGTAAATGAGAGGATGTACCTTCTGGCTAGGCTAAATCAATGCCTTTATTTTATTTTTATTTTTTTTACTATGCTTTTCAGTAACTCCCTTTGTGTTCACCAATTATGCTCATTAATTGCGTGAAAAAAATGATGAGACAACAATTTTTATGCCTGTCAGAGATAATAGTTATGAGGCATAATAGGTAGTCAGATTAAGCTGGCATAATGCTAGCATAGTTTTTTTTTTGAGAGTACATGAGCCTGAAATGTGTCATACTGATTTAGCACCATTGTTAGCTAAAAACAAGCTCTCCAGTCTCCAGCACACCTATCCACTTTACCAGGCATAAATTGCATTGGCTGTTCCATTGAAATTGCACTGGGTGTGAGTGAGCGAACGTAACAAAAACGCGAAGTGAAATGGTACGGGAAAGTGCGCATGCGTGCTAATTATCACACACACACATTCATTCATTGACCTCGCCCACAAAACGTACCGCTGATACTGTCTGTGCCTAGCCTAACATCAACCTCGGTCCGTACGCTCGACTCAACGCGTCCAGTGGGAAGATGTCCGAAAGGGTAGACCTTTTGAAAGTGTCCAAGGAACTGCTGGAGAACGGATTTATTACAGCAAAGATGAACGCTGACTTTTCAGTGTTGGACCATTGTAGGTTAGATTATGAACTTAGGACTAAATTTCTTCTCGGTCAGGTATATAGTATTATAAGGAGAGATCCTCTGGTTTGTGGTTGTTTTTTGCACGAAGGTAAATTGGAACCAGAGAGTCAGGGCAATGGAAAATCCAAAATAGGTGAAAAGCGAAGGAGAAATGATGATGATATGTTTCTTGAAGAGACTATACTCTATGAAGCCTTGGTTGACAGGGCAAACAAATGGAATGAAATAAGTAAAGGAATTAGTCTGTCTGATAGCAAAAATAACATGTCTATATTATTGGATATTATCAAAAAAGCATTAAAATGTCCCCAAGAAGAGCAACCTCAAATAGATGATCTAGTTGCTAGGTTTAAAAGAATCTCCATATCTGTGGCTCTCCCAGTTACAATAGGGAGAAAAACCGTTTCACAATCAAGACAACAGTGTGGTGACATAAACATACAAGAGGGTAACTCAGCACTCCTGGAGGCATGCACTCATACAATGGGATCATTAGCTGATGTGTCTACAGGTGAGGACCCTTTAAAGCTTTCTTGTTTCCAATGGAGTAAAAATGGCCGAAATCTAGAAGATGACTCAACGTACTTAGGCTCACAAAGTGAAATTCTTTTGATTCGAAATGTGCATCAAGGATTGCGTGGAAAATATGCTTGTTATATAAATAATAAAGAAAATACAACACTGAATTTATCAATTGCCTATCCCATTGAAAAAGAGAAACTATTAAAGCTGTATACTGCATGTAATAAAAAATTTGATTCCTTTCATGAGATTGATGAACTTGACCTCACCTTCCAATGCTCTGATGATAAACTAATTGCGTATCAAGAAGCTTTTGACACATATAATGATGGTGCCTTGGTAATAATAAAGGGATTACCAGGAAGTGGAAAAACAACTCTTGCTTTCAGGCTGGCAAGAAATTGGGCAATGGAGCAAAATATCTTAATAGGAGCAAAGCTCCTGTTTGTCTTTTCAGTTCAAGTCTTGCATGATTGCAAAACTATTTTGGACATCCTGAAACTCATCTACAATGAGAATGAGGAATCGGCTTGTTCTGTTATAAGTATGCTAGAGAATAGTGATGGTGAAGGAGCTTGCTTCATTTTAGATGGCGTAGATGAGCGTAATTTGAGAAATAAGAAAACAGATATAATCGACAGGCTTCTTTTGAAGGAATACCTTCCAAGGTCTATGATAATCGCTACTACAGGCTTTTCACACTGTATACTACCAGAAAAAACTCAAATAACAAAATGTTTGACAATACTGGGAATTCATAAAAGCAATGTTGAGAATGTTGAGCAATTTTCCTGTTGTCCAATGAAAATGGCGAAATTGTTAGAACTAGTTGAGCCATCTGAATTTTGTCAGCCCTTGTTCTTATGCATGGTTTACTGTATATGCGAGATTTGGGAAGGGGAACCCCCTAATTCTGTTGCTCAAGTGTACAAGTTGTTTGTGCAGTTGATAATAAATATGAGTGTTACAAGTGAAGAAAGGCAGATCTTCAAAATTAAACATGATAAGAAATTCACTGAATTGAGCAGTGATACTGGTGACCTGTTTCAACAATTATGCAAATTATCCTTTGAAGCAATTAATGACAGCAATCTTATTGATCACTCAAAGACCACTAGCCTCTACCCATTTCCATATTTGGTCCTTCTTGCTCCAGATCCTATTGCAAGGATACTTGATAAGGGACACTTGCATTCCTATAGTCTGTCTTTGCAGGAGTTTCTTGCCGCATGCTATATTGCCAGCCAGGATGAGAATGAGCAGTTACTTGTGTTCAGCTCTCGAGCAGATGAAGCGAGCATGTGGTTAGTTTGGAAACATTATTGTGAAATGACAGGGCTCAATAACGTAAAAAACCAAGAGCTTGAATGCATAAAGAATTCTAAAGTTGGCATTCTTTACCAAATGTATTGTGCATACCTATCTCAGAATCATGCTCTTTGTGCCACCATCATTGACAATGCTGATTTCAAAGGTCTTTCATTCAAGAATCACAAACTATCAATGACTGATTACAAAGCCATAGCCTATGTAATTTCAAGCTCAAGTGTTGAATCTACTCAGTTAAGAGTACAAAATAGTAACATTGATGGCAGAGACATGATAATGTTTAAAATGAGTAAGGGCTATACTTGCTGCTTGTCTGTGTCACGTGAATTGGAAAAGTTTTGTATTCTCAATCAAGTTTTGAAGAAACTGCCTTGTGTGGAATTTCTTAGCTTGGCTAATTTGAACTTTGGAAAGCAGGGCATAAAATTGCTGGCAAAAGACTTGTCATTGTCATCCTTAAAACGTCTCGAAATTCAAACCACCACTTTATTTAGATCAGATTTAATTGACTTGTTGAAATACTTTAAATGCGAAATCATTACTAAAGGAGAAGAAGTTGTTATACAAAAGGACATCTTGGCTAATGTAGATGTTGATTTGAAGTTGGTACATCATTTCCTAAATCTTTCTGATCTTATTCTCGTTAACTGTAATCTTGACAATAGCAAGATAGAATACTTGTCAAATGTGGAGCTTAAAGAATTACAAACCTTTAGATTGGACTTCAACCATATTTCATGTGGCGGTATGGAGATCCTCTCATCCCTTCTGCAAAAGTGTTCAAATTTAGCACATTTTTCAGTATCTTTTAATAATATTGGGGATAAAGGAGCAGTTTTTATAGCTCAAGCTTTTGCAAACTTGGAGAAGTTAACAAAGTTGGATATGCAGTGCAATGCATTTGGCGATGAAGGAGCAGTAGCTATCGCAAGTGCTTTTAAAAAGAAGTCACATGAGCATGTACAACTCTTTTTATATAATGTCAAGATCACATCTGAAGGAGTGCAGAGAGTACGAAAGTGCATCGAAACTGCTGAAATGGCTGAGCACACAAAACAATCATGGAAAATTGTTTATAAGCACAGCGCACAGACAATTGGAAGAGCTATCAAGTGTTGCTCTCATGTGCACACCATCAATCTTGCTGGTCAGGGTATCAGTGCTCATGGAACTGAAGCACTAGCCAGTAGTTTGAATTACTGTGGCCATTTAAATACCTTAGATCTCAGCAAGTGTAAGATTGGTTTTAAAGGAATGATAGCATTAGGCCGAGCACTGGAGCACTGCACAATGCTACAATGTCTTAATTTAGAAGACAATAAAATTGATTCTCGTCACTTGAAGTGCATAGTGCAAGGGCTTAAAAACTGCAAAAATTTAAGCCAACTGAATCTTGCCAACAATGATATTAACCACAAAGGTATTTTTACTCTTGTGTCTGAATTAAAAAGCTTTACCTTGCGAATGTTAAATCTTAAGCAAACAAATCTAAAATCGGAAGGAGTTATTGGATTGTCAAGATGGCTGGACATCATCTCCTGCTGTAAATGCTGTGAGACAATGAGATTGCCTGTGCCCAAATCACTGAGCATTCGTGAGGTTCACAGAATTGGAAATGATTGTGTTATGTGGAGTATTAGTCTGGAAAGTCTGGACCTCAGCAATAACTCTATTGGGTTTGATGGTATTGAAGCTCTTGCAGAGGGATTAAGGTGCTGTTACCAGCTAAAATCATTAAACTTAATGCGAAATGAGCTATGCGATAAGAGTATTGAATGTTTGGTGTATGGATTGGAAAACTGTCGTAATCTTAGAACTATCAATCTGGACTTCAACAAAATTAATGAGAGTGGTATAGTGAAGCTCTCAAAAACATTCAAATTGTGCTTGAAACTGCAATCTGTTAACTTGGCAAGTAATAATATTCCCTCATCAGGAGTAGTTGCACTTCTCGATGCATTGAAAGAATGCACTGAACTTCAAGTACTAAATTTAGAACATAATCAAATTATAATTGATCTGAATGTGACTAATATGTTTTCCCAGTGTTTGAAATGCTGGAATAGTTTAAAAAAAGTGTCCCTGGGTGGTAGTGAAAGGAAAAGTAATATTACGTTAGGAGTAGACTTCAAAACTCCGCTGCAACAATTAGATCTTAGTAATCTCAAAGGACATGGAACTGTGGACTTAGGAACAGGATACTCAAATTTACAAATCCTAAAGTTATTTCGCATCAACATTTCCCATAGAGATGTTGATGTCTTGGCTCGGGGAATAAGAAACAGCATCAGAATCCACACTCTTGATCTCAGTTACAACGAATTGAATGCACAGGATATTCAAAGGTTGGTGGTGGGATTAGAAAAGCTTAAACTGCGGTTCTTAAAGATGGAAGGGAATGATATTGGAAGTGAAGGTGTTTCTGTGCTAGCTGCTAGTATTTGTTGGACAGAGTTAGAGGTGTTAAATTTAAATTTTAACAACATTGCATCTGGTGGTATTGCTCATTTGGCGGATAGGTTGAATGCTAAAGTATTAAAAGAATTGCATATCAGTGGCAATAACATTGGGCCTACAGGAGCATCAGTAGTACTAAATGTGTTGTCTGAAACATCACCACTTCAAGTTTTGGATATAAGTAAGAACAGCATAATATCCAAAGGCACGTGCGAGATTTCTAAAAGCTTACAATATTGTAGGCTTCTGCTAACACTCAATCTAGAAGAAAATGGTATAGATGGAGAAGGTGCCAAAGGACTGGCAATAGGACTAAAGTTCTGCCAATCATTGAGAACACTGAGGCTTGGTAGCAATAAGATAACCGATAAAGAGGCACTTGTTGTTGCTGAAAGTTTGAAGAATTGCAGGAATCTGCAGGCTCTGAATCTCTCAAAAAATCCAGCTGACAACAGTGATGAACTAAGAAATATTTTACCACATTGTACCATCAGTACTCATTCCGATTTCACTTCTAATCGAATGCGAAGGGACGAAAAGAAAAAAAGAGAAAAAGAAACTAAGGCAATTGACCAAATGACAGCCTGATTAATTATTAACTATACTTTGGGTTATTGTTATTGTGAATTTTTGTGATGATCACATCATTTTATTTTTGTTTTATATAGCTGGCAATATCTTTTTCGCACAGCTTTGTCTTCTTTTGTTAATTAAACTAAATATCACTGGCATTTGGTATTGTTAAACATTGATGTCATTCGTGACTGCTTTTACATCTTTGTTTGCCGGTAAGGCAGGGAGAAAAACTGCCGGATAAGGGAGGGAATGATCCTTCCCCCAGACCGGTGGGCATACATGACCTGCCACTTTTTGTGGGGAGGGTGCCAACCCCTCCCCTGACAGGTGGGCAGAACTGATCTGCATTTCCTGGGCAGTCTTTGTGGCTGTTTCCACTTTACTCTAACACCCTGTTGTCCTTCTGGTTCCTAGTCCCACTGTTTGGACCCAACTTTGCCCTGCTGGACAGCAAAGCTCCTCTGCCACCTATCTCCTTCTTCCTACCTTGTCACACCGAAAAGACCCTAACATTTCCTGCCATATCTGGCCCTCAGTTTCGTTTCATACTAACCCATGTCCACCCTGACCTAAACCCTATCCCTATGTTCTTTCTATATGCTCTCCCTTCATTGTTGGTGTGGGTGGGTGGGGCTGTTTCTCGGCCATGTTGCCTGACTGGAACCTGCTTGGCTGTAATTTCTTCTAGCCTCTGCCACGTGTTTGACTTTAGCTAATGGGGATTTCCCTCCTAAGTGCACTGTTGACTTACTCCGCTGACCAGACTGCCGCCTTGTCCTCGCCTTACGACTCCTGATGTTTACTCGCATTAACTCTACATGTTAATCTTTATTAAACATTGACTTCATTTGTGACTGCTTTACATCTAACTTGTTTGCCGGTAAGGCGGGGAGAAAAACTGCCGGGTAGATCCTTCACCCAGACAACTAAGTATACTTGACCTGTCACTTTTTAGGGGGAGGGTGCGATCCCCTCCCCCTGACAGGTGGGCAAGACTGATCTGCCACTTCCTGGGCAGTCTTTGTGGCTGTTTCCACTTTACTCTGCCACCCTGCTGTCCTTCTGGTTCTTAGTCCCACTCAAGTCTGCCCTGCTGGATGACAAAGCTCCTCCACAGCCACCCAAACAATAGGACTAGGAACAACTACTTCTTGCTAGTTCTACTCTACATATTTCAACTCTAAACCCTCAAGTCTCTCTCCCGATACCCCATCCTCTACCTTGGCCCATCCCTCCCCCTACCCTCTCTACACTGCCCCCCTATTATAGCACTCTCCCCTGACATACATTTTTTACGCTTTCATTTACAATCACATATGACCAGCAACCATCTTATGTGACTATATACTTGTCTGTAGTAGACTAGCTAGGTTATGGCTGTCTCTTGTTGGTTACCATTCCCTCACTCGTCTTGCCGCTTTTTTACTTCATCCGCACCTTCGACACCATTTGCTGTGGTGCCAGTTAGTTTAGCTCTGGCTGCAATACTTCTAGTAGGCATCGCTCTTCCACCGACCCAGTCTCTGGACTATTGCATCTCTAACTCCTGCCTTGGCCGCTACTGTTGCTGCTCCAATTCTATTGCTATGGCCCGAGAAGCCCCGGCTGTCCACACCTGCTCTCTCCATGGCTGCCTCATCTCGGCTACTAAGCTGTCTCATGTCATGTACCGGCCGGATTCATATTGAAAGAGTGCTCCCTGCCTTTTGCCAGATGCCCTCTTAAAGCCAAGTACTGCCCTCACCGGGCACAGTCAGTTTCCTGTACTGCCAACCACCAGCGTGCAGCCTTGCCTGAGCTGGTCCGTTTTGGGCTTCTTGATTCTCACCCTTATTAGAGTTGGGTGTGGTTGCTGCCCATAATATCCTCGCATCTCCGCTTCCTGGCATCTCGCTCCAGCTCCTCCTCAGGGTTTCTAACACCTCAATTGTCATTGGCTTCCTCTGCTACCTGGGCAATCCTTGCTCCTCCCTCAGCCTATGGAGCCCCTTCAAGATCTGCCCCAGTTGTGGCATGTCTCCCATTTTTGGGTCGCCTTTGGCTCATTTTCACTTGCCAGTGTCTGACCGCTGACAAGTATGCCTTCGCCGTCCCATGCGACAGGCTAACATGCACAAAGTCTTCTCGGTTGCTGGTACTTAAATGTCTTGCAGAATGCCCTATACCTACTTGCCCCTGCCCCATACAGTTGCTGGGGCTATGCCTTTCTGGAACAACACCTCAGCCCTATCAGACTTCATTCCTGACATTATTCAATGTTTCATGTTTTCATGTTATACACTTCACTTCACCCTTTTCAGGGCTGGTTTGCTATGGCTAGCCCAGACTGCTGTTATCAGTTCTGTGCTCATTATATTGCAACATGAAGTGCTGCTCAACTCCCTTTAAGCTTGAACTCCTTTAGTCCTGTGTCTGGGTTGAGGTATCGAATCCTGCTCTTAAAATACAGCCAGTGAAACACCTCAGCTTGTAGTCTGTCATGTGAGGCATGCTGACCTGACTGATATCATACCATTCACTCTCAGCATCTGGTTTAGCTATCCCTGGTGGCAGTTCCTACCGTCTCAACACAAACCTGCCATTACAACATCAACCACTAGCTAACTATAACACCCTTAGCAGCTAGCCTGCAAAGAGTGAAGCTGCAGTGATTGGGTGCACAGGTTCAACTCATAGTGAAGTTGCAAAGAGAAACGATGTATTTCATTAGATACTCTTCCCTCTATTACTAAACTACAGAAAGATGCTCATGTTTTATAGTATAGGTTCTAAAGGTCTTTTGAGGAGTTGAAGCCAAAGGAGATCCAGGAATTCCTGATGACTCACTGCAGGGAAGGAACTTACTGCATGAATAGTATGGAATCTATCAGCATAACCATGGGATTGGAGGGGGAGAGGGATGGTAGCAGGACTGGATGCTTGTCCTGCAGGACATTTACAGAGGTGAAGGTGCACCCTTGAAATTGTTTTCCTCTAACATATGCTTGCACTCTGGTTGATTGGCCAACTGTATCTTTCTCCCCACCATACACCAGTCACCATTAGTTTCTTCCTTTGTTACTGCCCTACAGATCTAGTCCCAAGGTCATAGTGAATAGATCAGGGTCAAGTGTGGAGAAAAAACAAACAAACTTGGACAGCATCAAAGTGGATAAGTGGATAATTGGCTGAATCTGTCTGTGAAGTAGGGAGAGCTCAATTGCTGGCTGCTACGACTGAAACTTCAGGTGCTGGCCACACATTGTGATATATAAGTGGTACATTGTAATGCGAAGTGGTACAGTGTGGTACAGTGTGATTTCTCTCTCATCAGTGGGCATGAGAATGGATGATATCTAAATTGCTGTGGTCCTCACCTTTGTGCTTTCATGCTCCACACAGACACTGTAGTGCTGAGGTGTCTCCATGTGATATACAGCCTCATCAGCAAGTCTAGTGAAGTCTGTCATGTGAGGCATGCTGACCTGACTGATATCGTACCATTCACTCTCAGTATCTGGTTTAGCTATCCCTTCAAGATGCGAGTTGGTCTGATAGCCAAATGCAATGACTCTAGCTCCTTGGCTGTGGTTGTTGGTGCTGTGGATGTTGGTGCTGTGGTTGACTGTGCTGTGGTTGTTGGTGCTGTGGTTGACTGTGCTGTGGTTGTTGGTGCTGTGGTTGTTGGTGCTGTGGCTGTTGGTGGTTGTCCACTTGTTTGGGATGCAGCCTGGTGTGTCCTGAACTATTCCCAACACCTTTACATCAGGTTTCTCTCCAATATGACAGGGTTATCAGGTATACTGAGTTATCAACTGTGACAGTAATAACAATCATTGGTATATACTACATTAAGTTGAAGCTTACATTTTTTGGCTATAGCTAATACAATGTTTTGTTGTTCAAGAAATGTAATGTGCAGTTGTCCTCAATGCTTGCAGCTACAATTAATGGATACTGAAATAATTTCTGGATTAGAGAAGGAAGTAAATAATTTTGTGTTTATCTAACACACCTGAACAAGATTAAACTATATAACAAGTAATGGTTCTATCATGGTTTTTAACCAAAACAGGAAGCTACTTTTCCCGCTTGGTTCCTTATACTCACTAATAATATGGTTGTCTGGGAGACTAGAAGACTGTATGCTAACAAGAGTAGTCCAATTTATTGAGACACCTGCTTTTTTGTTAAAGGAACTGAAATAAAACTAGTCGAAAGTGAGGCTGAGTGAAAAACTACTGCAAGGAAGTATTCACAATAATGAGTGCCAGTAATTTCATGTAGATTGTAGTTGACTCCACTCATGCCGATCTATTTAAGTCGCCATGTAGAGCTATGAAGTGATAAAAGTGGTGGTGATCAGATATGCACTACAGAGTCATCTTGTTAGTTTGTTTCTTCTTTATTCTGTGTTCTCTTATAGACACAGGTGCACTTGATGGAAAGAAAAAGAAGAAAAAGGTTTCAGCAATTAAAATTGATCTTAAGTTCTGCAGTGAGTTAAACCTATTGGCACATTAAAGGCTGGTAATTGTATGTAAATTAGTACTTGATCAATATACTAACCAAGTCTTCTGTGTGTATTTGTGCATGTCTTACAGAAAGGGTATTAATTGAAAGTGAATTGTAGCAGATGGTGTACATATACCTTGCAATCTTATGCAGTTTGGGTAGCTGTAACTAAGCGAGAACTTGTGTAATATGTTTAATTTAATGATGAAGACTAAATGTTTATTTTCAGATCTAACAACAAGTTCATACGACATATACTCGGCCAAGATTACTCAGAAAAAGAAATCAAAGATGGCTACTATATCAATCACCGGATTCTTACGTACGTTTCTCAAATTGGTTAGGTTTACTATTGTATAAGTGCTACTGTAATTTCAAAGGACAGACACATAGTTGCCAATTTTAATATTTTATTAACCTGGTATTATAATGCACCGAGTATTTATTGACTACCTCAGCCTGGATATAATTATAGACATAGCTGTAAAATTATAAATATGAGCTATTTGATTCTTGGTAAGACAACAGCAGCAATTAAACTAAAGGAAGAATTTTTACTTTTTTTCCTTCCTATTATGATTTTAGTGTGCTGACCTCAGATGCATGTAATTTAGTATTCATTTTACCTGAAATTAATATAATACTATCTCATTTCCCTATGGATACCATAAAATGTAATGGTGTAATATTATACCACATAATAAATAGCTACATTATGGATGTTTACTGGTATTTCAGCTTCCTATAGCTAAGTTACCCATACAACACTTAATTCTATCAAAACAATTCCTGGAAAAATGTTAGTGCATTTGAGTTGCTCTTATTTCAGCTTCACTTCCACAGATGAACCAGTAAATGGTGGTAGAATTTATGCCCAGAGTACGGATATGAAGATTGATTCAATGATGATGAGGCCAAGCTACACCACTACAAACTATCTGCTATGCTCATACATGAAATGCCCGATTGCAGCTTCTAAAAAAAGGAGACTCAACTTTCCGGTTATGGCTCCTTTGAGTATTAAACGGGTATTACAACTTTTTTCAGTTTCATATGTATCTATTTTAGGCCTGTTAGCTATATCAGGAGAGATCAACTATTATAGTAAAACAATAGTACTCTAAAAGGTGAAGGAGATCATGAACTAAATGAATCAATTGACTATATAGTGTGGCACATAAGAGGTCAGCATCTTGAAAATGGAGGAAACTGATGTATATTTTTTAGATTGAGAAAACTAATTCTAAACATTTTTTGTTGTTAAGTGAGTGTACAATTAAAACATCTGCAGCAGAAGTTAAGTTCAATAGTGAGAACAAAGCTTTCAAAATGGATATGATAATTGTTAGCAATGCAAGACTACAAAACTCTTACTGGTCAATTTCCATTGAAGAATTAGCTACCATATCATGATCACAAGATAAGAAGTGGTTGTTTGAAGAGTTACATATGGTGAAATTTTAATTGATGAATAGCAAAGATCCTTTAAAGAAAAAAGATAATAATAATAATAATTAATAATCTTGATGATGATGATGATGATGATGATGATGATGATGATGATGATGAGATGATGATAAACAATAAAATATTAAGAATTGTGTACAAGGTGTAAATGCCATTTAACCTTTTGTTATTATTTATTTCCAGCTCTACTTGTGGGTGTTAGCTTTTGATAAAAGCATTTCCCCACTCTTCTGCTTGTATTCCTCTCCTCCATCACCACCACCTGCAAGATTGGCTTCATATTCAGACAATAGCACACTGGTGCAGAATACAACTAGCTACTTTCTAACTCGTATATAGCTATACCTAACATGTACTTGTTTCAGAGACATTATCATGGAAACATGACAAGCGCAATTCTACAGTGTTTAAGCAGATGGGGGTTCTTGTATTCTATTTCAGTGTGTAATTGATCGGAACGGAAGAATAATGTGGAATTTTTTATATATAATAATTCATAATATGTTAAAGTAAATTTACTAATTTAAAGCAGCACACATAAGTACACTGAGCTCAGCGGCAGCATAGTTTTCTATATGCACATGTGCATGCATGTTTATGGATGTACGTGTCATGTGAGTTTTACGTAATGTAACGTTAAGTGACTTGATTTGTTTTTTGTTTGTTGAGAGTGACAAGACAACCAACAGCTAACATGAAACCATAACAAAATAGCTGGGAACAACAAACAGCTCTAGTCCTACCAGCTGCTAGACTACTAGAGTAGAGAGCACATATGTTACAACAATAATAACATCAATTCTATGAAAAATACTTCTGAGTGATGATTAGCTTGCTTATCTAAACTCCTCATTTTCTTAGTTTGTATGTAGCTATGTGTGTGTGTATATATTTTTACTCCGATAAGATGTAGGTGTAGTGGCAACACTACACTATTGATGTTTATCTTTTTACAACATCTACTATATCCATTCATCTACATTGTCCCAAGGAAACTGTATACCCGCGGAGCGAGGACGTTGAATATCTCCGTCCAAATCATTTGCGCGCGAGGAAATGTTCTGCGAGTATTTAATGCGCAAAATAAATTCCTTATCAAAATAACAATTCGGGTACTGTAACAGAAATGTCTTACACTGTTATAAAAACTAACTCAGTCCCCGGTTCTTCGGTGCATGCTCGACTCCTAGATAGCATTCATTTTCCACCCTCCGAAATACGAGGAGTGGTTTCTACTTCTCTCACGCTCTGGGAAGTAGACCGAAATGTCGCTGGCGTCTTCTCGCGGAGCTACTGGAAAAGCGTATTTAATAGGAAAAAAGATTACAATGTAGTCTTTCAGCAAAAAGATCCCATAAGTGAAGAAACCAGCATATATCTTCTACATTCAGCCGACAAACTAGTAGTTTCAAGAGAAGGGTACACCCAATTGGTCAGTACGTTGACGCCGTTGGTCGACGACTGCACTCTGCTGCTGTCTCTACGACTATTAAAAGAAATTATCCTCCCAGTTCCCATCAAAGCGTCAGAATTAGTGCATCGCATTTCTCGATTGATGGAGCTTCACCCAGAAGCTCACTCAGACTGGGTGAAAGTTTTGCAAGCATTAGTACTTGTAGCTTTATGTAACAGAAATGATGATGCTGAAGATGGCCAAGATAAAGTGAGGAATGTTTTAGCTTGTAAAGGAAAGTTTATGGACATGAGGGCTGCAGACAGAAAAGGAAACACAGCTCTTCACTTAGTCAAATCAGAGAGCCATGTCAAACTGATCATGAAAGCCTGTGAAAGCATGAAAGAGAACGACCTAAACAAATTGGTGAACCAGAAAAATAAAGACGGTAAAAATCCCTTGCATTCTGCATTCCAAGGAAACAAGCACTGTATCTTGCCCTACCTCTTAGAGGCTGGTGGTGACCTTTGTATAACAGCAAACGATGAAGATGAGTCCAATCCTTTGCATGTGGCTGCCCAAGCAGATAGCACTGACTGCATGATTGCAGTGCACCACAGAAAAGAGAAGTTCCTTCAAAAAGAGTCGTCTTGTAACTCTGAGAAAAAAAGGTTCATGAACGCCTTGAATGCTACTAACAAGAAAGGCTACACTCCCCTAATGCTGTCTGTCTGTGAAAACTATATCAACAGTGTGGTCATATTTCTTCAAGCTGGTGCTGATTTTGACCAGCAAAATCCCTACAGTGGAAACACAGCTCTGCATTACGCCGCCGAAAAAGGATTCACTCCCATCTTGAAGGCTCTGTTGGCTTTTGGTGCACACCCTGACATCAAGAACAGCAATGGAAAGACACCATTGGAAGTCGCAAGAAATTGTGAAAACGAAGACAAGAGGCAAGAATGTGAGGATGAACTGAAACAAATGATTCAACTCACAGAAGAAGCTAGAGCCATTTTCAGGAAAGCGTTTGAGCCTGTGAAAGTTCCACGTAATTCTATCTTTTTGCTCTCAATGGATGGAGGCGGTGTGAGGGGCGTGTTGCTGACTCAAGCTCTAATGGCGATAGAGGAGCGGATAAAACAGCTCAAAAGTGACTGTCTTCCACTGAGAGAGTACTTTGACTACATAGCCGGTAGCAGCTCTGGGGGACTAGCAACTTTGTCTATGGTTCATTCTAAGGGAACCTTGGAGGCAACAAGAGCGTCTTTTTTCAAAGCTGCTGAGTACACTGAGAAATACACTTTGACCTTTCCCTTGGAGGTCGTAGAGAGATCCATGCAGGAGCTGTACGGTAAGGACTTGTCAATGGCAGATATCAAACACCCACGTGTCATTACTACGACTGTATTGGCCGATCAACACCCACCCGTACTTCATCTGCTGTGCAACTATGGTGGATCCAGGAATGGCCAGAAACCTCCAGAGGAAGTGAAGGTATGGGAAGCAGGGCAGAGTACAAGTGCAGCTCCATTCTATTTCCCTCCATTTGACGGGAAGTTTATCGATGGAGGCATAATGGCTAACAACCCTACCCTTGACGCCATGGCCGAGATAGTTTCTCAAGAAGAGGAAGAAAAGAGTGGTCGCGAACTATCAATGGTCCTTTCTTTAGGTACTGGAGTCCCTCCACAAGGGCCCAAAATTGACAATGTAGGTATCTACGTGCCCAACTTTGAGAATACTTTTACGGCAATTAAGAGTGCTGGGAAAAGCCTGTCTGGTACCTTCAACTTCCTTCACTTGCTGATTTCGCAGGCCACTATGACCAACGGGCAGGAAGTAGCGCGTGCTCGAGCATGGTGCAAAAATGCCGGGATTTCATATTACCGTCTGACTCCTCCACTTTGCAAGATTGTGGATCTGGCAGAAAGCAATAAAGGAGAAATTACTAACATGTTGCTAGAAGGACGCAAGTATATGCTACGAAATGCAGAAAACGTGGATGAAATTGCACGTATTTTGCTGAGCAGGAAACTATATTAACTAGTCACTTATTTTACATGCACAGCTATATAAACGAGTCTTTGTAACTGTTGCAATTTTAGTTCTGAGTTTGTACCACCTTCAATTGAATTATTGATATCTTAAAATAACAGAAGCATGACTTATGTACAAACGCACAGAAGTTGTGGCAAACACAAACACAGGCATACGCTGTCTCAAATCATTGCATTAGCTATACCAAATAGGCCAGCAAATTTCACAAACAGCCACTCCCATTCCCAGTGTAGACAGTATCTTTACAACAGAAGATCTGGTATACATTAAAGTTTACCATACATCTACTGTAGCCACTCTGATTATAACTAAGCACATTGGATTAAAAAAATAAAAATACAAAAATACAGTTAATATAAATATATAATATAGTATATAATATGTGTGGTATACATTTTAAGTTAGTTACGTGCTACAAAAAAAAGAAAAAAGAAAAGAAAGATGTAGGTTGGATGCTTGAGTACTGGCTAATGTTCTCAGGCAATAAATCACAGGATCTTAGTTTGTAAAATAAGTAAGTCACATTAATTAGAAACTTGCATAATGCTGCACAATGACCTCAACTTTCACTGGATAATGAAAGCAGTCACATCCTGTTTGCCAGTTTTGCTGTTTACAAAAGTTTAAATGTAGTATTCATAGCAAGAAAAATTGTTTGCAAACTGACTCACCAGCCCCATATGCAATCTTATATTAAACAACTTTTGGACTACTACACAGGATGAAAATGAAATAAGCTGTGCTCAATTCCCACCCCCCCTAAAAAACAAAAACAAAACACAGAGAGCAGTATACTTGCATACCTAGGCAAGGGAACTTATCCTCCACTAATACAATTTGCACTTTGAAAGCTCAGGCAAGTCTACCACTCTCAATTGGAAAGGGAAAAGTTTGAACTATATTATTATGTACTGACACTGACTGATGATGATGTACGAGCTAAATGCTAAGGCCTTGAAAGGGTTAGTTCATTTGTTGTTAGGGACTTACCCACACACATCAAGAACTGCACAATACATACAAATATTATGAGGGGGAGGGGAGGGGAACCGGAAAGTTTGGGAAAGAAACTTTCTCCCCACCACCTCCCACTAAATAAAACCCCAAAGCATGCACCATACATTTGGTCCATGTATAATTAAAACATAAACTCTTTCAAACATAAGATATAAAAAAAGTCACCGAAAGATATATACCGATACATATTATACTGGACAGTAAAAGTTTATGGTCAACATAAATATCATATTCTTAATTCTTCTTCTTCATATCCTTGCACTCTGGAGGAACAGTGAAAATGTCTGCACTTGGAGCGACACCGCTGAACTTCATAATTGAATAGAAGACAGACAGCTCAGCAGATTTGCGCCGATATGTATAAAGAATAGAAGAATTGGTAGTGGGTTTTCCAAATTCATACCTCACGCCACCAATCTATTAGAAATAAGAAAAGACACATAATGTGTGAGGTTGAGTATCAACAACATGTGATGTACTGTTACCATATATAGTAGGAACTCCTAGCATGAACTAAATGGGAATGGGGACTTTCCCTTGTTGATTAAAAATAATATTTTTCCAATTGGATAGAAGAAAAGGTTTCTGGTTAGGCTGGATGATAACTTTAGTACTAGTACTAGATTCTAAGGCTGGTCTAGAGTTGCAAGTCTCCAATGTAGCAGGGGATTTTCACCAAAATGTTGGAGATCAGGTTTGGAAGGGGAAAAAAAAGATTTGAATCTTGATTGACAAGCATTTTGTAAAGTTTCCCCCAAAGCCATTAGCATCACCCGCTACTCAGCTGGCCCCTACACCCATAGTTTTGAAGAAAAAGAAGGAAAAAAAAAAAAAAAAAAAAAAAAAAAAAAAGCTGCTATACACGTATGTACTTGAAAAAGCCACAGTCTAACCCCTAGTAATGTTTCCAGCAGGCCTGCATATTGCCGGCCTAGTCTAAAGGGCTCTATTGTTTAAATGGGTGTGGTTAGGGGTGTTTTGGAGGGAAACCTGTGCTCCATGTTGATAGTAATGACTTCAGTAAAAATTCATCATGCTAATAATACCAGTTTCAACTGAAGCTACAAGCTAGGAATAGCAGTTTTCTAAGAATATCTTCTACTAGGCAGCCTTATGTCAAAGTAAATGGCTACAGTTGATTAAGTGTACAGTATATCAAGTTATTTAATCTTATTGAATAAAAAGTATCCATGGCTAAGCTGCTTGCCTTTACTCGTCGATTCCACCCGCTGTTAGTTAATTGCTTGCCTTTTTGCCTTCTCTTCTGTTCCATTTTAAACCTATGCCACCTACCTCGCCGATTCCACCCGTTATTTAGTTTCCATTAATTGTCTTTTACCTTCTCTTTCGTACTTTCGCCTTCCTTTTGGAAACCTACGCCACCTTCCATCGTCTATTGCACCTGCTTTTCTTTTCTTTTTTTAAAATTAACCGCTATCTACTGAATGTGACGACACTTTCCCCCATCATGAGATGGCGATGCCTTACCAAACCATTTAAGCTCATAAATAATTCATGAATACACACCATTGTCATTACTAACAACACAATCGTATTATATAGATATTGAGTAATAAGTTATCACGCTTATTTTTCAGAGCAGCTACTTTCAAGAGCAGCAATTATTTATGCCGAGTGGAGTAAGGCGGTGTGGGAAGGCTACTGAGTGATCACTAAATGTAAAGCTTAATATGTTTATTGCAAACTGCTTTGGTTAATTAATTATATATGAAGAATGCCCAGTTAGTTTCCAAAAGGAAGGCGAAAGTACGAAAAAAGGCCGCATTCTTACTTTGCAATACATCAAGCGACACTATGTGGCAGGGTACTTGCTAGTATTTCATAGCTCTGGAAAATGCCCATTTCGATAAATGATTTTTTTTATCCATAACTCCAGCAGTTTGGCAACAACTTTGATAATTTAAAGACAAGTTCCTAGTCTATATTCTACAAAGCAATCAATTTCTAATAAATGCCGCTCAATTAAGGCTTGAAGAATATCTGAGGTGTCTGATTGAGGATGAATGGGATGACAATAAATTAATAACTGGTTGCCCCATTGGCTCTGCCTTGTGCAATAGCTATAGTCCTCCTACACTATATGCCCTGACTTGTGACATACTAAGTAGTGAAGTAAAAGAACACTACAACGGGATCACAGTTTTTAATTCACAGTTGTACAAAGATAATTCTCGTGTGGTCGAAGGAGCAGGCAACTAAATATATATATATATATATATTTGACAGAAGAATATTATATCATCCACTTACATTTACAGCCCAGAGGTCATAGTCCACCTCCCTGACTCGGTCCAAGCCCTCATAGTTGGCATATTCCAGCCAACGCCAATACTGAGGCATCCCATCAAAATTCCTGTCCTCCTGAATGCAGTGGGCCATTTTTACATCACTACACACACAAAAAAAATAATAATAAAAATAAAAAAAATAATAAAATAAAAAAATAAATATAATAACAATAATAACAATATTATAACAACAATAACAATAATGATAACATCTGCACAGCTTATGCTCCAGTGATTTACACCATGCAGTGGAACCAACATCATAGTATGGTAAGGGGTGGAGAAGAAATGACACACAGTTTAAGTCCCCGCCCAAAGTAAGGATAATGTATGCTATGTATGCTCGATCAGATGCCGCTTTGGTTTGCGGCAACTCTCAGCTGTGGGGGGGGGCACATGCCCCATTTAATCCCAGCAACACACTGTATCATGGTAGCAGCACAAGGCCGCCCACCAGGAAATAGATAGTAATAAGTGAACACAAAAGAAACACAAGTAATTGAAATGCACCTAATTATAGTAAAAATTAATTCCTCTAATCCAACCCCCCCCCCCCTCCCCCCGCCCCTCTCCACAATTCCGGCTTGAAACGTTCCTGTTATAGGTCTTGCTGGAATCCTCTGAACTGACCTTGTGGCTTGTCATCAGCTTTCCCGGCCTCATGTTGTGACCTGAGCACATGTCTATTATCTGCTAACTAAATATAGTTTTCTACCTAAGTTGTAGGAATTTCCTCCTGGCATTAACCCTACCTAACTTTCAGTTAAATGGCAAAAAAACAAAAACAAAAAAACAAAAAAAAAACAAAAAAAAAACTGGTTTGTCAACAGCTAGGATACAAGCTATATCATTTTTCTTGGGTAATTTGATGGTGATACTATCAGTGCAACTCATTCACCAACTGCAACAACAGATCAGAAGACAATGATGGGGTGCCAGAATTCTTGTTTCCTTGACTTAGTTTTCCAGAAAATGCTAATCATTTTTTTGGCCATACTATTTGAAAGATTTTGCACTGTGTGTAATGTCCTCTACAAGTAGTAATGGAATGCAGAAATCCCCCCCCCCCCTCTCTCTCTCTCTCTCTCTCTTCGCAGCAATTTCTCTGCATTTGATAAGCAACAGTTTTTCTTTTATGTTTCAAAACATGGCATTGGTCTCATTCAACCACAGACAAGCAGAGGCAGCATCAGCCAACAAGAGACAAGACAGTTACTAGGGTTTCATACAGAGGTAGGGGGTGCCCTGGGACCCCCTCCCCCCAGAATCTCATGAAATAAATTAATAATATTTACTACTTAATGGTATTCTGTGGTTATGATTTATAATGGTGTTCTGTGATTTTGTTGTTTGTGTAATCTAATATTTGGTGAAAGTTCACTTCAGTTAATTGAGGTCCTTCAATTGCAATTACGCATTAGTCTTCCAAGATTGATGTCACTAATTCTAGACCCGGGACAAATTTTAATCAAATGGGTGTGGTTTCAACAAAGTGGGTGTGGTCAAACAACGTGTGTGTGTACCCCCCCCTTCCTCAACTCTTCCCCCCACCAGAAAAAAAAAAAACCCTGTATGAAACCCTGGTTACACTACTATGGTGGGCATTACTCAGAACTGCTAAACATTCACTTGCTAGGCATGTGGTTAGTGGGCCATCTGCCTCAAGCAACCTTACGACAGCATGAAATGGCCAGAAATACGATAATCGGCTGCGACTTAGGCTACGTGACTGTAATAGCTATGACAACAGCACGAACAGTCAAGAGCAACAAAATGGCCACCCTAATGTGAACACAATAACATGCGGTTTGTTTGGAGAAGAATGGATGACCTTGAACGGATGAATGTTTCAAATCTGGGGAAGAACACAAACCTGTCACCTGTGCACACTAGCTGTTTCACATGCACTCGTTGAGCTTGGAATGCCACTGCCAAGCAGCTGGAAACAAAAAAGTTTACCCAATAGTTTCAGTTGAGCATGTGTGTGTGTGTGTTACTTTCATTATTCATTATTCCACAAAATATAATGCATCACCTTTACTAGTGATGTGCTTGAGCACAAATGGCGAGCGAGCCTCAAATGATAGATTTAACTTCTAACACTCAAGCTACTAAAAAAGATCACGTTTTTAAATTACGTATATACGGTAAAGGGGTTTCAATGTCATAGTAACCACTCCCCGCTACTGTTTGAATTGAAAAACAAAACAAAACAAGTCACATTATTTAAATGTTTTTCTTTGTGTTATTCTTTAGCTAAGTATTAGCTGTAACACAATACTTTCACACTACTGGACATACTTACACAAGACTTACCTTCTTCGTGGTTAGTCTAGTGGACGATGAATTTCAAGTAAATACTGTTGCGCAGGGCTAATAACTATGACAAATAGCACATTAACTTACTACTGCCACCAACTCGAATAGAAATGGAACTCTGGTAAGTATTCAAGCTTTAACTGCACCCGCAAAAGAATTCAAAATGGTAAACAATTTAATTCCTAGGGTGATACAGGTAATGATAGATAAACCAGAGGATTCCGTTCAGTGAAGTTTGGGATGGAGTTGACCACCGAATTAACACAAAAATGCCAGGTTCAAAGTACAAAAAAGACATATGTATGTCAAATATACAAACAAATATTTCCGATTTTCAATTGCGTTACCTGATAGTGTCTCACTTCGCTCGACAGTAATAATGTTTATCACTGACCACGCCCATTCTCACAAGCTTCCCACAAATTCAACTTATTATAGAGATCTTTTCCCCTAATGATCTGTTTAGCTATAAAGATAATACATAAATCAATTTTTTGAACTTGTCATTAGTAAGGAGTAAAAAGAATAATTGCAAGATGTTTCGGCTTCATGAAGCCTTCACCAGTCGTGTGTGATGGTACAAATGCTGCAACTAGGACAACACGATGCTGTATCAGTATTAGTAATAGCAATTGTATTGGAGAAGAGAGCAGTATTTGCAATTGGAATTAAACGCATTTGGAGTATTCGACTCCAACTCTTGTATCCGGTACTGCATTCAAAAGTATTTGTATGAGTAATAGCACGGGTAACTGTGCTATTCGGGATTAATAGCACGAGTAAAGTGATTGAAATAGCACAGGTTGCCCGTGCTATCACTTGCTTATAGTAGGCCAGCTTTTTTTCCTTTTTTTTAATCACTAGCAGTGTAACTACACAGTATCATTCACTCACTATCTCACAGGATTAGCTTCTGTTGAAGACCAAACCAAAACTGAACACTCAACTTGACATTTTTAACTAGTTATCATTTCACTTCTACACTTAGCGAGCATGCTCAATTCTTCTATATTTGTACATGCGTATTCTCTCACATTCACATATCACCTTTGTTACCCGTTTTATCATTTTCACTTCTCATTGTTACTTGAACCGTTTATGTCTGAATTTATCAATCCACAGCCGATTACAGTATATAACTAGTGTCTAGCTAGTTAGTGAGAAGTCCAGAGTGGGGAACTGTTTACAATAAACATTCCCCGTCTGACTTGCTAAGAGCGGAAGTCTCAGACAACAACCGAGAGGCCAGTCTTAAACCTGACTCGCTAGAGATTGACTGTGCATGAGCATTTCCCTCTTCAGCTTCCTCTGGAACTCCATTTTCAGCTACGGCTCCTCTTAATCTGTTGGAAATTTTTTTTGTCTAATACGAGTAGAACTTCTGCGCTAAAGAATGACATAGTCTCCAACTAGAAATTACTCAAACTGTACATTTCCAAGGTTAACGCTGCATGCGTGTGCACTTACCAGTAACTATTTCATTTAGCTATCATGGCATTTCACTTAGTTACGTGCTATTTCACTTTCCCCGTGCAATTGCAATTGAACAGTAATTCTTCCCATACATTTTTGAATGGGCAATTTACGTGCCGTACTATATAATTGAAATGCTACATGTACGTGATGAAAATATTGGTATTTGAGTTCACAATATTAATCAAAGTATTTGACCCCAACCCTGGTTCCCACATTAGTTAAGTCAAGTCCTGCAGCTCATACTCGTACTGTTTCCCCAGACCACGAGGTAAGTGGTATAATATTGGAGAAACAACAGTTCCTTTGTTTTCAAGAACACTCACAGTCACTTAAAAAAAATAAAAAATAATGCTTTAACTCCTGGAGTTGTGTGCTTAGTTTAGAAATTACTCATTCCTTCTTGTTAGAAAAGTGTAACAATAGGACATACCAGGGCCATTTTTTTGCAAAGGGGGCGGAGGCAGGGTTGGAGGAAGCTGTATAGCTGGTTATGGCATAAGTGATCAGAGAAACCACTGCACTAACTGAAGCAATAGACAACTCATTAGAAACACTCACAAATGCACTACTGATGATTCATTTAGCACCCAGGGCTCATGAATAATCTTGCTCAACAGCTGTTGACTTGCCACAAAGGTCATTAATTAGTGTATGGCTCTGCTGGTCAATGTGTAATATAAAAAATTGCTGGTTTTTAATAGGCAGTATATTTCAGCGAGCGAGCGAAGCTGACTCTCAGTCGTGTTCAATTGAGATTTCAGATATATATATATAGGTATGTATGCGTATGTCAAAAATTTTCGCCTGCGCTTCTAATTATGTAAGTTAGGTAAAGCGTTCACAGTTCCAGTATTTTTCAATTAACGAGCGCGGAGAATCCTGCTGCACTGCCTTACGCAACTTTGTTTCAACCAAAAAGTTTATAGCTCTCATGATTTTAAGCAATCAACCTACTAAAAATTTTCAAGCAAGCTGAATTTCTGCAGTTTATTCTCCCAGCCATTGGCATTCAATGTGTTTCATTGTTTGATACACATTACGATCATTGACACAAATGCTTTAGCTAGAATAAGAGAAGTTTAGCCATATTGTCATGAAATGATCAAACAGCCACCAGGCTCTAATATTCACCGACTCCATTCCTTTTTTCCTGTAAAAATATTATTTGTGACCACACCTAGCATGAAGGTTGGTAGACTAGCTGCTAAACCAGAGAAGAGGACTACAATGCATGGGTCCACTTCTGTAGTCTGGGATCAGAGACTTTAGATTCTCTGATGCTAACTGAGAATGGAAAGGGTTACACTGTGCACTACAGTTAGATGTAATTTCTGTCCTATTTTTCTGTAAAAAGAGTCTGCTCGCTCGCCATGCATTTGCGCTATTCGAGCCACCACTAGTAAAATCTCCATTATAATTTTTTTTTCCCACTACTCCTAATTTTTCCCACCTACCCTCTCAAGTAGTACGTCTTGTTCATGTCGTAACGGTAGAGGGCATCAGAAACCTCATCCCTTCCAACACCATTATAGTTCTCCTTCTCTAGCCCCATCTGTGCAGCTTCATTTCTGGCTATCTCAACTACAATATAAGGTCACGAATGTCAGCTCAACAATTTACTACGTAAGTAGAACTTACACTCCCCAAAGCCAGTGAAGTCAGCTTGGTGAACCTCGACTTCACCGGAGGCTACGAAGGTCTCGGGAAGAGTAGGGCGCACGGGAGGGGGCTGCGCTATGCTAGAGTACAGCTGGCAGAAAAGAACAACCAACACCAATGCTTTCATGTCGCCAATGGATGGAGTGTACTATAAGCTAAACGAGGAGTGAACGCTGGAAGAGTACACCACACACACTAATTTACAACTGCTTACTGAAGCACACGAGCTGGTGTGCGTATTTTATATTCATTTGGGACGAATATGGGGTGATTGAAGACAAGCGCGCGCATATTTGTCCACTTAATGGCCACTAATTCTATCTCAGGCTTTTCAAATCCATTCATCCGTTTTTCATTAATCAAGAGGAATATAGCTAGCTTCACACTAGCAAGCAACTACTTAAAAGGTAGACAACAGCTTGGTGTGAATGAATTGACAAATATAGTGAAAAGTTACCAATTGGTGACAGCCTCTTAGAGATAGGGCTAAACTCTCCAAGACACTGTCTTATAATTTGTACTTGCTCTTGTCCCTATCTCTATTTCTTTCCTCCATTTGGCTCATCGTGAACAAGTCGTAAGTGGCCCAGGATATCTACCATGCACATGGAATCATTGAGTCGAAACCTGAAAGGCCAGGTGCCAATTAGTGGGTAGCCCCTACAACCAACTTTAGCCTGCTCTTGAAATATCTCACCATATCACACTCTGACTCATGTAATAAGTATTATATATATATATATATATATATATATAAACTAATACAAACTAATAATAATAATAATAATAATAGTAATAATAATAGTAGTAGTAGTAATAATAATAATAATAATAATAATAATTGTGGGTCTCCTCTGCTCAGGTACTCCGAAGTGCTGAGAAAATCACACTAAGAGAATTTTCTCCACCAAATTTCCCTACCTGACTAATAACCAGAGAAATTTAATTTTTTTGTGTTATCCAAGTAAACAATGGTTTAGTGAGAAAGTACTACTGAAGTGACTGAGCTAGGCACTAGAGTAAATATATGCGGACTCAGCCCATAGGAAAAGTGATAAAAAAAAAGACAGAGACACTTAACTAGTACACAACATAAATGAACACACAACAGACACTTACAAGTTGCTAAAAGCAACACGTTACAAAACACACAGCAGTCACTGTGACTCTGTCTAGTTATGCATGAAACAAGTTAACTTTGGGACTTGACACCTCCCCCTTCCTGAGATGAAGACTCTGGAACCAGGGCCAAGCATGGCACAGCAGATCATCAGCATTCTGGTATATATGTACTTCCAATTCTGTGCACAATCATGAAAGTATAGTCATGAAGGGCTAGTGCCCATCTCATCAATCTGCCGTTCAATTTCCAAGATGTCTGTAAGACTGTCAGTGCTCTGTGGTCAGTTACCACTGCAGATGGATGACCAAGGACGTGGATTGCAAAATTGATGATACTTTTGACTACAGACACTCAATTTATGAGGCTGCATATCTGTAAAACCCAATAGGATGTGCTTCTCCATCTCGAACTGTTGATAGAACAGCATCAATTCCTTTATATGATGCATCTGATGTGTAGAGAGTGAGATGGTCTGTGAACCTAGGCAGGCAAAGAACTGAGGAAGAACAACGTGAGTTAGACTAATATTGGTATGCATACACAAGGGCACTTCTTATCCCAAACGGCATTTGTATAAAGTGTAATTTTCCCCAAGGGGAATGAAAGGCAGTTTTAGGTTGGCTTGTTGGATCCAAAGGAACCTGATTAAACTATCTAGAAAACTAAGTAGTTACAGTACTTGCTCAAAATATCCTCTATGTTAGGCATTTGGTAAGGATCTTTTCTCCATAAATGGACTTCCCACCTGTACCATTTCCTTTGGTAAAGTCACCTCCCTGGCACATGAAACTAGGAATTACTCAATGAAAGCTGGAGCCTTTGTATCCAAATCCCTTCTCCCCTGTGCAGAGAGCCCTAAAGTTCTCTGGAAAAAAAAAAGTACTATTACTCCATTTGAAGCCCAATAGTCAATGCAAAGTCTTATTGACCCATTGGATTTTTTTGCACTAGAACCATTGGAGCTGACCATGAGTCTTTGAGTATAGTATCACCCAACTTATCTGACATAGGAAATCGTTTCAACAAGGCCTGCATTTCAGCAGACTGGGTTTAAGTCTGGAATACCCAGTACACTGTATGTAGCTCCCACAGAACCATCACTACCGGAACTGTCTTTAGTTACAACAACACTGTATACACTAGCCTGAGGAAATGTACAATATTTCACACGATTGACATGAGTTATAAGTGCATTGCCTCTTTTGCCTGGGATAGACAATTTGTATGTATAGTAGGGGACAGAATTTGAATTGTTGCATAAGGTCCTTCCCACACTGTAGATAGGCTACTTGACTTATCTCCCAACTGGTAAGCCTTGTTAGAAGTTCCTTTATCATACCCACAAAAACTCGTCCTTGATCATGCAGCAACTCAAACTGGGATACTTTCTGCAAATGTATTCTATTCGTTTCTAGGGGGCAATAGGGTACTTGTCCCTAAACACATGACTGTTAATATGTATTTGGACCCCGCCAATGGACCTACTAAATCACAGGCCATGGAGGGTATATGGTATAGAGATAGTTGGGTCTTTTGCAAGGGGACTTGTTTGCTATGAGCTCCCCCACCTCTCAGACACTCAGCACATGCAGCATAGATATGTTCTTTTTTCATAAAAAAATGACCACCAGCTAGGCCTCTGTGGGCAATATCTAAAACTTCCTGCCTACTGCCGGGCAATCAGCTCTCCAATCCCTTCCTTGTTGCCATTCAATACAGAAAGTGGCTGGAACTCACCTGCCAGGCCTACAATTGTAATTACCCCCATGGTCACCTGATAGCTATCACTTAAAGATTTGTCTTCCTGTTTCTCTCCTACTTCATCATTATCAGTATACGGACAAAACTTTCACTATATCAGTCATATAATATGTCACAATATCAGCTGCCAACTCCTCATCAGACACTGCCTTTTGCCTTCTGGTTACCACTCTCACTGATGGAAAAGGAATATTAGGTCTCATAGGTAGTCTAGGGATGATTTACACCCAAAAAACATTGTGTGTATCCTTGTGCATAACATCATCCTTGCACACAAGCAGAACCATCAACCTCTATTCTCATGTCAGCCCACTTCCATTCTACTTGAGCATTTGCCACATTTACGTCTAATCTTTCACCTATTATTGGCCCTCAGAAATAAATCTAGCAGGCACAGTTGTTATATCTGCTCCAGTATCAAGGATTATTGAACAGCAATGTTCATTCACTATACCAAGCCTTCTGAACATGTTAACGGCCTCAGAGGAAATGATTCTAGCCGTTCTAAACAATGGGTTTTGAACATTCTGACTTGTAATCCCCTTTCTCATAGCAGTTATAACAAGTGATCTGAGAGGATGGCTTCAGAGGCCTAGATTTGATGATAATTTGGAAATGTATATAATGGAATGGAGTTGACAACATCTATAAACAGACTAGTCCAGCTGTCAGTCATTAGTGAGTGAATAGGGTCCACACAATGCATTTTTGCGTGTGTTTTTTTTTGCACCTATAGACCTCCCAGATAAAAACAACAATAACTGGATGATGCCACTCTGGCATCTTTGAGCGTTTTTAGCTAGAATGTGGAATTTAAAGTATTCACTAGGGGTACACTCTGGTTGACCTAAAGCAGCTATAATTTTTGCAAAAAGCCACTTTGTCATACAAATCAGCCTCAAGGATTTCATTTCTGCCATTAGTTTGGTGAAATGACAATTTTTTGACCAATAAGTATTGCTGAACTGATGGGAAATTCTATCAGTTAACTTAGGAGTCTGTGGCTTTTACAGAATTCGACAGGAGGCTAATGTGATTATAATTCACCACTTGTGTTCATTAGTAGCACAGTGCATCACTATTGTGTATCACATGATCCACAGTGCATCACTATTGTGTATCACATGATCCACAGTGCATCACTATTGTGTAGCACATGATCCACAGTGCATCACTATTGTGTATCACATGATCCACGGTGCATCACTATTATGTATCACATGATCCACAGTGCATCACTATTGTGTATGGTGACACTTTTCCTCATAGTTCACCACTACCAGTTCAACAAATGGCACATTGTTGAATGTGGGCTTGGAGAGACTGCTAAGAATCCTAGCTACTTCAATAGCAATCCCAGTTGCTTGGCAGAACTATTCTATTTTTAAATGATTTTATACGTGACTTGCTTCAAACAAAATGGGATATAGGAGCTCTACTGATGCACAGTTTATGCATTTTAATGTAATCGCGCATGCGCATGAAATCCTATTTATCAATATTGCATTGACCGGCTACGTTACTCACAGTTTATCTTTGTAGGCTCCCGTTGAGAAAATGAAGGTCTTAGCTTGCTGTGTAGTAATCGTAGCTTTCTTCGCGGCTTCCTATGCCCGACCGAGTCGTCACCTCCGCAAGCTGGGGGAATGGAACGATTTGGAGCGTAATGTCCGTGGAAAGGCGTTCAGTTTAAACAAATCTGGAGGGAAAAGGCTAGGAGAAGTGTGGACAAACTGCAGTAAGTGTAAAATTCACCAAATGTATCTCTGTCTTTTTAATTTATTCCTATTGCAGCTACAGCCAGCGATATGAGCAGCATCATTAATGTAACTCTCAGCCCTGACCCCCCACACAAGGGAAAGCCAATAACTGCTACTGCGTACTTCAAACTCAGTAAGAATAGCTATTGCTTAGCTACAGGGTAAGAACAGAAAAACATTATTCCTTGTGTCTTACCATTATGAGCATTTGTTTGGATTTGGGAAGAAAGCTATCACTTTTGTTGATTATGCGTAGTTAAGAAAACAAGTTGCAGCATGAGAAATAACTTGATGGGGCCTCACTTTAGGGTGGGCCAACAACTGGGAAATAGTAGATTAGGATATTGAATACCGTAGCCGGGGAGGGGGGTTTGGTCGAACCTGCTCCTTGGCTATGAAACCTCGCTCTCATAATGGCACGATATGCTAGCTGCCCACATCTATTCTTTTATGCCATAATGCACTTATTTTAGGATGAAAGGTCTTAATTGTGCACTATTTGTGTACAGCTCACATAATGGTTAGAAGTCTTTGGCACAGTTCTTTTTTTAGCAGAGGAAACAAAAAATAGGTGTGGCTTTCTTGCGTAATCTAAACCTCCCTATGCAGACTTCTGGCTCCAGGTCTGTATTGTTTGAAAAGATTGTTTTTTTGTACATTTTGGGATAGTTCGGGATTGTTCCCGTCTGAGTGATAGCTTGTTGTTCTGCTAGATCACAAACAAGAGTGCAGTTGTGTCTGCTAATTGCCATGCCTGCAAGTCACAGATTACATTCACTGCACACACGTTGAATGGCAAATGATTCTTCACAAATGCTTGGATAACTTGAGGCACGGACTCTGGCTGACCTATAGGACTCTACTTAGCAATAACTATAATGTGCTATCAATAAATATAACTGGTAATAAAATATTTTGTAGTGTTAAATGAGCTCAGATATGGATGTAATTATGACACCTCTTTACCATATCACCCTATTGGCCAAACAAACAAACAAACAAACAAAAAAAGGGCGACATTGGAGTCATTATGACTAGAACTTTGTTCACTTAAGTTTCACCAAAAAGAAAGCATTTTAGATGGATGTTCTAAGACCAGAATCCTTAGCAATGTGAGTTAGCTGGCTTTATAAATTTAGCGTACTAGCCAATATAGCCATAGCAACACACAGGACTGGGGCATGTCTCATGAGTAGGAAACAACACTTCATGGACTTCACATATGTATCTAATTTATCCAGCCACTGATAATTGATACCCTTTACCATTTAATTGCATTGGCACTGCATTAGGAAGTGCCATAATATAATGATGAAATTAAAAAATACTTATTATTTATTAATTTGACTATTGTGCTGTTAGTGTTAAAGTTATTGATCAAACACTTAGTGAAATGAATTTAATAAGCTGTGAACTTAACAACTCTATATGCACATGCATGAGTTTGTGTGTGCAAGTTCATGTGTGTAGCCCTGGGGTGACTGTGCACCTGGTTACCGTGGGTTACAAATATCTCAAGAGTACCATTTAATCCCCACTGAAGTTCTGGTTGCCTAGGCTACGGAGTTTCAATGTTGATGCCAGAACGTAGTTAAATGAACTATAATGACATTTTGGTCAGCTCCTATAGTTGTTAAACCTTTTTAATTACATTAATTACTCAACAAACCACCCATCAAAAAAAAATTCCGTCCTCAGATATGACAAAATTCGAAATAGGGCAAAAAAAAAAAGCTAGTTTGTAGACTATAAAGGGATGCAGGGAATAATTTTCACTCGCTATCGTCTATCGACCTTTCAACTCTCTAGTCAGAAACAATAAATGATTGACTATAATAAAATTAAACTTCTATTCTACGATATGTTCAAAAAATGAGATTATAATGTTCACTCATAAGTATTAACGTAGTAGTTAAAAATGAATTTGTACAGAATAAATGATTGTCTAAGTTGATGTTAACACAACAGGAAAATCTGTTTCCTTCTGGTCTTAATGAAAGTGAGGCAGAAGATGTGAATGGAAAGTACAAAGATTGAAAGGTTTGTGCAGAATGATTAGTAACAACAGTTAGGAGATTCAGACTGTTTGATGTCACCACAGTTATGCTAGCTGGAGCAGACAAATAGTAGAGTTGACCATCCTCGCACATCAAGTCTCACAATACTCAGTTAGATTTTGTGGTACAGGTCATCAGTATGCGTAGTGTTGTTGTGTTTGTTTGTTTGTTTGTTGATTGCATATAGACTGACTTCAGTTCAGAAATTAGCATAAGGAATTCAACTGGCTTGTCACACTGCCTGATTATTACTCTGGTGTCACACTGCCTGATTATTACTCTGGTGTCACACTGCCTGATTATTACTCTGGTGTCACACTGCCTGATTATTACTCTGGTGTCACACTGCCTGATTATTACTCTGGTGTCACACTGCCTGATTATTACTCTGGTGTCACACTGCCTGATTATTACTCTGGTGTCACACTGCCTGATTATTACTCTGGTGTCACACTGCCTGATTATTACTCTGGTGTCACACTGCCTGATTATTACTCTGGTG